>ENA-UOJC01000965-UOJC01000965.1-human-gut-metagenome-genome-assembly--contig:-C104-NODE-965-length-43603-cov-10.183062_pt1 | contig 43603 bp, 47 predicted proteins | sample MGYA00242339_ERZ723886 | MGnify/ENA metagenome assembly ERZ723886 | reverse complement strand
GGTTTAAATCATAGAAAAGCCCGGCTTTTGCCGGGACTTTGTCTACAGTCTGAAGCGTCGGCGGAAGCCGGCGCTTTCTGTAGTTTTCACAAAGAGTTCTTTGTAAATATGAAATAAGTAAGAAATCTTCTCAATAAGACGGATTGCCGCTGGAATTTAGCTGTGTTATATTATACATGGGTTAGCTTATACTAACACAGAATGGCTGAAAATCAGGAAATATCGGCTTGAGCAGCGGGAAAGGAATATGGCACAGATGGAAGAAGCATTTAACGGCGAAATCGGCCACAATATGTTTTATACAAAAGGAGTAGTCTCGGAAACTCGATGAAAAATTGAGAAAATTCAAGTTATACAAGAGTGTACGAAATGCGATTAGGAGGTAGATATTATAGGAGATGATAAACATGGGCAAAAGATGATTTATGGGCATGGCAAACAGACTCACCAATAAAAGCAGGAAGTGGTTCATGTAATTATGGGAACAAATTAAATTTCAGATAGACCAGCTTGTGTCTTCTGTTTATATCTGCCATCTAAGTGAAGGCATATTCCGATCATGGTTGTCATGAAGGAATAATGCTCTCTCCGGTGTATCATTAACCGATGTAGGCCATGATCATTCAGGATACGGTTGTTGATGCGTTCCGTTGCGGTTCGCTGGTTATATATTTTCTTATAAGTTTGCGTACCCCGGGGGATATCTGTGTACAGCCGGATGTCCCATTCAGGCCTGGTCTTGATGACACGGCCATATTTGGAAGAGGTGCAGCTGCATTTGCATTTTGTTTTGTGATTTTTTCCATAAGGGCAGCGCCACATCTGGCATCCAACGTGCCCTTTGGAACTAAGATCATTTCCGTTAGGGATCATAGGAAGCCCAGCAGCACAGATAGGAGTGCCATTTTTATTAATACGGATGTTATCATGGATTGTTTTGGGATGCCCGCTTTTCGTGTTGAGGTCAATCAAGGCACTTATATTCCGGTTCTTGAGGAGCTGGTAAGTGGGAAGATTGTCCATAGCGGAATCAAGGCACATATTCTTTATAGAGAGGGCAGGCATATGTTTTTCCAGTTCATGGTAGGAAACAAGGAAGGAAACGGAATCATGGCGTTTCGCACTGGTGAAGCGGAGGAGCAATGGGATATCCGTATGCAGCACAGGGTTGTAGCAGGAAAGCTGGAATAACGTATAGCCAAAGTAATAAGAATCGAGGTCGCTGTCCCAGCCCCAAGAGGCATCGGGGTCGGAATAATGTCTTGGAAGGGAAGTATATTCCTGAGGCGAAAGAGTATGGTCAGGGCGGGCAGGATATGTCCATTCGGGTCGGAATGAGTATGGACAGAAGTAGCGTCGCCGGATAGGGTAAGCGGGGCACCAGGAATAAGGCCGCATTTGAGAGAAGGCAGTACAGCGACAGCATAAAAAAGTTTTTGGAGCCGTGCTTCAAAATTGAAAGGGATATCTTTCCCATCAAGGATCCGGGAAACGATGGAGCTGGTGATGGAGGAACGGTTTTCGGAAGCTTTCTGATGTTTACCTTTGGGTTTATCCGGTTTTTTACGGTTCCAGTCAGGAGAGAGGAGTTTATCCCTCTTATAAAGGGAATGGTCAGGTGCAGTCCAAAGCCGATCCATGAGATCATAGTAAGAGCCCAACGGAGGAAGGGAGTTTAAGGGGCATCCGACCAGAGAGGCGAGGACGCGGTCAGATTTCAAACGTATTACCCAAGAGGTAAGGGAAGGGGAAGTAAGGTTCATGGAGATGAGAAGAAAAAATAGGATGAAAGAGCGCAGGATCTGAGGCTGGTTTGATGCAGGTCTTCCGGTGTGGGAATAAAAAGGCGCAAGGAAGCGCATGGCAGCATCGGTGTCGAAAAGCCGAAGTTTTTCCCGAGGGGAAGCAAGTTCGGATTGGAGCCGGACTCTTTCAGAAGAGTCAAAAGTAGTTTTTGCGTTAGCGAGAAAGCAGTGGTATTCCTGGTTGGTTTGCCAGTGCTTGATCATAGTGCGGTACCTCCTTGTAAGTAAGTTGGGGTGGAATACTTCTTAATTACAAGGGCACATTTGATGATTGGCTAATCATCAAATGTGCCGCACAATTCAAAAGAAATGTCAATAGTTTTTTGAAAATAAAATGAAATTGTCACTCCCGATAGGGAGGATAAGAAAAGAAATGAAATGAAAAAAAGAGCGGTAATTCGGGCTTTGTCGGGTTTCCGAGACTGCTCAACAATAACTAGGGAGGAGAGAAAAAATGAATCATAAAGAGAATACAGAACTCTCCCAAAACATATCTGAGGAATTTTCTCAGGACATGTCAAGAAAAAGAAAAAGCAGGCCAGGGCCGCCTTATCCTTTATAGTGATGGCGGTACTGCTGGTTGGCCTGTTTTTTGCAGCCGTGAACATAGGCAGCCTGGAAGTCAGCTTTTCGGAGCTTTTACGGGGAATGTTTGTGGAACGGATTGATAATGTGGTGACTATCAGGGATTTACGCTTCCCAAGAATCATCATCTTTATGCTGGCTGGAGCAGCCATTGCCGTATCCGGCGTGCTGTTCCAGGCAGTACTGAAAAATCCTCTGGCAGACCCGGGAATTATTGGTATTTCCAGCGGGGCCAGTTTTGTGGCGGTGCTTATTACAGCCTTTGCACCGACGTTATTCTTCTTTACACCTTTATTTGCCTTTCTGGGCGGCGTACTGGCCTTCTTTCTGGTATACAGCCTGTCCTGGAAAGGAGGATTGAGTCCGTTGCGTATTATCCTTGTCGGTGTGGCAGTCAATGCCATGTTTACCGGTTTGTCCAGCGCTTTAAACTCCATGAGCGGCGGCAACATGTCCGGTGTAGCATCTATTGTCAACGGCAACATTACAATGAAAACATGGGATGATGTGCAGACATTAGTGCCTTACGTAGTTGTAGGTCTGGTATTGGCGTTGGTTTTTTGCGGCACATGTAATCTTTTGTCTTTGGAAGATAAGACTGCACGAAGCCTTGGCGTTAATGTAAAAACAATGCGGATTGTGATCTCGCTGATTGCAGTATTGCTGGCCAGTATTTCGACGGCCGTAGCCGGGGCCATCAGTTTCCTGGGACTGATCGTACCTCATATTGGCAGAATTCTGGTGGGGAGCGACCACCGGGCTTTAATTCCTTTTTCTATGTTGTTCGGCGCATTTACATTTTTGTTGGCGGATACCATTGGAAGAACCATCGCAGCACCTTATGAAGTGTCTGCTTCCATTATTATGAGTGTGGTTGGTGGACCGTTCTTTATCATTCTGCTGAGGAGGTCGAAGAAATATGCAAATTAATGAAAAAGAAAAACCTGCCATGGAAGTGCGGGGACTCTCCTTTGCTTATGGGAAAAATAAGGTTTTAAAAGATGTCTCTCTGAAAATTGAGGAGGGAAAGATTACGACCATCATGGGTGCCAATGGCTGCGGAAAGTCCACATTATTTTCCCTGATGACAAAGAACCTGTATGCCAGAAAGGGAAAGATTTTTCTGAGAGGGAAAAATATTCAAAATCTCAACTTGAAGGAATTTGCCAAACAAGTGTCTATTGTCCAACAGTACAATACGTCCAGTGATGATATTACGGTGGAACGACTGGTAGCTTTCGGACGAACGCCTCACCGGAAACCAATGCAGGGAAAAAGCGAAGAGGACGAGCGGCTGGTGGGATGGGCCATGGAAGTGACGGGAATTCTGGAATACCGGGACCGGGAAGTAAGCCGCCTCTCCGGCGGACAGCGGCAGCGCGTATGGATTGCCATGGCATTGGCCCAGAATACAAAAATTTTGTTTTTGGATGAACCGACGACCTATCTGGATATCCGGTATCAGATTGAGATTCTGGAGCTGGTGCGGAAGCTGAATAATGAATTCGGGATTACTATTATTATGGTACTCCACGATATCAATCAGGCTATTTATTTTTCTCACCAGGTAATTGGACTGAAAGATGGACTTGTAGAGTTCCAGGGAAGTCCTGAGGAAGTCATTGACCGTCAGAGTATCCATTCGCTCTATGGTATCGAACTGGATGTAACTCAGATTGACGGAAAGAAGTTTGTGCTGACAGTTTAAAAGACTGTCGACTAAGAAAGGAAAGATGATAAGATGAAGAATCCATTTCGGATTTTGTGGCTTGTTGCCGGATTACTATGTTTGGCGCTCGGAACGATAGGGGTTGTACTTCCTATTTTGCCGACGGTTCCCTTTTATATGGCGACAGTCTTCTGTTTCGCAAAGAGCTCTCAGAAGCTTCATGACTGGTTTATAGGTACCAGCCTGTATAAAAAACATCTGGAAAGCTTTGTGAACCAGAAAGCGATGACGATGAAAACAAAGTGTTCCATTGTTGGAACAGTGACCATTGTAATGGCAATTGGTTTTATACTGATGAAGAATGTGCCGATTGGCCGGATATGTCTGGCCGTAGTCTGGGTGTGCCACCTTTTGTATTTCTTTTTACGGGTGAAAACCCTGGCACCGGGAGAGGTGGGTGATGCCAATGAATAGAAGGGGCAGAAAGACCGGTTTTCGTCTGTTTACAGGTCTTCTTGCCGCAGAAATTTTAATGGTTCAGCCGACCCTTGTTTTTGCTGAAAATGCTGTTGTATGTGAAGCTGCAGAGGCGTCCATTCAGGCAAGAATACCGGGCTCCGGAGAGGTAGTGGATGTTTCAGAAAATGTCCGTGCAATGCTGGAAGATGGAAGCATTTATCTGGATGAAGCGACAGGATTTCTTCGAGACACAGTTACGGGGCTTAGAGTAGATCCAATCAGCGGTGAACGGGAAACTCTACCGGAGGAGACCAGCGTATCTGAAACGTCGGAAGAGACAGAGGAGAGCAAGGAAACAGAAACGTCCAAAGAGACGGAAACTGCGAAGGAAACGGAGAGTTCCGAAGAAACAGAATCGCCAAAAGAAACAGAAGTTTTTTGACTTCCGAGCAATTTTCAAAGGTCAGGGATCGTATTCAATATAATGTGACGGTTCCGATTGAGGGTCTGCCACCCTTTATTATGCAGGAAATGGTTGTCGGCGCTTTGAAATGCCAGGATGAGACTGGATACCCGGCGTCTGTGACAATTGCACAGATTATCCAGGAATCAGGCTATGATTCTTATGGACCGGGCGGTGATTCGGGTGAAGGCTTATCCTATCTGGCTTACCAGTATTGTAATTTGTTTGGAATTAAAGGCAAAGGGACTGCCGGCAGTGTAAATATGAACACTATGGAAATGACTACGGTGGGAAACCTTTATTCGACCAGTGCCGGATTCCGGGCCTATCATACATATACGGAAGCCATTGAGGACCGGAGTAAACTTTTGACAGAAATGTATTCGGACCTCATCAAGGATGTGAAGGATGCTAATACCTTTGCTATGCGCATCAGCGGACGATGGGCGACAGATATAAATTATGGAAAAAGTTTGATTAAGGTCATGAAGACCTATGACCTTTATCGACTGGATGATTTAACACTGATTGATTTTTCAAAAATGATCGGTCGTTTTGCAAATCCATGTCCTGGTTCAACGATTACAAGTACCTTTGGTTACCGGACCTTCGACCGCCAGTTTCACAAAGGATTGGATCTGGGAACCGGTGCCGAGAACATCCCAACCTATGCGGCAGAGGCTGGAACGGTAACATTTGCCGGATACAGCGAGTCTGCAGGGAATTATATTATAATCGACCACGGGGATGGTCTCGTTACAAAGTATATGCACCATACTGAAATTTATGTGACAGTTGGACAGACAGTGGAAAAGGGACAGCAAATTGGTTTGAGTGGTACAACCGGAGATTCGACCGGGAACCACTTACATTTCCAGGTGGAGGAGAATGGCATTGCCGTAGACCCGCTCATTTACCTTCAGGATGAGGGCAATGGCGAAACTTTGAAAATGCGTTCACGTTTTGCTCCAGTATATGAAAAAATGATACAGTTGAATGGTTTATATTCAAACATATCATAAAAATTTGTTATAAAATAAGAACAAGATAGACAAAACCAGATTCAGGTATAGCTTGACGGCTATACCTGTTTTCTTTTTACTTGACAGCCAATTTCAGGAATTGCTTTGCTGATCAGCATTTGTCACTGACGACACAAAAAATTGCATTGATTTTATTTTTGTGTTAACATAAGAGCAAAATATAGACAGAACGGAGATGACATCATGCCAAACCGAACAAAGTATGCGCTGGAGGCCTCGTTAAAGAAGCTCTTATTGAAGAAACCGCTGGATAAGATTACGATTAATGATTTAACTTCTGACTGTGGAATCAGCCGTATGGCCTTTTATTATCATTTTAAAGATATTTACGATTTGACTGAATGGGCGTGTGTGGAGGATGCTTCAAGGGCCTTGCAGGGAAAGAAAACATATGATAGCTGGAAGGAAGGGCTGCTGCAGATTTTTGAGGCGGTTATGGAAAATAAGCCATTTATTATGAATGTTTACCACTCCGTAAGCAGGGAGCAGATTGAAAATTATCTTTTTAAACTTACATATGATTTAATTATGGGTGTTGTGGAAGAAAAGTCTGCAGGCATGGATATTTCCGAGGAAGAAAAGAAGTTTATTGCCGATGTTTATAAATACAGTTTTGTGGGCATTATGTTGGACTGGATTAAACAGGGAATGAAGGATGATTATCAGGAAATTGTTGAGAATCTCAGCACAATGATGAAAGGAAATATTAGCAATTCCATTCATAACTTTTTATCAAAACCGGGGGCATGATAAGTTTTTTATCATTGCCCCTGTTTTGTAAATTGAATTTGGAATGCGATAAAGATAATATGGAAACATAGAAAAGAACAAAACAATTTTGATATATGTGAAAGGTGGTTATCTTTATGGCAAAAAAAGGAATGAAATTGGGTGTGACATCGGCTGTGATTGCAGGAGCCGGAGCAGCAGCGTTGGCGGTAAAGAAAACAAAGGAAAGTAAAAAGGAAACTCAGAGGAAAGCTGCGGAAGCAAAACGTGATTACCGTAATACGGAACGTGGGAAAAATGCCAGGAACAGCAAAGGTATTTACTATACGAACGGAAACTATGAAGCTTTTGCCCGTCCGGAGAAACCGGAAGGCGTCGATGATAAAAATGCTTATATTGTAGGCAGCGGATTAGCCGCTCTGGCGGCCGCCTGCTTTCTTGTCCGGGATGGACAGTTGCCAGGAGAGCATATTCATATTTTGGAGGCCATGGATATTGCCGGAGGCGCCTGTGACGGTATTAATGACCCGACCCGCGGTTATGTGATGCGCGGCGGAAGAGAGATGGAAAACCATTTTGAATGTCTGTGGGATTTGTTCCGCAGTATTCCTTCTATTGAAACACCGGGAGTTTCCGTATTGGATGAATATTACTGGCTGAATAAGCATGACCCGAACTACTCTCTGTGCCGTGCCACAGTCAACCGGGGACAGGATGCCCATACAGATGGAAAATTCAATCTGAGCCAGAAAGGCTGCATGGAAATCATGAAGCTTTTCATGACAAAGGATGAAGATTTGTACGATAAGACGATTGAAGATGTTTTTGACGAAGAAGTCTTTGATTCCACATTCTGGCTGTATTGGAGAACGATGTTTGCTTTTGAAAACTGGCACAGCGCATTGGAAATGAAATTATATTTCCAGAGATTTATTCATCATATCGCCGGACTTCCGGATTTCAGTGCATTGAAGTTTACAAAATATAATCAGTATGAATCTTTGATTCTTCCAATGCAGAAATATCTGGAGGCAGCCGGAGTAGATTTCCAGTTTAATACAGAAGTTACAAATGTTATTTTTGAGTTTAAAGATGATAAAAAGATTGCTACGGCCATTGAGTGTAAGGTTAAAGGTGTGGAAAAAGGCATCATGCTGACAGAAAATGACCTGGTATTTGTAACCAATGGAAGCTGCACAGAAGGAACCATCTATGGTGATCAGAATCATGCACCGAACGGTGATGCGGAAGTACGAACAAGCGGCTGTTGGAGCCTCTGGAAAAATATTGCCAAGCAGGACCCATCCTTCGGCCATCCGGAAAAATTCTGTTCCGATATTACAAAGACCAACTGGGAATCGGCTACAGTAACGACCCTGGATGACAAGATTCTTCCATATATTACAAATATCTGTAAACGGGATCCGAAGAGCGGCAAGGTTGTTACCGGCGGTATCGTGAGCTGCCAGGATTCCAGCTGGCTGATGAGCTGGACTATTAATCGTCAGGGACAGTTTAAAGAACAGAATCCGGATCAGGTTTGTGTTTGGGTATATGGTTTGTTTACCGACGTTCCTGGTGATTATGTGAAGAAACCGATGAAAGAATGTACAGGAAAAGAAATCACAGAAGAATGGCTGTATCATATGGGTGTTCCGGTAGACCAGATTCCGGAATTGGCTGAGAACAGTGCCGTCTGCGTTCCGACAATGATGCCGTATATTACCGCTTTCTTCATGCCGAGAACGAAAGGTGACCGGCCGGATGTTATTCCGGATGGCTGTGCCAACTTTGCATTCCTTGGTCAGTTTGCAGAAACACCAAGGGATACCGTATTTACGACCGAATATTCCGTGCGGACAGCTATGGAAGCTGTCTATGGACTTCTCGGTGTAGACCGGGGCGTTCCGGAAGTTTGGGGTAGTGTTTACGATATCCGGGAGCTGCTGGACAGTTCAGTCAAACTGATGGATGGAAAATCACCTCTGGAAATCGAGTTGCCTGGACCGCTGAATGCACTTAAGAAGCCATTAATTCATGTCGTAAAAGGCACTGTTGTGGAGAAAGTATTAAGAGACCATGACGTATTGAAAGATTATATGCTATAAAAAAGACGGCAATAGAGTATTGATTTTAAACTCTATTGCCGTTAGTTATCTGCGCGTGTAAATTAGATCCGTTATTCCATTATAAGTTTGTGTATGAACTAATTTTAATTTGATTTCTTTCGAGATTGTTCCAAAAAGACGAATTCCAGAACCTAAAATTGTTGGTATGACCGAAATGTAATATTCGTCAATTAAATCAGCTTTTATTAACGGCTGAATAATATTTGCGCCTCCACAAATCCAAATATTTTTTCCTTGGTCCTGTTTTAATTCATTAACAATATCGCAAGTATCTTTTTTCGTAAATATAATATTATTTGTCGAAGATAATTCTCTATGTGTAATGACATAGCTTGTCAAATCGGCATATACCCATTCTGTTGGAGATAGTTCTGTCACGATTTGATGATAGGTATTCCAGCCCATGACAACAGTATCAACATCTTTTATAAAAATGGAATAGGTATCAATATTTTCTTCATTATGGCTTTGTCCATTGAGCCAATCCACATTGCCATTCTTATCCGCAATATATCCGTCAAGGCTCATTGCAATAAATAAAACAACTTTTCTCATAGGACTATTACACTACATAATTTCCGATTTGTCAATGATTGAATTTTCTGCTGAGAAAATGTATACTATACATCAAGTTATGTCAGTAAAAGAAGCTGCGTTTCAGTGGGATTTTTCGGAGCGCTGGGTACAAAAGCTATGTGCGGAAGGTCGAATTGAGGGGCAGTTTGGTCGTTCGTGAATGATTCATGCTATGGAGGTCAGGTATTTCGGTTGGCTAGTGCAGAATTTTCAGAAAAGTACCCAAAGAAGCAAATTGTTATTTACGGAGGTAATAATAGTGAATAATATTGAACGCAGAGATAAAGGATTAGCATATATTTCTGATGATACTATTATGGCGGAACAGGCAAAGTGCAGAAAGATTCTGCAAAAACTAAATTTTATGGATAGAAGTGATTTTGCAGGTATTGTAGAAGTAGTAAAAGAATTATTAGGGGAGGTAGAAGGCGCATTTATTAATCCACCATTTTATTGTGATTATGGTTCACATATTGAAGTTGGTAGAAATTTCTTTGCAAATTATAATTGTACTATTATTGATGTGGCAAAAGTGAAAATTGGTGATAATTGTCAAATGGCACCAAATGTATCAATATATACAGCAGGTCACCCTATTTATCCGTCAACTCGTAATTCTGCTTACGAATATGGAAAAGAGATTATTATCGGGGATAATGTATGGATCGGAGGTAACACAGTGATTTGCCCTGGTATACATATTGGAAGTAATGTAGTTATTGGCGCAGGAAGTGTAGTCACAAAAGATATTCCAGATTGGTGTATAGCCGTGGGCAATCCATGTAAGGTAAAACGTATGATTACGGATGAAGATAAAAGAAAGTTGTTTAAGGATGAAGAAATTGACGAAACAGCATGGAAAGATATCGTAGAACGTGGATTTTCTGATTAACTATTCAATTTTTTGTTTATCGGGTATAGGAATAAAACGGGAAAAAGGGATTTAGAGGAAGAAAAACATATGATTACTTTTGATGCAAATAGCTTGCAATGGACAAGGAAACCGTTGGATTTCCATGTAGAGGATGGGAAGATTGAAATAACAACAAGACCATACACCGACCTATGGCAGAGAACTTACTATCATTTCCGAAATGATAACGCCCCTGTGCTGCAGATGGAAACAGATGAGAAATTCTTTTCTTTTATTGTAAAAACGGATTTTACAAAAAGTCATCATCGATTTGACCAATGCGGCATTGTTATGTATATGGACGGAGAAAATTGGTTAAAGGGTTCGGTAGAATTTGAAAATGAATATTTCCAACATCTCGGGTCTGTTGTGACTAATGATGGTTATTCAGACTGGGCAACAACAGCGATTTCTGCGGATGTGAAAATCATGTGGTATCGCTTTAGTCGCAGAGAGGATGATTATTGTATCGAATGCTCTTTTGACGGCGAGAACTTCAATCAGATGCGCGTGTGTCATATGCTGAAAGGTGATGGGAAGATTCGATTTGGCATTTATGCCTGCAGTCCGGAGGAATCATCTTTTACAGCAGTGTTTTCTGATATGAAGATAACAGAATGCGCATGGAAAGCACACGATGGTCAGGCCCCAGATGAAGTGTAGCGTAACTTTATTTGTGCATAAAAAACCATAAGAATAGAGGTGACGGGTTCGAATGATAAAGCAGATGAAATATTTCCAGGCAGTAGTCCGACGCAAGAGTTTTACAGAGGCAGCAGAAGAATGTTTTATTTCTCAATCTGCCATATCGCAGCAAATTCAGGCAATGGAGCATGAACTGGGCGTGAAGCTGCTGAACCGCCAGAACCGGAAATTTTCCTTGACGCCTGCGGGTGAACATTTCTATCAGAAAAGTATCCAGATGTCTCTGTACATATTATAAACGGAAACCATGAGGATTTATATGATGCTTTAAGAAGTGGCGGCGTTGATTTGATACTCAGTGACCAAAGACGGGCCTTTTCTGATGAATATGTAAATTTTATTTTAGCAACCAGTGAGTGCTACATCGAAATTGCCGCAAGGAATCCTCTTGCTTCTCTGGAAAATATTGAGACAGATGATTTGAAGAATATTCCCTGCATTTTAATTGCCTCTCCTGAACAGCAGGGAAATGAGAGAACTTACTATCAGGAAATCGTCGGAATCAAGGGAGATTTTCTGTTTGCTGAAAATTTGGAGGAAGCCCGGCTTCTCGTGATTGGCGGAAAAGGTTTCATGCCAATCGAGGGCGGAGAAAATGAACCGGGGTTTGCTGCGGCACTTCGTCGGATACTGCTTACCCGCAAAGGGAAGACTATCAAGCGGAAGTACTGTGCATTTTGGAAAACGGATAATTCGGGATATTACGTTGAGGAATTTGCGAACATATTGAAGTCCAAGTTTCCATCAGAAAGCGAAGCATAAAAGAATAAAACAGTAATGGAAAGACCGTACCTGTCAAGTGGCAGATATGGTCTTTTTTCGTATAAGTTTTTCTTATGGAAATGTCCGCGAATCCGAATTGTTCCATAGGGCGCAAATGCCTAAAATAAGGATTGTAAAAAAGCAAAATGCAAAGGAGAGAAGAACTTTGGCTTTGGCTGTATGCGTCTCCCTATGGAAGATGGGGAGGTTGATCAGGACGAAAATAGGAGATGGAGAATATATGGCAACGACGGAGTTTGCAAAAAAATATCACGAAAAAATGTTTCCGGGCTATCATTCTGCCTTTCTGGCGGCACAGGGCGGCTGCGAATATGAAAATCGGCAATGATAAGGCGTTTCTTATCAAAGTGATTTCACAGTGCCTGCCGTACATCGGTTATCCAAGAAGTCTTAATGCCCTGCGGTGTGTGAATAATGCGGTGGAAAGCAAATAAGAAATATGGAGGAAATGACAATGAACAATTATCGAAATACGGTAAGCGGGTGTTGTTGACATACGGTGGCGGCTCCATCAAGAGGAGTGGTCTCTATGATGCTGTGACAGAGGAAATCAAAAACGCAGGGTTGGAATTGTATGAGCTGTCCGGTATTGCACCCAACCCTCGTATTGATTCGGTGCGTGATGGAGCGCGGATGTGCAAGGAACATAATATTGACTCTTGCAGCCACCGGATCGGAGATGGATTCCGGCGGCGTTATCAGCAATCCTGAAACACAGGACAAAATTGGCCGTTTGGCTGATCCTCTGCTGCCCAAGGCTTCCTTTCTCGACCCAACACTGACCTACAGTGTCAGTTCTTATCAGACGGCCTGTGGTGCAGCGGACATGATGAGCCATATCATGGAAGTTTATTTTAATATAGAGCCTGACCTGTATATGCTGGATTGCTTTATGGAAGGAATGATGAAAACAATCATCAAATATGCGCCTGTTGCAATGCAGGAGCCGGATAATTATGAGGCTCGTGCAAACCTCATGTGGACTTCTTCGTGGGCAATCAACGGTTTTGTGAACGGTGGTAAGCAGCAGGCATGGAGCTGACACCCTATGGAGCATGAGCTTTCTGCTATTATGAGTCTCATTGCGGAGGCGCAGAAATATGGGGAGATTTCCATGCTGGTCAATGCGGCTGGGGTTTCACCCAGTCAGGCCCCTATCGAGGCAATTTTGAAAGTGGATCTGTATGGCACCGCAGTTTTGTTGGAGGAAGTTGGTAAGGTCATTAAGAAAGGCGGTGTGGGGGTAACGATTTCCAGCCAGTCCGGCCATCGTATGCCCGCTCTGACTGCCGAGGAAGATGAACTGCTGGCAACGACACCCGCTGAAGAACTGCTCCAGCTTCCCCTGCTGCAGCCAGAGAACATCCGGGATACCCTGCACGCTATCAGATGGCGAAACGCTGCAATGAAAAGCGTGTTATGGCAGAGGCGGTTAAGTGGGGCAAACGAGGCGCTCGTATCAACGATATTGCTCCCGGTATTATTGTAACGCCTCTGGCGATTGACGAATTTAACGGCCCTCGCGGAGATTTCTACAAGAATATGTTCGCCAATTGTCCTGCCGGACGTCCGGGAACTGCGGATGAAGTAGCAAATGTGGCGGAGCTGTTGATGGGCGACAAAGGGGCGTTTATTACCGGTTCTACCGTCCTGATTGATGGAGGCGCTACCGCCAGCTATTTCTATGGCCCGTTGAAACCGCAGAAATAATGGCGCTTATATACAAAATTACAAATTTTTGAAAGGAACGAATACAATGAAAAAATTGATTGCATTATTTATGGGGCTGGTTTTGGTATTTAGCTTTACTGCGTGTGGAAACACCAGTCCGTCTAATTCTTTACAGACTGAATCATCTGCGGAGGAACAGGAAACTTCTCAGACGGAAACTGTCGCAGCAGAGACCGCTGCGACAGAGGCTACCGAATTTAGTGTATCAGAAAGTGAGATATCCTCTGATTTGGAAACAGAACCGGAAAGTGGGAAAACACTGGTTGTCTATTATTCGGCAACCGGAAATAGAGAGGAGGCTGCAAATTACATAGCGGCGGCAACAAATGCCGATGTTTTTGAATTAGAGCCGAAAGAACCCTATACGGATGCTGGCCTGAACTGGACGGATGACAACAGGCGGGTCGTATATGAGCATGACAATCCGGATGCCAGGGATATAGAATTGGTGGTCGCGACTGTTCCTGATTGGGAATCGTATGATACAGTATTTATCGGTTATCCCATCTGGTGGGGAATTGCAGCATGGCCGGTGGATAGCTTCGTAAAAGCAAATGATTTTACTGGGAAAACGGTAGTTCCTTTTTGCACTTCTTCCAGTTCCGGTTTAGGAGAAAGCGGAGAGCTGCTGGCTGAATTGACAGGCAAGCCCTTTAAAAATTATTTTAGTGTATCTAATGCGTAGAGAGCAGCGCCGACGGCACCGACAATCTCCGGCTCCGGACAGATGTAAAGTTTGGCCTGGATTTTTTCTTCCACGGCCCGGACAACGCCCGGATTTTTGGCGACGCCGCCGGTCATCATATAATCCGGTTCCAGACCGACCCGTTTTAGAAGAGAGTAGGCTTTACTTGCGATGGCCCGGCAAATGCCATTGGCAATATCGGACTCTTCCTTATTATTAGCAATAAGAGAGATGACCTCGGATTCGGCAAAAACAGTACACATGCTGGTGATTTCGATATCTTCGGTGGACTTTAAGGCCGCAGGGCCCAGTTCATCAATGCCGATTTCCAGAGTACGGGCGATGGCTTCCAGAAAACGTCCCGTTCCTGCAGCGCATTTATCATTCATCACAAAATCAATGACCTCACCGTCTGCATCCAGCTTGATAGCCTTGCTGTCCTGACCGCCGATATCAAGGATGGTCCTGATTTTTGGGTTGAAGTAGTGGGCGCCACGTCCATGGCAGCTGATTTCTGTCACATTTTCATCAGCAAAAGGAATGCTGACCCGTCCGTAACCGGTGGATACGATCCAGGAAATTTCTTCTTTTTTTAAGTGAGCCTTTTCAAGAACATCGGCCAGAATACGTTCGGCGCTTTCGCCGGATTTAGCTCCGGTCCGGACGACAGAAAAGGCTTTAATATTTCGCGCATTGTCCATAATAACGGCATTGGTGGAAGTAGAACCGCTGTCTATACCCATAACATACATTGTATTCTCTCCTTCGGATATTTTAATTTTTTGTTTTGCCTGCTTTTTGCGTTCATCGCCGGATTTTTGTACGGATTCCAGAAAGGCTTCCATCCGGGTGAGAATCTGCCCGTAGCTCTGTGTTGTGTTATCTGTTTCCAGCAAAAGCAGCGGCTTTTGAATGATTTCTTTCAGCCAGGCATATTCATAGGAATAGCTGTCGCAGAACTGAACGGTGTGATAAATGATACCGTCGGCGCTGTCAGCGTATTTTTGAATAAGTAAATCCCGGTTGGCGGCGGTTTCCATCCGCATACAAGGAAACTGGCTTAAAAGTCCACGGACATAACCGGTGAATAGTTCGTCTTTATCATAAAGAAGTTTTCGGTCAAGTCCGGTACAGGTGATATCAAAGGCAACCTGCACTTTATGTTCACTAAGAATTTTATGGATACTTTTATTGGCTCTGGCACCCAGAATACCGATGCGTGTTCCCTCCGAAGGATGGATGGCCGTCTGTTTTTCGGACTCTCTTTGTAAAATAGTTTCCAGTTTTTTTTCATCGAATTTTTTCCCGGAAAACTTTTCATAGGCGGCAATCATTTCCCGGATACGCAGCTCGTAGAGTTTAATGCCTCCGTCCTTAGTGATTCTCGGAATGTCCAGAATATAAATAAAAGTGTCTGGCAATCTTTCCACCAGTACATCGTAAAGCCGTCGGATACTGTCGCAGCAGGTCGTCAGAATAATACCTTCATAGTGGTTTGCAAGTACGTCTTCCAGTACGCCTTTGGCAAAACTACAGATATTCGGGTGCATCAGGGTATCGGCCTGGTTAAAGCTGGCCACCTCTGGTTCGATGCGTTTCATTTCAAGTCCCAGGGATTCAAAGACTTCAATGGGCGTATATTTACATATATATCCAATCATTTCTTTTCCTCCTCAATCATTTCCAGAAAAGCTTCCAAACGGGTCTTAATCTGGCCGTCATGGCTGTTCCGGTGGTCAATGCCGTCACCGTCCAGGATCAGCATTGGAATGTTTCGTTCCTTCATGGCCTCTTTTAAAAGAAGGCTTCCGCCGGAGGCCTGTTTGCATCCCCAGTGGCAGAAATGGATGACAGCATCGGGATGGAGAGTGTCGGCCAGTTTTCCGATAGCCTGGGCTTTATGGCTGTAAGAACCATTATAGACATTTTTGATCAGTTTTCGTGCCAGGGAGCGGAAAGGGTCTTCCGGGTCCAGGGTGTCGGTAAAGTCAAAGATGATATCTCCGGCCAGAAGCTGGTATTTTTCACTGCTGTTAAAGTACTGTTTTAAGCTCTCCTGATAGTATGGAATCAGGTGAATCCAGAGAATCCGTTTGCCGGTGAAGGTTGGATACGTTTGAATCTCTTCATTCATATAACGAACCAAATCCAAAAATTTTTGAGTACCTATTAAAAGATGGGTTCCCATCATCATATATAACTGATGAATCAGTTCCCCGGGATAATAATAATGTTGAGCCAGTTCATAAAATTTCAACAGCTCTTCCCGGGTTTCATTTTCAATACGAAGGGATTCCTTTAATTTTTCCAGCTGAAATTTCCGTCCAAGATGTTCTTCCATATCATGAATTATGGTTTCGAGCTGAGAAGCCAGATAATCTACTGAGGCTTCATCATCCGTGTAAGGCACGTCCAGTAAAGTAAAAGGCACATGATTTTTCTTTTGAAGATAGCGGAAAGTGTTCAGATTGCCGTCACAGGATAAAGAGGTGGTGACAGCATAAGAGGCTGGCGGTATAACACCGCTTTCGACAGCCCCGATAAAGGTTTTGTGATAGGAGCAGAGTGTCGGCGCAAAACCGAGACTCTGAGCAAAATCAATAAAAAAGTCCTCGAGATGATAACCGGCTACATAGCAGGCCAGACATTCGATGGACAGGGTGTTCAGACCGAAGCTGTGAATCAGCTCGCAGGGTGCAAAAATATTGCCCCAGATGTAGCTTTTTTTGTGGCTCAGAGCGTCAGCCACCATATTCATCATCATATCTTCCAGCCGCTGATAGCCCTTAGTAATATTTTTATTGGGAAGAAAGTGTGTCCGCAAGCAGTTGGCCTTAAAGCCAAAGAGAATTTTGTCCCAGCTTTTTTCAGGTTCTGCTTCGGTCTTTGTTTTTACATATTGAATATATTTGTCTGCGATATTCATAAAAATCCTCCGGATGTTCCAAATTTTCAAGTCATTAGAAATTATAGAGCTTCCGGAGGACAAAGTCAAATTTATTCGTCAAAGATGAATTGTAAAATAATTTTACAATTACCGACTCTTTTGTTATACTGTAAGCAAAAGGGGGTTATATTTATGTATCAGGTTAGTGTACAGACGTATAATAAAAAGGGAAAAGAAATGGTAGATCACATTACTATCACTTTGGGGTCTATGGAAGATGAGGGTTATGACGAAGCATTAAGCCGTTTGTCTGATTTACTTTTCGGTCTGGATGTGGATTATGACGATGTGGAAGGCGACGGCGATATTGTTGTGGACGATATGCTCATTTCCGCTTCTGAAGGAGAGCCTTTTGAGAAAACACTTGAGGGAAAGAAACATATTTATAAAATCAGTGGTGGAGAATAGGTGAAGTCAAAATTGGACGAGGAATTAATTCCTCATATGTACTCATAAAAAAACAGGGTGCCCTATATTTAAGGACACCCTGTTTCTATTCTAAATTGATTAAAAGTTCCGTAAACGGTATGCCAAAGCAGCCGGCGTAACCATCCATATCCGGGCTGGTTTCGTTATCATATTGGTTTGGATAATAGTCTGAATTTCCTTTTCCTTTGACCTGATAGACGGCCTTATAGTATTTTCCGCCGGTTTTGGAGATATCTGTCTCATAATAAATCTCAATGGCATCAATGGCTGTTTGGTCATCTCCGGCATAGCCGTTGTGATAATCCTGCCAGCTGCAGCCGGTAACATAATCAAGCCATCGTCCGTCGATTAGGTGGACACGGTAACGGATGGAACCGGAGCTGACGCCGATTTTTACGGCAATGATTTTATCATTCCGCCAACCGGCATAATCCTCCTGATTTTTTACATCGGGTAAGATTCCGAAATTTTGTGTTTTAACTGCATAAAATATATCCGGTGAGTGCGTGGGGTCTGGATGGTTGGCAGGGGCGGAGCCGACGGGGGTAGAGAAATCATAATTCATATCCACATTTCCGATAATACCGGGAATTTGTCCGGCAGAAGAGTACTGCCACATATCACAGCGGCCTTCGTAGTCGCATGTTGTATTATACTGGGCAACCCATTTGGTGAAATGGTCGAGACGGCTGCCGATAATGTTTCGGAACCAGTTTAGATTGGCGTAAATGCCGATATTATATCCGGCATTTTTTAAAATATCGCCAAAGATTTGGGCGCCCCGGACGGCATGATTTTGGATTGTCGGAGTTTCTTCTTCCAGGTCAAGATATACCGGATAAGATAACTTATATCCGCGGATGAGACGGAGAACATGTTCTGCCTCACTGCGGCTTTGACTGTCATTTGCGGCATAGGAATATATGTAGACGCCGAAGGGAATCCCAAGTCGGGTACATTCATCGGCATTATATTTCCAGCGGGAATCGTCCTGAGATTCGACATTATCTCCGTAACCGCAGCGGATGATGGCAAAATCAACATGTTTTTTAACTTCTGTCCAATTGATTTTCCCTTGGGAATAGGATACGTCAATGCCTTTTTTAGCGCTGTTTATCTGAGTGTTCATTTTATTTACCTCCATTCATTTAACCGGAAGCCGCATGACTTCCGGTTCGATTTTCTGTTTGACGACACCGTTGCCGCCGTCATTTTCATAAAGCTTGCAGGCTTCGCTGAATACTTCGAGACAGTCTTTAGTGACAAAGCCCTGTTTCATAAATTCTCCGTGCATTTCGGTTATAGGTTGTGAGCATATTGGAAAAGTTCAGATTTAATTTGGCCGAAAGGTCCGAAGGCTGGAATTCGATGCTTACGATACGAAGCTTTTCCGCTTCATCGGAATTCATACCGACACGGATAAAATTGCCGACGTCCAGTTCATCGGTAAAGCCGTTGTATTTGGTCATGGACAGGAAGCTGTCCAAATCAATCTGCATACTAAGTTGAGGCCGGGATTCGATGGCGAGCTGTTCACAGGCCGAATGATACAATTCTTCGGCAAGGTTCACCTGAGTTATGGTGTCATCAAAATCTGTGACAAGAATGTTTTCATTGACATAGTCTGTGTGGACGGTCAAAGATTCAAAGGTTTTTAATTCCTCACTGTTAAAGCCGTGAACCGGATTGTTCATCTGGGCGTAGACGGTGATATCTTGGCGCTCGGATTGGAGCGTATCCATTTCTGCTTGTAGTTCGGAAACTCTGGCTTTTCTTGCAGCAACAGCTGCCTGAATCTGGCGGACATATTCTGTGTTTTCAAGATAAAGCTGATGATTCCGATTGTAAAGGGCTTCGTTTTCCGTATGCACACCGGAATCATAGGGGTCCGCATAGTCTTTGTAAATATCAACGGAATCCGAATAGGTCAGGAGCAGATGATTTAATTCATTAATGCCGTACAGGTCCCAGTTGGTTTTCCAGGAAAGTTCTTCATCTGGCTTAATTTTACCGGAATTTACGGCATTAATCTGTGCTGTCAGCTTAGGGATAATGACTTCCGTAAGGCTGACATAAGTACCGTAATCGCTGGTATTTTCAATTTGAAGTAGTCCGTCCGAGGTATGAAGTTCGCGCAGGAGAGCAGCGGCCGCCTGACAGCTTTCCAATTCGGCATTTAATTCTTCCAGTGTCAGATTGGTCCAGGATGCTTCGCAGCGGCTGTCCGGTACTCTGTCGTAAAGCTCCGTTACCTGAGTGTTCAGATAATTCCAGGATTTTGTGAGCTCCATATACCGTTCCCTTTTTGCATCCACATTGGCTTTATAGACGTTATATTTTTCAATGGTATCCGCATTACCATCGGCCAGGACGGTGAATTGGGTATAAATATTGTCACTGGACGGTGTAATGACCTGATTTGTAATCAGGTTGTGGATGGAGAGGTAAATGTGGGTGTCCTGACCAACATTTTCCACCTTGTAAGCATTGATGGTCCGGGTGGCTGTGTCAAAAAGAAAGACACATTCAAAGGCTTTCGCCACATCCTGGGTGAGAACTGCATAAAGGTTGGACGCATCAATTTCAAAGGAGCGGCGCAGGGCCCGCAGTTCGGTATCCACATGGCCGATTTTCCAGTTGGGTGCATATTCCAGAAGAATGTGCATCAGACTTAAGCGGGGCTCTTTGTCATTGATAAAGGTAATATAGTTTACCGGAATGCCCAGAGCATTTAAGTTTTCCGAATACCATTCCCGGCTCAGTTCATTGCCCATATTGACAGTCAGAGCCGTAATATCTTTATCCTGCAATTCACATTCGAGGGAATCGGCGGAAACAGATTTTATCCGGCCGTCGGGCGTTTCGCGGATTTCCGGTTCGGAATTAATCCGGAAAATTCTACCGTCGGAATCCTTAATCCGCATATACTGAGATAAATAATTAAAGCATGGATTTAAAATGGTTTCTTTTTTCTGAGGTAAATAAATGTATTCCGGCACTTCAAAGGATAATTCGGAAATATCCAGAAGTTTTAAGGTCATGGAATCATTTTCATAGCCTATGACCGGCGCCGTGATTTGATTATTCGGCCGGCATACAAAGAAATCCAAAGGGGTATTGTGTTTAAAGCTATCTTTAACAAAATACATTACTGACCACCTGCCAATCTTGGGTACGCGCAGGAAATCGTTACCGTACAGTCTCCGACGATGGAAATTTCATTCACTCCCGGTACAAGGCGAAACCAGTTCAGGTTCCAGTCGTTCATACTGAAGACCCCTGTATTATCTTCGATATATTTATCCTGGTTATAAAGGGTTACGACCTGGTCCCGGTACATACGGATTGTCAGCTGCCTGTCGTTATCCGAATGATTTGTCAGGCTGACCGTCTGGTCAGTGTTGGATTTGATTTTCAGGATGGGATAGTAATCCTCGCAAATTTCATCTGAGGTATTGTCTAATTGAATATCCAGAAGGTCTACGCAGGTATACTCTGTGGTTTCTTCCTTACCAAAAGCGTAAGGCGCAATATTTTCAAAAACAAGCTTTAAACCATAGGTTTCACAGGTCGGTTCAAAGCGTTCAACGGAAATGAAGTTTCCGAAATAGTCTACGGATTCAAAGATTTCATTTTCGCAGCCGAAAAAATACAGCCGCTTTGGCTCATTGCATCCGTTCAGCCAGCGCCGGATTCGGCGCAGCTCAGAATCTGTAATGATGGAACCGTCTTCTTTAATGACGGAAATATTGATTTTAAGAACATCACTGTATTTCAGCCCCTTCCGCGTCGGAATCGGGTGGTGCATATTTATATTCCCCTTAATGACGGATTTTTCATATAAAGTTGTCACAGGGGAATCGCCGTCGAAACCCACCAGCCGGAGCCGGAAGGTTTCGGAGGATGTTCCGTTAAAATTAAATGAATGTGCAAATAGTGCCATAAGTACCTCCTTTTTATTTTAAACCGATTTTACGGGCGTCTTTGTAAAAAGTCTTTGCCGATCATCGGGGCAATATCCTTGGCAAGCTGTTTAAGTTCCCGGACAGTGTATTCGTCAGCCTTACCTTCAACCTGGATTAAAGGCGCGTCGAATATGTTAGTTACCGTGTCCGGATTCTGCGGTGTGCGGAACTGGGAAATCGTCCCGACAAGCGTCGGAGACATATCCGCCAAGATTATCAAAGTCGTCGGTGATATTGTCAATCCGGTTTTTATTTAAATCTTTGACGTTCAGATTCAAGTCATCTATGGTTTTGCGGCAATCTTCGGCCTTGTCGTACCAGTTTTCATATTCTTTGATTTTTTCCTGTAAATCTTCGTCTGCGATATCCTCGATACTGAGACTGCCGTTTTGAATTTTTTCCACATAGTCGCTGCTCAGACCAAGAGAAGCGGCCTTTGCCATGTAAGCGTTATAAGACGCATTCAGGTTGGATATTTCATTCTGAATCGCAAGAATAATCTGATCAATGTAGGAGTTTTGAGCCTTAAAGGTTGTCACCGATTCCAGCTTGTTTTTCCAATCCTCTGTCAGAGATTCCAGATGTTTGATACGGTTTTCAATCCAGTCGAAGGTTTCCGGTTCCGGTGTATCCCCCGAACCGTCAGCATAGGCATTTGATACGATAGAATCCAGTGTACCGTCTGCATAGGCCCGTCCCCTTCCGGCCGCTTTTCCGTATTTCATAAGGCTTTTTGTCTGGCTGGCGTTCAGGATAATATCGCCTTTTTTCAGGTGTTCCCGGTGCATGCCGCTCGGAATCAGCATCCACTTGCCGTTTCGGATAATCGATTCCGTACCCAATTCGTTGACCAGGGCTGTTTCATTCTGAGGAAGTGAAATCCGGCCGTCTGCATGGGCCGGAGACAGCAGAGTGCCGGCGGCCTGACCATTTCCGCCGGAAAGGGCGCCCATGATTCCAGAGACAATAGTAGATGCGGTGTAGATTGCTGTGCCGAAGATAGTCGGTGCAGAACCGATATTATTGAAGTTGCCGTAATAATTTACAATACCATCTTTATCCTCAGGGTTGTACCCGAGGATATCAGCAGCATTCACAGTGTATGTTGCAACGCCGTCAATATCTGTTTTTTCCGCCGGAATATTCAAACCATCAATATTTGATGTATATGTAACAGTGCCGTTTTCATCCTTGATTTCTTCAATAATACTTGAATCTACCTTGATTTTTTTCTGGGGAACAATGTCGTTTGTGTCATCGATATTCAATTCTGGTGTAAGCTCCGGATGTTCCTCGGACAAAGTTTTCAGATAGGCTTCATAACTTTTATTTTTATCAACGATTTGGGCCTGGATTTCAATAATTTCATTATTATCCGAAGCATTCTTCAACTCCTCATACAGTGCAGTCGTGTCAAATTTTGCCGGAATGGTAATACCATCTCTGTCTAATCCCAAAGCTTCTTCATAATTACGGATGATTTCTTCCAGACCTACGATGGCATTTGCATAATTAATGACAGCGTTGTCCGAGTGGCCGGAAGTTTCGGCATGCGCCAAAGAAGAGTTTACATTTTGTTCTAATTGGGTGTTGTCATAGGCGAATTTAATCTTAATGATGGCCTTTTCGTCCAGCAGAGAAAGGTCGTCTTCGTACATTTGCAGATTTGATTTCCATTCTTCAATATCTGCGCCGAGGGCTTCTTTGTCCGTACCCGAATCCATGCTATTGTAAAGCTCTTCGAGTGCCGAGAGTGAACTTTTGTATTCGGATAAATCTTTGAGAGAAGAATGCCATTGGTCACTGGTAATGTAGCCAAAGTCCTCCATTCGACTTAAGATATCTTCAACGGCGCCAATCCCAAGTCCCATGTCGTTGGCGAGCTGTGCAGTGTTTCCAATGCTTGAGATCCAATCCTCATTTTCTCCGATGCCGCGATTATTTTTCAGGTCCGTGATAAAGTTTTGAAGGCCTGCATTACTTTCGGCTGTAAAATAGCGGTTAAATTTTTCTATACCTGCTTTATAAGCTTCAATGGAATCATCCATACCATAGGAGATATAATCGGCAAAGGCTTTGAAATCGTCTGTGCCGACCAGACCTTGATTAAATAATTCGGCGGCTTTTTCTGAGTAAGCGATGGCCTGTTCATAGTTGTAACCGGCGTTTTTTGAATTAAAGGCTGCAGCGACACTTTCAATAGATTCCGTATCTGCAAGATTCTTTACAGAAATGGATGCGCTGTCGGCCGAAGCAGCCAGGTCGTTAAAATATCTATTTAGTGTGTCGACATTTTCAATGCCTAGTTTTTCCAGATTCAGACCCATGGTTTTCAGTACGGTTTCTAAATCGTTACCGGCTTTCGCAGCCTCTATCAGAGCATCTTTAATGAAATTTCTGTCGGGAGAACCATTGAAGAAATTATCGAGTTTTACTAGGGCGGCTTCATTATCTGAAAGGTTTAAGGTGTCTAAAGTGTCGATAAGATCTGTAATTGAACGATAATAGTTTTGGGCTTCAACACTCATGCCTTCTTTCATTAGGCCTGTTATTGGATCTTTGAAACTTTCACGAAGAGTATTCAGAGTTCCTATGTTTTCAGAGATGATATTTGAATAGTTGGATATTTTTAAATCCAGGTCGTCAAGTTCTTTTGAGTAGGTTTCTTTTAAGGATTCGGACGATGCGTTATTTATATCATTTAGTAAATTAGAACGTTCGGCTTGTAAATTAGAAAGTTCTTCAATCTCGTTTTTGGTGGCAGAAATAATATCTGTTTTTTTATAACCAGCAATATATTCTTCTCCGGTTTCCATAATTCCAGTATATTGCTGGGTTAAATCGTTAGTTCTTTGAAGTTTCAGTGCTTTTATCGCATCATTTATCGTAGTTTCAGACTGCTTGTTCTCGGTTTGTTCCTTAAGGTTTATTTGGCGTTCGAGTTCAGCATTTTGAAGTTTCAGGGTTTCTAACTCACTTTGCTCTGTAATAGAAATAGTTCCGGCATTTTTTAATGCCTGCAATTCAAATATATGTTGTGAAGAAATTGCTAATTCATAATTTAAATTGTTTAGTTCCGAAGCTGTTTTATCATATGAAGCCTGGGAATCTGCTGTTTTTGCTACGGCATCATTAAATTGGTTAGAGTATTTTGACATGGCACTGATTGCAACCATAGAAACACCGAGAGTGGCTATTAATGGCAAGAGTGGAGACAGAGAAGTTGCAAGGCCTGAAAATATGAGGCTTAAATCATCTCCTGTACTGGTATAACTTTTTAGGCCGGAAAGCGCTGTTTCTAGATTGGTTACGGCATCAGTAGAGGAAGCAGCAAATTCTGAAATATCATTTAAAGAATCAGCATGTACAGGGCTCATTTTTAAAGCTTGTTCAGCGATTTCTTTAGGTACGTTTCCGACTTTTAGAAGTTTATTAATTTCTGCGAAATCAGTTGTTTTTTCTAGTTCAGATAGTAGAGCATCGTATTGCATACTTGAAGTACTATTGATTCCCTTAAAACTTTTTACGCGGTCGCTGTATTTTCCTATATCTTTAAGTGACAATATGATATAATAAAAAATAATGTTTCTACTATTATTTTAGTTGGGAGGAAAGTGGGTATGGCGCTAAGGTTATGTAAAAAGTGCAGGAAAAAGATATTGAGTAAAGCAATTCAGTGTCCATATTGTGGTTGTCCCGTTGAGCAATATGACGAAGAATTAATATGTAAAATAAACAATATAGACTATGATTTTACAGATATATATCAAGAGTTGATGAATGTTAAAATGGAGAATAAAGAATGGAAAGGCTCAGATGAATTACGTAAAATCGTATATGAGATATATGATTTAACTAATTTGGCTAATCCAGCCATTTTATGCTTCAAGATTGTTGAATCAGGGAGCATACCATCAGAATACAATGCAATGACAGCAGAAGAATGGAAAAAGCAGGCTAAAAAAAGTACCCAGAGTCGTATTGTGGTGAAGTGTCCATATTGTGGTTCTATAAATGTGAAAAAGATATTTTTTGGGGGTTTTGCTCAAAAGCAGTGGCATTGCAATAATTGCCGGAGCGATTTTTGATAGAATGGATAAGAAACATTCATTTGGTATTATAATGTGTCACAATGCTTTTTTTCACAGATTCAGAGAAGAATCTTTACAATAATCATAGTATCTCCAATGTTGTCGGCTTGTCCAGTCGCAGGACAGTCTGCGGTTAGAAAAATACTGTAGGACAGTATCACTGGTTTGGCCACCGGGAAAGGGCGGCTGCGGCAGAAAGCTTGCCGCGGTAGTATACTACCATTGTTTGTTTACCTTGGAACATTCATTAAAAGCCCATGCAATATGGCCTGCATGGACTCTGAGGAAGGGTGCTCTCTCTGCGCTTCCCGGTCATTAGTATCCTTACCCCGTCACTACGAAATGACGTAGCTGCTGCTAACGGATTATATGATACGGCTGTGCGCTGCCGGGTTGGTTCGTGCGTTGCCACGGAACGTTATCAATAACGCTTTTTTTCATCCGATTCACTGTGGATTTTCCGCAGAATAGTGGGTTCGACGAATTATTCCTCTATTTATTTTAAAACCCTAGTCTCACCGCATTGAGTGCTTTCGCCATTATGAAAGCCTCTTTACGATGATAGACCCACTTATAGTAAATGGTGCAGCCAGGAATTTCGGCTAATCTAGGTTTGTTGATAGTTTGTTGTTAATGTTTTTGATTAAAGTTGGAAGACCGTTGCCTATAGAGGTGACGGTAGATAGTGTGCTTAATATAGTCATTCCGCTGTCCAGCATGGATTTGGAAGTGCTATCGTTCTTTACAGCATTGGCTTGTATCACGTTTGATAGTATATGGCCTGAGCCGGACTCTGTGGGAGAAGCTGAAGAAATTTCATTGTATTTTTGAACAGCGGCGCTAAGTTCCTCCCAGGCTTTGCCGGCATCACGGATTCGGTTGAGTTCAGCTTCGGAAGGGCCGAAAGCTGCAGGAGGACTGGTATTTTGCGTGCGGCTGATGGCGTTTTGAAGCCGGTTCTGAGCATCAACAAGAGTGTCAATTTCCTTGACAGTTTGACTGTAATCTAAAAGTTTCGTAGCTGTCGGACCGGAAACAGATGCAAGTTTTGTACTCAGTTTATCCGTCAGTCTGGCCGCTTTTTCCAGACCGTAAGTATCTATCTTGATTTTCATTGTCCGGTCTTTGGTTAAATTTTTCATTTCTTTTTGAAATCTTCCTGAATCAAGTTCAGGCGTGATTTTGACTTTGTAGTCAGGCATTTAAAGTCTCCTTTCGTAGAAATGGTTCCCTGTGTTAAAAATCAGGGAAAGGTTTGAGGGTAACAATCGCTTCTTAAAAATAAAAAAGCGGAGAACATAGAGTGGCTTATTCAGCAAATGGAACATTCTATGTTTAAAGTCTATGTAAAATCCCATTGTATGGGAGATTGTCGTTATTGTGATATAATATTTGAAAATAGATTTTCTAATATCTATTTTCAAAAGGAGGATTTGTATGTTAATGAAATGTACAGAATGTGGCCATGATGTTTCTGAATTTGCAGATAGATGTCCAAACTGTCGATGTCCTATAGATATTATTTTAAAAAGTACCAATAGTGATGAAAAATTTATTGAAGATTCTTCAGAGGCTGTTTTTTGTAATATCAACGGGAAAAAGACGGATATAAAATGGCTCAAAGATATTATTGAAGGACTTAGCGAGACGGAATTATATCATTATAAGTATGTATGGTCTCACGACATGGGAAGTCCAAAGGAGCAAATGAAATGTCAGAGTGAATATTCAGGAACTCCGGAATATGCTTTTTATAGAGCGGCACGTAAATTATACGAAGAAGTTAGTGATAAATGTGATCTTACCTATATGACTTCACCACGACTTTTATATGGACTTGTTGAATCAGATTTTGAATTGAAGGAGTTTTATGGTGAGTCCGAAACGGAAGCTGTGGAAAAAATAGACAAAGACTTGCATCGATGGTTAAATGTCCATATTGTGGCTCTATCAGTGTTAAAAAAACAACCTTTTGGTCGGACTTTGGCCTTATGGAAGCTGTTGGTAAAAACTGGAAATGCAAAAGCTGTGGAAGCTATTTTTAATTTTCTATCTGCCTTCTCCAGCCGCAGGGCAGTCTGTGGTTAGAAAAATACTGAATGTACAAGGGACATTCATTTGACATTTTATATGTCACAATGAACGTCCCTTTCTCAGTTTCAAGCCGGAATCTCTACAACGATGATATTATCGTATCCGGAATAGAGTTTTTCGAAGGCTTTTTTACGGAATTCTTCATGCGGGGCGCAATGAATTTCATCGATGATTTCCGCCTCAAAGGTATCGATTCGAACAGCGAGAAGTATCATATAGGGGATAAAGTTAATTTCTGCCAAATTGGTCATGGATGATTCCTCCTTTGTGGTAAATTAAGATATCCCTTATTATAAAGAATTTGGTGTCCCATAAAACGGACTTTGATGAAAGAAAACGAATTTTTTGAAAGAATAATCAGAGCTGGTTTTGTGAATATAATTCTAAGGCGTTTTTATAAGAGTGGATCAGCTGGATTAGTTCATTGGTGATGCTGACTTTATCAATGCCGGTCTGATAGGCAAGGTCGTTATCCAGGTTTTCCAGCATTTCCTGAAACTGACCGGCGTCAACGTTTTCGGTGATGATGGTATAGACATCTGTATTGGCAAAAAAGATTTCAATTTCATCCCAGTCCAAGTCGCCGTCGGCATCGGTAATCGCCGTGGGGAATTCAAAATCCGGGGCATAGGCCTTTAAAATATAGTATTTGACAGCTGTGTCTTTTAATAATGAATAATAGTGGCCGTCCTGGAGAAGGACGCGTTCGATATTCATTATGGTCATTAATCGTTGCATGGCTGTTAAAACGATTTTATATTCAAATTCATATTGGATTCCGTTGTATATGTAAATTCCATTCATGAAATATCCTTCTTAGTTGTGGTCAAATGTTTGCAGCTCTCTTTATAGGCGTCACCGGCAATGGCGGCTTTTGTAAAGCTATTGTTTTTCCACCAGGCCCATAGGGCGGCGGCTGTGGTCAAAAGCATTGTTATACCGTCATAGATTTCGTCATCGCTGAAAGGGAGAGGGTTCTTGCCGGTGATTGTCAGAAATTGATTCAGCAGAGCTGCGAACAGGACGAAAATCCGGGAAATGGTTCCTACAGAAATTTTGGTCATCATAGATTCTCCTTTCATAAGAAAAACGGAGGGCAGTAGAAACCGCCCTCCGGGTCAGATACCTTATTCTTCTTCAAGAATCAGGTCTAACATTTCATTGTCATCATTGACCATAAGGTCGCAGGTGATGGTAATTGTTGCCGGGTCACCACTGCTGGACATGCTGATGCTCATATTGGACTGAGGCGTCACTTTATAAGCGATAAACTTGTATGGTAAAAGTTCGTCGCTTTCTGTTTTCATTACAGTGTCGCCGTAAACTGTGAAGGCCTTCGGGAAGGAGCTGCCTTTGACAGAGATTTTCTGAACCTTGTCTGTCATATCCTTGACATAGTAAACAATGACTTTATCTCCGGCGGCTGCATCTGTGATAGTGGCTGTTTTACCGGAAACAGTGACTGTTTTGGCTGTACCGCAGTCATCGTCTGCCGCAAATACATTGACAGACGCACCGGAAGCCGGGTTGTCTGTCAGTGTCACCGTGCCGCCTTCAGCTGCCGTTAATTCTTCTCTCACCATAAATTTGGCAGAATTGGACATGTCGCCGCCGGTCAGTAACTGGTACAGCTTAAAGCTCTGCATCTGTGTTTCGATGGTCAGTGTACCGCCTCTTTCACCGGAAAATGCCACGCGTTTCGGATGACCCTTTCCGCCGTAGGCAAATACGGTTTCTCCTGTGATTTCCGTTGTGCTGACATTGGCATAATCCATGTTCAGGAACGGTGTTTTTGTTGCATAATCCTCAAAAATAAGATTACATACCTCTCTGTTTGCAAAAGTGTTGTTCATTTTAAATTCCTCCTTAGATGTTTAAATTTGTTCATACCATTCATTGCCTTTGAAAGCATTTCTGGTATTTCCGTAAGCAGCTACGGACATTTTCTGAATGTCGAAATAGACACCGATTTGTTCTTTTTTGAACTGCTCATAGAATTGATATATGGTTAAATCCCATATATTTGTAAAGTTGACCGAGTGGCTTTTGACAGCGACTGCGGTAATCAGATTTGGAAGCTCCATATTTTTATCATGCTTTGGCTTCCCGGAGGCCTTTTTCCGGCCTTCTTTGATTTTTGTCAGTATTTCTCTGGCGCGTTTGTTTTTCACTGTGGACGCATCCACATCGTAATCTCTGCGTTCGATACTGCATTTTTGCAGAATAATATCGCAAAGCTCTGAAAAGTTGTCGCCGCAGATAATGCCGACGGGGACAATCTGATTATTCTCATCCGTTTCTTTATAAGTAAAGAATAATTGATTGTTTTCATCCCAGAGAACATTTTCTTCCAGAAAGAAGTTAAACATTGCGGCATAGGATTTTTGAAAATGGGTCTCGGAGCGGATAAGGTCAAACATGGAAATATCATCCTCGTACCCGCAGGCCTGGGGCGTCATTAAGAGAAGTCCCAGATACATCTGGTAGCCCTGCCAGGTGATTTCGGGATTCCAGATGTCTCTGAGGGTCGGGGACTTGACATGACCGATGTGTTCCGCATAATAGGGAAAGGGAGAAATTAATTCGGAATAGTCTAATTTCATCATCTCACCTACCTGAAATCAGGAACGAGATAGGTCATCGTCCGTCCAATCCATAAGCCGCCGGTGAAGGTTTCCACGCTCTGCAGCTCCGGAAGACCGATGCCGAATTCTTTTTGACGCTGTCTTGAAAGGCCTTTGTCCGCCGGGCAGAGCAGTTCTTCAATCCGTTGAGCCAGCATGTCGTATCGTGTGCCGTAATAGCCGGCAGAGCTATTCTGGACGGTGAGTATGTCTTTGTGGCAGACAGGTTGGATAACAATTTTCATTGTTTTCATTGTGGATGTCGTCTTTGTGACATCAGTTTCCAAAAAAATATAGCAGGCCGGTTCGGCCTCTGTCAGCTCCATGTAGAGGTGGGGCAGAATATATTTTTTTGTTTCAGCGTCAATGTTTTCCTCCGATACTCCGGAAATATCGTTTAGAAGAAATCGGCGAATGTATTCGTCGTCCAGGAAAATCGAACTAAGGTTATTTTTGTATTTGCCAAGTTCTTTGAGCATTGTGTTACCTCCTATGTTTGTTTTGTTATTTCTCTACACAATAAGAAAAACGGGAAATATGACGAAAACCCTTGAAGATTCAAGGGTTTTCAGCGTTTTCTGAATTCGATTTTTTTCGGAGTCTTTCCATTCGCGCCCGGTCGGCGGCCATCTTTTTGGCTTTGGCACAGAGCTCGCAGTACTTTTGATTGTTTGTTTTTCGTATATAAAGCTTTTGACATTCGGTGCATCGGGAGAATTTGCCTTCTTTATAGTAATTTAAATATTCATAGCCCAGTTCACGGAAATCATTAATTTTTAAAACCGGTGTTCCTTCCATATCGATAAAGTTGACCCGCAGATTCAGATTATCATTTTTGACGGAAAATGAAATAAGACCTGTGGCTTCCATGTCATTCAGATACAGAAATTTATCCTTTCTATATTTGACGGTAACACGGGCTGTCTGGTAAATTTCCGGAATGGAAGCGTTGACCCACCCATGATTATCCGGAAAGAGGGTGTCGTGCAGCTTGGCGTGGCAAAGCATGGCAAAGGCAAGCTTTTCGTATTTCATGCCATTGAGTGTTTTGATGTGATTCAATTCTTTTTGGGTGATACCGATGGCATCTATTTCACGGAGCGGATATTTGTCCGCCTTTTTGGCGATATCTTCGATGATATCCTCCCACAGGGCCGGATTGTAATGTTTATCGCAGAGAGCCATAAAGGCATTCAATTTTTCGATAGTATTATTTCTATTCAAACATTCCTTTTGACGGTAATATTTGGCTAAAAGAAAGAGGGCGGCAGTAGGCTTACTGCCAATCTCTCTGGTCTCAAGAAGCCTTTTGGCTTCCTTCACTTCGTTTAATAGGATTGTCATTTTCCTTTTCCTTTCTCATATCTAATGTGATGGTTTTCATTTTAAAATGCTGACCGTGAAAGAGAATGTCACCGGTTTCATCTGCCTCCGGATAGGAAATCCGGTAATGATGGCGTTTCAAAAGATTGCGGATAAATGTTTCACCGCAGATATCCCAGGCAAATTGTTTGCTGGCTTTGGATTTGGAGTAGCACAAATCCAGAACAATGTCGCACAGGATATCTTCGTTGGGACATTCACAGAGGCATTGGCGGCGGAACTCTTCTTTGAATATGGCTTTTTGAGCCTGACGCTCGTCGGATTTCAGCCGTTCGCTTTTGGCATATTGCATGAAAGCAGATGTCTCACGTTGATAGCGCTCGTAAATTTTTTTAATCTTACGAAACAGCTGAGGCGAATAGGCGGCATTACTTTTTAATATGGAATAATCGAAGCTGCCTTTATCGTCGGCTTTAGTGTTGTCAAATATATTTTCGATTTTCCAACAGATGTTGTTCATGGTACATGGGGCGATGCCCATAGGCATTTTTTCATAATAGCAGCGAAGAAAAGTTTCTTCTTCCGGAGTAGGGTTGGTTTTGGCTATCAGTTCATCCAGGGTGACCCGAAACCGCATGATACATTTTTCCTCATTTCTTTTAAGATAGGTTTTCATCTGAGCCTTTTCTGACGGGTAGATATACTGCATAAAATAAGGCTTTTTGTCGGCAGCGAGCCGGGCATTTTTCCAATTTTCCTTTGAGGTCATGCGATAGGAAGGCCGATACCATGATTCAGGCATGGGCTTTGCCTCGATTCCTTTGGTCTTATCAATGCTGTTTTGCTGATAAAGTTGTCCGCATTTAATCCGGTAATCCAGAATCCGGTATTCTCTGGAGTCCTTCGGGAAACGGGACTGAACCTCAAACATGGCGGTGATTTTGTTGGCAACTTCTCCGACGGCATTGCCAAAGCTGTTTATATTGGAAAGCATAAGGTCATCTTCGGTGGGAACACATTTCGGAGCTTTACGTTGGACGCAGACAATGGCAGGAAGCGGACGGCTGCGGCGGACAAGCAGAGGAAAGGCCGTATTAATGACACAATCTCCGTCTTTATCCATACCGTTCATGGCGTCGGCGCAGGTGTCCCAACTGTTAAAAATTGTCGGTGTTGTCATGTATTGATAAAATTCATCCATTTCATCTGAGCGGACAACCTCAAGGACACGAATGTTGTTATGAGAGGTCATGGGAGCTCTGAAACTGACGATTTTATAAATATCTTTCTCATTCCAGTATCTGGAATAGACCTGTCCGGCCTTTAGTAATCCTGTAACCTTAAGACCAAACATGGACTGACACAGGGAATAAGGATCGCCGGAAACGAGAGAGTAGTTGGCGGGAACATTTAAAACGCCCACCTTAGCCGCGTCAATCCGTTTATGTATCATTGCGGCTAATTGGTCACGGACATAGGTATCACGAATCATTTCCGGCTCAATCATCAGGGCGGTGGCAAAGGAAGCATCTAGGCGCCGAACATTTTTTTCGTTCAGGTTAGTCCCTTTCGCGTAAAGAATCGTCTTCCGGTAATCATTGGATAAAATATCCTGAATCTCATTTACAGTGGGAGCAATCAACTCGTCAATTTCTTCATCGGTAAAATCATAGGACTGTAAAAACTGGTAGTTCATTGTCCGGATATTTTCAAGCTCCTTTTCAGAGGCCTTGGTGATTGCAAAGGAGTAATGGTTGGCTTCACAGTTTTTTAGATAGTCTTCCATCGAGGCATAGGAATCCCATAGTTTCAGCATGGATTCGGTGAGTACCAGTTCAATGTCCTGAATATTGTATACATTATTCCATACATCGGTAATCTGGCAGATATGGTGGTCTCTGGCAAATTTCTGGAAATCCACGGGAAATACAGCGCCTTTACAAAAGGCATTCCGCAGGACGCAGCCGGGAAGTAAGTAGTCTGCGCCGATGTCTTCGCCCCAGCGTTTCATCAGTTCCGGCATGGCCAGACCATAGCCGTCGCTGTCGTTTAATTCAATATCTTTGTTTTTTATGTATTTCATCTGCGGTTCTCCTGGGTCGGTATCGTCCAGTTCAATGATGTCCGATGTAAAATGGGTGATGCAGTCGTGAACGACCACAATGCCTCGAGGCATGGAAACCGGAATCGATGAACTGCAGACGAGAGAGCGGTAAGCCTCCAGCTTGGCCGGGGTAAAGGCTTTGGATAAGTCGCGGCCGTTGTCAATTCGACGGTTTAATTCTGGAAGCAGCGTTTCATTCATAAAAATAATAGTATTTGTTTTTACGCCGCCGCTGGTCCCGAGCAGCCGCCGATAGGTAATACCGTTTATCTGAAAACCGTCTTTATACATTTTCCGGTAATCCTTTACCGAATCGATGACCACGCAGACATAATCCTTTTGAAACTGATATTCGTCCAGCTTTTGATAAAGCTTTTTGATGCGTGGTCTTGAGACAGACAGGTTTTCCTCAGATTTTAACATTTTTATTTGTGACTTAATATCGGCGATACGCAGTTCTGGTTTTGTGACGCCGTTTATTTCGTCGATAAAGCGCAGCAACTGGCTGTCGCTTAACGCGATGAATTCTTTATTTTCCCGTGCCTGATTTATTGTAAGATGTAAATTCCATTTCGCTCTGCGCAGGCGGGAAGAATGTAATTTATATATAAATCTTTGGGATGTCGGATGCTTTGACATAAGATTCCCCCTCCATTTGTAAAAATAGCAAACATATGTTCGATTTGTCTGAGGCTATCATACATCGATTGGGGTATAATGTCAATGGAAAATAAAGAGTGGGATGGGAAAGAAGATGAAAAATAAAAAAGGAACAGAATCGCTTCTGTTCCTTTTATGCAGTTGACGGGACTTGAACCCGTACCCAGTTAACCCGGACTAGATCCTTAGTCTAGCGCGTATGCCAATTCCGCCACAACTGCGTTTCGTTTTCTGTGTTGCTCACCAGCAACAATATGAATGATACCACGGCCTTTCAAAAAATGCAAGCCTTTTTTTGAAAAAATTTAAAAAATTTTGTAAGTTGGCTTTTTATCTTGAAATAGCCAGTAGCATATATAATCATCTACGATAATGGCTGCGGCGCAGAGGGGCAGAAAAAGGAGAGCAAAGGGCAGGCAGACCTGGCCGAAAAGGTTAAAGGGCAGATTGGAATAATCCCAGACATTCCAACCGAGACGAAGGTTGACGAGACAGCCGGTGAAAAATTCAATGCAGAGGGCAAAAATCCAGACGATGAGGACTTCTTTCCAAAACGGATAATCCGGAGAATGGGAGTGGCCCTGATATCCGGCAAAAAGGAAGATAATACCGCCGGCCATGAGCATGGTCCAGTGGGAGTATCCCCGGTAAAGTATTTCAATCATATAATAGAGACTGCCTCCGAGGACAAAAAGAAAAAATTGTTTATAAAGTATGAGAAATTTTTGTTCCATAATAAGCACCTCTTTCGTAGTGTTTGGGAAGGACTGTTTATATTAGCGTTGGTTTTTTGAAGGAAAATATAAGAGGGACATGTTTCCACTGTAAATAAAATGGATAATCATACCCGGTCTTTTAATCTGCGTGAAAATAGTGTATAATATACTAATTCAAAGAAAGATGGGAGGTAAATACCATGAAGAAATTTGTAAAAATGATTAGTACAGTAACTATGGTATGCCTGATTATGGCAGCCGTAGCGGCATGTGGGAAAAAAGATACTGGAAATGAATCAAGTGGAAATATTGTAATTAATGAAACTCAGAGTGTGGCTCAGACAGAGGCTGAAACAGAGACGGCTGAAACTGGCGATGAGACAAAACCGCCTTTTGAAGAAACGAAGGCAGAAGTAGTGGTTTCTGTGCCTGCAGAAGTGGATACGATGCGGCCGATTCTTCTCGGAATCTGTAAGACGATGAGCGGTGGAAGAGCCTATGATCCATCAGACAGTGAGTTTTTCTGGAACAGTATTTATGCGTCTATTAATGGAAGCAGTTGGGTTCATCCGGATATCAGTCTGTCGGACAGCGGCAGCGGTTATATGGTTCCTAAGGAAGTTATGGCTGAATATGCGGAGGCCATGTTTGCCGGAAACAGTGCCATACCGGACATCCCGGCATCTGTCGGCGGCATTGAATTTGATGTGGACGCAGACAGCTATGTGCTCTACAGCTCGGAAGGCTATATGGGTTCCATGGAATTTACGGAAATTGAAGAAACAGATAACGGCTATGAGGCAACGGTTGCTTTTACAACGAAGAGCGGCAATGTGGAAACTCATACATTCATTATGACCAGCGGCGGATATGGGACATTCCCTTGTGCGGTAAATGCAGTGATTGATGATTGATTTTATTTAATGGAGGAATTATATGAAAAAAATAGTGCGTACGGTAGGGATTACACTAATCTTTGCGCTTATATCCTTCTACTTTACTCTTCCGGCGCTGAATCTGCACTCGCCGGCCTTTTACAGCTGGCTGCTTGAAGTTGCAGTGGTTTATATGATTGCATCTCTGATCGGGACCTTTTCTATTTCAGATTTGCGGAATCGGACAGTGGATTTCAAGTTTTTAAGAAACAATGCCAAAGCTGGCCTGATCGTCGTTATTTTGTCGTTGGCCGTGTTGGGAATCGGACAGGTCATATCACATCAGTTTTTCCATGCAGGTGCATATCAGCAGTTAATGGATGTGGAAAACAGGGAATTTTCTGAGGATATTACCCAGATCTCCATGAATGATGTACCGATTGTTGACAGGGATTCGGCGGTCCGTCTTGGAAATCGGAAAATCGGCGAGCTGGTCAATCTCATTTCCCAGTTTGAAGTGGACGAATATAGTTATTCTTATACTCAGATTAATTATCAGGATGTGCCGACCCGGGTAGCTCCGCTTCGATATGGGAATATTATTAAATGGTTCAATAATCAGTTGGAGGGTATTCCGGGTTATATTTCGGTGAACATGGCAACGCAGGATGTGGAGCTTGTGCAGCTTACGGAAGGCATCAAATATTCACCAGGCGAATATTTTTTCAGGGATTTAGACCGGCATCTGCGGTTTAAATATCCGACAAAGATTTTTGAAGATTATTCCTTTGAGGTGGATGATGAAGGAAAGCCTTATTGGATCTGTCCGGTGATCAATTATACGATTGGTCTGTTCGGAGGTCGGGATGTGGCCGGCGTAGTCATCGTAGACGCATGCAGCGGTGATTCGATTTATTATGACATAAAGGATTGCCCGGAGTGGGTAGACAGAGCCTATTCCGCAGATATTATCGTAGAGCAGATTAATTACTGGGGACAGTATAAAAATGGTTATATTAATACCCTTATTGGTCAGAAGGATGTCTGCATGACTTCCGGCGGATATAATTATCTGGCTCTGGATGACGATGTGTGGCTTTATACCGGACTGACTTCTGTGGGCAATGATGAGTCAAATATCGGTCTTGTGCTGGTCAATATGCGGACAAAGGAAGCACATTATTATATTGTATCCGGCGCTACAGAATATTCGGCGATGGAATCGGCGGAAGGACAGGTTCAGAACCTGGCTTATACGGCCACATTCCCGGTGCTTTTGAATATTGGAAGCCAGCCAACCTATCTTGTCTCTTTAAAGGATAATGCAGGATTGGTTAAAAAGTTTGCCTTTGTCAATGTGGAAAAATATCAGCAGGTGGCCATTGGCGATACATTGAACGAAGCCTACTCAGTCTATGTAAAACAGTTATCTTCGGGACAGATGATCGATACAGGTGATTTGTCGGAGATTACAGGACATGTTGTTCAGGTAGACTCAGCAGTAAAAGACGGCAATACCTACTTCTATGTTCAGATTTCCGGTTCAGATAAGATATTTATGGCCTCCATACAGCTTGACGATGTGCTGGCTGTACTTAAACCGGAGGATCGGGTAACTATAAATTATGTGGATTCGGAAGACGATTTTGTCATGATGAATCAGATTGAGAAGAAATAGGGGCGGTTATGAAAAAAGGAGATATCTTATTAATTTGTGCTGTCCTTGTCCTGGCTGCAGCAGGTCTCATTTATATGAATCTGGGAGGTAAAAAATCCGGAGGCACTCTGACAGTGACCGTTGGCGGTGACGTTTATGACACCTATGATCTGGCAGAAGATCAGGATGTTTCATTGGATATTGACGGCTGGCACAATCAGTTCCGGATCACGGACGGCGTTGTATCCATGCTGGAGGCTGATTGTCCGGACAAATATTGTGTGGAACATACTCCGATTGACAAAGTGGGTGAAACCATTGTCTGCTTGCCCCACAAAGTAGTCCTTGAGATTACCGAAGGTGAGGAAGCAAGGGACGTCGATGCATAGTGAAAAAAGCCGAGGAATATCGGTGTGTAAAGGATGAATTATGTCTAAAAAAGTTGCAATGGCCGGGATGTTTACAGCCCTGGCGATGATTTTCAGTTATGTGGAAGTACTTATACCGATAAATTTAGGTATTCCGGGAATGAAACTGGGACTTGCGAATCTGGTGGTTGTTGTGGCCCTTTATACAATTGGGGCGCCGATGGCCTTTGCGGTATCCATGATACGTATTTTACTTGTTTCAGTAACCTTTGGAAGTTTAGCCGCCATGCTTTATAGTCTGGCCGGAGGTATTTTGAGTTTTTGCGGTATGATGCTGCTGAAAAAGATACCGAACTTTTCGATGGTCGGAGTCAGCGTGGCCGGAGGCATTCTCCACAATATAGGACAGTTAGCTGTGGCCATGGTGGTGGTGGAAAATATTCATCTTATTTCCTATTTGCCGCCGCTGCTCATTGCCGGAACAGTGACCGGAATGTTGATCGGTATCGTGTCGAATCAGGTTGTACCTAGAATAAAGCATGTGTTAAAATAAGAAATGAAAAAATAAATGCTTTCACCCTGTGTCAGAATGTGATATGATACAGGGTGAATGTTTTGAATATGCAGAAATGAGGAGTCGATTGAAGATGGATAAGAAAGTCAGAACACGGTTTGCGCCGAGTCCAACTGGACGGATGCACGTAGGAAATTTAAGAACAGCATTATATGCTTATCTGATTGCCAAGCATGAAGGCGGCGATTTCCTTTTGAGAATCGAAGACACGGACCAGGAACGTTTTGTGGAAGGTGCCGTGGATATTATTAACCGTACACTTGAAAAGACCGGACTGATTCATGATGAAGGACCGGATAAGGACGGCGGCTGCGGCCCGTATGTTCAGAGTGAACGTCAGGCTGCGGGAATTTATATGGAATACGCAAAAAAATTAATTGATAAAGGCGAAGCTTATTATTGTTTCTGTGACAAAGAACGTTTGGAAAGTCTGAAACAGGAAGTAGCCGGCAAGGAGATTATGGTTTATGACAAACATTGTCTCCATCTTTCCAAAGAAGAGGTCGAGGAAAAACTGGCATCGGGTATTCCTTATGTGATTCGTCAGAATAACCCGACGGAAGGAACGACCACTTTCCATGATGATATTTACGGCGATATCAGCGTGGATAATGCAGAACTGGACGATATGGTTCTCATCAAATCCGACGGATATCCGACTTATAACTTTGCTAATGTGGTAGACGACCATTTGATGGGCATTACCCATGTGGTTCGTGGAAATGAGTATTTGTCTTCCTCACCGAAATATAATCGTTTGTACGAAGCTTTTGGCTGGGAAGTTCCGACCTATGTGCATTGTCCGCTCATTACAGACGAAGAGCATAAGAAACTAAGTAAGCGCAGCGGTCATTCTTCTTTTGAAGATTTGCTGGAACAGGGCTTTTTGACAGAAGCCGTTGTCAATTATGTGGCACTTCTGGGATGGAGTCCGGAGGAAAATCGGGAGATTTACAGCCTGGAAGAGCTCGTTAAAGCTTTTGATTACCGTCATATGAGCAAGTCTCCGGCGGTATTTGATATGACAAAATTAAAATGGATGAACGGCGAATATATCAAAGCCATGGATTTTGATGCATTTTATGAAAAGGCTCTGCCATTTATTAAAGAGACGATTCACAGAGATGTAGACTATAAAAAGATTGCTGAGATGGCGAAGACACGTATTGAAATCTTCCCGGATATCCCGGCACTGATTGATTTCTTTGAGGCTGTACCGGAATATGATGTGGCAATGTATACTCATAAAAAGATGAAGACCAATGCAGAAACATCGCTTACAGTTTTAAAAGAAGTTCTTCCGGTTCTGGAAACCCAGGAGGATTACAGCAATGATGCTCTTTACGGACGTCTCGTTGAGTTCGTCAAGGAGAAAGGCTATAAAAATGGATACGTGATGTGGCCAATCCGTACCGCAGTCTCCGGTAAACAGATGACACCGGCCGGAGCGACTGAAATTATGGAAGTCATCGGCAAAGAGGAATCTTTAGCGAGAATCCGCAGCGCCATTGAAAAGCTGGAAGCATGCAAGTAGACAGCGCCCAGAAAAAAGCAATTGAACATAACCGGGGACCGATGCTTGTACTGGCCGGTCCCGGTTCGGGAAAAACCCTTGTGATTACCCGGAGAACACAGTGGCTCATTGAAAAAGCCGGCGTGGCTCCGGGTAATATTCTTGTGGTGACTTTTACCCGGGCAGCGGCGGGTGAAATGCGGAGCCGGTTTGACCGGTTGATGGGCGGCCGCCATCTGCCGGTGAGTTTTGGAACCTTTCATGCAGTTTTTTTCACAATTTTAAAATATGCCTATAACTATCGGGTGGAAAATATTTTATCTGAAGATGAAAAATATGGCATCCTTCGGGATATTGTTCATCAGATCGATGTGGAAATGGATGATGAAAAAGATTTCCTGATGAATATTGCCGGGGAAATCAGCCGGGTAAAAGGTGATATGATGCCTTTAGAACATTTTTATTCAGCCAATTGTTCAAAGGATGTGTTTGAAGAAATCTATACGTCCTATGAGAAAAAGCTTCGCCGGATGCGCCGGCTGGACTATGATGACATGCTTGTACAGACATGGCAGCTTTTCAAAGAAAGGCCTGACATATTGCTGGCCTGGCAGAAAAAATATACGTACATATTGATCGATGAGTTTCAGGATATCAATCGGATTCAATACGAAATTATACGGATGATGGCAAAACCGGAAGAAAATCTCTTTGTGGTGGGCGATGATGACCAGTCAATTTACCGTTTTCGCGGCGCTAAGCCGGAGATTCTTCTCGGTTTTACAAAAGATTATCCAGGGGCTGAAATGGCCGTTTTGAACAAAAACTATCGCTCCACGGGTTCTATTGTTTACCGGGCGGAAGGTTTGATTCGCCACAACGAGCACCGTTATGCCAAGCATATGACGGCTTCCCGGGAAAAAGGGAGTGAAGTATTGGTAAAGGCTTTTCAAAAGCCGACAGACCAGTATTTGAAAATGATTCGGGAAATTGTGGATATGCATGGGCAGCAGAATGTTCCATGGGAACAGATTGCGATTATTTTCCGTACCAATATTCAGATGAGCGGTCTGGTAGAACAGCTCATGGTCTACAATGTGCCTTTTGTTATGAAGGATTCGGTGCCGAATATTTACGAACACTGGATCGCCAAAGATATTTTTGCCTATATGAATATTGCTTTCGGAAGCAATTCCCGGGCAGATTATCTTCGGATCATTAATCGGCCGAATCGATATATATCCAGGTCTTATTTGGATGAAGATCCGGTGAACCTGTCTAATGTAAAAGACTATCTGGAGAATCGGGAATGGATGTTGGAGCGAATCGAACAGCTTGAATATGATTTATATATGCTGGCATCCATGGGACCCTATCCGGCGATTCAGTATATCCGTCATTCGATTGGTTATGATGAATATTTGAAAGAATATGCCATGGGCCGGGGAATCAAAGGTGACGATCTGCTGGAAGTTCTGGATGAATTGATGGATAAGAGTCATGCTTATAAAACATGGGAAGAATGGTTTAGGGCCATTGAACAGTATTCGGAAACTTTAAAAATCCGTTCCAGGCAGCATTTTGAGGCGGCGGAAGGTATACGACTTCTCACCATGCATGGAGCCAAGGGACTGGAGTATGACGTGGTCTATATTCCCGATGCCAATGATGGCCTGATGCCTCATAAAAAAGCAGCGACCGAATCGGATAAAGAAGAAGAGCGGCGTATGTTTTATGTGGCTATGACACGGGCTAAAAATGACCTCCGGGTTTATTTTACCCGGGAGCGCTACGGTAAAGCTTCGGAAATGTCGCCTTTTGTTGGAGAATTCCTTGCTTTTTAGGGAATAATCTGGTAGAGTGAAAGTGTGTGAAAATACGCAGAAAGAAAGTTGAGGTAGAGAAATGGGAACATTTATTCCAGAAGATGATGATACGATGACATTAAGCTTTGATGACGGTGCTGAAATCGAATGTGCGGTGATTGCCGTATTTCCAGTAGGTGAGAAAAATTACATTGCCTTACTTCCTTTTGAAGATCAGGGCGTGGATGAAGATGAAGTTTATATTTACCGTTTTATCGGCGCTGAAAATGCAGAAGATGTTCAGCTTGAAGATATCGAAACCGATGAAGAATGGGAAATGGTATCCGATGCGTTCGACGAATTGTTAGACAGCGAAGAATTTGATGAATTATTTGACGGTGAATAATATGTATGATTAAAAAGATGATTCCGTAAAGCGAAGGACGCTGCGGGATCATCTTTTTTTCAGAAAATTTTCGGTTATACGAGGATATCGATAAAATACTGGGCGGCTTCGGAAAGCGGTGCTTTGTCATTATAGCCAACGACGATCTGGCGGGATGGAAGCATTTCCCGGGTGCGGATGATGAATAAATCCGACTCCTTTTCCGGCAGACAGAAATCCGGAATAAAGGCTATGCCCAGGCCGATGCGGGCCAGATCGATGAGCAGATCGTTGCTGCTCAGTTCAATTTCAGGCACCAGATCCAACTGATGCTGCTGAAACAGGCTGTGAAGGAATTCACTGGTCAGACTGGCCTTGTCCAGCATAAGGATCGGATAGCTGAGCAATTCAGCCAGTTCCAGCCGCTTATTTTTCAGATGACTGAAATTCTCATTGGCAATAAATACATCGTGAAATTCCCTGACCTTGCGGACATTTCGGATGGCGTTCATTCGTGGATTTGGGGAATTGGTTACGATAAGATCGACCAGTTCATTTTCCAGCAGATCGACACAGCGAGCCGAAGTGGCATTTGTCACTTTGATATGTACATTTGGAAAGTGTTCGTGGAATTCTTTCAGATAAGGCACAAGATAGTAACGGCAGATGGTGTCGCTGGCACCGATGCGCAGTTGTCCGCCGTTTAATGCTTTGGCGTCCATAATCTGGTTTTCGCCGCGGATGATCAGGTTGATGGCCGGTTCGATATGTTTAAAAAGAATTTCCCCTTCCGGAGTCATCTTGACTCGTTTTGTACTTCGGATGAAAAGGGTCTGATCCAGCTTTTTTTCCAGAGCCTTGATCGATTGACTGACAGCCGATTGGGAAATGAAAAGTTTTTTTGAAGCTTCGGAGAAGCTTAATGTTTTGGCAACGTAATAAAATACCTTATATAATTCGTAGTTAATGTCCATAGGCCACCTCAATTATTAACAATTTTAATAAAAAATGGAAGTTATATTAATATAAATAAATAATAACATACATGTAGAAAATAGTAAATGTAAAATTATGGAGAATAATCCATTGACAAAAGGCCGTGAAAGGCGTATCCTTTAATCAAGCAAAGGCGCTCTTAGAAATAAGAGCGCCTCAGACTGTAGACAAAGTTGGTGCTGGAGATTTTCTCCAGCACCAC
>ENA-UOJC01000958-UOJC01000958.1-human-gut-metagenome-genome-assembly--contig:-C104-NODE-958-length-43716-cov-20.763656_pt1 | contig 43716 bp, 43 predicted proteins | sample MGYA00242339_ERZ723886 | MGnify/ENA metagenome assembly ERZ723886 | reverse complement strand
TGATTATGATACTCGATGTGGACGTGACCGCCGCAGGCGGCATTATAAAACTCATCGCCCTGCGGGCGCCACCACCACCCTCGGGCCAAAGGCCCGTCAAACTTAAGAACCCTCCGGCCCATAGGGCCGGTCCATCTTAAGAACCTTTCCTTTTGACCCCTCTGAACCCGGGCCGCGGAGCGGCCCCATAGCGTCCTTTTTTCCCCAGCCACAAAACATAGAGACATATAAGAAAATAAATGATATAATAATTCCGTTGCATTGAATTTATGCTTTTGCTGTAAGGAGTTTAATTGATGGCAGATACAAAAGACGTGACGACGAAGGATTTCGAGGACCATTCCTATTTCTATAAGCCCTATTGGTTCGTGGTGGCTCTTGGCTTTATTCTGTGGGCCGCTTATGTGTGTTGGACGGGATACTGGGGTATTGTCCATCACAGGGTGCCGGTGATTGACCTGGGCATGCAGGTGGCCATTCTGTGGTGGCTTCTGGATACGGTGCTCACGAAGACGGTATACCGGCTGGAAAAGGACCGCCTTTATATGCTGAAAACAGGCGTGGGGCACAAGAAGGAGCTTTCCATTCCCTATGAGGATATTTTCGGCGTCCACCATTTCAAAAACCAGCTCATGAAGCCGGTGACTTACCGTTATACCTTCCACCAGTATTCGAAGCTGGACAATCGTCCCATTTGGTCCCTGCTCTATGATATCGACAGTGACAAGAAGGTGGGCCGGGTGCTCATGAAGGCTTCCGAGGATTTCTGGAAGGAGTTTGAACGGCGCATGCCGGGGCAGATCCGCATTCCTCAGGAAGAAGTGGTTACGTTCACGTACAAGGCCATGGAAAAGAAACTTCGTGACCAGGGTTATTTCAAGGAACATCCGGAAATGTCCTTTGAAGAAGGCATCAAGCAGCTCCGCCAGAAGGGTACGGAAATGGGGGGCCGGGAGGATGAACTGACCGGTGCTGATTTCCACGGCGAAAAGGTGGAACTGGAAAATGGTACCAGTAAGGAAACGTTGGAAGCGGCCAGAAGAAAGATGGAGGAAGGAAGTCAAAAAGAATAGGTCCGTTGAGGGGGCTGTGAAAAAATGTAAATCATTTTTTCACAGCTCTTTTTTATATAGATGAATATATAAAATTATTATAGATACTTATAGAAGGAATATATAGCAGGTAAAAAGAAAAAATGATTCATAGATTGCAGGCAGGCTATTTGCATTTATTCATAGATACATATCCCCGGACAGAGGGAAAGACATGGTGGCGAACGAGGGAGATTGGGGAAGAAAAGGGGGTGGAAAAATAAATCGCCATCTATCCATCATACCTGGTGACTTCTAAAAAACATGAGAATAAATAAGAATACAGAAGTAAAACAATGATAAAACACAATAATTGGAATAAATACCCATAATATACTATATTTATTTGAAAACAATGGAAAAATCCTGTATATTGACTGTAGATATCTGCGGTTCCTGAAGTTTATGCAGCAAAGAAAGGAGGAGTTTCCCTGTTTGATGGATAACAGGATGGGCAGGCTTATTTTCCAGGTGCGGTGATTCTCCGGTTTCATGCCATTATTTCAAATAGAGAAGTCATTTTATGGAGAAGTCATTGGACCGCTCTCGGAAAAGCGGATGAAAGCCTGCAGGAGGCAGGGCTCGCGGGCAGCTCTTTGTCCTCCCTTCAGGAAATTTCACAGGCGAAATGCTGATGGCATTCTTTGTCTAGGATGGTATCAGCAGGTTTATTTTTCGAAAGGCGGTTGACTCTATGGCATCTCCAAGCCCCCTCTCCATTTGTCTCACTAACATGGTTATCGTATTTGCAGTCCTCGTTTTCCTGGCGTTTGTGATCCAGCTGATTCACATCGTGGACCCTACGAAGAACAAGAAGAAATAGGAAGATAGCGATTAAGGTTAGGAGGTAGACATTATGGATGGTTTTATGAGAGCCCTTGCTTCTGTGTGGACAGATTCGGGATTTGCTTCTCTTACGATTGAAAATATCATTATGATTCTGGTGGGCCTGGTGCTCCTGTACCTGGCCATTGCCAAGGAATATGAGCCTCTTCTGCTCATGCCCATTGCTTTTGGCGATATTATGGCCAATTTCCCCAACACCGGTTTTGAATCGGAAATGGGCGTCATGATGGCTATTGGATTTGGTATTAAGTATGAAATTTTCCCGCCGTTGATTTTCATGGGTGTGGGAGCAATGACGGACTTTTCTCCCCTCATTGCCAACCCGAAAACCATGCTTCTCGGCGCTGCTGCCCAGATCGGCGTTTTCGTGGCCCTGGCAGGTGCCATGATTCTGGGCTTCAATGTGCAGGAAGCGGCAGCCATCGGAATCATCGGCGGCGCTGACGGCCCCACTTCTATTTATCTGACGTCCAAGCTGGCGCCCCACCTTCTGGGTGCCGTAGCCGTGGCAGCGTATTCCTACATGTCCCTGGTACCCCTGATTCAGCCGCCGATTATGAAGCTCCTCACCACGAAGGAACAGAGACAGATCCGCATGGTGAATCTTCGCCCTGTAACCCATTTCGAAAAGGTGGCTTTCCCCATCGTCGTATCTATCGTGGTTTCCCTGCTTCTCCCGCCGGTGGCATCCCTCATGGGCATGCTCTGCCTGGGCAATCTCTTTGAAGTATCCGGCGTAACCGGCCGTCTGTCTGACACGGCGAAGAATGCACTGTGCAACATCGTTACCATTTTCCTGGCAACTGGCACCGGCCTCACCATGACCGGCGACAAGTTCATCCGTGTGCAGACTCTGGAAATCATCTGCCTCGGTCTCGTAGCCTTTGCAGCAGGCACCGCAGGGGGCGTCCTCTTCGGCCAGCTCATGCGCATTGTGTCCGGCAATAAGGTGAACCCCCTCATCGGTTCCGCCGGCGTATCTGCCGTACCTATGGCAGCCCGGGTATCCCAGGTAGTAGGTCTTCGGGACAATCCCTCCAACTACCTGCTCATGCAGGCCATGGGCCCCAACGTGGCAGGCGTTATCGGCACCGCTGTGGCGGCAGGCACCATGCTGGCCCAGTTCGGAGGCTGATTTCCCTTAAAAAATCTGTCATTGATTATGAAAAAGCACTCTCTTTGGAGAGTGCTTTTTGTATATAATCATTTTTTATAGGGGCATATAGAAAATATAACGAATTGAGAAATTAGGAATGATAGCATTTAATAGTTTATAAAATAAAAATTTATAATTTCGGTATATATTTCATGCAAAAGACTGTCAAAATCGTATGAAGAATATAATAAATAGTATACGATGAAATCAATCGAATCATTAGCAGTAAAGTTTTGCATTTGCAGTTTTCAGGGGACAATGGGGAAGGAATAAATTTCAACGACTTAAATGGGAATCATAATCAATAGCATACTATTTTTTAAATAGAATAATACATTCTAAATTGAAATAGACGGTGGAGTGGTTGAATTTTGACAGGTCCATGAATACAATAAGCATAGATGCCTATGTAAGTGCATGCCATGTGCAGCTTCATAGATGGGAGCCCGACCCTGGGACTGTGAACAAAGGAGGATAGAAGGTTTACCAAGGGATTATCATTGTTTTCCGGATCATATTTCGGATTCATGCGGAAACTTGCAATTATTCTTTATAACTTTATATGAGTCCAACAATCTTCCGGAGAAAATTCCGATTTCTGTCCGGTATGCATCGAACCTGACAGCTATCGAAAAAAATCAAAAGGAAGGTGAACCTTATGGATCCAGCCATTACTACACTGTGTGTATTGGCAGTAGCAGCATTCCTGTTTGTTACCGAACTGATCCCGCTGGCAGTTACCGCTATGGCAGCCTGCACAGCCCTCGGTATTCTGGGCGTTCTCCCGGCTAAACAGGTATATGCAGGTCTTTCCAACTCCACCGTCGTTCTTTTCGGTGGTATGTTCGTTATCGGCGCCGCTATGTTCAAGACTGGCCTCGCTGAAACCATTGGTCTTGCTGTTGTTAGAAAAGCAGGTACCAAAGAAGTTCCGCTGATGGGCGCCATCATGCTGGTAACCATCATCCTGTCTTCCGTATCTTCCAATACCGGTACCGTAGCATGCCTCATGCCGGTAGTTATCGGTATTGCTCAGGCAGCTAACATTCCGGCTTCCAAGGAACTGATGCCTCTGGCAGTAGCTGCTAACGTAGGCGGCACCATCACCATGATCGGTACTCCGCCAAACGTTATCGTTACCGGCGCTCTGTCCGCTGCCGGTCTTCCGTCCTTCGGATTCTTCGAATTTGCCCTCATCGGTGTTCCGCTGTCCGTCATCGTCCTGGCTTACATGCTCACCATTGGCCGTAAGACCATTCCGGTCAAGAATGCAGGCGCTATGGATGAAGAAGCTGTGAAAGCAGCTAAGGAAGAAGCAGGTGCTTCTGATGACGACGCTCCAAAGAGCAAAACCAAGATGTGGATTTCCGGTCTCATTCTTCTGGGCGTAGTTGCTGCTATGGCTCTGAACCTCAAGACCGTTCCTCTCCAGACTGCCGCTGTTACCGGCGCTATTCTCTGCGTCATCACCGGCTGCCTGAAAGAAAAAGAAGCTTATGCAGGTATCGACTGGGTAACCATTTTCCTCTTCGCCGGCATGCTTTCCGTAGCTACCGCTATGGATAAGACTGGCGCAGGCAAACTGATTGCCGACACCGTAGTTAACATGATGGGCGATCATCCAAACCCCATCGTTCTCTGCGCTGTACTGTACCTGATTTCCAACGTACTGACCCAGTTCATGAGTAACACTGCATCTGCAGCTCTTCTTGCATCAATTGGTATTTCCATTGCTCAGTCCATCGGCGCTGACCCGAAACCGGTACTTATGGCTATCGGTATCGCAGCATCCATGGCTTATGCAACACCAATGGCTACTCCGCCAAACACCCTGGTTCTCGGACCTGGCGGATTCTCTTTCAATGATTATGTAAAAGTAGGCGTTCCGCTCTGCATTATTACATTCATTGTAAGCGTAATCATTATCCCGATTTTCTGGCCATTCTTCCCAGGCTGATACATTTCTTAGCCTTTGGGATTGAAAGACTTGCTGTTAGAAGTGAGAGCTGCCTTTCCGGCAGCTCCCTGCTTCTGATTCTCACTGCGTGAGGCAGAATCCTCACCGGTATCTACTAAGGTACTGCAAAAAGAAAGGTGGATTTATACATGGACACTCCAAGCCCACTTTCCATTTGTATCGTCAATATGGTTATTGTATTTGCAGTTCTGATTGTTCTTGCTTTCATTATTCAGCTGATTCACGTTGTGGATCCAACCAAGAATAAAAAGAAATAAGTAAAACAAAACCATTAGAATTAGGGGGATACAATTATGGATGGCTTTATTAGAGCACTGGTTTCTGTATGGACAGATTCCGGATTTGCTGCATTAACATGGCAGAACATGGTCATGATTCTTGTCGGACTGGTTCTGCTCTATCTGGCAATCGCAAAAGAATACGAACCTCTTCTGCTGATGCCTATCGCTTTTGGCGATATTATGGCTAACTTCCCGAATACCGGTTTTGAAACCGATATGGGCGTTATGATGGCTATTGGATTTGGTATTAAATACGAAATTTTCCCGCCGCTGATTTTCATGGGCGTAGGTGCCATGACCGACTTTGGTCCCCTCATCGCTAACCCGAAGACCATGCTTCTGGGGGCAGCTGCCCAGATCGGCGTATTCGTAGCACTGGCAGGCGCTATGGCACTGGGCTTCAATGTCCAGGAAGCAGCTTCCATCGGTATCATCGGTGGTGCTGATGGCCCGACCGCTATTTATCTGACTTCTAAACTGGCTCCGCATCTGCTGGGCGCCATCGCTGTAGCAGCTTACTCCTACATGTCCCTGGTTCCGCTGATTCAGCCGCCAATCATGAAGCTCTGCACCACTAAGGAACAGAGAAAGATTAAGATGGTTAACCTTCGTCCGGTTTCCCATTTCGAAAAGGTAGCATTCCCGATCGTCGTAGCTATTGTGGTATCCCTGCTTCTGCCGCCGGTAGCAGCTCTGATGGGTATGCTCTGCCTGGGCAACCTGTTCGAAGTATCCGGCGTAACTGCTCGTCTGTCTGATACTGCTCAGAACTCCCTGTGCAACATCGTTACCATTTTCCTGGCAACCGGCACAGGCCTCACCATGACCGGTGATAAATTCCTTCGTCTCCAGACCATTGAAATCATTTTCCTGGGCCTCGTTGCATTCGCAGCCGGCACCGCAGGCGGCGTACTCTTCGGCCAGATCATGAGAATTGCATCTGGCAACAAGGTGAACCCGCTGATTGGTTCCGCAGGCGTATCTGCCGTACCAATGGCAGCCCGCGTATCCCAGATCGTAGGTCTGAAAGACAACCCGTCCAACTACCTGCTCATGCAGGCTATGGGCCCGAACGTAGCAGGCGTTATCGGTACTGCAGTTGCTGCAGGCACCATGCTGGCACAGTTCGGAGGCTGATTTCTTCTGGAAATCTGTCAATGAAAAGCATCCTCGAAAGAGGATGCTTTTTTATTGTGCAAAAAGCTCCTTTGCTCCTTTCAAGCCCTTATAATAATTATTTATATCATCATATATAAAAAAACTAGAATGCTCATTTTAGGTGAACAATAAAATAGAAAACTTGGATTTTCAAAAAGTTGCATAGTATACAATGCGAACATGCAAATGATAATGAACATTGATAACTATGAATTCTCATAGAAGGCGATGAAATCGTATACTATGAAAAATTTCAGCTTGAAAAGGGGAAGGAAAGAGGGGAGCATGAGGCAGGCTATTTTCAATTAGAAAATGACAAAAACAGGGGAAGTGAAAGGAGCTTGGCAGCTATTTTCAAGGGGAAAGGAAGGATACATAGAATATTATGTAAATTTGCGAAAATCATAGCATCCATATAGAATGAACATAGGTGCCTATGTAATGCATATCAATCGCATCTACATAGATGCAGGCCCTGCCCCAGGGCTTTTCTCAAAGGAGGATAGAAGGTTTGCCGGGGGTCGAATTATTTTCCGGATCGTATTCGGGATTCATATTCGGAATTCAGCATTTATTCTTTTATAACTTCATATGAGTCCTATGACTTTCCGGAGAGTTCCGTTCTGATTTCCTCGTAAGCACCAGTAAAGGAAAAAAGAGTGGAAAAATCAAAAGGAAGGTGAACCTTATGGATCCAGCCATTATCACACTGTGTGTACTGGCAGTAGCAGCATTCCTGTTTGTTACCGAACTGATCCCGCTGGCAGTCACTGCAATGGCAGCCTGCACAGCCCTCGGTATTCTGGGCGTTCTTCCGTCCAAACAGGTTTATGCAGGTCTTTCCAACTCCACCGTCGTTCTTTTCGGTGGTATGTTCGTTATCGGCGCCGCTATGTTTAAAACAGGCCTGGCAGAAGCAGTTGGCCTGTGGGTAGTAAACAAAGCAGGTACCGGTGAAGTCAAACTGATGGGTGCCGTTATGCTGGTAACCATCATCCTGTCTTCTGTATCTTCCAATACCGGTACCGTAGCATGCCTCATGCCGGTTATTATCGGTATTGCCCAGGCAGCTAACATTCCGGCTTCCAAGGAACTGATGCCTCTGGCAGTCGCTGCTAACGTAGGCGGCACCATCACCATGATCGGTACTCCGCCAAACGTTATCGTTACCGGCGCTCTGTCCGCTGCCGGTCTTCCGTCCTTCGGATTCTTCGAATTTGCCCTCATCGGTGTTCCGCTGTCCGTCATCGTCCTGGCTTACATGCTCACCATTGGCCGTAAGACCATTCCGGTCAAGAATGCAGGCGCTATGGATGAAGAAGCTGTGAAAGCAGCTAAGGAAGAAGCAGGTGCTTCTGATGACGACGCTCCAAAGAGCAAAACCAAGATGTGGATTTCCGGTCTCATTCTTCTGGGCGTAGTTGCTGCTATGGCTCTGAACCTCAAGACCGTTCCTCTCCAGACTGCCGCTGTTACCGGCGCTATTCTCTGCGTCATCACCGGCTGCCTGAAAGAAAAAGAAGCTTATGCAGGTATCGACTGGGTAACCATTTTCCTCTTCGCCGGCATGCTTTCCGTAGCTACCGCTATGGATAAGACTGGCGCAGGCAAACTGATTGCCGACACCGTAGTAGGCATGATGGGCGAACATCCAAACCCCATTATCCTCTGCGCTGTACTGTACCTGATTTCCAACGTACTGACCCAGTTCATGTCCAACACTGCATCTGCAGCTCTGCTTGCACCAATTGGTATTTCCATTGCTCAGTCCATCGGTGCTGACCCGAAACCGGTACTGATGTCCATCGGTATCGCAGCATCCATGGCATTCGCAACACCAATGGCTACTCCGCCAAACACCCTGGTCCTCGGACCTGGCGGATTCTCTTTCAATGACTATGTCAAAGTCGGCGTACCGCTCTGCGTGATTACCTTCATTGCAAGCGTTATCATTATTCCGATTTTCTGGCCATTCTTCCCAGGCTGATTTCCAGCTGTGGAAAAGAAAGTCAATTGAAATTTTTCAGGAGATGGGAACCGCTTCCGGCGGCTCCCGGCTTCTGATTCTCACTGCGTGAGGCAGGAACCTCACTGGTATCTACTAAGGTACTGAAAAAAAGAAAGGTGGATTTATAGATGGATACTCCGAGCCCACTTTCCATTTGTATCACTAACATGGTTATCGTATTTGCTGTTCTGATTTTCCTTGCTTTCGTTATTCAGCTGATTCACGTTGTGGATCCAACAAAGAACAAGAAGAAATAAGTAAAACATAACCATTAGAATTAGGAGGATACAATTATGGATGGCTTTATGAGAGCTCTCGTTTCCGTATGGACTGACTCCGGCTTTGCCGCCCTCACCATCGAAAACGTCATTATGATTCTGGTAGGACTTGTCCTGCTCTATCTGGCAATCGCAAAAGAATACGAACCTCTTCTGCTGATGCCTATCGCTTTTGGCGATATTATGGCTAACTTCCCGAATACCGGTTTTGAAACCGATATGGGCGTTATGATGGCTATTGGATTTGGTATTAAATACGAAATTTTCCCGCCGCTGATTTTCATGGGCGTAGGTGCCATGACCGACTTTGGTCCCCTCATTGCTAACCCGAAAACCATGCTTCTGGGTGCAGCTGCCCAGATCGGCGTATTCGTAGCACTGGCCGGCGCTATGCTCCTGGGCTTCAACGTTCAGGAAGCAGCTTCCATCGGTATCATCGGTGGTGCTGATGGCCCGACCTCCATTTACCTGACTTCTAAACTGGCTCCTCACCTTCTGGGTGCCGTAGCCGTAGCAGCTTACTCCTACATGTCCCTGGTTCCGCTGATTCAGCCACCAATCATGAAGCTCTGCACCACCAAGGAACAGAGAAAGATTAAGATGGTTAACCTCCGTCCTGTAACCCATTTCGAAAAGGTTGCATTCCCGATCGTCGTTGCCATCGTCGTATCCCTGCTTCTCCCGCCGGTAGCATCTCTGATGGGCATGCTCTGCCTGGGCAACCTGTTTGAAGTATCCGGTGTAACCGCTCGTCTGTCTGATACCGCTCAGAACGCACTGTGCAACATCGTTACCATTTTCCTGGCAACCGGCACAGGCCTTACCATGACTGGCGACAAATTTATCCGCGTACAGACCCTGGAAATCATCTGCCTCGGCCTGGTTGCATTCGCAGCAGGCACCGCAGGCGGCGTACTCTTCGGCCAGATCATGAGAATTGCATCGGGCAACAAGGTAAACCCGCTGATTGGTTCCGCAGGCGTATCTGCCGTACCAATGGCAGCCCGCGTATCCCAGATCGTAGGTCTGAAAGACAACCCGTCCAACTACCTGCTCATGCAGGCTATGGGCCCGAACGTAGCAGGCGTTATCGGTACTGCAGTTGCTGCAGGCACCATGCTGGCACAGTTCGGAGGCTGATTTCTTCTGGAAATCTGTCAATGAAAAGCATCCTCGAAAGAGGATGCTTTTTTTATGCTTTTGGGGAAAAGGGGAATCCTGTTTGAAACAGTCCCTGGCGTCAAGACGGGATCCACGGGGAAGGAAGCCGGATGTTCCGACAGGGAGAAGGGGATATGACGAGTTCCATAAGCCATTATAATAATCTTCTATATCAGTATATAAAAAAATAAAATTCTGAAACAGAAATCAGGTTTCCAAAGCAGAAAAGGAATCTCAGAGGAGATTCCTTTTTTGGTAAATGCTATTCAATAGAAGGAATAAAGATGCACCACAAAGAAGTGGTAGAAATGATTTATTCGAAAATATCGGATATCTTTCTGCCCGGTTTCCGTGAAATCCGCCTTGAAAAGAGGTTATTTGCATAGGCTGCAATGTATATACATATGCATTGAGTGCTATATAATTATGAATACATAGCTATATATATAGTAATATATGCAGATTTGATTATGAATTCTATGGCAGTTACAATACAAATGAACGAGAGCGCAGTTCCGTTTCTTGTTTCCCATGTGAGTCTTTCCCGGAGACTGTGATGAAAGGAGGATAGCCGGTTAATCAGGGATACAACGGAAGGATGCAGATTTTCCTATCGTAGTCAGCTATTATTCATGCTTATTTTTGAAGGTCTGCCATCTTCCGCAGTTAACAGTTCTTTTTTCTATGATGAGAAGAGAGACATTTCTTTAAAGGAAGGTGAACTTATGGATCCAGCTATTACTACACTATGTGTACTGGCAGTAGCAGCATTCCTGTTTGTTACCGAACTGATCCCGCTGGCAGTCACCGCTATGGCAGCCTGCACAGCCCTCGGTATTCTTGGTGTTCTTCCGTCCAAACAGGTATATGCAGGTCTTTCCAACTCCACCGTCGTTCTTTTCGGCGGTATGTTCGTCATCGGCGCCGCTATGTTTAAAACAGGCCTGGCAGAAGCAGTAGGTCTCTGGGTAGTAAACAAGGCAGGTACAAAGGAAGTACCGCTCATGGGCGCTATCATGGTCGTTACCATTGCCCTGTCTGCGGTTTCCTCCAATACCGGTACGGTAGCATGCCTCATGCCGGTTATCGTTGGTATTGCCAATGCAGCCCACATTCCGGCTTCCAAGGAATTGATGCCTCTGGCAGTGGCTGCTAACGTAGGCGGCACCATCACCATGATCGGTACTCCGCCAAACGTTATCGTTACCGGCGCTCTGTCCGCTGCCGGTCTTCCGTCCTTCGGATTCTTCGAATTTGCCCTCATCGGTGTTCCGCTGTCCGTCATCGTCCTGGCTTACATGCTCACCATTGGCCGTAAGACCATTCCGGTCAAGAATGCAGGCGCTATGGATGAAGAAGCTGTGAAAGCAGCTAAGGAAGAAGCAGGTGCTTCTGATGACGACGCTCCAAAGAGCAAAACCAAGATGTGGATTTCCGGTCTCATTCTTCTGGGCGTAGTTGCTGCTATGGCTCTGAACCTCAAGACCGTTCCTCTCCAGACTGCCGCTGTTACCGGCGCTATTCTCTGCGTCATCACCGGCTGCCTGAAAGAAAAAGAAGCTTATGCAGGTATCGACTGGGTAACCATTTTCCTCTTCGCCGGCATGCTTTCCGTAGCTACCGCTATGGATAAGACTGGCGCAGGCAAACTGATTGCCGACACCGTAGTTAACATGATGGGCGATCATCCAAACCCCATCGTTCTCTGCGCTGTACTGTACCTGATTTCCAACGTACTGACCCAGTTCATGAGTAACACTGCCTCCGCAGCACTTCTGGCACCTATCGGTATTTCCATTGCGCAGTCCATCGGTGCTGACCCGAAACCGGTACTCATGTCCATCGGTATCGCAGCATCCATGGCATTTGCAACACCAATGGCTACTCCGCCAAACACCCTGGTCCTTGGCCCTGGCGGATTCAATTTCAATGACTATGTGAAGGTCGGCGTACCGCTCTGCATCATTACATTCATTGCAAGCGTTATCATTATCCCGATTTTCTGGCCATTCTTCCCGGGATAATCTATCCGGAAAGGTTTTGCCTTATGGGAAACAGAGGCTTCTCTGTCCCGTTTCCTGACGGGACAGAGATCTCCCTTTTCCACGAGACTGTATAAAAAGAAAGGTGGATTCATACATGGCATCTCCAAGCCCGCTGTCCATTTGTCTCACCAACATGGTTATCGTATTTGCGGTTCTGATTTTTCTTGCCTTCGTTATTCAGTTGATTCACATTGTGGATCCAACCAAGAATAAAAAGAAATAAGTACAATAATCATATAGGAGGATACAAACATGGATGGCTTTATGAGAGCTCTTGTTTCCGTTTGGACTGACTCCGGCTTTGCCGCCCTCACCATCGAAAACATCATTATGATTCTGGTAGGCATTGTCCTGCTTTATCTGGCAATCGCAAAAGAATACGAACCTCTTCTGCTGATGCCCATCGCTTTCGGCGATATTATGGCTAACTTCCCGAATACCGGTTTTGAAACCGATATGGGCGTTATGATGGCTATTGGATTTGGTATTAAATACGAAATTTTCCCGCCGCTGATTTTCATGGGCGTAGGTGCCATGACCGACTTTGGTCCCCTCATTGCTAACCCGAAAACCATGCTTCTGGGTGCAGCTGCCCAGATCGGCGTATTCGTAGCACTGGCCGGCGCTATGCTCCTGGGCTTCAACGTTCAGGAAGCAGCTTCCATCGGTATCATCGGTGGTGCTGATGGCCCGACCTCCATTTACCTGACTTCTAAACTGGCTCCTCACCTTCTGGGTGCTGTAGCCGTAGCAGCTTACTCCTACATGTCCCTGGTGCCCTTGATTCAGCCTCCTATCATGAAGCTCTTCACCACCAAGGAACAGAGAAAGATCAAGATGACCAACCTTCGTCCTGTCACCCATTTCGAAAAGGTGGCATTCCCGATTGTCGTTTCCATCGTTGTTTCCCTGCTTCTCCCGCCGGTAGCAGCACTGATGGGTATGCTCTGCCTGGGCAACCTGTTTGAAGTATCCGGCGTAACTGCTCGTCTGTCTGATACCGCTCAGAACGCACTGTGCAACATCGTTACCATTTTCCTGGCAACCGGCACAGGCCTTACCATGACTGGCGACAAATTTATCCGCGTACAGACCCTGGAAATCATCTGCCTCGGCCTGGTTGCATTCGCAGCAGGCACCGCAGGCGGCGTACTCTTCGGCCAGATCATGAGAATTGCATCGGGCAACAAGGTAAACCCGCTGATTGGTTCCGCAGGCGTATCTGCCGTACCAATGGCAGCCCGCGTATCCCAGATCGTAGGTCTGAAAGACAACCCGTCCAACTACCTGCTCATGCAGGCTATGGGCCCGAACGTAGCAGGCGTTATCGGTACTGCAGTTGCTGCAGGCACCATGCTGGCACAGTTCGGAGGCTGATTTCTTCTGGAAATCTGTCAATGAAAAGCATCCTCGAAAGAGGATGCTTTTTTGCTCTGGCGGCGCTGCCATTGGACACACCCTATCGGGTGTGAGGGTTCAGAGGGGAAGGTTCTTAAGATGGACCGGCCGTTGGCCGGAGGGTTCTTAAGTTTGACGGGCCGTTGGCCCGAGGGTTGTGGTATCGCCCTTTAGGGGGCGATGAGTTTTATAAGCCGCCTGCGGCGGTCACGTCAGCATAGAGTATCTATTCTCTCCGCTTACCTCGTACACCCTTTCCCGCTACGCGGGACTTCGCCCCGGTGGGAAGCATGTCACTGGATTCGTGAGTCGCGGGGCTCCCCTATGAATCCAGTTCCTTTGCCACCCCCTCTTCGAGGGGACACTATAAAGCTCCGTTTTGCTGTGAGCGACTTATGAAAGGAATGTTTCGCGGTGTTTTATTCTGCCCCCCTGCATAGAGGTGGCAAGGGAACACGATTCGTAAGGAAGCGAAGCGACCTGAGAATCGTGTGACACGCTTTCCCGTGGATGCACAGCGAACATGATTTGCACTATGCGAACTGGATTTGTAAGGGAGCATCAGCGACCTGAAAATCCAGTGAGTCAGTGACAGCAGAGGATGAAGGAGCGCCAGCGACGCACAAATCATAGTGAGTCGTTTCACCTTTAGGTGGAAGTCCGGCGCAGCCCGGATAGGGGGTGGCGAGCGCAGCGAGCCAATCACCAGAATGCGTATCATGCTATATGATACAGAAAGCCAAACCCGTAACGCTGACTTTATACTCATCGCCCTGCGGGCGATACCACAACCCTCGGCCTGAAAGGCCGTCAAACTTAAGAACCTTAAGAACCCTCGGGGCGAAGCCCCGTCAACCCTCGCGCCAAAGGCGCGTCCAAACGCGTCCTAAGGGCCATCATTATCCCCTTGCATTCTCGCTGAAATGCTGATATCATTACACTTGATAAGGAGTACTAATTATGCAGCTAATTGATTTATCTGATGTACAAGATTTCAGCGCAGCCCGTTTTCTTCTGTACTGGCTGATTGCTTCTGTGGTGGCCATCATTGTGGCCTACAGTATTGGACAGGAAAACAAGCTGAAGTGGTTCAGGCAGCGCAAATCCAATGGTTTCATGGTGCGCCGCGGGGTGTTTGGCAATTTCAGTCTGCTGGGCGTGCCGAATTCCAAAGAAGGCTTTGCCATTACGGCAGGCATCTTTATCGGTTCCGGCGTGATCTGGGCCGTTCTTGTATTTGTCATTCTTCCTGTTTTCGGTTATAATTTATAAGGTAAGAGTTTTACAGTTTCATATTCTGTTTCCTGCGTATGGCACAGGGGTAGGAAATCCATCCTGATAGAAGGACCTGGCATTGAAAAATGTCAGGTCTTTTTTTTAGGAATATATGCATGGCAGGTTATCAAACAGGATGGGCAGAGACAAGCTATTTCATAAAGACAGTTATTTGTATTTTTATTCATTTGGGAGGTTTCAATGACAGCCTGGGAAAGTATTGCCAAAGAGTTGTTCAGCGGGGTCATGGGCATGGGAGACCCTTCGGTGTGGATGATGTTCCTCATTGGAGGTATCCTGATTTATCTGGGGGTGAAAAAGGATTATGAGCCCATGCTTCTTTTCCCCATGGGGGTAGGCTGTATCCTGGCCAATATCCCCGGTCATTTTGCAGTGATTCCCACAGGCGGCGGGGAGCCGGGATTCCTGTCCGTGCTTTATGAGGCAGGCATTGCCAATGAGCTCTTCCCTGTGCTCATCTTCATTGCGGTGGGAGCCATGTGTGAGTTCGATCCCCTGATCCGGGCGCCTTATGTGATGCTCTTTGCGGCGGCTGCCCATTTCGGCATTTTTGCTACGGCCTTTCTGGCATCGCTGGCGGGATTTCCTTTCAATGAAGCGGCGTCCATCGGTATCATCGGTGCCGCCGACGGTCCCACCACCATTTTCGTGGCCCAGAAATTTGCCACCAATCTTCTGGCACCGCTGACGGTGACGGCTTTCTGCTATATGTCCCTGGTGCCTATTATCCAGCCGCCCATTGTAAAGCTTTTGACTACGAAGAAGGAGCGCATGATCCGCATGCCCTTCAAGGCGGAGAAGCCTGTTTCCTGGACGGCCCGTTTCCTGTTTCCCCTGATGGTGGTGCTTATTGCCGGTATTCTGGCGCCGATTTCGGTACCTCTTATCGGTGCTCTCATGTTCGGCAACCTGCTGAAGGTATCGGGAGTTACAGATTCTCTCTCCAATGCGGCCCAGAATGAGCTGTCCAACCTGGTCACCCTTCTTCTGGGCATTACCGTAGGGGCCACCATGACAGCGGAAAACATCCTGACCATGGACGTGCTCAAAATCCTGGTGCTGGGCGCTCTGGCCTTTGTATTCGATACGGTGGGAGGCGTTCTCTTTGCCAAGCTGGCCAATCTGTTCCTCACGAAGAAAATCAATCCCATGATCGGTGCCTGCGGTATTTCCGCCTTCCCCATGTCCGGCCGCGTCATTGCCAAGATGGCGCTGAAGGAGGACCCGTCCAATTATATTATCCAGCATGCTATGGGGGTCAACGTGGCAGGCCAGGTGGCCTCAGTGGTGGCCGGCGGTCTGGTGCTGGCATTGATTCCCGTACTGGGATAAGGAGGAAATCATGACGAGCGTAGAATCATCAATGGCTTTAATGGTCATCGCCTATCCTCTTCTTTTCGTGGTGATGGCTGTATTTGCCGGACTCACCTATCTTCTGAACCGGGTGTTTCAGGAAAGGAAATAGGGAATGGTGAAATAGGGAAAGGGTTCTCTTCCTTTCACAGGAAAGGTCCCTCCTGACGGGGCAGGCTTTGCGGAAGACTGCTTTTTCTCTGCAGGGGAAGAGGAGTAGCACTTTTCTATAAAAGACAATCAAAAAGGACTGTGAAGAAATGATTTCCATTTTTCACAGTCCTTTTTATTGCTTTTTATTTACTTTCAAAGAATGCCTTGTAAGCTAGGTAGGTTTCGTAGGCATCGGCCTTGGAGAGAAGGTCGTAGGGGGAGTGCATGGAGAGCATGGCTGTGCCGCAGTCTACCACTTCGGCGCCCCAGTCGGCCATCATGAAGGCGATGGTGCCGCCGCCGCCCTGGTCTACTTTGCCCAGTTCACCGATCTGCCAGCATACGCCGGCTTCGTTGAAAATGGTGCGGATTTTCTGCAGGAATTCCGCATTGGCATCATTGCTGCCCGCTTTGCCCCGGGCGCCGCCGTACTTGGTGAGGTTAATGCCGTAGCCCATGAAGGAAGCATTGTCCTTTTCCGAAACTTCGGGGAACATGGGGTCCAGGCAGGAGTTTACGTCGGCAGAAAGCATTTCGCTGTTTTCCATGGTTTCATAGAAATCAAGGATGGTATCCTGTCCCTGGAGGGAGAGAAGTTTCATGACGAATTTCACGAAGTAGGAGGATTCCATGCCTGTGTTGCCGTAGGAACCGATTTCTTCCTTATCGGTGAGGAGAGCGGCCTGGGTCTTAACCCCGGGCTTGGCGTCCAGAATGGCTTCCAGGTTGGCATAGGAGCATACCCGGTCGTCCTGTCCGTAGGAGGCGATGAGGGAACGGTCGAAGCCTACGTCCCGGCTCTTTGTGGCCGGCACCAGTTCCAGTTCGGCGGTGGCAAAGTCTTCTTCTTCAATGCCATAGGTGTCTTTCAGCCATTTCATGAACAGCTCCTTCGGCTTGGCTTTGCCTTCGGCGTTGGTCCAGGCAATGGCCTGCAGCTGTTCGCCGGTAATGCCTTCGGCCAGGGTCTTCTTCATCTGGTCCTGGGCCATGTGGATGAGGAGGTCGGATACGTAGAAAATGGGGTCTCCTTCCTTCATGCCCACATTGATTTCCACTTTCTTTCCGTCTCTGGTGTAAATGACGCCGATGAGGGCCAGGGGAATGGTGGGCCACTGGTATTTCTTGATGCCGCCGTAGTAGTGGGTGCGGAAATAGACCACACCTTCCTGCTCATGCACCGGGTTGGCTTTCAGGTCCAGCCGGGGAGAGTCGATGTGGGAGCCCACGATTTTGATGCCTTCATGCACCGGTTCCTGGCCGATGACGGCCAGAATGACCGATTTGCCTTTCTGGTTCCAGTATACTTTGTCACCGGGCTTCAGGGATTTCATGGTGTACACCGGTTTGAATCCTTTTTCTTCGGCCTGGCGGATGATTTCAGCCGCTGCCAGCCGTTCCGTGCGGGCGGTGTCAAGGAAAGCTTTGTATTTCTCGCCATAATCCATAACGGCCTTTCGCTCTTTCTGGTTCATGCGCTGCCATACGGATTTTGTTCTGCTGTATGTTTCTTTCATAGCAAACCTCCTGTAATAGAGAATAATTATCACATTTATCATTATACTACAGAGGCTCCAGACGGGCTATGGGAATTATGGGCTGGCCCCTTTCCCCTTCCGGCGGAAGCACTTTCCTGCTGCCCCGTTCCCCATTCCCGTTTCCCCAGTCCCCAATCCCTAATCCCTAATCCCTAATCCCGATTCCCCAATCCCCATTCCCCATTTCCCATACCATGTGCCTGCTTTTCCGGCGGCTCATCAGTCCTGGTGGCATAGGATTTCCTTTCGTGGTATACTTTCATTAATTACTTTCCAAGCAGGGGTATCCCTGGGGGAGGATAGAAGTATAGGAGGAGTTTTAACAAATGAACAACGAAAAAGCAGACGTCCGCCTGGAAGATGTGGAGGGGACGAAAGCGGAGCTGGATAAGAAGGCTCAAAAAATGCTGGAGGATAAGGATGCCGATTCCCGTATGAGGATCTATGATGGACCTCTGGGAAAAGCCATTGTGGTTCTTTTATGTGTGTGGACTGCATTTCAGCTGTATTTCACTACCATCGGCGCCATCAGTGCCATCAACCTTCGGGCTATCCACTGCATTTTCCTTCTGGTACTTACCTTTCTTTTATTTCCTACGTATAAGAAGGAGAAGAGGCGTAGGAAACTGCCGCCGCTGTGGGACTGGTTCTTTATTCTGGGGTCTGCAGGGTCTTTCCTGTACCTGATTTTCAACTATACCCGCATTGCCCAGACGGGAGGACGCATCAGCAGTCTGGAAATCGGCATCGCCTTTGTAGCCATTATCTGCGTATTTGAAGCAGCCCGGCGTGCTTCGGGAAATCTGGCCATTCTGGCGGCCCTGTTCCTGGCGTACAACTGGTTTGGCGCTTACCTGCCAGGATACTTGGGACATAACGGATTTACGCTGAAGCGTGTGCTCATTACCCAGTTTTGGGGCACCCAGGGCCTTCTGGGCACCGGTATCGGTGTATCGGCGACCTATATTTTCCTGTTCGTCGTTTTCGGTGCATTTTTGAAATACAGCGGATTTTCCCATTTCATCAATGATTTTTCCCTTACCCTGGTGGGCCGCACCTCCGGCGGCCCTGCCAAGGTGGCAGTCATTGCGTCGGGCCTCATGGGCATGATCAATGGTTCCGCCATTGCCAATGTGGCTACCACCGGCACCATTACCATTCCCCTGATGAAGCGTACCGGCTACAAGAAGGAATTTGCCGGAGCCGTAGAAGCGGTGGCATCCACCGGCGGCCAGTTTACGCCGCCTATTATGGGAGCCGTGGGCTTCGTGATGGCGGAATTTCTGAATCTGTCTTATACCTATGTGGCTCTGGCTGCGGTAACACCGGCGCTTCTCTACTATGTGGGTCTTCTTCTGGCCGTTCACTTTGAAGCCAAAAGGCTGGGCCTATCCGGCATTGCCAAAGAAAATATTCCTGATGCCATGAAGGTCATCAGGGAGCAGGGCCATCTGGTACTGCCTCTGATCAGCCTTATCGGCCTCATGTTTGCGGGATTCACACCTCTCTATGCAGCGGTGATTTCCATTTTCGTTACCATCGGAGCCAGCTGGCTTCGGAAGGATACCCGCATGACGCCGGACAAAATTCTGGCAGCTGTGGTGGAGGGATCCAAGAGTGCCATTTCCGTCGGGGTCTGCTGTGTCATCATCGGTGTTATCATCGGTACGGTGACCCTCACATCCCTGGGACTCAATATGGGATATCTGATCCTTTCTGTGGTGAATGGAGGAAGCATTTACCTGGCGGGGTTCCTGGTCATGATTATGTCCGCCATTCTGGGCATGGGCGTTCCCGGCGTGGCGGCCTACGTTATCGTGCAGGCCGTGGCAGTACCGGTGCTGATTAAAGCAGGGGCCATGCCTCTCATTGCTCACCTGTTCTGCCTGATTTACGCCTGCCTGTCCAACATTACTCCGCCGGTAGCCATGTCTGCCTATGTGGCATCGGGCATTGCTGATTCGGACCAGACGAAGACAGGCCTTTGGGCGGTGCGTCTGGGACTAATCGGATTTATTATTCCTTTCTTTTTCCTGGATAATCCGGTGCTTCTCATCGGCGTGTCCAAGACAGCCACCCTCTTTGATACGGGGTGGGCAGTCTTTACGGCCATGGTGGGCACCTTTGCCCTGGTGGCCGGGCTGGAAGGATGGATCCTTCGCCGCTGCACATTGGTGGAAAGGATTATCCTCATCGCATCATCGCCGTTCCTGCTTCTGCCCGGCGTCCTTACCGATGCGGCCGGCGCTGCAGGCATTGTGGCGGTCTGCATTTACCAGTGGATGAGAAGAAATAAAGAAAAGAAAGAAATCGAAGCAGCATAGCAGAAACAGGGGCCCTGGTTTTTAGGTTTACGCCGGGCTTCTGTGATATATTAGTGAAGAATTGCAGTAAGGGAGGAAACAGTATGAAAAACTGGAAAAAAGTATTGGCTGTATCCATGGCGGCCATGGTGATGGCAGGTGCCCTGGCAGGGTGCGGAGATGACAAAAAAGGCGGCAGTGCCAAGCCGGCTGCAGGACAGACCCTGAAAATCAATTTCCCCACCGCCGGAGCATCGGGGGCCCTCTATGCCGTAGGGGCAGCTATTACCAATATGTGGAGCAATAACGTTCCCGGCGTCCAGGCGGCCAGCCAGGCCTCTGCCGGCGGCATTGAAAATCTGAATATGGTATCTGACGGGGAAGCCCAGGTATCCATTGCCATTGCCAGCAATGTGTACCAGTGCTATAAAGGACTGGATTCCTTCAAGGACCATGCCTATCCGGACCTGAAGGTCATCGGCGGATTGTACCTCAATCCGAACCAGGTGGTGGCCAGCGCCAATTCGGGCATTGAAAACATTCAGGATATCAAAGGCAAGCATTTTGCTGTAGCTTCCGCCGGCTCTTCCGTGTATAACGAAGCAGAGGCCCACCTTACCACGGCAGGCATGAAGTTCCCTGACGACATCAAGGCAGAATATATTACCTTCGGCGATGCAGCTGATATGATTCAGAACGGTTCCATCGACGGCGCCTGGATTATGTCCGGTGCTCCCGCTTCCGCTGTTACCCAGGCTCTCACCAGCGGTGCCCATCTGGTGCCCATTGACGACAACCTTATGAAGGAACTGAAAGCTAAGTACCCCTGGTACACCAGCTACACCATCAAGGCAGGCACCTATCCAAACCAGGATAAGGACATTCAGACCTCGGCCATTAAGATGGTCATGTTCTGCCGCGGCGATCTTCCTGACGATGTGGTGTACCAGCTCACCAAGACCCTGTGGGAACATATGGATGAAATGGGACAGTCCCAGAAGAACCTGAAAGGCCTCACTGCAGAAAACGCAGTGAAAGACATTGCCGGCGTACCGCTCCATCCGGGCGCTGAAAAGTACTACAAGGAAATCGGAGTGCTGAAATAGTCTGCAGCCAAAAACGCTTCCCCCTGGGGAGGCGTTTTTTGAGTTAGTGGACTAGTGGACCAGTGGACTAGTGGACTAGCTCACCAGCCTACTATCTCCCCCTTGACTCAAGTGCCCTTTAACTTTCTATAATAAGGAGGATGAAACAGTTTCCTGTGTATTCCTCTCTATGATAAAATAAGCATAGAACAGGAGGACATATGATACATCGCTTTCATCAGGACAAAAACAGGTGGGACGGCGTGGAGCCCCATATTTACAAAGAAAACCCCGGCGTTTTCCGGGATGTGACCAAGCAGGTCCTTTTTGACAACGAGGCGGACCTTCCGGTGCAGTTCCGCTATTTCCAGGTGGAAAAGGGAGGCTTTTCCTCCTTTGAGCACCATAAGCACATGCACGCGGTTATGATTTTCAAAGGAAAGGGCCATGCCCTTCTGGGAAATCAGGTGGTGGAAGTCCATGAAGGAGATTTCATCACCATTGCTCCCTGGGAATGGCACCAGTTTAAGGCGGATATGGGAGACATCCTTGGATTTCTCTGTCTGGTGAACCATGACAGGGATATTCCGGTGTATCCCACGGAAGAGGATATACGGGAAATCCGGAAAAATCCGGAGGCGGCGCGCTTTCTGGACGAAGAGTAGAAGGGCCTGCCGAAGGGCAGGTTTTTCTTATGAAAGGAGAAAAAGACATGGAACAGGAGAAAAAGCAGGACTTGGCGGGGAGCATTACATTCCCTATGAGGAAAGAAAGGGAAACGAATCCATTGTGTATTTTACCCGTGATTTATCAGCAGAGGGCCTTATCCGGCTGTATGAGAAAATCAAAGAGAACCTTACCGGCAGAGTGGCAGTGAAGCTTCATACCGGGGAGCAGCATGGCCCCAATATCATTCCCCGTCCCTGGGTGAAGGAACTGATGGAGAAGGAAATCCCCAATGCCGCCATTGTGGAAACCAATACCTATTATGACGGAGACCGCTATACTACGGAAGAGCATCGGAAAACGCTGGAAGTGAACGGCTGGACCTTTGCACCGGTGGATATTATGGATGAAGAAGGCACCACCATGCTTCCTGTGAAAGGCGGCAAATGGTTTACGGAAATGTCCGTAGGCAGCCATGAGATCCAATACGATTCCATGCTGGTGCTCACCCATTTCAAAGGCCATACGATGGGAGGCTTTGGCGGTTCCAATAAGAATATCGGCATCGGCTGCGCCGACGGACGTATCGGCAAAGCCATGATTCATACCTATCCGGGCAAGGACCAGTGGTCTATTGCAGAGGAAGAGTTTATGGAACGAATGACTGAATCGGCCAAGGCCACAGTGGATTATTTCGGCAGACACATAGCCTTTATCAATGTGATGCGGAATATGTCCGTATCCTGCGACTGTGAAGGCGTGAATGCCCAGCCTGTGGTGACGCCGAACGTGGGCATTCTGGCTTCTCTGGATATCCTTGCCATCGACCAGGCTTCGGTGGACATGGTATATGCCATGAAAGAAGAGGACCATCATGACCTGGTGGAAAGGATGGAATCTCGCCACGGCCTTCGCCAGCTTACCTATATGAAGGAACTGGGCATGGGCAATGACCGTTACGTGCTCATCGATATGGATCATGGAGAAAAACGGATTGACGCCAGAGAAGCAGTGGCAGGAGTGAAGCCCTTTGGGAAATAGGACATCTTTTCTTCAGAGAAATACCATCATTTTTGATATGGACGGTACCCTCATCGATTCCATAGGCATATGGAACCAGGTGGACCAGGCCCTCATGGCAGCCATGGGAGGCGCGGCAGAAGAAGAAATGGCGGTGGGAAGAAGGCGGGATGCCTTTCTTGCAGACCACGGGAATGAGGAAAATCCCTACCTTTCCTACTGTCTCTTCCTGGCCAGGCACTGCGGCTGCTCCTGGAGCGGTGAAAAGGTATTCCAAAAGCGCTATGAAATCTCCCGGGATTTTCTCATTCATCAGGTGGACTACAAGAAAGGGGCGCCGGAGGTGATTCAAAGGCTCCATGGTCTGGAAAAGACCCTGGTCATTGCCACCACCACCAAAAGAGCCAACATGGATATATACCGCCATCTGAATGAAAACATTCGGTCCAAAGCGCCGCTGGACAAGTACTTTACAGCCATCTATACCAGAGAGGATGTGTCTTCCATCAAACCGTCGCCAGAGGTCCATGAGAAGCTCATGGCAGACCTGGAAAAGACAAGGGAAGAGTGCTTCATTTTTGAGGATTCCCTGGCGGGACTCATGGCAGCCCGGGCAGCGGGCATTCCGGCAGGCCTTATCTATGACAGGTATTCAGAAAAGGACAGGAATCGTATGGCCCCTCTGGCAGAGGCATGGTATGACAGCTGGGAGGAAGTACTTTCTGAAATGGAAGCTGATTGAGAATAAATTTCGATTAGGAAATTCAGTATTTATGGGCTTTTTCCTTTGACAAGGGGAGAGGAACATGGTATGATTCTCAATAAGTGAGGGAGTAGCAGCCACCCTGTGGAGTAAGTCAACATACTGGCGTGAAGGAAAAACTGATGACATCATGGGTTATCCAAAAATCAGTATTTCCGGCCTGGCTTTCCTTGAAATTGCGAGACTCACGTGCATGGTTTTTACCTGCACGGAGTCTTTTTTGATGGCTTCGTGAGGTCATTCTTTCAGGAAGTGGGACGATGGATTTTTTATTTCTTTTTAACAGTGTGCTTCTGGGAGCGAGCCTGGCCATGGACGCTTTTTCCGTATCTTTGGCCAACGGGATTCACGAGCCTTTCATGAGGAAGAGGAAAATGGCCCTTATTGCCGGTACCTTCGGCTTTTTCCAGTTCCTCATGCCCCTTTTGGGATGGATATGTGTCCACTGGGTTGTAGATCTCTTCCAGAGCCTTCTTCCCTATATTCCCTGGATTTCCCTGGTTCTTCTCTTCGCCCTGGGTCTTATGATGATTCGAGACGGCCTTTCGGGAGAGGAAGAAGAGGTGTGTCCGGAAACCAGTTTCCAATGTCTCCTCCTCCAGGGACTGGCCACTTCCATGGATGCGCTGTCCGTGGGCTTTGCCATCGCCTCTTTCGGGGCGAGGGAAGCTGTGGCATCATCTGCCATCATCGGCGTGGTGACCTTCCTTATCTGCCTTGCCGGCATTGTTCTGGGCAGACACTTCGGCATGAAGCTGGCGGACAAGGCCACTGTGGCAGGGGGATTCATCCTCATGGGCATCGGAATGGAAATCTTCCTTTCGGCGTGAGGCAGATGAAATGGGGAAAAAGGGGCTGTCCCTTTACCACTGGACTGTATTCCTGCCTTCTATGAACCATTTTCCCCTGCCCTCTTGGCGGCCATGGGGAAAAACGTGGTATGATAGTAGGGAAGGAGGCAGGCAATGACTAGGGTATACATGATACGGCATGGAGAAACGGACTGGAATAAAGCTCACCGTCTGCAGGGGTGGAGCGACATTCCCCTGAATGAAAGGGGGAGAGCCCAGGCAGCCTGTGCGGCGAAAATGATGGCCTCAGTCCCGCTGGATGTGATTTACACCAGTCCCCTGAAAAGAGCGGTAGAAACGGCGGAAATCATCCGGGGAAAAAGGGCTGTCCCCGTGATTTCTGAAAAAGGTTTCATTGAAATCAACCTGGGCCGCTGGGACGGGCATTCGCCGGATGAAATGGATAGGCTTTATCCGGGGCAGTATGATATATGGCGGAGCACGCCCGGCGATGTACACATTGACGGCGGGGAAAGTTTTGCGGCCGTGCAGGAACGGGCATGGAAATCTTTTCTTTCCATGATAGAGAAGAACAAGGGGAAACATATACTGCTGGTATCCCATATGGGCTGCCTCAGCACCATCCTTTTCAAAATCGCCGGCTATGGGCTCAATGATTTGTGGAAGCACCCCATCGGAAACTGTGCTCTCTGCAGAGTGGATATAGGGGAAGAGGGGACCATGCATATCGGGGAGTGGGGAAGGGATGACTACATTCCCCCTGATTTAAAGATGAAGGTACCCTTCGGCAGGGTGAAAGATTGATTCCATCATAGAGACAGCACAGGAGCTGTCTCTTTTCTATTGAAAGGGCCTTTCCCTTCGTGGTATAGTTAATCATTATGGAGAAAAATTATAGCAAGGAGGGTTCTTATGTCCTTTGAAAAAGTAAAAGCCTATCTTTCACCCTTCGGACTTTCAGACCGGTGCATTGATTTGAAAGAATCCAGCGCCACAGTGGCACTGGCGGCAGAAGCACTGGGCACGGAGGAGGCGCGGATTGCCAAGACCATGTCCTTTCTGGTGGACGATGCGCCGCTCATTGTGGTGGTGGCAGGCGATGCCCGGGTGGACAATCATAAATATAAGGAAACCTTTCACAAGAAAGCCAAAATGATTCCCGGAGCAGACTGCGAAAGGTATATCGGCCATCGCCCCGGCGGCGTATGCCCCTTTGCCCTTCCCGAGGCGGTGCCGGTGTACCTGGATGTGTCTCTGAAGCGTTTTGACATTGTGTATCCCGCAGCTGGTACGGACCACAGCGCCGTGAAGCTGGCGCTGGAGGAACTGGAAAGGGCGTCCCGGGCCAAAGGCTGGGTGGATGTATGCAAGAACTGGCAGAGTGGGGAATAAAAGCGTTTCATATGGTATGGATGGAGAATAAGACATGATTGTTGAGCAGTTTGGCGTAGAAGACTGGATGGACCGGTATGAGGAAGGGGCTCGGTACAATATTACCGATACCTGTGCAAAGCCCCTGACCCTGAATGAGCTTTTTGCCCTTTCCGGGGAAGATAAGCAGGATTTCATGGAAACCTTTTTCCAAAGGGAGCAGACCTATGGTCCCATCTGGGGCGACCGGGGGCTGAAGGAGGAAATTTCGCACCTCTATGAGCATATTTCTCCTGATGAAATCCTGACGGAGCATGGTGCCACCGGCGGCAACCAGCATATTTTCTTTTCCCTCATCCGGCCCGGCGACAGGGTCATTGCCTATGCGCCCAGCTATCAGCAGTTTTATTCGGCGCCCCGGTCCCTGGGAGCCCAGGTGACAGTGCTCCATCTGAAAAAAGAAAGGGGCTACATGCCGGACCTGGATGAACTCAGGCAGGCAGCCAGGGAAGGGGTGCGCATGATCTGCCTCAATAACCCCAACAACCCTACGGGCTCTTTGATTCCAAAGGATATGATGGAAGGAATCGTGGACATTGCAAGAGAAGCAGGGGCCTATCTTTTCTGCGATGAAGTCTATGCCGGCGTTTCCCAAAGGGAAGAAGACCGCTGCCCTTCGGTGGCGGACCTCTATGAGAAAGGCATTGCCACAGGCTCCATGTCCAAGGCCTTCTCCCTGGCAGGACTCCGTCTGGGCTGGCTGGCCACAAAGGATGAGGAAGCACTGGCCCAGTTCCGGCGGGTAAGGGACTATGACCTGGTGAGCTGCAGTCTTTTCGATGAAGCCGTGGCAGCCCTGGCCCTTTGCCATAAGGAAAAAATCCTGCAGCGCAACAGGGCCATCCTCCAGCACAACCTTCCCATTCTGGAAGACTGGGTGCATGGGGAAAATCATGCTTCCTTCGTGAAACCAAAGGCAGGCACCATGGCTCTGGTCTACTATGATTTCCCTCTGCCCTCCACCCTGTTTTCCCATCGCATGTACTATGAAACCGGCGCCTTCACCGTACCGGGAGACTGTTTCGATGAGCCCTTCTCCTTCCGCGTAGGCTACGGCCACGACGAGGAAACCCTGAAAAAAGGGCTGGCAGCGGTGAGCGAATTTTTCCGGATACTGGAAGGAAAGTGAGCTGGTGGACTGGTGTGCTAGTGAGCTGGTGTGCTAGTGAGCTAGTGGGAGAGTAGAAGCTGCTATCGGCTATCCGCTTTCCGCGGGACGCTGTCATCCTGAGCGGAGCGAAGGATCTCGGTGCGTGGAGGCAGTGGGATAAATACCGATAAATACCGGTCGGCGGGAAGACGTTAGTCTGTCAGACGGCAGACATCAGAAGGCTGAATTCCTCAATGCAAATGGATTCAAAGAAAGTTATAAAGCCCACTCCGTGGAGGCAAAGTGGGCGCCTTTGGCGCCATTTTATAATGCGGCGAAGCCGCCACCACAACCCTCGGGCCCAAAGGGCCCGTCAAACTTAAGAACCCTCCGGCCAAAGGCCGGTCAAACTTCATAACCTTATGTTCTTAACCCTTCTGTACAATCTGCCTTAGCCGGCAGGCCGCAGCCGCCGGCGAAGCGGCACCTTTTTTTACTTTATGAACATGGGGCGGCGAAGCCGCTCCCCTTATGCTATAATATGATTACACACTGCTTCGCCACCGGGTGGGGCAGAGGATTTATGAATCCAGGTGTTTTCCCTATTTCCGCAGGTACGGCAGTGAGCCGGGAGAAATGGGGAAAACACTTTTTTTATACCGCAGGAAAGGAAGGAGGAAAACATGGAACTGTGGAATCTTTGGTGGCCGGTGGGGCTTGTGGTGCTGGCTGATGTGTTTTACCAGGTCTGCGCCCGCCGGCTGTCTACCCTGAAAAGTCCGCTGGCAGCGCTGGGCATGACCTACCTGGTCAGTGCCTGCCTCTGCGCCCTTCTTTTTGAAATACTCATACCGGGCGGCCATATTTTCCATGAAATCTGGCCACCCCATCCGGCGGCCCTCATGGTGGGGCTTGCCATAACGGGACTGGAGGTGGGTTCCATTTTCATGTATCGGGCCGGCTGGCCTATGAATATCGGATTCCTTGTGTATACAGCCCTGGCCATTGTGGTGCTGCTCATGGTGGGCCATTTTATGTACGGGGAATCGCTGCGCCCTCTGCAGCATGTGGGAATCATTCTGGCTGCAGCGGGCATGTTTCTGATTGTGAGGTAGCCTATGAAATTCTGGTGGCCCATTGGCCTTATTGTATGCTGCAGCACTGCCTACCAGGTGGGAGTCAAGGAAATTTCCAGCGGCATCCATCCCCTGGCAGCACTGGTGCTGACCTATCTTTCCGCCTCTTTCGCATCCTTCCTTTTATATTTCTTCCTGGCGCCGAAAGGGGAAAACCGGAGGAAGGCACTGCTTTCCTGGAATCCCTGGGCCCTGGGCCTTGGATGTTCCATTGTAGGCATCGAACTGGGCGTGGTGTACATGTACCGGGCCGGCTGGACGGTGCAGACCTCCTTTATTCTGACTAATAGCCTCATTGTGGCGGCCCTCATGGTGACCGGCGCCCTTTTCTATGGAGAAAAGCTGAAGCTCCGCCAGCTGGCAGGGGCTGTGCTCACCCTGGCAGGGATTGCCTGCATTGTGTGGCAGTAGGAGGGAGTCATGGGCGGCATTGTATCATGCGGCGAAGCCGCCACCACAATCCTTTGAACCTGTCGAACTCTTTTTCACAACCCTTCTGCGCAGCCTCTCTTAACAGCCGCACCCTTTGCATTATGCCCATCCTATTGTATAATGGATTTAGAATATAAGTTCGGAGGGCAGCTATGGACGCATTATGGAATGAGCTGAATGAAAAGCAGAAAGAGGCAGTCACTTCTACGGAAGGCTATGTACGGGTCATTGCCGGGGCAGGATCAGGGAAGACAAGAGCCCTTTCCTACCGGTTTGCCTACCTGGTGAATGAGCTGGGCATCCTGCCGGGGCATATCCTCTGCGTTACATTTACCAATAAATCAGCCCGGGAAATGGCGCGGCGCATCCACAGCCTCACCGGAGACAATGATACGGGATACATCAATACCTTCCACGGCTTCTGCGTGTCGGTGCTGCAGGAAGACAGCCATGCCGTATCCTATCCGAAAAATTTCCTGGTCATCGACAATTCGGACATTGACGACATGCTGCAGATGATTTACGAGGAGCGGGGGCTTACGCTCCGGGATATGCCCTTCAACAAAGCCAGGGACATGATTGAAATGAAGAAGTGCGTGTGGCAGCCGGAGTATTATAAAGACATGATTGCCATGCCCCTGTCCCTTCTTTACGAAAAGTATCATCAGGCCCTTACGGTGGAGGATATCATTTTCTACGGCTACCTGTACCAGGAAAAGAAATGCTTTGCCCTGGACTACAATGACCTCATCAAGTTTACCCTCTATATTTTCGAGGAAAACGAGGACATCCGGCTGAAGTGGCAGAAGCGGCTGGAGTATATCATGATTGATGAATTCCAGGATATCGACCCGCTCCAGTACAAGCTCATGAAGGCCCTCTGCGGATATCACAACAACCTTTTCATCGTGGGGGATCCGGACCAGACTATTTATACCTGGCGCGGCGCCGATGTGCGGTATCTCTTGCAGTTTGACAGGGAATTTCCCCATGTGAAAACCATCATTATGGATGACAATTACCGGTCCACGCCGGACATCCTGGATGCTGCCAATTCCCTGATTGACAAGAATGAGAACCGCATCCCAAAGAATCTGATTTCCCATAAGGAAAAGGGAAAGCCTGTGACCGTGATGGCAGCGGCCAACGGCGGGGAAGAGGCCAAAGCAGTGGCTTCGGCTGTCAAAGAACTTCATGCATCGGGCAGGAAATACAGCGACATAGCCATCCTCTACCGGGCCCATTATGTGACCCGGAACCTGGAGGAAGGACTGATAAAGGCGGATATTCCCTATGTAATTTACAGCGGTGCCCAGTTCTTCGACCGCATGGAAATCAAGGATGCTCTCTGTTATCTCCGCATGATTGCCTGCAGGGATGACATGGCTTTCCGCCGCATCGTGAATAAGCCGAAGAGAAATATAGGAAGGCGCCGTATGGATTTTCTCACGGAAAAGGCGCAGGAAGAGAACACAAGCCTTTATGAAACGCTGAAGAAGTATGTGGAAGATCCTCTTTTCAAAAAGACAAAGGCCGGCGATTTCATCGACCTCATCGAATACTTTACCAAGGACAGCGAAGGGAAGCAGGTGTCCGAGGTTTTGTCTGCCATTCTGGATGAAAGCGGCTACGAAAAAATGCTCCGCACCGAAGGCAGCCAGGAGCGGCTGGATGATCTGGCAGAGCTGAAGCAGTCTATTTTTGAGTATGAATCAACGGCAGGGGAAGAAACTTCCATTTCCGACTACCTGGACCATGCGGCTCTCTTTTCCAATATGGACCGGGGGCCGGAGAAGGATGCGGTGCGGCTTATGACAGTCCATACCGCCAAGGGTCTGGAATTTCCGGTGGTGTTCCTCTGCGGCATGAATGAAGGCATCTTCCCCTCCCGGAAGACAAGGACGAAAAGAGGCATGGAAGAGGAAAGGCGCCTTGCCTTCGTGGCTATGACCCGGGCAGAGGATGAGCTCTATCTCACAGAGGCGGAGGGAACGAATCTGGACGGCACGCCCCGTTTCCCTTCCCGTTTCATTCTGGACATAGACAGAAAATACCTCTCCTTTGATCCGCCGGTGAATGAATCCCTCTGGAAGGCCGGGAAGGCTTATGTGGAAAGAACCAGCGCCTACCTGAAGGATGATGGGGACAAAGGCCATTTTCCCGTGGGCTGCCGGGTGCGGCACACCGTCTTTGGCATGGGTACCATTGAAGAGGTGGATGAAAAGAATAATTCCTACCGCATCCGTTTTGACAGCATGGATACCACCAGGGATATCGCCTTCAGGGCCAGGCTGGTGAAGGCGGATTGAGCATCTGCCTGCGTTGATGGCAGGAAACTCTCTTCTTGAAGGTTGACGCCTCCTTTTGCAGGCGGGGATTGAGGCCCCCGAATCAGCTGCCCTCTCTAGAGCTTAGCGAATACAACCTTTTGCCTGCAGGGGCAAAGATTCTGCCCCAAAGCGGCACCCTCAGCCCCAATCCCCAGTCCCCATTCCCCATTCCCACTAAACCATATAGAAAATCCTTGACATACTTCTCTTTCCATGGTATTCTGTATGCACAAACGAAAGAGGTACCGGAACTGACGGAGAAATGTGGAATTGACCACGTGAACCGGTATTATCTGAATCAGCCGACCGTCTGGGCAGGGAAACCTACTCAGACGGTCTTTGCGTCTCCGGTTTCCCTTCATTGCTTACTGCTTATGGAGGGATTTCAAATGAAAAAGAAAAATCGCTGGCTTATTGCCCTGGCAGCTGTGGGCATCCACATCTGCATCGGCAGTGTGTATGCATGGAGTGTGCTGACGAAGCCGGTTATGGCGGCTATGGGTCTTTCCCTTTCGGAAACCACCTGGGCCTTTTCTATTGCCATTCTGTTTCTGGGGCTGTCGGCCGGCTTTCTGGGCGGCGTGGTGGAACGGATGGGGCCGTCCCGGTCCGGTCTGGTATCGGCAGCTTTCTTCGGCACCGGCCTTCTGGGCACAGCGCTGGCTGTCCACGTCCATTCGCCGATGCTTCTTTATATTTTTTACGGCATGATCGGCGGCATCGGGCTGGGCACCGGCTATATCACCCCTGTGTCCACCCTGGTGAAATGGTTCCCGGAACACCGGGGCTTTGCCACAGGCCTGGCTATCATGGGCTTTGGCTTTGCCGCCCTTGTGGCAGGACCGCTCATGCGTTATCTCACTGACGCTTATGGTCTTACTACCAATTTTCTCATCCTTGGCATAGCCTATGCGGTGATTATTTCCCTTTCCGCTTCCTATCTCCGTCCGCCGAAGAAGGGTGAAATCCCGGTTATGCTGGAAGAAGTGCTTCGCCGGGAAGCGGCCATGGGCAGGAAACGCACCGTGGTAGGTCCTCAGATGACGAGAAAAGAAGCCATGCATAGCTGGAAATGGTTTGCTCTGTGGTGGATTTTCTTTACCAATATTACCTGCGGCATCGGCCTTCTGGCCGTGGCTTCTCCCATGGCCCAGGAAGTTATCGGCATGACGCCGGTTCAGGCGGCCTCTCTGGTAGGCATCATCGGCATCGTCAATGGCGGCGGCCGGATCGTGTGGTCCACCGTTTCTGACTGGATCGGCCGCGGCGTGACCTACATGGTATTCTTTGCCTTGGAAGTATGGGCTTTCTACCAGCTCTCCATTACCACGGAAGGTCTCATTTTCCAGGCCCTGGTTCTTCTCATTATCAGCTGCTACGGCGGCGGCTTCTCCTGCATGCCCGCTTACCTGTCCGATATCTTCGGCGTGAAACAGCTTTCCTCCATTCATGGGTCCATCCTTACTGCCTGGGGCATTGCCGGTGTAGCCGGTCCCCTGATTCTGGCCTTCATGAAGGAAAATACCGGCGGCTATGCAGCTACCCTTCATCTTTTCTCCGCCATGCTGGCGCTGGCCTTCCTCATTGCCGCCGTGCTTCGCTGGAGAAATGAAGTGGATAAAAGAAAATGGGAAGTGAAGGAAGAAAAAAATTTTCATGGCCCCGTGGCAAAAACCACCACAGTCTCCTGAAGAAAGATTGACTTTCCTCCGGAAGGGGACTATACTTGAGCCATACAAATCAAGCAAAGGTGCTTATAGGGATTTTCCCTGTAGGCACCTTTTTGTTTACAAGGAGGGTTTATCATGAAGGATATCTGTACGATTTCGGTGGTTACTTTTCATCCTGTGTGGGGCGATAAGGCGTCCAACCTGAGACGGATTGAAGAATATATCGAATGTGCTTACCGCAAGGGCAGCCAGATCGTTATATTCCCGGAAATGAGCCTCACCGGCTACGACGATGAAGCAGATAAGCCTTTCAAAGAAAAGATGCAGTACAAGCTGGCGGAAACGGTGCCGGGGCCAAGTACGCTGGAGGTGGCAGAGCTCACGAAGAAGCTGGGCATGTATGTCATTTTCGGCATGCCCATCAGGGACGATAAGAATCCGGATATCATCTATAACGGGCTGGCCATTTTCTCGCCGAAAGGACTGGAAGGAGCCTATCACAAAATGCACCTGCCTTCTCCGGAACCGAACTGGGCCACCCGGGGGGACAAGCCTTTCATCCTCCATTCTGAGTGGGGCCCCATAGGATGCGCCATCTGCTATGATAATTATGCCTTCCCGGAACTGACCCGGTACTATGTGGCCAAGGGATGCCGCCTCCTCATCAACAGTACGGCTCTGGCCAAGTGCCATGGCCCTTATTTCGGCTCGCCCACCCTGGAAGCCTCGGTCATCCAGAATGGCATTTACATTGCTTCTGCCAATATCGGCGGTCTGGATGTGGATAACTATTTCTGGGGCGGCAGCTCCATTATCGGGCCGGGACAGAAACATCCCTGGTCCTTCTATTACTATGCAGGACGGAAATTTACCGATGAAGATGCACCGGAAATTGAAATGTTCACCGCCACCGTGGATTTGTCCCTGGCAAGCCGGTATGCCTTTAAACATAACCCTGCCGTAGACGGGACGGACTGGAGACCGGACAAGTACATTGAAATGTACAAGGATATCCTGAAGGATCCGGATTTCGGAAAATAAGGCATAAAAAAAGGTCTGCGAAGAAATGGTTCACATTTCTTCACAGACCTTTTTATGATGTTATTGCTGTGCTTCTTCCAGCTTTTCAAGGAAGAACTTCACATTGTCCGTCAGGTTTGGCCCTTCAGTCTGGAGAGCGCCGCCTACGAGGAAAATGGTATCGGCACCGTAGGTCTTGTACATGTCTTTGAAGAGCTGCCATCTCATGCCGCCGGAGGGAATGGGGAAAATGGGGCGGAGGTAGGCCATTTTTTCATTGGTGCCTTCGCAGATGTTGGTGCAGGTCTCCCGGGAGAAGGAGAAGCGGCCGCCGAAGCTGGTGAAAATGACGGCGTCGGCGCCGGCCAGGCGGGAGAGCTGGCCGTAGTAGCAGAAGGGGGAAATGCCCGATTCTTTGGAAAGAACCTGGGGGCCGGAGAAGCAGGGATGGAGGAAGATGGGAAGGTTAAAGTCCGGATCCCTGGCCAGGTCGCGAATCATGGTGAAGCCGGTAATGGCAGGCGCTGCCATGATGCCGTCGGCACCGATTTCCCTTGCCTTGTAGGCCCGATCCAGGAACTGGAGGCCGTCGGCGGTGCAGTTGGCAATGTACATGCTCTTTTTACCGGTTTTCTCTTTAGCATCGGCCAGTGCCATGACGCACTGAAGGACTCTTTCCTCGAAGGGGGCATAGTCCTGGTTCATGAGGCTGTGGTCGTCTTTGATGATGGGGCAGCCTCCCATGGCCAGGTCATACACCATCTGTCCCAGTTCCTTGGGGCTTCTGCCCAGAGGTTTGATGGCGCTCATGAGAATGGGGCCCCGGGGTACGCCGCAGAGATCCCGCAGGCCCGTGCGGCCGAAGCGGGGACCGGGATAGTTGTCATACATGGCTTCCGGAAGGTCGAAGGACATGAGCTTGATACCGGGCTGGAGACTTGTATTGCCAAAGAGCATATTCAGAAGCTCCGCCATTTCATTGCCCACTGCCGCTGGGTCATAGGAAATGGTGGCGTAGTAGGCGCCGGGCTCTGCTTTTTTCAGGTCTTCGATCTGGCCTACGATGGTATCGCCGATGGGAGTTCCCTTCACCAGCTCGTAGGGGCATTCTACGGTCTGTTCGACGCAGATGCCGAAGGCCAGTTTCTTGGCTTCTTCATAGTCCGGGGCCGCAATGCGGTAGGTGGCAGTAAAACGGGAAGACTGGGTCAGGTCTTCTTTCAGCTCTGCAAAAAGTTCGCTTTCAAAAAAAGGGGTATCACTCATAACTCTATCCTTCCCGGCAGGGGACACTGCAAAGGAGCGGGGGTATTCCTCCGCTTCCTCAAGGCAGCCTTCTGCCTTATGAATTTGGAAATGACAGGAGAATCACCGGGGATTCTCCTCATGGCGGGTTTCGTAACCGGCGTTCCTGTGGGCGGCGCTGTCATCGGAGAGCCAGTAGAGGGGGCGGTTTCTTGTTTCTTCAAATACGTGGCCTATGTATTCGCCCAGAATGCCAAGGCACATGAGGTTGAGACTTCCGAAAATGGAAATCAGGATGGTCATGGTGGCCCAGCCGGGCACGGCCTGTCCAGTAATGACGCAGTAGAGGACGTGGAGAATCAGCAGAAATCCGGCAAAGGCGGACAAAAGGCCGATGTAGAAGGAAATGCGCAGAGGGATGGTGGAATTGGTAATAATGCCATCCATGGCAAAGTGAATCATTTTCTTCATGGAGAATTTGGAAACCCCTGCATGACGGGCAGGCGCTTCAAATTCGATGGATGTCTGTCTGAATCCAAGGCCTCCTACGATACCGCGGATGAACCGGCTGTGCTCCCGGAACTTCAGGAACGTATTCAGCGCTTTCCGGTCCATCAGTCGGAAATCGGAACCTCCCGGGACCACCCGGGTGGTGGAAATGGAATTAATCACCGCATAGTAGCCGGAGGAGGTTATCTTTTTTAAAAATCCAGCGTCCTCAGTGGCAGTGCGGATGGTCTGCACAATGTCATAGCCTTCCTGCCATTTTTCGATGAGCTTGGGAATGAGGGCCGGCGGATGCTGCATGTCTCCGTCCATGGTAATCACCGCATCGCCTTTGGCAAAGTCCATGCCGCAGGTAATGGCAATCTGGTGCCCGAAATTCCGGGCGAAGGTCAGGGCCCGTACGTGGGGGTCCCGGTCCGCCAGCTGATGAATCAGCTCGTCCGTGCGATCCCTGGATCCATCATTTACATAAATGATTTCATAATCCATGGCCAGTTCCTTCATGACTTTTGTCACTTCATCATGAAAGTATACCACGTTGCCTTCTTCATTATAGACAGGCGTCACAATTGATATCATAATCATCCTCCAGGTCAGGCTGTATGCCAATGTATATTATAGCACATAAATGAGTTCTTCTTTCTCTCCAGATTATATATAACCGGAAGGGTCTGCGGTTTAAGGAATTTTAAAATTTTTATAAAAGACAGGAAAAAGGGGCTGTGGGGAAATGATTTACATTTTTTCACAGCCCCTTTTGTCAGAGGGTATTGGGTTATGATAACAGTCAAATACAATTTCTTATGAAATCAGACGGTGCCAGTGAATCATCGCTTCGTCAGAATCGGGCATCTTCCGGCTGCATAGCGGCCGATTTTCTTTCGCCCCTGTCATGGTGACGGCCGCCGGGTCTGCCCCGGCCGGGGTCTTTGTCTTTATCAAAGCGGCGCTGACGGTGCTCATCGAAGCGATGGTCCCGGTCATTATCGTCTTTGTCAAAGCGATGCTGGCGGTGCTTGTTAAAGCGGTGTCCCCTGTCGTTATCGTCTTTATGGAAGCGGTGCTGACGGTGTTCTTCCAGGCGCTGGCTTTCCTCTCTGTCATGGTGACGGAGGGAAGGGGATGTTTCTCTGTAAGCGCTGCCTTCATTGGCGTCATTTGTTTCTCCGGGACGGGAGACAGGATTTTCCTTTTCTTCCTTCAGGGGCTTATGAATGACAGGGCCCCTGGTATTTTCCGCATTGATTAAGGCGATGCGGTAGTCCCGGCCTGTATTGGATACGGGGCCGGCAGGTTCGGCAGCCTGCAGGGAGGCGGCGGATACATCATTTCCCAAAGCGGCGCCGGCAGCAAAGAAGGAAAGCAGCAGAGCTGCGGCTAATATGGTTCTTTCCAGTTATCGGGCATATCTTTCCGGCCCTGGTCCATGGCATTTCTGTCGTGGTGGTCTTTCCTGTCTTCCCGCAGGCGGTCGTTGGAAGGCATTTTCTTTGTGTCCTTCCGGTCCTTCCCCCAGCGGTCAAAATTTTCCATCATCCGGGGCCCGTTGTCCGCCATCCAGCGGTGGTAGGCGGGCAGGTCATTGATGATAAAGGAAAAGGTGCCCACCATGAGGGAGATAATGGCAAGAACAGAAGAAATGATGATTTTCTTCATTTCGTTTCACCGCCTTTGTCATGGCCGGTGCCGATCAGGTTCGTTTCAATGGCCCGGCTCCCTTCCCTGGAGATAAGGTAGATGGAAAGGGCTGTAAAGATACCGAAGCTTCCGATGGAGGCCAGGGTAAGGAAACTGAACCGGGGCAGCGGAGTCATGCCATGGAAAGGAACCAGATTGGTGGAGAAGAGGCCTATCACCAGCCCCGCAGCCGCCAGGACCACGATGGCCATGATGATGCCGGCTGCTGTGAGAAGGCGGGCAGTCATGCGGGCTGTGGCTTCCGCAGCTCCGGGGAGCCGGGGACTTACGGCATCCCAGGTCTTTCCCATTTTGTCCTGTGCATCCTTAGCCATGTCCAGGGCCCTGCTTTTCAGCGGGCTGCCTTTGGCCTTTTCATCTACCACTCCTTCGGACTGGAAGGAATTGTAGATATCCTTCGGACTGCCAAGCTCCTTGGCGATTTCTTCCTCCGAAAGGCCTCTCTTTTTTCCTTCTTCAAAATGGGATTCATAATCGGCCAGGATTTCTTCTACCTCTTCGGTTTTTGCATTTCGGAAATAGTAGCGCAGCAGATCTAAAAATTCTGTTTCATTCATGGATATCGCCTCCTTCTTCCAGTATTTTCTTGACGGCTTTTGTAAATTCGGTCCATTCCCTGAGGGATTCTGTGAATTCCTCCCGCCCGGCGTCGGTGATGCGGTAATATTTTCGGGGAGGACCGTTATGTGATTCCGCCAGGTAGGTATCTACCAGGCCGTCTTTCTTGAACCGGTTCAGCAGGGGATAAATGGTACCCTCCGACATTTCAATGTATTTTGAAATCTCCGCGACCAGCTCATAACCATAGTAGTCTTTTCGCCTGAGCATAGATAGAACCACAATTTCCATGACGCCTTTCTTCAGTTGGATGTTCATGGCTTTTCCTTTCTGAGGAATCTGGGGTTCTTAAGAGGAAATCGTGCTGCCGGAGAATGAACCGGTAGTCAATTTCTTCGTTGCTAACAATATATCACAAAGTACTTTGCAATGCAAGGCACTTTGTGAAACAAAATGATATATCTGATAAAATCATGAAAAGGGTTGATTATACTAAATCTGCAATTTAACTGCTCCCCTGTTGACGGATGGAAGGAAATCATGTATCATCATAGCCATATCAAAACCAGTACATGCTGTGAACGAGAAGGAAACAGACAGGAAGCTCCAGAGAGCCGGCGTATGGTGAAAGCCGGTGCGGAAAATCTGCGGACTATCACTCGTGAGCTTCCTGATTGAAAGAATTTCCGTAAATCAGGACGGAAGTCCCCGTTACAGGACAGGCCTTCAGAGTATAATGCAGGGTGGTACCGCGATTTCGCCCCTGTCCCATGGTGGACAGGGGCTTTTTGTTTCCTCCCTTCCTATGCCTGGCGGCTGAGAGATAAACCGGAGTGGTACCGCGCCATGCGCCTCTGTCTGATATGTCAGATAGAGGCTTTTTTTATGGCTCCTCCGAGAAGAGTGAAGATTGCACATGTGCTATTTCATCCAAAGGAGAAATGAAAATGATGGACTGGAAAAAAGGACTCAAACTGGCAGGCCTTGGCCTTATGATGACAGCTGCATGTGCAGGACTTTCCGGCTGCGGCGGAAAGGGAGAAGGACAGGGCAGCGGAAAGACCGCTAAGGTAGGCTTTATCAACGGCGTTTCCGGCGGCGTGGCTTCCTACGGCCTGGCGGAAAAAGAAGGCTTTGACATGGCGGTGGATGAAATCAACAAAGAAGGAAAAATCCACATGGATGTGGAAATGGTGGACACCAAGGGCAATGTGCAGCAGGCGGTGGCGGCGGCCCAGAAGCTCATTGCCGCCAAAAAAGTGATCGTGGTGGGACCTTTGATTTCCGGTGAATACAAGGCGGTGGGGCCCCTCTTCCAGCAGGCGAAGATTCCCCTTCTAGGCGTGGCCACCACGGCGGAAGGGCTTATGGATATAGGGGACTATATGTTCCGGAACTGCGTGCCGGAATCGAAAAATATCCCCCAGACTGTTGAGAAAACCCATAAGCTCTTGGGCTATAAGAGAGTGGCCGTGCTTTATTCCAACAACAATGAACACCAGGTGTCCGCTTACAAGACCTTCAAAAAAGCACTGGAAAAGGAGGGCGTGGAAATCGTGGCGACAGAAACCTTTGCCGATAAGGACACGGACTTTTCCGCCCAGCTCACCAAAATCCACAATGCCAATCCTGATGCCGTGGTGGTGGCAGGCTACTACCAGGAAGGAGGGCTCATCCTTAAAAAGATGAGGGACCTGGGCATGAACCAGCCGGTACTGGGAGACAACGGTTTCATGTCTCCGGAACTGGTGAAAATTGCAGGTCCTGCAGCAGACAATGTGTACGTATCCTCCATGTGGTCCCCGGACAGGGACTCCGAGGCTACAAGAAAATTTGTGAAGGACTTCCGGAAGCGGTATAATCATGACCCCGACAACTTTGCCGCCTGCGCCTATGTATCGGCCAAGCTGGCAGCCAAAGCAATGGCAAATGCAGGCACCACCACCGATTCCAAAAAGGTGCGGGACGCCCTGGCCCATATCAAAAACTTTGAAAGCGCCGCCGGCCCCATGACCTTTAACAACTCCGGGGACCCGGAAGTGGACCTGGTGCTTCTGAAAGTGGAAGACGGGAAATATAAGGCAGTGAAAGTGTAAAGCGCCGATGCAAAAAAAGGCAGGGAAGAAAGGCTTGCTGTTTCTTCCCTGCCTTTTTCTATGAGGGCTTCCTGCCGGGGTGGATACCCATGTGTATCACTGTCATAGGAAACTTTTCGCAGCCAGTTTCCTGTCGGTGTGGATGCCCTATGTGTATCATCACCATAGGAAACCCTTCGCGAACAGTTTCCTGCCGGTAAGAATGACCAAAGTGTAACACTGGCATGGGAAACTTTTCGCAAGCAGTTTCCTGCCGGTATGAATGGCCAAAGCATGTCCTGCTGCCATGGGCTACACCGTTATGGAAATGGCCATTTCCGCATCGATGGCTTCACCGTCCGGATTTCTGGCAGGGGCAAAGGTCCACTGGCGAAGGGAGCGCTCTATATAGGAAGAAAGGATTTTGAAATCGGCATCGCTCAGGCCGGTCCCTTCCTTTTCAATCACCGGCGGGGCGCTCATTTTTCCATTTCTGTCTATGGAGAGCTTCACCGTAAAGGACGGATGACCGGATCTTTCGGCGGCCTGCGCTTCCTTTTCCTTCATATCCGCCATGATTTGCTTTTCCGGTGCCGGCGGCACGGATACCATGGCTGACATGAAACGGACGGGAATACGGACAGTCAGGGGAATATCCTTATCTCCCCGGCGGGCGGGACGGAAGGTCCAGGATGCAGCAGAGGAAGCGGCATACTGGTCCAGGACCAGGGAGGAAGAGCTTTCGGCGATTTCCTCATGGGTGACGACGCCGTCTTCATCAATGGCAAGAAGTAGCACCGTAGATGAAGCATGGGGCAGCTGGGAGAGGGCTTCGTGGACAGCGGCGGACTGAGGCAGCATGGGGGCCGACTTCACCGAAGGCGGCACCATCTGCTCTTCTGTGATGGGGCTGCCTCCTTTATCCAGATACACGCCTTCTCTAGGGATGGCGGCAGAGGCGGTAAAGCCCAGGGTAAGCAGGAGAGACAGGGAGATGAGAATCTTTTTCATAGGGGCTCCTTTGACAGATTTGCATTCTGACTGATGAAATATACATTTTACACATCAATTTCTTCATTTATTTTAATAAATAGAAAAGGAAAGCGCAACCGGTTTTCTATCTGCCGTGGTACAATCATGGCAGATAGCACAGGAAGAGATGATGCAAAGGAGGCCGTCATGAAGAGAAGATATGGCAGAGCTCATGAAGGAGGCCCGGAAGGCGGGGGCAGATAATGAAAATGGTGGATGTCACCCGGGTGAAGCGGCAGGCCGCCTGGGGTCATAGGAATTGAAAAGAGTGCTGTGAAGAAGGGAACTTCTTCACAGCACTCTGTATTCTGGCGCCGAAAGGCGCCTGCTTTCTAAGCCTTCTTCTTATCAGAAGAGGGTTCTTTTTTTATGAGGGAAAAACCGTAGTCCAGCAGTTGGGCCGCTTCTGTAAACCGGCTGTCCATATCCCTGGAATGCATGATGATGACGATGAGCTCATGATTGTCCCTGACGGCGGAGGCAGCCAGGCAGCCGCCGGCAGCGTGGGTGTAGCCGGTTTTGATGCCCGTGGCGCCGGGGTAGGTGTAGAGGAGTTCATTGCTGTTTTCAAAGGTGAAGATTTCTGCAGGGCGGATATAGCGGATTTGTTTTCTTTTGGTAGAAACGATGGAGCGGAAATTTCGATTTTCCATGGCGTATCGGGCAAGGCGGGCCATGTCCTCGGCGGTGGAATAGTGATTTTCATCAGGCATGCCGTTGGCGTTGACGAAATGGGTGCCGGTCATGCCGATATCCTTTGCTTTCTGGTTCATCATATCCGCAAAGGCTGGAAGACTTCCGGCCGTATTTTCTGCAATGGCCGTGGCGGCGCCGTTGTCGGAAATCATCATCATCTGGTTTCTGAGATCCCCCAGAGAGAGCCATTCGCCGCCATTTAGGGCCGTAGATTCCACGTCCGCTGCCTTTGGGCTCACAGTGACGGTTTGATAGGTGTTTCCTTTTTCAAGAGAAAGAATGCAGGTCATGATTTTGGTCATGCTGGCAGGATATTCTCTTTTGGTCCCGTTTTTTTCGTAGAGGAAACGGCCGTCAGAACCGTCCATAATGACTGCGGCATCGGCGGTGATGTCCGGCGCTGCGGCATGGAGGGGAGAGCAGGATATACAGGTGAAGGTGAGAGCCAGGAGGAACATTTTATATGTCATAGAAACCTCCCGTCAGGACTTTGTGCCAAAGAAGTTCAGCAGTATACAGCCTGCAATAATGAGGATGATGGCGAAAATGCCGGTGGCCGTCAGCTTCTCACCGAAAAAGAACCAGGAAATGAAGGCGGTGGCCAGAATGCCTACACCGCTCCAGGTGGCATAGGCCAGGGCCAGGTTCAGGGACGTAAGGGCCCGGGAGAAGGAGAAAAAGCAGAGGCCGTAGGAACCAAGGCATGCCAGGGTGGGAAGGAGGAGGGTAAAGCCATGGGACATTTTCAGAAAGGTGGTGCCGGTGAGCTCCATGGCAATGGCAAAGAACATGAGAAAATAGGCCATGCGGAATTCCTTTCAAGTAAAAAGCTTGCACCTTCCGGCGCAGGCCTGGATAGTAGAAATCAGAGGAAAATATACTTCAGAATGAAAATCACAGTGAGCGCCATCATGAGAGCGCTTACCTTGCTTCTCCGTCCGGTGAGGAGGTTAATCAGGGTGTAGGTGATGGTGCCGAAGGAAATGCCTTCTGCAATGCTGTAGGCAAAGGGCATGGCAATGATGGTGAAGTAGCAGGGAATGGCTTCGGTGGGATCATTGAAGTCAATGCCGGTGACAGCGGTGAACATGAGGAATCCTACGATAATCAGGGCCGGTGCGGTAGCAAAGGCAGGAATGGCCATGAACACAGGGGAAAGGAACATGGAAAGAAGGAAGAGCACAGCCACGGTGACAGCGGTGAGGCCGGTGCGGCCGCCTTCAGAAACGCCGGAGGCACTTTCCACGTAGGTGGTGGTGGTGGACACGCCGAGTACAGCGCCTACGGAGGTGGCTACGGCATCCGCCATGAGGGCACCCTTGATATGGGGCAGCTTGTTGTTTTCATCCAGCATATTGGCTTTGGAGGACACGCCGATGAGGGTGCCGATGGTATCGAAAATATCGACAAAGAGGAACGCCAGCAGTACCACCACGAAGTTGAAGGTGCCTATCTGGGAGAAGTCCAGCTGCATGAAAATGGGCGCCATGCTCTTCGGTTCAAAGGCGGAAAGGCCGCCGGAGAAATTGGGGAGGGTGCTGAATGCGCCTACGGAAGGATCCGGCACATAAAGTCCGGAGATTTCACAGACAACGCCCAGAAGCCAGGTAAAGAGAATGCCCCAGAGGATATTGCCTCTCACCTTCTTTACCATGAGGATGGCCGTGAAAAGGACGCCGATAATGGCCATCACCACCGTAATGCCGGTGGTATGGAAGGTGCCGGCGGCCTTGGCCTGCTTGAAGGAAAAGAGGGAAATCTTGGTGGCAGGATTGGCCACGATGATCTGGGCAGAGCCTAAACCGATGAAGGCGATGAAAAGGCCGATGCCTGCAGATACGGCTTTCTTCAGATTAATGGGGATGGCGTTGAAGATGGCTTCGCGCACATTGGTGAGGGACAGGACGATGAAGATGATCCCTTCCACAAAGACCGCAGCCAGTGCCATTTCCCAGGAATAGCCCATCTGCTTTACCACAGTGAAGGCAAAGAAAGCATTAAGTCCCATGCCCGGTGCCAGGGCAAAGGGGTAATTGGCAAAAACGGCCATGAGCATGGTGCCCAGGAAGCCGGCCAGGGCAGTGGCAGTGAGGACGGCGCCCTTGTCCATGCCGGTGGTACTCATGATAGAAGGGTTGACGGCGAGGATATAGGCCATGGTCATAAAGGTGGTAATCCCTGCCATGATTTCGGTCTTTACGGTGGTGTGACTTTCCGACAGATGGAAAATTCGCTCCATGAGACCTGCATTGTTTTCCATGAATAAGCTCCTTTCGTGCTGAAAAGTATTCCGGCGTCTGGAAAAAAACGCCATAGAACATTTTTTACGCTTTTATTATATGATTTTTACCAGCTTGAATCAATGAATTTTATCTATTCATGGAATGCAGATATATCATTCTTCCAT
>ENA-UOJC01000957-UOJC01000957.1-human-gut-metagenome-genome-assembly--contig:-C104-NODE-957-length-43764-cov-33.827404_pt1 | contig 43764 bp, 37 predicted proteins | sample MGYA00242339_ERZ723886 | MGnify/ENA metagenome assembly ERZ723886 | reverse complement strand
GACATTTAAGAAGATATAAAAAGATAGTCAAAAAGACATATATAATTTTATTGAATTTTTTGTACAATTTTATTGTGGGGAATAGAAATAGCAGTAAGCTTATTGATTATATCATGGGATTTATATGGTTTTAGAATTAATAATTTCTTTGAGGAAATAAGAGGTTATACTAATCAAGAAAGGATTTTGTTGGGAATTGTTTTAATCTTTTTTGTTGTGGAATTGAATTATTATGGAATTGTAATATCAATTATTACATATAGAAAACAAAAAAGGGATAATGAGATTGCTATACATAATGAGAAAATTTCAAACAATGGAAATATTAAACACAAAATTCTTATATTGATTATTATTAGTATTGTCTTTATTACTTTGATATGGCTGTGGGGATACTTTAATGAAATGACACGAACGAATTATAAAATAATTGAAGGTAGTAATTCTAGCAACACGGTATTAAATGAACAGAATGTTACTGGTTCTAAGATAGAGTGTTTGGGATATGTTGTAATACTAGAAAATGAAAATTCTTATTTGTGTAATAAAATTTTATGTAATAAGGAAACAAAAGAATGGGAAATCCATACTAATTCACAAATTTTTATTAAAAAGGATAGTATAGAGGTACTAAAAATATACAATATTCACATGAATAAATGTATGTGGGAAAATGAAGATTTAGAATGAGAGATATTATAAAAATAATTCATTTCTTAATAGATAAAGCAATGAGGATTATATCATTATAGAGTGTCAGGTACCATTAGAAAAAATTGAAACAGCCAAAAATGGGAAAGAATCACTCAAATTATTACAATGAACAAGGTGCTAGACACCATTAAATCGTTATTAAAGAAGGTGCGGGTAATTTGGAATCGAATATTAAGTAAATAATAGGAGAAAGAATATATAGTCTCGAGGAAAACAAAGGATCAAATAGTAAAAATAAAAATTGTCAATGCTTTGCAGTAATGGTATAGTTATTGCAAAGCATATTTTCTTTTATCAAGTCTGTTGGATTGAACCGTAAGATGTTTCTCTGACAGTATACAGCAATCCAATGTCTGAATCATATCTTAATTTCAAGAAATTCATGCTTTATTCCACAAAAAAATAAGGCAGGAGTTTCGGATAAATGAGATTAGAGCCATTTATTTGTAGATTTTATGTAATGCGATCCAGCGGATGGCAGCACTCCTGCGGCAAACAAAGGAGGTCTACCAAATGGCAGAGAAAAGAAAATTTTACGGAATGAGGAACGATTACATGTTCCACGCAGTGTTGCAGAAGAATGAAGAGGTACTTCGTAACCTTCTGGCAACGCTTTTGGAGATTGATGAGGCAGAAATTGAGAGCTGCCATATCGAAAACCCAATCGAGCTTGGCAAAGAAATTGAAGGAAAAGAGTGCATCCTGGATGTCAAGCTTACGCTGAACAATGACAAAGTCATTAATATCGAGTTGCAGGTCTATAAGCAGACCCATTGGATAAGCCGTTCGCTTTTATATTGGGCAAGAGCCTATGACAATCTAAAGAGTGGACAAGGTTATGATATGCTGCTCCCGGCGTATCATATCGGAATCCTGGATTTTACACTGTTCGAGGATCATACCAAATTTATGGCGCAGTACCAGATCCTGGATGTGGAAGATGGCTATTTATATTCTGACAAGCTTTGTATAAAGGTGCTTGACCTGACGCAGCTTGAGAAAGCGAAGCAGGAACCTGAAACCAATAAAAAACTCCTGAAATGGGCGGGTATATTCAAAGCAGAAACTTTGGAAGAACTGGAGCAGCTGGCAAGCGGAGAGGAGGTATTCGAAAACATGGTTGTAACAATGAAAAAATTAAGCGAAGATGAAAAAATCCGTATGCAGTGTGAAGCAAGGGAAGACTATGAAAGAAGTCTGCTTACGGAATATAATGCCGGAAAACGGGAAGGGATAGAACTTGAAAGGGAGAATACAGAAAAGGAGCGGCAAAGAGCAGATGATGCAGTACAAAGAGCAGACGATGCAGTGCAAAGAGCAGATGATGCAGTTAAAAGAGCTGCTGAGTTGGAGGCCGAGGTAAAAAGACTGCAGGAGCTATTGCAATAACTGATGAACCGAACAAGAATCAAGCAAACATTTGCAGATTATACAAATAAATATAATGCATCTGATCCGAAGATCAGGCTGAAGATCGACCACACGTATCGTGTGGCGGCGCTTGCGGAGCGCATTGCCCGAACAGTTACGGATATACCCATTGACAGGGATCTTGCGTGGACAATGGGGATGCTCCATGACATAGGCCGTTTTGAACAGGTGAAAAGATATGGCACTTTTGTGGATAGTGAGTCGATAGATCATGCAGAGCTGGGGATAACGATCCTGTTTGAGGAGGGGCTTCTTACACAATTCGGAGATTTTACACCGGAGGAACAGGAACTTCTCAAAGTCAGCATTGAAAATCATAACAAATACAGAATTCCGGAAGGTATGTCTGCGGAGAAAACTGCATATTGCAATATATTGCGTGATGCAGATAAGATCGATATTTTCCGGGTAAATTGTGATACACCGCTTGAAGATATTTATAATGTATCGACTGCGGAACTGAAACAGGCAGCAGTATCGGATTTGGTGAAAAAATGCTTTATGGAGAAGCACACGGTGCTTCGCAGCCTGAAGCATACGCCGGTTGACAATCTGGTAGGACATGTTTGTCTGGTATTTGAACTGGTTTACCCGATCAGTATACAGATTGCAAAGGAACAGGGATATGTGGACAAGCTGATGCGGTTTGCGTCGGACAATCCGGATACGAATGCATGGCTTTCTCATATGCGGAAGCATTTATGGAGCAGTTGATTGGAAAACTGGTGTGTTTCGCGTGGAGCATGGAAATAGTTGTCCGTTCGCCCTATCCGTGTTAAACTAATTGTATTTATACAAGGGAACAGGAAAAACAATGAACATTGTATTATTATCAGGCGGATCAGGAAAGCGCCTGTGGCCGCTTTCCAATGATGTGAGAAGCAAACAGTTTATAAAAATATTTAAGAAAAAGGACGGCTCTTATGAGTCTATGGTGCAGCGTGTTTATCGGCAGATCAAGACGGTAGATGCGGATGCAACCGTCACGATTGCAACCTCCAAGACACAGGTTTCGGCGATCCATAACCAGCTTGGGGATGGCGTGGGGATTTCCATAGAGCCATGCAGAAGAGATACTTTTCCGGCGATTGCGTTAGCGACAGCTTATCTTGTCGATGAAATGAAAGTCAGCCCGGAGGAATCGGTGGTAGTCTGCCCGGTTGATCCCTATGTGGAGGATGACTATTTTGCTGCATTGAAAGATCTGTCTGAGCAGGCAGACAAGGGTGAGGCAAATCTGGTACTGATGGGAATTGAACCGACTTATCCGAGTGAAAAATATGGATATATCATTCCGAAGACGGCAGATCATACATCTATGGTTGAGACCTTTAAGGAAAAGCCAACGGCAGATGTGGCAGAGGAATATATAAAGCGCGGTGCACTCTGGAATGGCGGTGTTTTTGCCTATAAATTAAAATATGTACTTGAGAAAGCACATGAACTGATTAAATTTACAGATTATCAGGATCTGTTTGATAAATATGAGACACTGACAAAGATTTCTTTTGATTATGCGGTTGTAGAGAAAGAGGATAAGATTCAGGTGCAGCGTTTTGCCGGACAGTGGAAGGATCTCGGTACATGGAATACACTGACAGAGGCGATGGAAGAATCTGTTGTTGGAAAAGGTGTCTTGAATGAGACCTGTTCAGATGTGCACATTGTCAATGAGATGGATGTGCCTGTACTTGCAATGGGACTGCATGATGTGGTTATTTCTGCTTCGCCGGATGGTATTCTGGTATCCGATAAAGAGCAGAGCAGCTATATCAAGCCTTACGTGGATAAATTTGAACAGCAGATCATGTTTGCGGAAAAATCATGGGGAAGCTTCCGGGTATTGGATGTGGAAGGAACTTCCATGACGATCAAGGTAACTCTGAATCCAGGGCATAGCATGAATTATCACAGCCACAAAAACCGGGATGAAGTCTGGGTGGTTATTTCCGGAAACGGCAGAACGGTCGTAGACGGATTTGAGCAGGCGGTAAAAGCGGGCGATGTGATCACAATGTCTGCAGGCTGTCGTCATACGGTGTTTGCGGATACAGAGCTGCGTCTCGTGGAGATCCAGCTTGGCAAGGATATCAATGTGCATGATAAACAGAAATTTGAGCTGGAAATCTGATCATGTTCCCCACATCCTCCGGTATTCACTGATGCTGCAGCCCTCCACCTTTTTAAAGACGCGGCTGAAGTAGTACAGCTCGTGAAAACCGACCTCAGCACCGATCTCTTCGGCGGATTTGCCGGAAAAGCGCAGTTCCCGCTTGGCATGGGTGATGCGGATATTTAAAAGGTAATTGTTGATGGTAACACCAAATTGTTCCTTGAAGATTCTGGTGAGATAATATTTGTTGATGAAGTATCGTTCGGCGAGATCGTCGAGCGATATTTTTTGCGCATAATTCTGGTCAAGATACTCCCGGACATGCCACAGGCTGGTACGTTTGGTATGTGCAGGCATACTGTCCGGATGCCAGCTATCCTCCATCAACAGGGTTAACAGGGCAGAAAGCCCTTCGTTGATCTGCATATCCCGGACATAAGAATTGCCGGATACTATGCTGTAAAGATGGTTAAAACAGTCCTCATAAAGAGAAAATGCATTTGCATGAAAGGCGGGCAGACCGCCGCGTTCCTTATACTTCTGGTAGATACCATCGATCGAGGGACCGTTAAAATGCACCCAGGAAAGACTCCAGAGATCGTCCTTTGTTTCGTGAAAATAGGCGGATCTGCAGTCGATAAAGACACAATCGCCTACACCGAGCGGATAAGTATTATGTGCATAATGCAGCTCGCCGGAGCCGGATCGTACCATAAAAAAGAGATAGGAATCCAGATCTTCGCGTTTGCTGACATGCGGTTTTTGTGCCTGCAAGGTGCCAATTTCCTGTACATGTAAAAGGGAAGTTTTGGCAAACTCTGAAGGAGTATAAATGATCCGGGTCGTATTGACGAGATCACCGTGAAATAATGCCTGATGCTTCATGAAAAAACTCCGTTTCTGTAAGATCTTTTCTATATAGTATAGAAGTTCAAAATAAAAGTCAATATAATGCAAATGAATGTCAATACAATGAATGGATAAGGCAGAAACATGGGTATATTATAATAAACAGAAAATAGCAATATCGTCATATAGAATAGAAAAAGGAGAAGGAACTATGGCAAAAAAAGCACTTATCACAGGTGTGACCGGACAGGACGGCTCTTATTTAGCAGAGTTTTTATTGGAAAAGGGTTATGAGGTATACGGTATGATCCGCAGATCTTCCGTGGATTTCAGGGAACATATTGCCCATCTGGAAGGAACACCGCATTTTCATTTGAAATTTGGAGATCTTGGAGATTCCATCAGCCTTGTAAAGCTGATCGGAGAGATCAGACCGGATGAAATCTACAATCTGGCAGCACAGTCCCATGTGCAGGTCAGCTTCGATGTTCCGGAATATACAGCCGATGTGGTAGCAACAGGTGTCCTCAGAGTACTTGAAGCAGTCCGTGTCTGCGGTCTCGAAAAGACCTGCCGTATTTATCAGGCTTCCACTTCAGAGCTTTACGGAAAAGTAGAAGAGGTTCCGCAGAAAGAGACAACACCGTTCCATCCGTATTCTCCATATGCAGTTGCAAAGCAGTATGGCTACTGGATCGTAAAAGAGTACAGAGAAGCCTATGATATGTTCTGCTGCTCCGGTATTTTATTTAACCATGAAAGCGAACGCCGTGGTGAAACTTTTGTAACAAGAAAGATCACATTGGCTGCGGCGAGAATTGCACAGGGTAAACAGGATAAGTTGTATTTAGGTAACCTAGACAGTCTGCGTGACTGGGGATATGCAAAGGATTATGTGGAATGTATGTGGCTGATCCTGCAGCATGATAAGCCGGAAGATTTCGTGATCGCAACAGGTGTACAGCATTCTGTCAGAGAGTTCGCAACACTTGCTTTCCATCATGCAGGTATTGAAGTGGAATGGCAGGGAAGCGGAATGGACGAAAAGGGTATCAATAAAGCCAATGGCAAAGTGATCGTTGAAGTCAGCCCTGATTTCTACCGCCCGACTGATGTAGTAAATCTGTGGGGAGATCCGACCAAGGCGAAGACAGAGCTTGGCTGGAATCCGACCAAGACAAGCTTTGAAGAGCTGGTTGCCCTTATGACAAAGCATGATATGGAAAAAGTTGCGGTAGAGCGTGCGGAAGAACACATTAAGATGAATCTGGAAGAATACCTGGAAAAAGGCGTTGTAAAATAGACGTAATTTTTGAAAAAGGGAAGAAGGAAGAAGAGCAAATGATGGAAAAAGACGCAAAAATATATGTGGCAGGCCACAGAGGAATGGTTGGCTCTGCGATCGTAAGAGAACTGGAAAGACAGGGCTATCACAATATTGTAACAAGAACCCATAAGGAACTGGATCTGACAAGACAGGATGCTGTAGAGGAATTTTTTGCGCAGGAAAAACCGGAATATGTGTTCCTGGCAGCAGCCAAGGTGGGCGGAATCGTGGCAAACCAGAATGCACTGGCTGACTTTATGTATGATAATATGATCCTGGAGATGAATGCGATCCACAGCGCATGGAAAAACGGCTGTAAGAAGCTGGAGTTTCTTGGCTCTTCCTGCATTTATCCGCGTATGGCACCACAGCCGATGAAGGAAAGCTGCCTTTTGACTTCAGAACTGGAAAAGACAAATGAAGCATATGCGCTTGCGAAGATCTCCGGCCTGAAATATTGTGAATTTTTAAATAAACAGTATGGAACAGACTATATTTCCGTGATGCCAACCAATCTGTACGGTCCAAATGATAACTATCACCCAACACATTCCCATGTACTGCCGGCGCTGATCCGCAGATTTCATGAGGCAAAAGAGGCAGGACTTAAGGAAGTAACCTGCTGGGGCGACGGTTCACCGCTGCGTGAGTTCTTATACGTGGATGATCTGGCTAACCTTTGTGTGTTCCTGATGAACAACTACAGCGGAGATGAGACAGTCAACGCCGGAACAGGTAAGGAACTGACGATCAAAGAGCTGACAGAGCTTGTGGCAAAGGTGGTAGGATTTACGGGAGAGATCAAGTGGGATACGAGTAAGCCAAACGGAACACCGAGAAAGCTTCTGGATGTTTCAAAGGCTGAAAGCCTTGGCTGGAAATACAAGACAGAGCTGGAAGACGGTATCAGACTTGCCTATGAAGACTTCCTGCACAATCCGATGCGTGCGGAGCGGTAAACCATAATAGCTGACGTATGGCAGAATCAGAAATCAAAAAGGAAGAAATAATTTATGTTAGAACTGAAAAATATATGTTATGAAGTAGAAGATAACAAAGAGATCATCCGGGATATCAGTCTGCAGATTGAGGATCATTTTGTGGCGATCACCGGACCGAACGGTGGAGGTAAGTCAACGCTTGCAAAGATCATTGCGGGAATTGTGACACCGACAAGCGGTCAGATTCTGCTGGATGGGGAGGATATCACAGGATTGAATATCACAGAGCGTGCCAATAAGGGCATCAGCTTTGCATTCCAGCAGCCGGTGCATTTTAAAGGACTGACAGTCCGTGATCTTATTACGATCGCAGCGGGGAAAAAGCTGAGTGTCAATGAGATCTGCGATATTTTGTCGGAAGTGGGGCTTTGCGCGCGGGAATATATTGACCGCGAGATCAACAGCAGTCTTTCCGGCGGGGAACTGAAGCGTATTGAGATCGCCATGATCACGGCAAGAGGAACAAAGCTTTCCATCTTTGATGAGCCGGAAGCAGGTATTGACCTCTGGAGCTTCAACAGCCTGATCCGTGTTTTCGAAAAGATGCGGGATGAGATTCATGGAACAATCCTGATCATTTCCCATCAGGAACGTATTCTGGATATTGCGGAGAAGATCATTGTGATTGCGGATGGACAGCTGAAAAAGACCGGTACAAAGCAGGAAGTGCTGCCTGAGCTTCTCGGAACAGCAAAGGCATGTCAGACACTGACAGAGAAGCTGTAGGAGGTAGAGCTATGGATTTAATACAGAAAAATTTACTTGAGCAGGTTGCGGGTCTGCATGAAATTCCGGAAGGTGCTTATAATATCCGTGCCAACGGACAGAAAATGGCAAGAAATACAACCGCAAATATTGATATTGTGTCCAAGACAGACAAGGATGGAATCGATATTATCATAAAGCCGGGAACAGTCAATGAAAGTGTACATATTCCGGTGCTCCTGTCGCAGAGCGGTCTGCAGGAATGTGTTTATAATGATTTTTATATTGGAGAAGGTGCAGATGTCACGATCGTGGCAGGCTGTGGAATCCACAACTGCGGCGTGGACACATCGCTTCATGCAGGGATACATACCTTCTATCTGGAAAAGGGTGCGCATGTCCGTTATATTGAGCGTCACTACGGAGAAGGTGACGGTAATGGCGAAAATATCATGAATCCGCAGACAATCGTGCATATGCAGGAAGGTTCTTACATGGAAATGGAGACAACCCAGATCAAGGGGATCGATTCCACAGAGCGTATCACGCGTGCGGATATGGCAGAAAATGCAACACTGGAGATTCGTGAGAAGATCATGACACATGGCAGGCAGTATGCAAAAACTGACTTTGTGGTGGATATGAACGGAGACGGCTGCAGCTGCAATCTGGTATCACGTTCCGTCGCCAAGGGACACTCCAAACAGGAATTTTTCTCTGTGATGAATGGTAACGCTGCCTGTGCGGGACACAGCGAATGTGACGGTATCATTATGGAGAATGGTGTGGTGTCTGCAAGCCCGCAGCTTACTGCCAACAATATTGAGGCAAACCTGATCCACGAAGCGGCAATCGGTAAAATTGCCGGAGAACAACTGATCAAGCTCATGACACTCGGACTGACAGAAAAAGAAGCTGAGGAGCACATCATTAACGGATTTTTAAAATAAGAAACAGAGGGTACCTATGAACATCTATTTTGCACCACTGGAAGGCATTACAGGATTTGTTCTGCGAAATGCATATGAATCCTGCTTTCCGGGAACGATCGATCGATATTTTGCACCCTTTATCGCAGCCAGTTGTCGAAAGAAGCTGGCTGCCCGTGATTTAAGGGATGTTTTGCCTGAAAACAATACAGGGATCTGTCTGATCCCGCAGCTTCTTGCAAATAAGGGAGAGGATTTTATATCTACCGCACAGATGCTGCAGCAGTTTGGCTATCGGGAACTGAATCTGAATCTTGGTTGCCCATCGGCAACTGTTGTCACCAAGAAACGCGGCGCTGGGCTTCTGGCAGAACCGGAGCTTTTAAAAGTATTTCTGACGGAATGCTATGACTGGGCCGAGGGAAAAGGTATAAGACTTTCTATTAAAACAAGGATTGGGATGGCGGAGGAAGCGGAATGGGAGAAGCTGCTTTCTCTGTATGAAGCTTTTCCTGTCTCGGAGCTGATCATCCATCCGCGCCTGCGGGAAGATTACTATCAGGGAAGAATCCGTGAAGAAGCGTTTGCACAGGCTTACAGAAAGATCTGCACGGAGCACGAACAGCCTGCGGTGCAGCTGTGTTACAATGGAGATATTGTAAGAAAAGAACAGATACAGAAGTTAGCAGATGCTTACCCAAAGATGCCCGCTGTGATGATCGGCAGAGGCTTTTTGATGCGGCCTGGGTTTACGGAAAAGCTAGCGGGGCAATCCGGGAATCAGCCGGGAGAAATAACAGAATCTGAAAGCCGGAAAACGGGAAAAGCCATGGACAGTGATAAGCTGTGGATATTCCACGACCGGATCTATGAAGGCTACCGGGCTTATCTGCAGGGCAACAAGCCGGTCCTGTTCAAGATGAAGGAGCTGTGGTGCTATCTGCAGGTCGGATTTAATGAAATTGCAGGAGGAAGCAATCCCAAAACAGATAAGCTTATGAAACAGCTGCGGAAATGCAGTATATGCGCTGATTACGACAGCGTGATCCGGCAGCTGAAACTGCTCTGCAGACAGAACTTAAAATGAACCTAAAACAGGAAAGAGGTTTTGCACAAAGCAAAGCCTCTATTTTTGTGAATTTCGTCTGCGAAAAACAGCTGTCTTTCGGTTGCAAAAGCAGGGGGAATAATTGATAATAAAATAGTGTCATATTTTCAATGCGCTAGTGGCAAAAATAAATAGGGCATAGAATAAGTATTGTATAAGGAAGGGAGATTTCATGAGAAAGAAGAGTTTAAACGGAAAGCGTGTGATGGCGTTTGTGCTTGCTTTTTCTCTGGTGCTGGGAGAAGCATCGGCAGTGGTGGCTGCACCGGCAGATGCCTCTGTGACTTGCGCAACGGAAACAGTTGCTGAGCAGGCACCGGAAGCAAAGACAGCAGAAGAAGCTGTGGCACCGGAAGCAGAGACAGCAGAAGAAGCTGTGGCACCGGAAAGTGTAGAAACAGAAGTACAGATTCCTGAGACGGAAGATGCAGAGGATGCAGCACCGGAAGCCGGTTCTGTGGCAGAGGCTGAGGAGACAAGCGTTTCAGAAAATGATACAGAGATCACTGTTTCGGAGAATGATGCGGATCTGGATGCAGATGAGGCATATGATGGAAGCATTTCAAAAGTGATCGGACTGGAGGCGTCGGGAAGAGACTATGACGGTAGCTTTAAGGATGATAATGGGAATATCGTATATCGTTATATTACGGTCCGGGATGCAATCACATGCGTGGAAGCGCCGGGAAAAATTGACGCAAATGCCGCAACGGGACTTTACAGCTATAACGGAAAACTTTATAGGTATGCATCATATGATAAATATCTGAATGTTACAACTTTTAGATCCTATAATGAAATTGCATTGCTGGGCAATCCAAAATCAGCTTATCTGGATGCTGCTACCCAACTATATAAAGTTAACGGAACCTATTACAGCGACCTTGGTACAGTTAACATAAACGGAAAAGAATGTGCTTATTATAATGTAAAGGCAGAAAACAATATGCCGATGACAGGCAGCTTTTCCGATGATACAGCAGGTCTTCAGGCTTTCAGGAAGCAGTATGGCCGTTATACAAAATCAGATGCTTATTATCAGAAGCAGGGGCAGAATAAATATGACGTTTCACCGGATTATTATGCAGTAGGCGGCAAATGTTATAAAAATGCAGGCTACCATTCTGTTTATGAAGGCGGAAAACGTATCAAAAAGTACTATGGATATACGGAGATTGCATTGAATGCGCAAAATGTTACATTCAGCTGGAATACCCTTCATATAAAAGCCGACCAGAAAAACAGCGCCGGACAGGAGCTTTTAGTCGGATATGAAGTGGAGGTAAACGGCGCTCTTTTAAATACCGAATACAATGCACATGAAAAATCCGGTACACCACACCGGATGAGTTCCTATACCGGATTTACTTATGACAAGTACCTGACAAACGGTCAGTCAGTCAGACTGCGTGTACGTGGTCTGTACTATCATCAGGAAAATAAGGTGATCACAGAAAATGGTGTACAGAGTGGAAATACAGTCAATGTGATCGATGCATTTGGCGAATGGTCTGAACCATATACTTATACATATACAGCACCACAGGCGGTTGGTGCGGTTCCTTCTGTGACAGCCAGATATATTCCGGTAGCAACGGAGGTAAGCGGATCAGGATATTCAACCAATAAAAATAAGATCCGTATTACGTACACAACACTGGCAAATTGTGAAGATTATCGTATTTACAGAATCGCTTCCAAAAAGGCGATCAGTCTGACAACAGCTAATTTTAGTGACGTTTATTATAAGGATAGTGCAACATTACAGAAACTGGGGCTGAGCACGTCTGATTTTGCCGTAAATTATTTCTATTCCAGTGATACGGGCGAGCTTGAATTAACAACGGATAAAAATTACAGCTATTACTATTTTGCGGTTGTACCGTCAAGCCTGACCGATTATGAAAAATATTATAATGATCAGAGTCTCGATACGATCAAAGCGGTAGCAGGTGTAACTGCTGCCCGGAATACACAGGTACTGACACCTGTAACCAATCTGCATGTGGAAAAATATTCCAATAATGACGGATCTTATGGAACAACAGGACCGAGACTGGTATGGGACGGAACAGATAAAAATGTAGTTGTATTTGCATATGAGGCAGCATCGTTCCCGGCATATTATACGACAAAGTTCCAGAAACCGAGTTCTGCAGATGGAAAAATGGAGTATCAGCTTTCGGATGCAGACCGGCTGGCATTAAATAAAGTGAAGTATACAACAGAATCCGGCTCTTATAATGCGAGCACGGCAATGAGTGATATGAATCTGGTACCGGGCAGAACTTATTATTTTGTCGCATATACCTATGACAAGAGTCTGCAGACTGGTAATCAGACACCGATCACTTATAAGACAACAAAGAAAATAAAGGTAAACGGTGTAGAAAAGACGACACCGGTTACTTACAGTTATGATTCTTACATACCGATCAGTGCACCATCTAATATGGTAAGCTATAAATATGCAAAGCCGGACAAGCCGACTGTTTCCACTTATGCAACAAAGAACAGTGTAAAGCTGACTGTCGGCGGATATAACACAGGTTATGAAATCTATCGCAAGAGCGGTAAGAAGTTTAAAAAGATTGCGACTATGACAGATGATGTTTATAAGGACACAGGTCTGAAAAACGGCGTATCTTATACGTATAAGGTTCGTGGCTATTATTACAACCGTGATACGAAAGAGAAATATTACAGCGATTACAGAGTGGTCACAGTAAAGGCAGCAGATGCAGCCAATATTTCTGTTTCCGTTACAAAGGCATCCAAGTCTTCTGCAAAGATCAAGTGGACGAAGGTACCGAATGCCGTAAAATATGAAATTTATCGTTCCAGTTCTGAAAATACGGATCCGAAGACGATTTCCAAGAAATTCAGTGCGTCCGGCAGGAAAGATTATCTGTCAGATGACCGCTATGAGCTGATCAAAACACTTGGAAAATCCAAAACAAGTCTGACGGATAAGAAGCTGGCAGCAGGTCAGAAATACAGCTATGTTGTTATTGCTTATTATAAGGCAGGCGGTAAGACGGAATGTGTATCCGGCGGCGGTTTTGCATTGATGGCACTGGATACGACTGTCAAAAATATATATGGTGAAGTAAACGGTTCCAATGCAAAGATCACATGGGACAAGGATACATTTGCTGCGAAATATGAGCTGGAATACACCATGTTCGATATCAATGGATATGCAAAGAATACAACACCGCTCAAGGCTTCTACAAAGAAAAATACTTATACTATCAAGGGACTTGGCGCAGGAGAAACAGTATCAGTTCGTATCCGTGCGGTAGGAAAAGGAAACGTATACGGAAGATGGACATCGGCTTCCAACTGGTCGTCTTCCATGAACAGTCTTGCACCGGTCAAAGGTATTAAGGCGTCTGCTGTGACAAAGAAGACCTCTGACGGCAAGACGGTCAATGGTGTCAAAATCACATGGAAAGCAGTAAAGGGAGCAAAATACTACAAAGTATACCGTTCTGTCTATGAAGGCACTTATGATAAAGATAAGAAGCTGTATTATCTGCCATCAGGTTCTTTGATCAAAAAGGATGGAAATGATGATTTCTACTTTACTACTTCTTCTCTGAGAACGGATGGCTACAGAGACAGCAGCAGCTATGAAAGCTATGAAGAATATAACGGTGTGACAGGTTCTATTGTTGGCACTACCGCTTATGATTATGAGGATGTTCCTGCAGGTGTGACCTATTATTACACAGTCAAGGCTTATGGGGAAACACCGATGGCCGGAACGGATTCCAACGTATATTCGGTTATGTCTTCCAAGGCTGCCAAGGTAACAGCAGACGGTATCAACACCGTTACGCTGAAAAACAGCAAGAAAGGCAAAGTAACAGTAACCTTCAACACGGTACCGGGCGCAAAGAAGTATACAGTTTATCGTTCCATGAAGAAGGGCGGCAAGTATACAAAGGTTGCAACTGTCAAGGTAACCAAGAAGAACAAGAACAAAAAGTCCTTAAGCTATACAGGTAAAGCAGTAAAGAAGAAAACATACTATTACAAAGTAGTGGCTGAAGGTACAAACGAGCTGAAGGCAGATATGAAGATTGAATCTGCAGTGAAGAAGATCAAAGTAAAGAAATAAAAATACGGGATCTTGCAATCTGTAATAGAAACAGAAACAGGAAAGCTCCGGCGGATGCACAGTCGTCCGCCGGAGATTTTTTGTCATGGCGACGAGGAGAATGAATGCCATGCTTGCATGGGCAGACATTCGACGACTGCTGATCAGAGCGAGATTCGCGAAGCGTATCTCGTCTCTGTTATGGTGACGAGGAAAATGCACGCATTTCTGCTGCCCTATACACTACTGCCCGGATTTAGAGGATTTTATTGCACCGAATGTTGAAAAGATGTAAACTGATAACAAGGTATGCAAAATGGGAGGCTTTTTATGCGTTGTATATATAAGACAGACAATGGAGTTTTGTCAAAACTGAAAGATTTTGAGCCGGACGTATGGGTAAACCTCATAACTCCTGATATGGATGAGATCGTCTCGACAGCCAAACAATATGGAATTGATGTTAACGATATGAAGGCAGCACTGGATGATGAGGAAAGCTCCCGTGTGCAGCTGGAAGATGGGTATACACTGATTCTTGTCGATATCCCGTCGGCTGAGGTGCGTAATAACCAGAATGCTTATACGACAATTCCTTTGGGTATCCTGCTTGTGAGAAATGCGATCATCACGGTATGCGGTACAGAGACACCGGTACTGACTTATTTTTCACAAAATCTCGTCAGAGGATTCTCGACAAAAAAGAAGATGCGTTTTGTGTATCAGATCCTGCTTCGGACAACAAATATGTATCAGGCATTTCTGCGTGTTATTGATAAGCGGCGCAGCGAGATCGAGCAGAGAGTCAGTGAAGAAAATGATACAGAGGATAGAGATCTGATCCACTTACATGAACTGGAAAGCAACCTTGTCTATTTCGCAACGTCATTAAGTGCAAACAGAGTTGTACTCGAACGACTGACCCGTTATGAGCGGATCGAGCAGTATCCGGAGGATAAGGAACTACTGGATGATGTCATAGTCGAGAACAGGCAGGCAATTGAAATGACAAACATTTACAGAGATATTATCCATGGTGCCCGGGAGCTCGTATCCACGATCTTAAATAACCGATTGAACAATGTGATGAAATTCCTGACCTCCATTACGCTCGTTATGGCGATCCCGACCGTTATTTCAGGCATTTACGGAATGAATGTGAGTGCAGCCTGGATGCCGCTTGCGAAGACACCTTACGGGTTCACTATTATCTGTGTGGCCATAGCAGTGATCTGTGTTGTGGCACTTGTTGTATTAAAGAAAAAGAAATTGCTGTAATAAGAGAAGAAAGTTATAGATATTATATATGAAAAAAAGAAACGGATGGAAAGAAAAAGCTGGGAAAATCGCGCAGATACTTCCTTTTTATCTGCTGGCCGCACTGATGGTCATTATGTGCGTGTTCTATTTCCGTATGCGGAAGCGGGAAAGTCAGGTGCTGCAAAAGGTACAGGATGCAGAAGAATACAGCAGCTATTATATGATGATCACCAATGATGACAGCCTGCCGTTCTGGCAGAATGTATATGCAGGCGCGTTGGAGGAAGCACAGAAAGCAGATGCTTATATTGAAATGCCGGGGCTTAATCTGGAAACGGATTACGACAAGCGGGATCTGATGAAGATCGCGATCGATTCCAAGGTGGATGGTATCATTGTGGAGGCGGATGAAAGTGCCATGATGACAGATCTTATCAGGGAAGCGGAAGACAACGGAATTCCTGTCGTGACTGTGCTGGAGGATAACACACAGGCGGGCAGGCAGAGTTATGTGAGCATCAGCTATTATAATCTTGGCAGAGAGTATGGGAACCAGCTCTGCGATATCATAAGAGAAAAACAGGTAAAGGGATATGGCAGCAGGCAAAATGTCATGGTACTTTTGGATGCGGAACGCGCGGATACGAGCCAGAGTATCCTTCTTGCCTCTATGCAGGAGGTGATTGACGGAGAAGGGTTTGGTGATCTGGTACAGATTGAGGCGGTTCCGGTACAGAGTGGATCGGCATTTGCCGCTGAAGAGGCGATCCGTGATATTTTTATGACGAGAGATACGCTGCCGGACGTGATGATCTGCCTGAATGAACAAAATACGACCTGCGTTTATCAGGCGGTTGTCGATTATAACAAGGTTGGGGATATTGAGATCGTGGGATATTACGAATCCGATATGATCAGAAGTGCGATCCGGAAAGATATCATCTATTCTTCCGTGACGCTCGATACAAAGCAGATGGGCAGATATTGCGTGGATGCTCTTACGGAATATCAGGAAAGTGGTTATGCAAATGAATATTTTGCAGTAGATATCTCACTTCTGGATGCACAGACGCTGGGGGAAGGAGGCGCGGACGATGTCCAAGAAACTGACTGACGCCTTCGCGGCTCTCTCAATCCGGACAAAGCTGATCTGCGTATTCGTTCTGACGATCCTTGTCATGCTGCTTGTGAATGTGTTCATGTATCTGAATATCAACAAGATCACCGTGCAGCTGGATGAAATCTACGCGGACAATGTCAGGCTGAATGCGATCGCGGATGCGCTTGACGGTCTGCAGTCCAGTATGACTTCCTATCTGAATACAAAGACGACCGATGCCATGGAGGAATATTATAAAAACGAGCAGAATTATGCAGATCTGATCGCGGGACTTCAGACAAAGGCAACGGGGGACGAGCTTCTTCTGATGGAGCGTAATATCCATTACATGTCAGAGACATATCTGACGCTCACGGCAGATACGATAGAGGCAAAAAGAGGGCGTAATGTAGAAAAATACAAAGCATATTATGATGATGCATCGCAGCTTTATGGATATTTGCAGATGTATATACTGAGTCTGAATAACAGGCGGTTCCGTACCAATACCGGGGATTACGAAGTGCTTTCCGATTCCCTGCAATATCTGGAAATGGTCAGCATCTTTATATTTATCGCACTGACACTTTGTACCCTTTTAATGGTCATCATGTTTACGAGAAATATCACAAAGCCGTTGCGGAAGCTTTCGGATGCAGCGTATCGTGTGGCAAACGGAGAGCTGGATCAGGCAGATATGGTGGAAGTGCATTCGATGGATGAGATCGGTGTCGTAACGGTAGCGTTTAACCGGATGCTGCAGAGTATTCCGGCTTATATAAACCGTCTCCGGGAGAGCCTTGAAAAAGAGCGGCAGATGAAGGAAAAGGAGCTTCTGATGGAAACACATCTGAAGGATGCCCAGCTGAAATATCTGCAGGCACAGATCAATCCGCACTTTCTGTTTAATTCACTGAATGCGGGTGCACAGCTTGCCATGATGGAAAGCGCGGACCGTACCTATGATTATATCCAGAATATGGCTGCGTTTTTCCGCTACAATATTAAGAAGGATCATGATGAAGTCACGCTGGAAGAAGAAATCCGGCTTGTGGATAATTATATTTATATATTAAACGTCCGGTTTTCGGGGGAGATCCATTTTGAGAAAAAAGTAGATGAATCCCTTCTGGGCGTGCATATTCCGAGCATGCTCCTGCAGCCGATCGTGGAAAACAGTGTCAATTACGGAATCCGTAATATTGACTGGGAAGGGTGGATCGTGCTTTCTGTTTACCGGGAAGAGGAAAAAGTCTGTATCAGTATCAAAGACAACGGTGTTGGCATGACGGAAGAACGAATCGCGCAGGTGATGCAAAACTGTATTTCCCATCAGGAAGATACGGGAGATTCCAACGGTGTCGGTCTGAACAATGTAATGGAACGCCTCCATCTGTTTTTTGACGGAGCGGAAGAGTTTATCATGATGAGTGAAGGACCGGGCAGGGGAACGGAGGTAGTGATCCGGATTCCTTATTTGAAAATGTAAAATGTAATGATTACGGAGAGTGGATAAGGTATGTATAAGATTATGCTGGCAGATGACGAAGGGATCGTGATTGATTCCCTCCGGTTCATCTTATCAAAGGAATTTGGGGATACATGTGTGATCGAATCTGCCAAGACCGGCAGAAGTGTGATCGAGCTGGCGGAGCATTTTGGCCCCGATATTGCGATCATGGATATCCAGATGCCCGGTATTAATGGGATCGAGGCAATGCGTGAGATCCGGGAGACAAACACGAATACAATTTTTATTGTGATGTCTGCCTATGATAAATTTGATTATGCCAAGGAGGCCATTGGACTTGGCGTGCTGGAATATCTGAACAAACCGGTTGACAGAACCGAGATCGTAGCAGTTGTGAAGCGTGCAATGCATCTGATCGACAAAGAACGGGAAAAACGCTCGAAGGATCTGATGATCCGCGAGAAAATGGAAACGGTTGTTCCAATCATCGAGAACGGACTTGTTTATAACATCCTGTTTCAGGAATTTTTTGAAGATGATATCGAAAACTTCAAAAATCTGCTGGGGCTTTCGATGGACTATGGCTGTATGATGGCACTTGTCTTTGGCGAAGACCAGGAAGGCAATCATATGACGAATGCGGTCGGAACCAGTGTCCGCGTGCAGAACCATGTCAGAGAAGTGCGTGAAGTGGTCAAAAGCTATTTTCCGGGAATCGTGGGCGCAGTCATGGCAAACAAGATCGCAGTTTTTATTCCATGGGAAGAGCCGAAGCAGGAATATAATGAACGTATTGAAATGATCGAAAAAGCGCGTGTTATGGTCAGAAAGCTCAGAAAGCATCTGGATGTGGCATTCCGCGCGGGATTTGGATCTGTCCGCCCCTTAAGTGAGGCAATGGAATCTTATAATGAGGCGCTGGATTCCCTGACAACAACGACAGGAACGGTTGCGCACGTAGATGACCTGCCGATCGGCTGCGAATATGAGGAAAATTACCCGGTAGAAACAGAGCGTCTTTTATTTGATGCGCTGGAAAAAGGTGATCTGAACGGATCGGTAGCAGCAGCTAATCAGTTTTTTGACTGGATGCTGGAGAATTACCCGAACTGTGAAATGGATATCAAACTGAAGGTGCTGGAATTTGTGCTTTGGGCGGAGCATGTCACTTATGAGAACAGTGGTAAGGTGTATCATTTCCGCTCCAGACAGGATTATCTGCCGTCGCTGCTGGCAATTACCCAGTATGAAGATCTGCGGAAATGGTATATTGACAAGATCACACAGGCATGTCGCACTGTCATGACACGGAAGGAAGAACAGTCAAGCAGTATTATTGATCGGGCAAAGGATTATATTGCGGGGCATTACAGCAAGGATATTTCGCTGGACGATGTATCGCGCGAGGTAGATATCAGTCCGTATTATTTCAGCAAAGTATTTAAAGAAGCGACCGGTGAAAACTTTATCGAATATCTGACGAATGTCAGGATATCAAAGGCAAAGGAAATGCTTCAGGCAGGTGACAGCAGTATGAAAGAGATCTGTTCGGCGGTCGGCTATTCCGATCCTAATTATTTCAGCCGCACCTTTAAGAAAAATGTAGGTGTGACCCCTACGGAGTTTAAGGAGGGCAAATAACAGATGAAGAAAAGGTTTATGCTGTTTGTTGTATGCCTGCTCCTGCTGACGGCCTGCGGTAAATTACAGGAAACGGAGCAGGAGGAAGAGAAGCAGGATGATACACCGGTGCAGATCGGACTTGTGTTTGATTCCTTTGTCATAGAAAGATGGCAGAAGGACCGGGATGTATTTGTTTCCACTGCGAAGGAATATGGTGCGGAAGTCAATGTGCAGAATGCCAACGGTGATATCGACACGCAGATCTCACAGATCCGATATCTGATCAAGAAAAAGGTGGATGTGCTTGTTGTTGTCTGCATCGATTCGGATGGACTGGAGGATGTGATCGCGGAAGCAGAGGATGCGGGCATACGGGTGATCGCCTATGACCGTATGATCAAAAATGCCAATGTGGATCTGTATATTTCCTTCGATAATGAAAAGGTAGGAACGCTGATGGGGCAGGCGCTTGTACAGGCAGGACTGCCAAACAAAAAAGTACTTATGCTTTCCGGACCGACTGCGGATAATAATGTGTCGCAGGTGGAAAAGGGCTTTCAGGCTGTGATGGATGAAAATGATATCGAGATCGTGGGAAGCATGCATGCGGACGGCTGGAAGGCAGAGCTTGCCTATGATTATATCAATGAACATCCGGAGCTTCTGGATGGTCTGGATGCGATCATGTGCGGTAACGACGGTATCGCTACAAGTACTGTGCGTGCGCTTGCGGAAAAACGGCTGGCAAGCAAGATCAGGATCGTCGGACAGGATGCGGAGCTGGAAGCGTGTCAGCGTATTGTGGAAGGAACACAGGTTATGACCGTGTATAAGCCGGTGGAGAAGCAGGCGCAGGCTGCGGCTGTTTATGCATGCCAGCTGGCAAGGGGAGAGGACATACAGACTGACCGGAAAGCATATGACGGTACTTATGATGTGCCTGCTGTTGTGCTCGAACCAATCGCTGTGAATGCTGACAATATGCAGGAAGTCATTATAAACAGCGGATTTCACTTAAAAGAAGAGGTTTATTTGAATGTGCGTGATTGAGGGCACGAGCACGCAAAAATAAAAAATCAATAGTAAATTATTGCAAAAAGTGCTGGTACACAGAACAATTTTGTGCTAGCACTTCTTTTTTTATGGTATGTCATATCTTAAAAAATGACAGAAATTCGCAAACTATTGCTATTGAAGGTATGGTACATTTTACTTGTAACAAAGAAAACCTAAAAACGGAATGATTTGTAACACACAATATATTTTAATTAAGGGAGGACTTCAATATGAAGAAGAAATTATTAAGTGTATTACTCAGCACAGCAATGGTAGCTTCTCTGTTAGTTGGTTGTGGAAGCAACGCAGCAACAGATGACAGCGCAGCAACAGATGACAGCGCAGCAACAGATGCAGCAGCAACAGATACTGCTGATGACAGCGCAGCCACAGACGACAGCGCGAGTGCAGGCGAAGGCGGATTTGTTGGTGTAGCAATGCCGACAAAGGATCTGCAGCGTTGGAACCAGGATGGTTCAAACATGCAGGCAGAGTTGGAAGCAGCCGGCTACAAAGTAGATATCCAGTATGCATCTAACGATACAGCTACACAGGTATCCCAGATTGAGAACATGATCACAGAAGGCGTTGACGTTTTAGTTATCGCTTCCATCGATGGCAGCTCACTTGGTACAGTAATGAGCCAGGCAAAAGAAGCAGGCATTCCTGTTATCGCATATGACCGTCTGATTATGGATTCAGATGCGGTTTCTTACTACGCAACATTCGATAACTACATGGTTGGTACAAAGCAGGGCGAGTACATCCGTGACAACTTAGACCTTGACAATGCAGCAGGCCCGTTCAACCTTGAAGTATTCACCGGTGACCCGGGTGATAACAATGCTAACTTCTTCTACGGCGGCGCAATGGATGTTCTGAATAAGTACATCGACGAAGGCAAACTGGTTATCAAATCAGGCCAGAAGGAATTCGCAGACGTAGCAACAGCTAACTGGTCTACAGAAACAGCTCAGTCCAGAATGGAAAACATCCTTGCTTCTTACTACGCAGATGGTACAAAGCTTGATGCAGTTCTTTGCTCAAACGACTCTACAGCACTTGGTGTTGAGAACGCACTTGCAGCTAACTACACAGGCGATTACCCGATCATCACCGGTCAGGACTGTGATATTGCAAACGTTAAGAACATGATCGCCGGCAAACAGTCAATGTCTATCTTCAAAGATACACGTACACTTGCAAGCCAGGTTGTAAAGATGGTTGGTCAGATCATCGAAGGACAGGAAGTAGAAGTTAACGATACAGAGTCTTATGACAACGGTACAGGCGTTATTCCTTCATTCCTTTGCGAGCCTGTATTCGCAGATGCTAATAACTACAAAGAACTGTTAGTAGATTCAGGATACTACACAGAAGCAGATTTACAGTAATTGTCACATATTTGCGACCCTGAAATGTGCGACTGAATAACTTGCGAAGCAGGTTATAGCATGTGAGAGGTTTCCGTGATTATCACAACAAAATAAAAAACAATAACAGGCGGGTTTACCCCGCCTGTTAATCTCAAAAGGTAAGGAATATAATGATTGCGGAGCAGTCATTATGTAAATATTAGATATTAGATATTAGGAGGGATACAATTGGCGAAAGTATTATTGGAAATGAAAAATATCACCAAAACATTCCCCGGTGTTAAGGCACTTGATAATGTAAATCTTCAGGTAGAAGAAGGCGAGATCCACGCTCTGGTTGGAGAAAACGGCGCCGGTAAATCTACCCTTATGAATGTTTTAAGTGGTATCTACCCTTACGGTAGCTATGAAGGCGATATTATATATGACGGAGAAGTTTGTAAATTCTCTAAAATTAAAGATAGTGAAGAAAAGGGAATTGTCATTATCCATCAGGAACTGGCATTGATCCCTTACATGAGCATCGGTGAGAACATGTTCCTCGGTAACGAGAGAGGAAAGAAATTTGCGATCAACTGGAACGATACTTACGGCGAAGCTGAAAAATATATGAGAACAGTAGGACTGAAGGAATCTTCCAGAACACTGATCAAAGATATCGGTACAGGTAAACAGCAGCTGGTTGAAATTGCAAAAGCACTTGCAAAGCATGCAAAGCTCCTGATCCTGGATGAGCCGACTGCCTCCTTGAATGAGGATGATTCCCAGGCACTTCTGGATTTACTCCTGAAGTTCAAAAAAGAAGGTATGACTTCAATCATCATCTCTCATAAGCTGAATGAGATCTCTTATGTAGCAGATAAGATCACGGTTATTCGAGACGGATCTACGATTGAAACATTGGATAAAGAAAAAGACGATATTTCCGAAGCGCGTATCATCAAAGGTATGGTTGGCCGTGAGCTGACAGACCGTTTCCCGAAACGCGAGAATAAGAAATTCGGAGAGATCAACCTGGAGACAAAGGACTGGACGGTTTACCATCCGCTTTACACGGAACGTAAGGTTGTTGACAATGTCAGCATCAACGTCCGTAAAGGTGAGGTTGTTGGTATCGCAGGTCTGATGGGCGCCGGACGTACAGAGCTTGCCATGAGCTTATTCGGTAAGAGCTACGGTACAAAGATCTCCGGCTCCTTAAAGCTGAATGGTGAAGAGGTACATCTGAAGAATGTAAGAGATGCCATTCATCATAAGCTGGCATATGTAACAGAAGATCGAAAAGGAAACGGACTGATCCTTTCCAACCCGATCAAGATCAATACGACGCTTGCAAATCTGGATGCGATCAGCAGACATGGTGTGATCGATCAGGATGAGGAATATGCGATTGCAGTAGATTACAAAGAAAAATTACGCACGAAATGTCCGTCTGTAGAGCAGAATGTCGGTAATCTTTCCGGTGGTAACCAGCAGAAAGTATTACTGGCCAAATGGATGTTCGCAGATCCGGATGTATTGATCCTCGACGAGCCGACAAGAGGTATCGACGTTGGAGCGAAATACGAGATTTACTGTATTATCAATCAGTTGGTGGCAGAAGGAAAATCTGTTATCATGATTTCTTCAGAGCTTCCTGAAGTACTTGGTATGTGTGACAGAATTTATATCATGAATGAAGGAAGAATCGTCGGAGAACTGCAAGGTGAGGAAGCATCGCAGGAAATCATTATGTCACATATTTTAAAATCTTCAAATAAAGGAGCGTAAACAATGGATAAAGCAAAATTGATGAATGGTGTCAAAAAATATACAATGATTATTGTTTTAGTATTAGTTACGTTGTTCTTTACGTGGCAGACAGGTGGTAAAATTCTTCTCCCACAGAACGTAAGTAACTTAATTTCCCAGAACGCATACGTATTTGTTCTGGCAACTGGTATGTTATTATGTATCTTAACCGGTGGTAACATCGACCTTTCCGTTGGTTCGGTTGTCTGTTTCGCAGGTGCTGTCGGTGCAACATTAATGGAAAGCAAAGGAATGAATCCTTGGGCTGCATCTATTATGATGCTTCTGATCGGTCTTCTGATCGGTGCATGGCAGGCGTTCTGGATCGCATATGTACATGTACCTCCTTTCATTACAACACTGTCCGGTATGTTGGTATTCCGTGGACTTTCAAACGTTGTACTGAACGGCTTGACAGTTTCCCTGACAAATGCAGGATTCGTTAAAGTATTCGGCGGTGGTGCTGAATGTTATATTCCTGATTTCTTCGGTGGAAACGGATTCAATATTACCTGTATGTTAGTTGGTGTGGCTGCCTGTGTGATCTATGTACTGGTTCAGATCAAGAACCGTATGAACCGTGCAAAGAAGGGTTACGAAATGGAAGCTCTGAGCGCAATGGTAATCAGAACCGTGATCATCTGTGCAGTTATTTTAGTATTCATGTTCCGTCTGGCTCAGTACAAAGGTATTCCGACTGCTCTTGTATGGGTAGCACTGGTAGTTCTGATCTACGGATACATCACAAGCAAAACAACAACAGGTCGTTACTTCTACGCAGTAGGTGGTAACGAAAAGGCAACAAAGCTTTCCGGTATTAATACAAACAAGGTTTACTTCATTGCTTATACAAACATGGGCTTCTTAGCAGCTCTTGCAGGTATGCTGACAATCGCACGTATGACAAGTGCACAGCCAACATACGGACAGAACTACGAAATGGATGCCATCGGTGCCTGCTTCGTAGGTGGTGCTTCTGCTTACGGCGGTGTCGGTACAGTTCCGGGTGTTATCGTTGGTGCGGTTCTGATGGGTGTTATCAACCTTGGTATGTCGATCATGGGTGTTGATGCCAACTACCAGAAGGTTGTAAAAGGTCTTGTACTTCTTGCAGCTGTTATCTTCGATGTCGTAACAAAGAAACAGGATAAATAAAAGTTATAAGGCAGAATGATAGCAATATCATCCTAATATCTAATGAAAGCTCCCGGGCATCGCCCGGGAGCTTTCGCGTGAGTGCGCATCCCACGGAGCGGCTCTTTGTATATCAGGGAAAGTTTCCCTGATATATAAAGAGCAGGCTCCCCAATGGGGAGCCTGCAAGGTGAAAGAATAACACTGCAGAAGTACTGTATCTTCTGCTTGTGATACAGGCTTTTGCAATCTATAGGTATCATATCATTGTTTGCTGAAAAAACCTAGAGTGATAGTGCCTACACTTTTATCCTGTTTTTATCGAAAATAAACAAAAAATTGCCAAACGGACGTATTCGACGTATAATAAACTGACATTACGATTAGAAAGGAAGGGCAAATTTGTGATTTTTAATTCTGTCAGCTATCTGCTGTTTTTTCCCATAGTGACGATCCTGTATTTTGCTTTTCCGAAAAAGCTGCGCAATGCATGGCTTCTGATCGCCAGTTATTTCTTCTATATGAACTGGAACGCAGCCTATGGGCTGTTGCTATTTGGCTCTACCGTGATTACTTATTTGTGCAGTCTTCTGGTAGAATGGGCAAAGGTAAAAAAACAGTCCATAAAGCTGGCAAAGGCAGCAATGGCTGTCAGCTTTCTACTGAATCTGGGTCTTTTGTTTTATTTTAAATATCTGAATTTTGCGATTGTAAATCTGAACAGGATCAGCAGTCTGTTCCATGGCAGGCAGATTTCTGCTTTTGATATTCTGCTTCCTGTCGGCATTTCATTTTATATTTTTCAGGCACTGGGCTATACGATGGATGTATACCGGGGCAAGATCAAGGCCTGTCGGAATTTCTTTCGTTATGCTCTGTTTGTTTCGTTCTTTCCGCAGCTTGTGGCAGGCCCGATCGAACGCTCGGACAATCTGTTGCCGCAGTTTGAAGAGGAGCATACGTTTGATACGGACAGAATCCGGGAAGGGCTTTTGTGGATGCTCTGGGGGCTCTTTCTGAAAATTGTGATCGCGGACAATCTGTCTGTCTATATTACAGAGATTTATGATAATTATCTGGCATATACCGGAGCGGAGATCGTTTTTGCCACTGTATTGTTTGCATTTCAGATTTACTGTGATTTTGGCGGTTATTCCTATATTGCGATCGGAAGTGCGAAGGTGCTGGGCTTTCGGCTGATGGATAATTTTAAAGCTCCTTATCTTGCGGTCAGTGTACATGATTTCTGGAGACGATGGCATATTTCCCTGACAAGCTGGTTTACCGATTATCTGTATATTCCGCTTGGGGGCAACAGAAAAGGGAAACTGCGTAAATATCTGAATGTCATGATCGTTTTTCTGGTTAGCGGTCTGTGGCATGGTGCTGACTGGACCTATGTGATCTGGGGCGGTATCAATGGGCTTTATATGGTGATCGAGGAAGTGACGGGATATCGGAAAAAGGCAGTGCGGCTTGCGGAGAAAAGTCTGTCGTACCGGATTTTTGCCGGCATACTGACTTTTGCACTGGTGGATTTTTCGTGGCTGTTTTTCAGGGCATCTTCGCTGGATGATGTGGTCGGTATGCTCAGACAGATCAAGGCGGTTCCGGGTTTCCACAGACTGTTTGGGGCAGTTTTTGCGGGAATGGAGCCATCCCTTTTGTTGGCGGTCACGCTTGCACTGCTTCTTATGTGGCAGGTTGACAGACTGCTTTACCGGGGAAAAAATGCTGCAATGCTTGTGCTCTCACAGGGCTGGTTTGCGCGCTATCTGGTATATGGCGGTCTTTTGCTGTTCATTCTGCTGTTTGGCGTCTATGGATATGAATATGCCCAGACGGCATTTATTTATTTTCAGTTCTGACAGCTCTGGCAGATCAGGAGTCCGATATGGTTGAAAAATAAGGATGCTGCAAAAAATATTTGCAGTAAGCTACAGAAGGAATACATGCATGAAGAAAAAAGTACTTTTCTTTGGTAAATTGTTTATAGTGATGCTGCTTCTCTTCGTATTCTGCTTTGGTGTCGTTATGCCGCAGTATACAGGCAATTATCAGGCATCTATGGTAGATAAGGCTGCCCGCCTCCGGTCAGTGGAAGGTCCGAAGATCGTTCTGATCGGCAATTCCAATCTGGCGTTTGGCATGGATAGTCAGATGCTGGAGGAGGCATTTTCCATGCCGGTTGTGAATATGGGACTGCATGGCGGTGTCGGGAATGTGTTTAACGAACAGGCAGCAAGGCTTAATGTGACGCCGGGTGATATTTATGTGGTGTGCCACAGCAACTATGATGATACGGATGCGATCAAAAATCCGGAGCTGGCATGGATCACGATCGAGAATCATTATGAACTGTATAAATTGATCCGGCCGAAGGACTGGTGGGACATGATCCGGGCATATCCGACCTATCTGCGCAAATGTCTTGGGCAGTGGCGTAATGAGTCGGGCAATCAGGAGACAAATAACTGTTACCGCAGAAGCGCCTTTAACGCATACGGAGATGTATATTATCCGCGTCCACAGTCTGAGGAAGGCATCGATTTTTCGCCGGTGGCGATCCATCATATCAACGAAACAACGGCAAAACGTTTGAATACGTTATATGATGATCTGCAAAAGCAGGGAGCGGATATGGTTGTGGCAGGCTATCCGATCGCGGAATATGAAGGGACTCCGGAAAGAGCGGCATATGATGAGATGGGACAGGAGATCGCAGATGCGCTGGATGCGGCGGTGATCTCGGATTTTAACGATTACAGATATCCCACTTCTTATTTTTATAATACCTATATGCACCTGACGGATGAGGGAACAAAGGCAAGAACACAGCAGCTCATCAAAGACCTGCAGGCTTATATGGATGGAGAGGCAAAATACGAAAACAAATAGGCAGTCAAAGGAAAAACAGATGAATATCTGTATGGTTTATAAAGGAGGAACAGCATGATCTCACAAAAGTACAAAGATATGTTAGGACAGAAATCGGTCATCCGTGAAATGAGTGCGGCCGGTCATAAAATGGGTGAGGAGATCGGGTTTGACAATGTATTTGATTACAGCCTGGGGAATCCGAGCGTACCTGCACCGAAAAAGGTGGAGGATGTGATCAAAAAGCTGCTGGAGGAAACAGAGCCGCTTTCTCTGCACGGTTATAGCGAAGGACACGGTATTTTGCAGGTGCGTGAAAAGATAGCAGCTTATCTGGCAAAGACATATGATATTCCGTATACCTATGAAGATATTTTTATGGCAAGCGGTGCTGCGGGCGCGCTGGCACATGCTTTCCGTGCAGTCGTATGCCCGGGCGAGGAGATCATTACCTTTGCTCCGTTTTTCCCGGAATACAGACCATATATTGAAACGACAGGCGCGGTTTTGAAGATTGTACCGGCAAATACGGAAACCTTCCAGATCAACTTTGAGGCATTTGAACAGATGATCACCGAAAAAACGGCGGCAGTTCTGATCAATACCCCAAATAATCCGTCCGGAATCGTATATTCTACAGAGACGATCAGGAAGCTGGCAGAGGTGCTTGCCAAAGCACAGGAAGCATATGGACATGATATTTATATCATTTCCGATGAACCGTATCGCGAAATTGTGTTTTCCGGCGTAGATGCCCCCTGCGTATCGAAATTTTATGACAATACGATCATGTGCTATTCTTACAGCAAATCGCTTTCTCTGCCGGGAGAGCGTATCGGTTACGTGGCAGTCAATCCTGCCTGCAAAGATGCGGCGCTGATCGTGCATATGTGTACACAGATCTCCAGAGGGATCGGACATAACTGTCCTGCATCGCTGCTGCAGCTTACGGTGGCAGAGCTTTTAGGAGAAACGTCAGATCTGTCGGTTTATGAGGAAAATGCCAACATCTTATATGATGCCCTGACTAAGATGGGATTTTCCTGCGTCAGACCGGGCGGCACTTTTTATATGTTTCCAAGGTCTCCGGAAGAAGATGCAAAGGCGTTCTGTCAGAAGGCGCTTGCTTACAATCTGGTGCTTGTACCGGGTGACAGCTTTGGATGTCCGGGCTTTTTCCGTATTTCCTATTGCGTACCGACAGAAAAGGTAAAAAGATCACTTGCGGCATTTGAAAAACTGGCGCAGGCATATGGATTATGCTAGAATTTAGAAATGGTTCATGGAACAGATAATAACAGATTGCTGTCATGTTTTTTGACAGAATACATAATATAGAAGGAAGTGATAACATGTATCAGGCTGGTCTGGTTTTGGAAGGCGGGGGCATGAAGGGTGTTTATACAGCCGGTGTCCTGGATTTCTTTTTGGACAAAAAGATTACATTTGCTAATTGTTACGGTGTTTCCATGGGAGCCTGCACGCTCTGCAGCTATATTTCCGCACAGCGGGGCAGAGGGCTCAGCGTTGTGGTCGATTATCTGAAGGATCCGCATTACTGCGGCTTTTACAGCATGGCGACAACAGGAGATATTTTTAATGCGAAAATGTGTTATGATACGATACCGAATGAGCTGAATCCTTATGATTATGAGGCGGCGATGAAATATCCGGGCAATGCATATGCGGTTATGACGAATGTGGAAACGGGGGCTCCGGTTTATTATAAGATGCAGGATATGCGAAAGGATATCATCGCGGTGCAGGCGTCTGCTTCCATGCCTCTTGTTTCGCGGTTTGTGGAGATCGACGGCAGAAAATATCTGGATGGTGGAATTGCGGACTGTATTCCGATCATGCATTCTTTAAAGGAAGGAAACCGGAAGAATGTCGTTGTCATGACAAAAGAGGTAGGCTATCGCAGAGAGCCGTTTTCCATGCTGGGCATGGTAAAGGTACGATATCATAAATATCCGTATCTGATCCACGATATGGCGATCCGTCATACGCGGTATAACAGGACGCTCGATTTTCTGGAGAAGGAAGAAAAGAGAGGCAACGTATTTATCATCAGACCACAGCAGAAGTCGGCTGTCGGCAGAGTGGAAAAGGATAAAGAGAAACTGGTCGCATTATATGAAGAGGGCTATCACGATGCGGAAGCTTCTTATGATGCAATGCGGGCATATTTAGAAAAGGAGACACCATGATAGAAATTATTAAAGCAATATTTTTCGGTATAGTAGAAGGAATTACGGAATGGCTGCCCATCAGCAGCACCGGTCACATGATCATTCTGGATGAATTTGTTAAACTGAATGTCAGAGAAGAATTCTGGAATCTGTTTCTGGTCGTGATCCAGCTTGGAGCGATCCTGGCGGTTGTCCTTTTGTTCTGGAATCAGATTTTCCCGTTAAACCTGAAGGATAAAAACAAGCCAATCTGGAAGAAAGATATCCTGCTCTTGTGGGTCAAGATACTCGTTGCCTGTGTTCCGGCGGGAATTGTCGGTGTTTTGTTTGATGATGTATTTGACAAATACTTATATAACTTTCCGTGTGTGGCAATGGCATTGATCGTATTCGGTATCTTATTTATCATAGTGGAAAAGAAGAAAAAGGGAACGACCTTCCGGATCACCTCGATCGATCAGCTGGATTATAAAACGGTAGTATGGATCGGTGTATTTCAGCTGATCGCAGCCGTATTCCCGGGAACGTCCAGATCCGGTGCAACGATCATCGGTGCACTGCTCCTTGGCGTATCGAGAGTTGTGGCAGCGGAATTTACATTTTATCTGGCAATTCCTGTCATGTTTGGTGCCAGTCTGTTAAAACTGGTCAAATTCCTGATGATGGGACTCAGCTTCACATCCATGGAGATTGCGATCCTTGCGGTTGGCTGTATTGTATCATTTGTGGTATCCATAATTGTAATAAAATTCCTGATGGGATATATCAAAAAGCATGATTTTATCCCGTTTGGTATCTACAGAATTGTTTTAGGTGCGGTATTATTGATATATTTTGCACTTGTTCGATGATTTTTTTGTTCAAAATGGAGAAAAAGCCGTATTTAAGCGGCTTTTCGGGCGAAAAGTTTGACATGAATTGGAAATTGCGTTATAGTAACCAAAGAAAAGCAAATACAAAACTAATCTTTCAGTCAATATAACATGAACAGTGTGAAGGGAGATAATGATTATGGCAGACATTAAAAAAGCTGCAGCAGCAGCAAAACCAGTAGCAAAAGCAGTCGCAGCAACAAAACCGGCAGAAGCAAAGGTGGAAGAAAAAAAGGTTGAGGCTAAGAAAGCAGTAGAAGAAAAGAAGGCAGTACCTGCTAAAAAGGCAGCAGCTCCTAAGAAGGAAACAGCTAAGAAAGCAGCACCTGCAAAGAAAGAAGCTACAGTAAAGGCAGCAACAAAGGTCAGCGTAAATCTTCAGTTTGCAGGTAAGGAATACAAAGCAGAAGATTTCGAAAAGATGGCAAAAGATGTTTGGCAGTATGACCTTGGTAACAAGGCAGCTGATTTAAAGAGCGTTGATTTATATGTAAAACCGGAAGAAAACAAGGTTTACTATGTAATGAACGGTGATGTAACAGGCGATTTCGATATCTAAGCCGAAGGATTTAAACAGTCGTTACATAATTTATAAGGAATATCGTAAAGAAACAGGATGTATAAAAATATATGTCCTGTTTCTTTTTTTGTTGTGACAGCCTTGGTAAGTGACAGAGTGTCAGGAGATTTTTCTATAAAGCTGAAAAACGTAACAGTACTCGGAGACCGGGAAAATGCAGGACTTGTAGCAGGTATCTGCGCAACAGCCCGTCCGAGCTATGGTACGATCTACATTGAAAAGTCCAGAGTAGAAGGACAGGAATGTGCAAAGACGGATGTGATCGCAGGAACGATCACAAAACCGGAAAAGTATGATGCAGGTACGGCAATGATCATGGTGAAACTGATGGATCATGAGACAAAGGTTGTAACGGTCGATGAAAAGCCGCATTGTGTGCAGATGGCTTCCTATAAGAAAGGAATCATATTATACAGTTTAATGAGTAATGGAGTGAAGGTGGAATATCAGGATATGGAGAATTTCCTGAACCGCTGGTAAATGACAAAAAAGGTATCCCCTGCCCTTGTGGCGGGGGATATTTTAATTTTTTTATTTTTTTCGTTGACAATATGGAAAAGGAGTGCTATGTTATGGATAGAAAAGATGTTAGCACTCGAAAGGGTTGAGTGCTAACAAACAAAAAGATCTGAGAAGGAAGTGATATGGTGGAGATCGATGATAGAAAATTTAAAATTCTACAGGCCGTCGTCAGGAACTATTTAGAGACGGGCGAACCGGTCGGAAGCCGTACGATTTCCAAATATACAGATCTGAATTTAAGCTCCGCGACCATTCGGAATGAAATGGCGGATCTGGAAGAGCTTGGTTATATCCTGCAGCCTCATACTTCTGCAGGGCGGATTCCTTCTGATAAGGGCTATCGTTTATATGTTGACCACATGATGGCCGAGAAGGAGCAGGAAGTCAATGAAATGAAAGAACTGCTTCTGGAAAAGGAAGAAAAGCTGGATTCACTCTTAAAGCAGACAGCCAAGGTACTTGCCAATGATACCAACTATGCGGCAATGGTTTCAGCGCCGGTTTGTCAGGGCAGCAAGGTGAAGTTCATCCAGCTCTCCAGAGTAGAAGAACATCAGCTCATTGCAGTGATCGTGGTGGAAGGTAATCTGATCAAAAATAAAATGCTTACGACAGAGGAAGCACTGGATGATGAGACGATCTTAAAGCTCAACATCCTGCTGAATACTTCGCTGAACGGTCTTTCCATTAATGAGATCAGCCTTGCGATGATCACAGGGCTGAAAAAGCAGGCGGGCGAGCATGAAGCGCTTGTCGGAGATGTGATCGACGCGGTAGCGGAAGCGATCAAGGAGGACAAAGACCTTGAGATCTATACATCGGGAGCCAAAAATATTTTCAAATACCCTGAGCTGACGGATAATGAAAAAGCAAGCGAGATCATCAGTACATTTGAAGAAAAGAATCTGCTGAATTCACTGGTGGAAGAAACGCTTACCAATCCGGAAAACAACGGTATTCAGGTGTATATCGGTGATGAATCGCCTGTTTCGACCATGCGTGACTGCAGTGTTGTAACAGCAACCTATGACCTGGGAGAAGGCATGCGGGGTACGATCGGTATTATCGGACCGAAGCGGATGGATTATGAAAAGGTAGTGGATACCATGAAAGGGCTGATGAATCAGCTTGATAATCTGTATGATAAAAAGAAGATCGGTACAAAGGATGATAAATAACATCTTTTCTAATTGAAATAATAAAGAAAAACGGAAAGGGATGATAACATGGCTGAGGATAAAGAAAAAGTAATACAGGATGCGATCAAAGAGGCGCAGAAAGCAGCGGAAAAGGAAGAAAAGGAAGCCGCAAAAGAAGCTGAAAAGGAAGCTGCTGAGGAATCTGACAAAAAGGAAACAAAAGCTTCCGAAAAGGAAGAAAAAAAGAAGGACAAAAACGACAGGAAAAAAGATAAAACAAAAGAAAAAATTGACGAACTGGAGGATAAAGTAAAACGCCAGCTTGCAGAATTTGAAAATTTCCGAAACCGGAGTGAAAAGGAAAAGACCCAGATGTTTGATATGGGCGCTAAGAATGTGCTGGAAAAGATACTTCCGGTTGTTGACAACTTTGAAAGAGGTCTTGCTACTCCGATTGTGGATGAAGCAGACCAGTCGTTTGCAGACGGTATGCAGATGATCTACAAGCAGCTGATGAAACAGCTTGAAGATCTGGGCGTCAAGCCTATCGAAGCAATCGGTAAGGAGTTTGATCCGAATTTCCACAATGCAGTGATGCAGGTGGAGAGTGAAGAATATGAAACAGGTTTTGTGGCACAGGAGCTGCAGAAAGGCTATCTGTATAAGGATACGGTAATCCGTCACAGTATGGTAGCGGTTGTTTCTTAGCGGGAAATGGTTATGGTGTAGGGATCTGAAACAGAGATCTTTATATAATATGGCTTTATCGAAAGATAAGGCCGGTGAATAAAATGGATGACTTAAAAATTGGTTTTGAAAAGAATATCTTTAGGAGGAAAAAGTTATGAGTAAAATTATTGGTATTGACCTTGGTACAACAAACAGCTGTGTAGCTGTTATGGAAGGTGGTAAACCTACCGTTATCGCAAATACAGAAGGCGCAAGAACAACACCGTCTGTTGTTGCATTTACAAAAAACGGAGAGCGTCTTGTCGGTGAACCTGCAAAACGTCAGGCAGTTACAAATGCAGACAATACGATCTCATCCATCAAGAGAGATATGGGTACAGACAGAGGACGTACAATCGAAGGCAAGAAATATTCTCCACAGCAGATTTCAGCTATGATCCTGCAGAAATTAAAAGCCGATGCAGAAAGCTATCTGGGAGAAAAGGTAACAGAAGCTGTTATCACTGTACCTGCTTATTTCAATGATGCACAGCGTCAGGCAACAAAAGATGCAGGTAAGATCGCAGGTCTTGATGTAAAACGTATCATCAACGAGCCTACAGCCGCAGCACTTGCTTATGGTCTTGACAATGAAAAAGAACAGAAGATCATGGTATACGACCTTGGTGGTGGTACATTCGATGTATCTATCATTGAAATCGGTGACGGTGTTATCGAAGTATTATCCACAAACGGTGATACACACCTTGGTGGTGATGACTTTGACCAGAAGATCATTGACTGGATGGTAGCAGAATTTAAGAATGCAAACGGTGTTGACTTATCTACAGATAAGATGGCTATGCAGAGATTAAAAGAAGCAGCTGAAAAAGCTAAGAAAGAGCTTTCTTCCGCTACAACAACAAATATCAACCTGCCATTCATCAGCATGAATGCAAATGGACCGCTTCACTTTGACATGAACCTGTCCAGAGCGAAATTTGATGAACTGACACATGATCTGGTTGAGAGAACAGCAATTCCAGTTCAGAACGCATTGAAGGATGCAGGTATTACAGCAGCAGATCTTGGCAAGGTATTACTCGTTGGTGGTTCTACACGTATTCCTGCAGTACAGGAAAAGGTAAAACAGCTGACCGGCCACGAACCGAATAAATCACTGAACCCTGATGAATGTGTAGCACTCGGTGCTTCCGTACAGGGTGGTAAATTAGCAGGTGATGCAGGCGCCGGTGATATCCTTCTTCTGGATGTTACTCCACTTTCTCTTTCAATCGAGACAATGGGTGGCGTTGCAACAAGACTGATCGAAAGAAATACAACGATCCCGACAAAGAAGAGCCAGATCTTCTCTACAGCGGCAGATAACCAGAGTGCAGTTGATATCAACGTTGTACAGGGTGAAAGACAGTTCGCAAGAGACAACAAGTCTCTGGGACAGTTCCGTCTGGACGGTATCGCACCGGCTCCACGAGGAATCCCGCAGATCGAAGTTACATTCGATATCGATGCAAACGGTATTGTAAACGTATCCGCTAAGGATCTTGGTACAGGTAAGGAACAGCATATTACGATCACAGCAGGATCTAACATGTCTGATGATGAGATCGATAAGGCAGTCAAAGAAGCTGCTGAATATGAAGCACAGGATAAGGCTCGTAAGGAAGCCATCGATGCAAGGAACGAAGCTGATTCCTTCGTATTCCAGACAGAAAAGGCATTAAATGAAGTAGGCGATAAGCTTTCCGACAGTGAGAAATCACCGGTGGAAGCAGATCTTGCAGATCTGAAGTCTTATCTGGAAAGCACAAAGGATCAGGAGCTTACAGCAGATCAGGTATCTGAGATCAATGCAAAGAAAGAAAAACTGCAGACATCCGCTCAGGCACTTTTCACAAAGATGTATGAGCAGGCACAGCAGGCAGCAGGTGCTCAGGGTGCAGCAGGTGCACAGGCAGGACCTGATATGGGTCAGGCGCAGCAGCAGGCAGCACCGGAAGACGATGTAGTTGACGGAGACTTCAGAGAGGTATAAGATAGTAGCTGCGACGCGCAGAACAGATGAAAGAAAACGGAACAGGGTGTGGGCGGTAAAGTCTGCACCCTATCCCTTGTTTGAAAGGTAGAACATAATGGCAGAACAGAAACGAGATTACTATGAAGTCCTCGGTGTCGATAAAAACGCGGATGAGGCTACGATCAAAAAAGCATACCGTACGCTGGCGAAGAAATACCATCCGGATATGAATCCGGGCGATAAGGAAGCTGAGAAAAAGTTCAAAGAAGCTTCTGAGGCATATGCAATCTTAAGTGATCCGGAGAAAAAACAGCAGTATGATCAATTTGGCCATGCGGCATTTGAAGGCGGCGCAGGCGGCGGCTACGGCGGATTTGATTTTAACAGTGCAGATTTCAGTGATATCTTTGGTGATATTTTCGGCGATATGTTTGGCGGCGGCAGAAGACGTGCCAGCAATGGACCGATGAAGGGTGCAAATATCAGAACAAGCGTCAGGATCACATTTGAAGAAGCTGTTTTCGGCGTAGATAAAGAACTGGAGCTGAATCTGAAGGATCCATGTCCGACCTGCCACGGAACAGGTGCAAAACCGGGCACGAGCAAAACAACCTGTCCGAAATGTGGCGGTAAAGGTCAGGTCGTATTTACACAGCAGTCTTTCTTCGGAACAGTCCGTAATGTACAGACATGTCCGGATTGTGGCGGAACAGGTCAGATCATTAAAGATAAATGTCAGGATTGCCATGGAACAGGATATATCTCATCCCGCAAGAAGATCCAGGTATCCATTCCTGCCGGTATTGATAACGGACAGAGCGTCCGGATCCGCGAAAAGGGAGAGCCTGGTACAAATGGCGGACCGAGAGGAGATCTGCTCGTTGAGGTTATGGTACAGCGTCATCCGATCTTCCAGAGACAGGACAGCAATATTTATTCCACAGTCCCTGTATCGTTTGCGGTTGCAGCACTGGGCGGCGAGATCATGATCGATACCGTGGACGGTAAAGTGGCATATACGGTAAAACCGGGCACACAGACTGACACGAAGGTACGTCTCAAAGGAAAAGGTGTTCCGTCCCTGCGGTATAAAGATACAAGAGGCGATCATTATGTAACGCTCGTTGTACAGGTTCCGGATAAATTAAGCCATGAAGCGAAAGAACTGCTCCGTCAGTTTGATGCGGAAACCGGTAATACGCTGGAGGCTGTCAAAAACTACACAGCAGGCAAAAAAGACGATGATCCGAAGGATCCAAAGGGCTCCCCGGATAAGAAAAAGAAAAAAGGTCTTTTTAAATAAAATAAAACAGTTGAAAAGGTGCTTTTAGGAGTACCTTTTCTTTTTGCTTTTCTTTTTTGCGTAAACGGAATATTTGTCTATCTGTCTGAAATCTGCTATAATCAACTATTAAAGTGTTTGGTAGAATGTATATGAGAAAGGAACCGCGTGATGAAGTGGACAAAATTAATGATAAAGACAACTTCCGAGGCAGAGGATATCATCATCAGTACGATGTACGATCTGGGGCTGGAAGGTGCACAGATTGAGGATAAAGTGCCGCTTACCGCATGGGAAAAGGAGCAGATGTTCGTGGATATTCTGCCGGATGGACCAGCAGATGACGGTGTGGCATACCTGAGCTTTTTTGTGGAAGTACCCGAAGAAGGCGATGAAAAACCACAGCTGCCACAGGGACTTGATGGGGCAGCGGACAACTCTTACTTTCTGGTAAGCAGCGGGCAGGTAGTTGATCTGCCGAAGCTGATCGAGCGCATGCAGCAGGAGCTTGACGACCTGCGTATGTTTATGGATATCGGGGAAGGAACGATCACGGTTTCCGAGACGGAAGATAAAGACTGGGTCAATAACTGGAAAAACTTCTTCCATCAGTTTTATATCGATGAACTTCTGGTAACGCCGTCCTGGGAAGAGGTAAAGCCGGAGGATCAGGGCAGAAAGATCCTGCATATCGATCCGGGCACTGCATTTGGTACAGGTATGCACGAAACAACACAGCTCTGTATCCGCCAGTTAAAGAAATATATCACACCGCAGACAGAGCTTCTGGATGTCGGAACAGGCAGTGGTATTCTGGCGATCGTAGCGCTGATGTATGGCGCCGGGCATGCGGTTGGAACGGATCTGGATCCGTGTGCAACGGAAGCGGTCAGGGAAAATATGGAAATGAATGGAATAGACCCTGCTAAATTTGAGATGATGATCGGCAATATCATTACGGAGAAGGAGATCCAGGATCGTGTCGGTTATGGAAAATATGATATCGTAGTAGCCAATATTCTGGCAGAGGTGCTTGTGCCTCTGATGCCGGTTGTGGCAAAATGCTTAAAGCCGGGCGGAACCGTCATTACCTCCGGAATCATCAACGGAAAAGAAGGGCTTGTGGCAGATGCCATGAAAGCCGCCGGTCTTACTGTCGTTGAGATCACCCGGCAAGGAGAGTGGATGCAATGTACTGCATCTATGAAATAGATGCAGTATGCAGCCTCACCGCATTGGCGTAGCCAATTTTGCATGCGGTGAGGTTCCCGAAATGTACTGCATCTATGAAATAGATGCAGTATGCAGCCTCACCGCATTGGCGTAGCCAATTTTGCATGCGGTGAGGTTCCCGCCGCGTTACAAAACTGAGAATCAGAAGTATGATAGGAGAAACGCATGTACCAGTTCTTTGTAGATCCGGGCGCGATCAGCGAAAAGCAGGTCGTCATTACCGGAAAAGATGTCAATCATATTAAAAACGTCCTGCGCATGAAGGTCGGCGAGGAGATCGCGGTCAGTAACGGCGTCGATGGCAGAGAATACAGATGCGGCATTTTGCAGATGACAGAAGATGCGGTGATCTGCGAACTGCGCTTTATCAAAGAAGACGGCGTAGAACTGCCTTCCAAAATTTATCTTTTTCAGGGACTTCCCAAGGCGGATAAGATGGAACTCATCATCCAGAAGGCAGTGGAGCTCGGTGCTTACGAGATCATTCCGGTCGCGACAAAACGCGCGGTTGTAAAGCTGGATGCCAAGAAGGAAAAGAGCAAGCTTGTGCGCTGGCAGGCGATCAGTGAGGCGGCGGCAAAGCAAAGCAAACGGGCGGTCATTCCGCAGGTACATTCTGTGATGAGCTACGCTGAGGCACTTACCTATGCGGATGCGCTCGATGTCAGACTGATCCCATATGAAATGGCGGAAGATATGGCAAAAACACGCAGTCTGATCGAAGAGATAAGACCCGGGCAGAGCATCGGGATTTTTATCGGTCCGGAAGGCGGATTTGCACCGGAGGAGATCGAGCAGGCAATGGCACATGCCACGCAGCCGATCACGCTGGGCAAGCGGATCCTTCGGACGGAAACAGCCGGTATGACAGTGCTTTCGATTTTGATGTATACACTCGAAGGACAGGAACTGAAAGCGTAAAAAATGCATAAGATAAGATAGGACAAAAGCGGAAAGGAAGACGAAAATGGAAGTATATTTGGATAACTCCGCAACGACGAAGGTATATGATGAGGTCGTGCAGCTTACTTCAAAGATCATGTCTGAGGATTACGGAAATCCCTCCAGCATGCATCAGAAGGGTGTGGATGCGGAAGTTTATGTGAAAGAAGCAAAAGAAAGGATCGCTAAGACACTGAAGGTACAGGAAAAGGAGATCTTCTTTACTTCCGGCGGTACAGAATCCGATAACTGGGCGCTGATGGGTGCAGCGAGTGCAAACAGCAGAGCGGGCAGACATCTGATCACAACCAAAATAGAACATCCTGCAATCCTGCAGACAATGGAATATCTGGAAAGCATCGGCTATGAAGTGACTTATCTGCCGGTCGATGAAAAAGGCGTTTTACGTCTGGATGCACTGGAGCAGGCGATCAGACCGGATACGATACTGGTATCCATTATGCATGTGAATAACGAAGTGGGTGCGATCCAGCCGATCGAAGAGGCCGGTGCACTGATCAAACGCATGAATCCGCATACGCTGTTCCATGTAGATGCGGTGCAGGGCTTTGGCAAGCTTCGTATTTATCCAAAGAAAAGTCATGTAGATATGCTTTCGGTGAGCGGACATAAGATCCACGGACCAAAGGGTGTCGGCATTTTGTATATTGATGAACATGTGAAGATCAAACCGATCATTTTCGGCGGCGGTCAGCAGAAGGGAATGCGATCCGGAACGGAAAATGTCCCGGGGATCGCGGGCATCGGCAAAGCAACAGAGTTGTCATACGCTAACCTTGATCACGATGTGGAACGGTTATATGAACTGAAACGCTATTTTGAAGATGGGCTGCAGAAGCTGAGTGGTGTTGTCATCAACGGTCCGCTTTATGAACAGGGAGCACCGCATATCGTCAGTGCATCTTTTGCGGGTGTCAGAAGTGAAGTACTTCTGCATGCACTGGAGGATAAGGGCATTTATGTTTCCGCAGGCAGTGCCTGTGCATCCAATAAGCATACGGTCAGTGCTACGTTAAAGGCAATGGGCATCAGCCAGAATCTGCTGGATTCCACGATCCGTTTCAGCTTCAGCGTCTTTACAACCGCGGAGGAATTGGACTATACTTTACAGTGTTTATATGATATACTGCCGATGTTACGCAAGTATACAAGGTATTGAGCATAGAAAAGAAAGGGAAAATTATGTTTACAGCATTTTTGATAAAATATGCAGAGATCGGTGTCAAAGGCAGAAACCGGTATCTGTTTGAGGATGCACTGGTCGATCAGATCCGTTTTGCACTCAGCAAGATCGATGGTGAATTTGCTGTCCGCAAGACACAGGGTCGTATTTACGTGGATGCACAGTCTGCATTTGATTTTGATGAAACGGTAGAAGCGCTCAAGAAGGTATTTGGTATTTCAGGTATCTGCCCGGTCGTTTATGTCGAGGATGAGGGATTTGAAAAGCTTTCCGGGACGATCGTGAATTATGTCAAGACAGTTTATCCGGAAGGCAATAAGACCTTCAAGGTATGTGCAAGACGCGCCAGAAAGAATTATCCGATGCGCTCCATGGAGATCAACTGTGAGCTTGGCGGCGTCATTCTGGATGCATGCCCGGATATGAAGGTAGATGTGCATCATCCGGATTTTGAACTGAATGTGGAGATCAGAGAAAAGATCTATATCTATTCCGAGATCATTCCGGGACCGGGCGGAATGCCTGTCGGAACAGGCGGTAAAGCGATGCTCCTGCTTTCCGGCGGAATCGATTCCCCTGTTGCGGGTTATATGATCAGCAAACGTGGCGTGAAGCTGGAGGCAACTTATTTCCATGCACCGCCTTATACATCAGAACGTGCAAAACAGAAGGTTGTCGATCTGGCAAAATATGTTGCGGCCTATGCGGGACCGATCCGCCTGCACGTTATAAACTTTACGGATGTACAGCTTGCCATTTATGAGAAATGCCCACATGATGAGCTGACGATCATTATGCGCCGCTACATGATGCGGATCGCAGAAACGATCGCAAAAGAAACAGACTGCCTCGGACTTGTAACGGGCGAAAGCATCGGTCAGGTAGCTTCCCAGACGATGCAGAGTCTTGTTGCAACAAACGAAGTATGCGAGCTGCCTGTATACAGACCGCTGATCGCATTTGATAAGCAGGATATCGTGGATATTTCCGAAAAGATCAACACTTACGAGACATCTATTCTGCCGTTTGAGGACTGCTGCACCATCTTTGTGGCAAAGCATCCTGTTACCAAGCCAAATGTAAAGGTGATCAGAGGACATGAAAAGAATCTCGAAGGCACAGTGGAAGAGCTGGTCAAGACAGCACTTGAAACAAGAGAGATCATAGAGATTGAATAAAAATAGAAAAAGAAAAACGAGCAGCCTGGCTGCTCGTTTCAATCTTCTGTTTGAGGATCTCACAAAGTGAGATCAGATGCATTAAACTGTGTAGTTCTTTAAAACCTTCATAACATCTTCAGCATCGCCTTCTGCATGGATGTTTAAATCGATCGGCTTAGATAAATCTAAGCTGAAAATACCCATGATAGACTTTGCATCGATTACGTATCTTCCTGATACTAAATCAAAATCATAATCAAATTTTGTGATGTCGTTTACGAATGATTTTACTTTGTCAATTGAGTTTAATGAAATCTGTACTGTTTTCATTTGAATTACCTCCTTTTGTTTTAATACCTTCGCTTATTATACTAAAGAAAAGGGGATAAAAAGTCAATACGAAAACCATACAAAAAAAGTGAGGATAACAATGAAAAGTGTGGCATTACATAACCTGGGTTGTAAGGTCAATTCTTACGAGCTTGACGTTATGCAGCAATATCTACAAAATGAAGGATATAAAATTGTAAATTTTAACCAAAAAGCGGATGTTTATATTATCAATACGTGCACGGTAACAAACATAGCGGACCGGAAAAGCAGACAGATGCTGCATCGTGCCAAGAAGCAGAATCCGGATGCGATCGTTGTGGCAGTGGGCTGCTATGTGCAGACAAATGAGGCTGAGATCGAGAAGGATGACTGCATTGATCTGGCGATCGGAAATAACAGGAAAAATGAGTTGGTGGAGATCATAGAGGCTTATCTGGACAAGCGTCAAAGTCAGACACCGGATGAGCAGACTACCGCATCATCGGGGAAGACGTCCGGTGTGGCACCGGACAAGACACTGGGTCACACTTCTGTGATCGATATCAATGCGGAAAAAGAATATGAAGAGATGCAGCTTGTACATACTGCAGAGCACACCCGTGCTTATATCAAAATTCAGGACGGCTGCAATCAGTTCTGCAGCTATTGCGTGATCCCGTATGCAAGAGGGCGTGTCCGTTCCAGAAAGCCGGAGCAGGTGGAAGAGGAAGTCAGAAGACTTGCAGAAGCCGGCTATCATGAGATTGTCCTGACAGGAATTCATTTAAGTTCCTATGGGCTTGATTTTCATGGCGAGTCATACAATACGGCCGGCGGACAAGGTAATGAACAGGAACTTTTGCGGCTGATCGAGCGGATCCATGCGGTAGACGGCATTACCCGTATCCGTCTGGGATCGTTAGAACCCCGTGTGATCACAGAAGCATTTGCAGGCGCACTTGCAGCACTGCCAAAGGTCTGCCCGCATTTCCACCTGTCACTCCAGAGTGGCTGCGACGGTGTGCTGAAACGGATGAACAGAAGATATACGACAGAGGAGTTTGCCCGGAGCGTGGAAATCCTGCGCCGGGTGTACGAGCATCCTGCGATCACGACGGATGTGATCACGGGATTCCCGGGAGAAACCGAGGAAGAGTTTGCACAGACAGTCTCTTATCTTGAAAAGATCCGGTTTTTCGAGATGCATGTCTTCCCTTATTCCAGAAGGGAAGGAACTGTAGCGGCTGATATGCCCGGACAGCTCACAGAAAAAGAAAAGAAGCAGCGCAGCAGTGTACTGCTTGCCATGACTGCAAGACATTCTAAGGAATACCGGGAATACTATATCGGAAAAGAGCAGGAAGTGCTGTTTGAGCAGTGCCATGAAATAGAAGGCAGACAGTATCTGACCGGGCATACACGCAACTATGTACGCGTGGCAGTTCCGGTGGAAGGAATCGATCCGGCAGAAATGACGAATCAGGAACGCATCTGCTGCCTGACAGGCTTTGCAGATGACGAGACCCTGCTCGGCACTTATTAAGAAAACAGGGAATTGTCAGTATCCCGGAATAATGTTATAATGTAATAAGCACAAAGAAAAACAAGCGACACCGAAGGTGGCATTTGTTTTTCTGTGCTTATTAACGA
>ENA-UOJC01000956-UOJC01000956.1-human-gut-metagenome-genome-assembly--contig:-C104-NODE-956-length-43770-cov-20.437378_pt1 | contig 43770 bp, 36 predicted proteins | sample MGYA00242339_ERZ723886 | MGnify/ENA metagenome assembly ERZ723886 | reverse complement strand
CTCCCTGTTTTACGAGAAAAAGGCCACCTTGCGTGACCTTTTTCGACAGGCTGAGACCGCGAAAGCGGTCTTTTTTTCATCTTCCTGCGCCGATGAAGAACAGCGACAGCATGCCGGGGCCGACATGAATGCCGGTGAACGGCTCGTGCATGGAGATTATAAGCTCCTCCGGTTCGGCAATGGCACGAACCATTTCGGCGAGCTTTTCAGCGTCTTCAAGGCAATCGCCGTGGCTTATGGCAACGCGCTGATGCTGCGGATCGACGGCTTTGGCCTCGTACTCATGCGCAATGGCCTCTATCGCTTTCTTCCTGCCGCGGAGCTTTGAGAAAACGACGATCTTCCCTTCCTCGTCGCCGCGCAGGAGCGGCTTCACGTTAAGAACCGTTCCAACCATTGCGGCTATGCCGGACAGTCTTCCGCCGCGCCGAAGATGCATGAGGTCATCGACCGTGAAATACTCGCAAAGGCCGCTGCGGTCGGAGGCAAGGCGCTCGATGAGCGCATTCATGTTGAGCCCCTCGTCCCTGTAGTCGGCAGCTTTCATGGCAAGTAAGCCGATACCGAGTCCTGCACCCATAGAGTCAAACACTTCAATGCGCCGCTCGGGATATTTATCGCGCAGCTCCTCGGCCGCAAGACGTCCGGCATTATATGTTCCGCTTATGCCGGATGAAATACTTATATAGACAATATCGTTGCCCTTAGAAAGCTCGGTTTCAAAGGCCTCTGCAATGTCATGTGAATTTGTCATGCTCGTGCGGAGCTCGGCTTTAGCTCGGAGCATATCATAAAACTCGTGACCGTCAAAGCTCTCGGGAACTAAAGGGCACTTTATGATCTTACCGTCCAGCTCATAGCTGCACGCGATCACATGTATATTCATCTCTTTGATCTTTGCAGCCGGAAGATTGGCCGCCGAATCAGTGAATACTTCAATTGACATCATACACCTCCATGGGTATCTAACATGTTATATCATATTACCGCATTTTTCTCTCTAAGTAAATACTTTATTAAGAAATAATAATGAATATTATATTTTCTTGTCACAAATTCAAATCGGTGCTATAATGTATTATATAACACCTTAGGGAGGAACGACCTATATATAACAGCAAATTCGTTGCAGCCAAGCTGCGCAGATGGGATAAATACATAAACCGTTTTTCGCTTCCGACCTGGGACGAGCTTCCCGACTTTGATCTTTATATGGATCAGGTCATATCGCTCGTCGGCCGCTTTCTTGACCTTTTTCCGCACATGCCGGGCAGCGATCCGATAATCACTCCGAGCACGATCAATAATTACGTCCGCATGAAGATCATGCCCGCTCCGGTGAAGAAAAAATACACTAAGATCCATCTTGCGTATCTTATCATGATATGCACCCTCAAGCAGAGCCTGAGCATATCCGTTGTAAGCAAGATAATTCCGATGAATATTCCCGAAGAAGAGGTCAAGGAGATTTACGATGACTTTGTCATGCGCCACCGCAGTCTGTGCCGTCTGTGCACAGAGCAGGTCAAGCAGCTCGCAGCCGACGTATTCGACCCCAACCGCAGGGATGACAGCTCGGTGAAGCACCTGGTAGTTGAATCTGCGATATACTCGCATCTTTATAAGCTGCTGACGGAGAAGATCGTCGCACTGAGCATTGAACCCAAGCCCGAACAGGAGCCTGTTCCGGAGACTACAGTCGAATCTGTTCCCCAAAAAAGTGAAACTGAATAACACTATCCCGAGTGCAATGCACTCGGGATAGATTTTATTCAGTTACTATTTGATACTGGTGCTCACCGGTGAAGCTTGAAGAAAGGCCGTCATCAATATAAACAGTCTTGAGCGCAGTGAGCATATCGAGAGCTGACCAGTCGGAAACACCGCGTGTTCCTGTAAGGCGAAGCATCGTTAGGCCAGTGAAGTCCTCAAGGCCGTTCGTTGTATCAACAGTGCAGCTTACAAGCTCCAGCTCGGTTATTGCCCGTTCGCGGTCAAACGACTTAAAGAATCCACCGCTGAGATTGCAGTCATACAGCTTCACGCTGCGCAGCGAGCTCATATCCAGCACCTGCTTGATATCGCTCAGCGAGCAGTTTGAAAACACAACGCTCTGTATATTCACAAGCGGCTTGAATACCGAGAAGTTGGTGCAGCTTGCGCCGATGAAGCTCGCGTGCGTCAGCTTCTGGCACTTATTCAGATCACCGAGTGAGCCGAGCGGATTGTAATTTGCGCTGATTTTCCGAAGCTCGGGCAGATTGCCGACGCCGTCGAGCGCCGCGACTCTGCTGCCATCGATATTAAGGCTCGTTATCGAGCAGGCCGGCATCGTTTCGAGGCTGCTCAGGCTCTGGTACTGAAGCCAAAGCGTTTTGAGTCCTGTGAAATACCGCAGATCCGACAAATCGTTTACGCTGCCGCGGCTGACGGTTTTTTCATTGCCCTGCCAATCGGTGTACGCTGCGGATTTGTCGCTCTGGCTTATGCTGCCGACTCCGGCTGTAGGCTCATGCATGCTGTATTCATTGCCACAGACATAAAGCTCGGTTATACCCTTTAGCTCCCCTACCGTTATATCGCCGCTTTCCTTGCCGGTATACTCACGCGCAGCACTTTCAAAAACGGCGTTTTTGAAGTCGCACACCGTGTCGGCGGCAAGCGTTTCTATCTGCGTTGTCGGCGTGAGCAGCTTTTCAAGATAGCCCGTGAAGTAGCCGACAATGAGCGCAGCCAGCAGCACGCCGAACACGGCTACCGCTATCGACCAGCGTGCTATCTTTCTTCCCTTGCCGGGCTTTTTCTTTTCCTTTTTCTCTTTTTTTGGCATCACGGGCACTGATTTTGCCGTTTCGGTCGTCGGTCGCGGCGAGGCATCGGCAAAGTTTTCGCTGTTTAAAAGCGGTGCACTGTATAGCTTATCATAGAAATACTCATCGCTCGGATATGTATATTTCATCAGCGCAAAAATATTGCCTATCTGAAGCTCCATACCGGGCGTAAGCGCCGTTTCTTCGATAAAAATATTTATGGTCTTTATCTTTTTCGACTGCGCATAGTGCATCTCGCGCCGGCAGTTATCCGAGCGCATATATGCATTGGATATGAACGCAACGACAAGGTGCGCATCGGCAAGGTGCGAGGCAATGCACTCCTGCCACTCGCTTCCCACCTCGATGCCTTCATCATACCAGATATTATAGCCGCGGCGGTGCATATCGCTGACTATGGGCAGAACAGCGTCATCATCCGCGTGCGCATAGCTTATAAATATGTAAGGCTTGTCACCCTCGTAGGGCTTGAAATACTCAAAATCGCTCATAACTCTCTCCTTTTGACAGAAGAATTATAGTCTCACAGGCGAAAAAATGCAATTACAATTCTGTAAATAACAGCATCTGTATTCTGCGCATAAAATGTATAGCAGGCATCAGAGTCTGCAAAGGAGGATATAGATGGCTCAATTCACAAACCAGGCCAGCATAAGCTACAACGGCTTGACCGCCAATTCAAATATCGTAACAGGCGAAATCACACGAGTGCTCAGCGTGAGCAAGACATCAGTTTCCGGCAGCTATCGCCGCGGCGATACGCTGACCTATGCCGTGAGCATCAGCAACACAGGCTCAGCGCCGTACACCGGCCTTACGGTCACCGACGATCTCGGCGCATACACCACCGGCACAACATCGGTCACACCCTTGACGTTTGCAGGCGATTCGGTTCTTTATTATGTAAACGGCGTTCTCCAGGCCGCGCCTACCGTTGCGGCCGGCCCACCGCTCACGATAAGCGGCATAAGCGTGCCTGCCGGGGGCAACGCGCTTATAGTCTACAGAGCTGCGGCAAACGACTACGCCGCACCCGGTACCGGCGGCAGCATAGTAAACACCGCATCCGTAAGCGGCGGCGGACTGACAGAGCCGATAAGCGCAAGCGAGACCGTCACCGCCGATACCTCTGCGCTTTTGAGCATAACCAAGGCACTAAACCCGACGGTAGTTGCCGAGAACGGGCAGATAGCGTACACCTTCACTATCCGCAACACCGGCGCGGAGGCCGTCGATGCAGCAGCCGCGCTTGTTGTAAGCGATACCTTTGATCCGGCGCTCAAGACTCCTATAAGCGTAACGCTAAATGGCGACGCGTGGCCCGAGACCGGCAACTACAGCTATAACGCGGCAAGCGGAGCATTTGCAACAACAGCCGGTCGCGTGACCGTTCCCGCCGCAGCCTACGAGCAGGACACTGCGACCGGTCTTTGGACCGTTACACCGGGTGTTGCCGTCCTTACCGTAACGGGCAATATCTGATATTCTGACAATATGTAAAATACCGGTCTGTACAAGACAGGCCGGTATTTTACATTACTTGATTTACTTGATCAGCTTCCTTATCTCGGCCGGTGTTGTATCGTTTTCTCTTGCAAGTCTTTCGAGATCGTCGTATTCTGCCTTGCTGCGTTTTGCCCCGTAGCCCTCAGCGGTTTTTACGCGTACAGGGCCGTACCGGGTTTGCACTGTCTTGATGCTGCGGATAAGTTCATATCTGCTGCATACATATTCGCGCACGCCGGTGGATGTTCTCTATCGGCTTACCGTGAACCGTGCTCTCTGCCTCGGCAATGAGAGAATACACCGCTTTCGCGTTCGTCCTTACCTCGTCGGAAAGAGGCACGTCATCTATAAAGTCCATAATCTCGGCAACGCTCGTATGTTTAAGGTAATGACACTCAGTCTTGTCCTCTTCATCACCGCCTATGAGCACGGTAACATGTGTTCCCATAATGCCGCACTTTGAATCGGGTTTTGCCGAGAGCACTGCTTTGCCTTTAAGTGCCGTATTCATGCGGTCTATAAAGCCGTCTCGATCAGGATGCAGCTCCAGGAGCGCTGCTGTGAGCATATCTCCGGCACAGCCCACGGCACAGTCGATGTACAGGGTCTTCATTTACTCTCTATCCTCGCTTTCGGGTCAAGCTTTACGGTGTAAAAGAGCCTGGACAGCTCTGCTTTTATTGCTTCAAGCTCATTTTCCGCCCTTTCGTGCTGCTTTTCGGTAAATTGCAGCAGCGCGCCGCCGTCACGCAGGCGCACACGGAAGTCGGTAAAGCCGAGGGAGAACAGGTAGCTTTCGCTCTGCTCTACTGCCGTAAGCTTTTGGACGGTTATCTTCTCTCCTGTCGGGATACGAGTAGCAAGGCATGCATAGGCGGGCTTATTCCATGTAAACAGATCGGCATTTTCAGACCTGCGCCGTATCTCCTCTTTGGTCATGCCGCAGAGCCTGAGCGGAGACAGAATATTTTCTTCTGCAAGCGCCTTCATGCCCGGACGTTCGCCGTCATCGTCGCTTGCGTTTGTGCCGTCAATGATCGTGTCATATCCGTCGGCGCCCGCCTCCCTGCGGATAGCGCCCATGATACGCTTTTTGCAGTAATAGCAGCGGTTTGACGGATTATCCGTGACCTCGTCAAGCTGCAAAATATCAATGCTTATCACTTTCAATGCTACGCCGAGCTCTGCTGTAAGCTTTATCGCATCCTCATGCTCAAACTTCGGCTGAAACTGCGATTTTACATAGTACGGCTGCACATCTGCTCCGTTTTCCTTTGCGGCGTACAGCAGATACGCAGAATCTGCTCCTCCCGAAAAGGCAAGCGCGATTTTTCTGTGTTTATAAAAGAATTCATTCAGTTGCATATCAATCAAGATGGTTTATCATTCCGGCGAGGTAGCCCGCGCCGAAGCCGTTATCTATGTTTACTACCGACATACCGCTTGCACATGAATTCAGCATGCTCAAAAGTGCCGCAACACCTCCAAATGAAGCGCCGTAGCCAACGCTGGTGGGAACGGCAATGACCGGGCAGTCGGCAAGGCCGCCGATAACCGACGGCAGCGCTCCCTCCATACCTGCAACGGCGATTATGACTCTTGCGCTCATAACGGTGTCCATGTTCGCAAGCAGCCTGTGTATTCCCGAAACGCCGACATCATACAGGCGCAGAACATCGTTGCCCAGAGCTTCAGCCGTTATGGCCGCTTCCTCCGCGACAGGAATATCGCTCGTGCCGCCGGTGGCAACAACTATGCGCCCCTTGCCGTTCGGCTCTGGTATTCCGCCGATAATGCCGATGCGTGCCATGCTGTTATACTTAAGCGGAAGCTCTGCCTTTATATATTCCGCCGCTTCCTCGGCAAGGCGGGTCATGAGCACGGTCTGCTGCTTGTTTTTCAGCATAGCCCTGGCGATGCCGAGGATATGCTCCTTGGCCTTGCCCTCGCCGAATATGACCTCGGGCACGCCCTGACGTATGCCGCGGTGGAGGTCTACCTTGGCGTAGTCGCCGAGCTCCTGAAACGGCTGCATTTTCAATTTAAGCGCCGCATCGTCGGGACTGACGCTCCCGTCGGCAACATGATTTAACAGCTCTGTAAGCTCGTGTTTGTCCATCAGCTTCTCCTTTCGGAAGTCTCCGCACTATTTGTTGAAAAAGGGGGCGGTAATTTGTAATTACCGCCCCCTTTCACCCCAGTGCCGGTGGCGAGACTTGAACCTGCACACCCGGAGTGAGCACTATAGCCTGAATCCGGTGAGTCTGCCAATTCCGCCACTCGCGCATTTTGTGTCAGTAATGATAGCATTCCCGAATGCGTTGTCAAGACAATTATTCTGCCTCGCTTTATATGACAGAAAGCAGCTGAAGGCTCAGTCCAAAAATCTTATAGGGCTGCCCGATGTAAGCCTGTTTCACTGTTATAATAATCTTCTCATACTCGCGGCGCCCGTTATGACAGTGTTTACAGCGCGGCCTGTTTTCATAGCTTTTCCGCCGCAAATCCGCTGCCGGTGAAATACCATATTTCATCAAAGCCGCAGCTGCTCGCAAGCCGCTCGGCCATGTCGAACTTGCAGCATATATCAGCCGCGGAATGTGCGTCCGAGCTTACCGTTATGCGTCCGTTGATGCTTCGAAGATGGCGCAGAAGCTCTGTAGAGAGATATGGTGTCGTTCGATAACCGCGGCTTATCGCACCTGTGTTTATCTCAAAAATATCGGCATCGCTTCTCAGCTTACGGCGTCTCTAAAGTATTATGAGCAGCTTTCGGCTGCTCATAATACTTATTTACTTAATGATACTTATTTGCTTTCCCAATCGTAGATCAATGTCAGTCCTGCGGAGTCCATATCGTCCATCAGAAACGGCATTCCCTCGCCGCTGCGCGAGCGCTGGAAATACAGCTCATCGCCGGAGGGAGAGATTAGAATCGGGAAGCTTCCGCTAAGGGAGGTACCGACACCGGCAGAGAGCTCCAGGCGCAGGCAGTCATCCTCCATGCGCCACACACCGTGGTAGAGCAGAGTATGCCCTGCGTTGCCTTCGAAGCGGCAGTGCAGCTTGGCGATACCCGCATAATCAGGATCGCAGTTGCCGTAGCTGAGCTCCAGCAGCCAGTCATCGCAGGCCCATACGGTGTCAGCCAGGCCCAGATTCGTAGGCGGAAGCCACCATCCATCGCCCTCCGGCTCCATACCCTCGGGATAGTCAAGGCCGGTGGTATAGCCGAAGACTGCAAAATCCATCAGCGCGGGGGCGCCGTACTCGCCGATGGGCACTATGGGGCAGCCGTGCTCGTCGATCATCGGATACCAGCTAAGCTCCGAGCCGCTGCCGGTCACAAGGTTGATTTCCGTGTCCGGCTCATCGGGCCACTGCTCATAATTGACAAATACCAAGACGGGCTGTGCGTATTCTTCCCGGTAGAGTACCTTGTCCGCCACCGGCTGCACACCGTTGCCCAGTGATCTCCAGATCACACGGTTCACAGCCAGACTGGTGCTCTCATCCCGTGGGACAATGCAGTAGAGCTTGCCGCTCTCTCCGCCGAGTACGCGCTCGGGCGGGATCTCCAGCAGAAATGGCAGTTTGGAGACAAGACCGCCGCTGTTTTCGAGCAGCCAGTCCGTCATCGACGATCTGTCGTTTGGATCTCGCTGACCTAGGTAGGCCACCGCGCCGGCCAGCTGGTCATCTTCTGCCATACACGCCCGCAGCAGGACAAGTCCCTCTGAATCGTCTGGATCGTCCTTTGGTTCAGACACATTGCCCTTGCCGCCGGAAAGCGCCCCTGTCATGCCGCTGCCGCCTTCTGTCTCGGGCGGACCGGTCTCTCCGCCGCAGGCGGTCAGGCTCAGCGCCAGCGCCAGACAGAGAAGTGCCGGAAGGGCTCGGCGCAGGACACACTGCTTCATCGTCCGCCTCCTCCTCAGAACTTGCCGCTGCGGCCGCTGCCGCCGCCGCCGCTGCAGCTGCTGGTACCAGAGCTGCTGCTGTCATCGCTGCTGGAAATCTTGCTGCGAACCTCGGTGGTGTGGGTATAGCGGTCATACTGCTTGCTCAGCTGCAAGCCGCCCGGTGCAACATACTCGTTTGCCTCGACTTTCTGATGTACAGTTTTCATGCTGCGCTTTAAGAACAGACAAATCGCGCCGGACAAGAGGCAGGAGGCTACAACGGCAATCGCAATCAGCAGTGCCGGACTTTCCCGCACGGGTTTTCCTGCGTCAGCCCGGGTCAAGTACTCGTCGCAAGTGCTCAGATAATTGGAAACGCCGCCATACCAGTCATCTTCCTTGAAGTTGCCCAGGAATGCCTTTTCCAATTTTTCCCGACCGTAGCTGTTAAAGGCGGTTTCCGCATACGTACCGTAAACAAACATGGCGTAATCCCGCTCCGCCATGCTCAGCAGAATGATAATGCCGTCCCGGTCATCGCCCATACCCAGTTGATCTCCGTGGTAGAGCTGATACGTGGTTTTGTAAACACCGCCGCCGTCGCTGTACACGGTGTAATCATCTACAAACGCAACGTAGACGCCGCAATGATGGCGCAGGGAAATTTCCTTTGCCTGTGCCTCCAGCTCCGCCCGCTGGGTATCGGTGAGCATGTGGCTGTGGTCGAACACATAGCTCATGCTCTCGCTTTTCAAGGTCCGGGGCACATTTGGCACCGCCGTGGTGGGCGTTGCCGCCGGCTCCGGGTCCGATTCCGTCTCGCTGGGCGGGCAATTCGCGTTGATATACTCCGTCACGGCATTCATCATGGCATCGGTGGCTTGAATCAGTGCCGTTCCGCTCATGGTCACGTCTTCCCCGTTCCATGCCCGCTCCGCCATGTAAGGTGCCACCGCATCATATACGGTATCCGCCAAATCCTGCGCGCTGCCCCGGGTCTGGCTCAAAAAGGTATAAATGCTCCAATCGTCTTCTGCCAGTGCATAGGTTCCGTCCGGCTGCGCCCGCATCAGCAGCGTCAGGGAAACGCCGTCCCGGTTCTCGCCCCAACCATAGCCGCTGTTTTCATAGACGTATTCCGCAATGTCCATGACGTCGGTATCCGCAGACACATTCTCATCGGTAAATACGTCAATCCGCAGGTCCATCTGCAATTTTTCCGAAAGCTCCGGCAGGGCATGCTCGCCCATGTAATCCAGCTCCACGGAGCCAAGGGAATCGGTCTCGTCATAAATCACACCGTATTCCGACACCGCCATGGCAGGAACACACAGTGTCAGCGCCAACAGGAGCGCCATCAGCAAAGCTGTGAATTTCTTGTTCATGTCCGCCCCTCCTTATCGCAGCATCAGCACTGAGACAATCGTTCCCAAAATCGACAGCGGTGCGGCAATGGCGGCAAACAGCCCCCAAAACCGTCCCCAACTCATGGGAAGGTCGCCCACCAGTTTTCCGGTCTGTCCGTTCATGGCAAAGGTAAAGTCCTTGCCGTGCCACTTCGTGTTCAGCATCCACACCGGCATCAAGGCATAATGCACCTTGCCGCGCTGTAGACTGGAGCTGCCGCCGGTTTGAATGCAGGTATCATAACCTCTCACGCTGCTCCGCAGCGCTGCGTCCAAGGTTCCCTGACAGCGCTGATCCGCCCGCTCCCGGCTCTGCTCCACGGTGACGTCGAATTTATCCGCCAAATACCCGGGAAGATAGGCCGTGGAGAAGGGTTTCAGCTTTTTGTAGTCATAGGGTTCGATAGAATCCATGTGGTCATCCGGCATTTTACTGGACGCATCCACCGGAACCTTTTCAAAAGTCACTCTGCCGGCGCGGTAAACGTCAAAATGTCTTGTCTCCGTGATTTCATAATCCCCGGAGGTGTAGGTGCGGGAGCGGGTTGCCTGATAATGGGCATCGCCCTCCGCCTCGCCGTCAAACATCCAGAACGGAACATAAATGCCCTGAATTTTCTGAATATGGTTTTCGTTGGTGAAACTCTTGGGCAGGAAAATTTTTCCCGCGCAGTGCTCTTTCAGCGCCTTGATGGCGTCCTCCCGGCTGAGCTTGAAGGGGAGGATGAAGTCCGGCTTCAGCTCTCCGGAGAACTGCCCCGGCACCACCGTGGGGTTGCCGCAGTAGGGACAGGAGGTCGCCGCCGTGCTCTCGTCGCATAAAAGCTCCGCGCCGCAGCTCGGGCAGCAGTAGGCCTTCATTTTGTCCGCCTCCGCGCCCCAGTCGTCGCTGAGGCCGGACATATCCCAATCGCCGCCGTCGGCGGACGCTTCTTTCTTCTCAGCGGCCTTTTCTTCAGCCGCCTGCTGCGCCGCCGCGGCCTTCTCTTCTTTCTCCGCGTAGAGCGCCTCGATCTCCGCAACGTCGTAGCCTGCGCCGCAGTATTCGCACTCCAGCTTGCCGGATGCGCCTACGAAGTGCAGCGGACCGGTGCAGCTGGGGCATTGATAGTTGGTTACCTGTGCTGGCATAGATGGTTCCACCTCTTTCTTTTTCTCACATGGAGATGCCCGCCCGCACTGCGGACGGGCACCGTTTGATACGCTGTGGCCGGGCAGTATATGCCTCGCCGGGGATTATATTACTTAATCGTTATGTTGCTTAGGATGATGTCAGGCATCGTGCCCGGAACGCAGTCCATATCTGTCAGCCCGATGGACAGCGCGCGGCCGTTGTCGATCTGCGCGACGTACTGAATCCAATTGTAGCCGATGTACTTGTAGGTGCGGCCGTGGAAGGTGATGCCGCCGATCACGCGGTCATCGATATCCTGATAGTTTTCAAAGTTGTCCTTGTAGTAGTCGAAGTCCGCCACATTGGCTCTTACCTCGAATCTGATGGCGCCCGCGCCGAAGGCCGTGGGATCGTTGTTTTCCACAAGGCATTTCTTTCCCTCGTCATACGACCAGCCGGACTCGGGGATCTTCGTTATTATCTTGACAGCAACATCATCGTGCGCGAACTGCGTGATGGTTACGGAGAAGTTCTTCATCTTGGCGTTGGCGGCGGCCGCCTTATTCGCCTCGGCAGCCTCGGCCTTCACCGTATCGAGATATTTCTCGATGGCCTCATTGCCGGAGAAGCCGCTGGTGTTGTATGCGCTGACTGTGAAAACGCCCGGATTCTCTTCCGCGAAGTTGACATAGATGAAGTGACTTGAGTCGTCCTTCGAGATCCACTTGTAGTAGCGCTGGTTCCGCTTCATGTGGTCGCTGTATTCTTCCTTGACAAACTCGCCATCCACGCCGAAGTATTCGGCAATCTCCTCGTAGGTGGTATTAAAAATATTATTATTGACCTCGTTCATCCAGACGTAGCCCTTCTGCACCGCCTCCTCGCTCACAAGGCCGGTGCCGCTGGGAGCATCCTTGCCCGAATCCCCGCCCTGCGAGGACTCACCGCCCTCCTTGACGAAGGTGATGGTGACATTGTTGCCCCAGAGATCGGTGAGCGTGATGATTCCGTTTTGCAGCGTGCCGTTGCTTTCCAGGCTGTCTCGGGTCAGCTTCAGGGAGCCGTCGCTCTCGAGCGCCCACTTGATGTCAGTCGCGTCGCCGCCCAGACAGAACACGCCCTTGCCGCCGCTTTTGAGTTCAATATAGCTCTCGCCTTCATCATAGACCTCGTCCAGGCTGAGCCACTCGTTGCCGTCGGCGGAGAATTCCGCGCCGAGATATTTGCCGAGGTTGGGGTCGGCAGAGTCTCCGCCGTCCTTACTGCCGCAGGCGGTAAGGGAGAGCACCAGCACCAGTGCCATCGCAAGAGATACAAGCTTTTTCATATTATACTCCTTATCATTTTGACCATGGTGCCGTTATCGCGCTTACAGCGGCGGCACTATGCCTTTTGAATAACGTTGCAGTTCTTGTTAATGAATTATCCGCTACCGGGCATCTGCACCTATGCTGTCGGGCATGGGCTTGCCTGCCTTTATCAGAGGAAGATACCAGTCGTCATAGGAGGAGGGATGAGTTCCTTCATCCACATCGTCCCAGTATGTTCCCCAGGGGCGCAGATATATCTCATAGTGGTACCCGTCTTCGCCGTTTTCGTAGTAACCGTCGATACGAATCAGATCATCACAATCCAGCGTGCCCGGATCAATGATCCATTCCGCATGCTCCAGCTTTACGTCCGTGAACTGGCCGCCCTCGGACATCATTGTGCCGTGCTCACCGGTGCCGGAGCCGCTCAGGCTGACATTCACAATGGCCATGGGGCTGTCCTTTGTGTAGTCCTCGTCCCAAAGCGTTACGGTGCCCTTATTGTCAGCTCCGATATCAATGGTGCCGCAGATATCCCACCAGTCGCCCTCCATGTCCTCGTAATAGCCCGAGCAGTCGGTCATCTTCCACCAGCCGAACCAGTCGCCGTTCCACCAGTCGAGCAGCTTTGTACCGGTTTGCGCCGACATTTCCGCGCCTTCCTTCAGAAAGGTCATAATGAGATCGATGCCCCAGTAATCGTTGAGCGTGATGAGACCGTCCTTCAGGGTACCGGTGCTCTCTACGTTGTTGCCGGTCAGCTTCAGCGTGCCGTCCGCGGCAAGGCTCCACTTGATGGTCTCCTTGTCGCCGTCCAGACAGAACTCGCCCTTGCCGCCGCTTTTCAGTTCTATGTAGTTATCGCCCTCGTCATAGACATCGTCCATGGAGAGCCAGTCGCCGTCCCCGCTGGAGGTGACGCTCTGACCGATATATTTCCCCAGATTGGGGTCGGCGGAGTCTCCGCCGTCCTTACCGCCGCAGGCAGTAAGGGAGAGCACCATCATCAGAGTCAGTGCCAGAGATACTATCTTTTTCATACTTAAATTCTCTTATCAACATCAGTTATGCTGAGCCGTTCTTTCGTGCTTCACGCCCGGCCCATCTAATTTCTCTGGATAACGTTGCCGTTCTTGTCAGTGAATTTTCCGGTGACGATTTTTATAAGGTCCACAAGCCAGCCGATTCCGAACAGACCGGCGGTTAACAGGAACAGTATGCCCGTTCCGATCTTGCCCACATAGAAGCGATGGATGCCGATGCCTCCGACGAAGATGCACAGCAGCAGCAGTGTCAGCCAGTTCAGGGGCTTGTCCGCTCCCGGAGCTACCTCGGGCGCCACATAATCCTCTACCTCTTCATCCGCCAGGATCCTTTTGATGGTGTCAGTCACGGTGTCGATATATTCACCCTGCAGCATCGGTCTGCTGGCCACACCCTTAACGCCCTTGCGCATGATACTGTTCTTGCCGACATCAATGCCGTTGATCGTGGCGCTGCTGCTCGTCGTGACCGGTGTGATCTTGATGTGTGTGCCGTCCTTGACGTGAAGCCAGATGGTAACATCAAGATTCGGCTCCTTTGCAAAGACAATGCGCTCGCCGGGAACGCCGCCCTTTATGGAAAACGGCATCTGGAACGCCGCGGCACGGGCATTTATCTTGTCATAGATTTCCTGAATCGTCATCGGGTTTGGAATATCGAACTCGCGGGGGAAGGTTGCGGTCATAGAGTCCTTTAGGTTTCCTGTCAGGTTTGCCATAATCGTTTCCTCCTATTTATTTATTTTATCCCTTACGGGGTTTTGCTTATTTTCAGCTCACTGTCTGGGCGAGCCGCAGTATTCACAGAAGCCTCCCCTGCTGTTGGCGCCGCCGCAGGCAGAGCAGGTCCACGGTCCCGATGACGGGGCTGCTTCCGTTTGCAGCACGGCAGGCGCTTCACCGGACTCGGCATCCTCAGTCATTCTTCCGCGTCGAGCCTCCTCCAGGCACAGGCAGATCTCCTCTCCCATCTGACGGTACTTGCGGTACTCCGCGCAGTCCTCCGGGTCGGGCCTTCCGGCATTGAAGCTCTTCGGCCGAAGCATTGCCGAAGGCTCAAAGTCAACCGAGCTTCCGTTTAGGCGGAAGCGCATCTCGTCAAAATAGGGATGACGGACCGAAATGACGATCTCAAAGTCGTAGGAATACTCGTAGCGTGGCGGAACATAGCTGACCTCCTTGCCGTCGGCATTTTCACGCATCAGCTCCGTTTTGCTCTCATCGATGTCCATTCGGCAGCCGGTAATGGTGTCAAAGTCCAGAATATCGGGATTGGCCTCCGCCAGATCCCGCGCGCGGGTGACGGTGAACCAACGGTGATCCTCGTCCAGCAGCACCTTCCGGTCTTCGCCGAACGAGCGTGTGGTGCAGAACTGCGCCGCCTTTTCCCGGTTTTCCTCGCGGTAGGCGAGCTGGCCTTTGATGTCCTCCACCGTGGAACGGCGGCGGTCGCTGAACCACGGCGAAAGCTTTTTCGCGCAATCCTTGCAGAGATTGCCGTCCTCTAATTTGCGGTTGCCGAGAAGGCCGATCTTCTCGCCGCAGATGTCGCAGTACTTTTTATCAAATAAGCCCATGATCTATTGCTCCTGTTCCTGTGTTTTTTGGAACGTCACCGTTCCCTCGCTGCCGTCCGTCAATGTCAGCGTCAGCGTTCCGCTGCCCTCGCCGTCCGATGCCTCGTGGCCGAAATCCTTGATCTTGCCAAACAAGACACCGCCCGGCGTCACAAGCTCGTACTCCTTCACTTCAAGCTCCGTCCAGATGACCTTGCCCGGCCGGAGATAAGTAAAATACAGTGGGGACACCAGGACGGTCTCACCGTCCGCGCTAAGAACGATGCCGCTCTCTTCGCTGATGCTCGCCATCCAGCGGCCATCTTCACTTTCCCATGTTCCCTCCAGCACGGGCCAGAGGACGGAATTATCCACATAGGTGTGGTCGCCGTCCAGCAGGAACGCGGCATCCGGATTTTCCATGCCGCCCCGATCCATGATCCGATCGGTCACGAAGTGCTTATACAGTACGGAAAGGGCGATGCCGACAAGTACTCCCAGCAGGAAAATCCAGACCGCCCGGTGCTTCATCCTACGACGTCTCCGTCATCAAAGGGGTCTCCGCACTCAGGGCAGAACTTGGGGGGATGCTTGGGATCGGCAGGCTCCCAGCCGCATTTGTCGCATTTGTACTGGGGTACGCCGGCAGGCTTCTTCGCGCCGCACTCAGAGCAGAACTTGCCCTTGTTCACCGCCCCGCAGGAGCACGTCCAGCCCTCGACGGGAGCCGGCTTGGGACTGCCGCATTCCGGGCAGAACTTGCCGGTGGCCGTCGCGCCGCAGCTGCATTTCCAGCTGTCTGCGGCAGGCTTCGGCTCGGGCTTCTTTGCGCCGCAGTTCGGGCAGAAGTTGCCGGTGATACCGCCCTGCCCGCAGGAGCAAGTCCAGCCCTGCATCGCCGGAGCGGGGGCAGGCTGCGCCGCCTGCTGCTGCATTTGCTGCTGACCCATCTGGAAGAGATTCTGCGCATTCATGCCGCCGGCCTGACCGGCCATGCCCATGCCCATGAAGGCCATAGCGGGACCGGCGCCGGTGTTGGCGGCCGCCGCCTTCATGGCCTCGCCCTGCGAGCCGACGAGATGCGCCGCCGCGCGGGTGGGATCCATGAAGGCCGCGTTGCGCTGCAGCTCCTTGATCATCTGCTCGTCTTCCTCGTTGGCCTTCACGCTGGAAACGCCGAAGGAGACGATCTCCATGCCGCGGAGGTCACGCCACTTGCCGGAAAGCTGCTCGTTGAGCGCCTCCGCCAGTTCCAGGGTATGACCGGGAAGAGCGGAATAGCGTATGCCCATCTCACTGATCTTTGCAAACGCGGGCTGAAGAGCGGTCAGCAGCTCAGTTTTCATCTGGCCCGCGATATTCTCGGTCTTATAGTCCTCGCTGACGTTGCCGCAGACGTTGGTGTAGAACAGCAGCGGGTTTTTGAGGCGAATGCTGTACTCGCCGAAGCAGCGGATGCCGATGTCTATGTCGATGCCCGCGCGCTGATCCACCACGCGGAAGGGAACGGGACTGGGCGTGCCGTACTTGTTGCCCGTCAGCTCCTTGGTGTTGAAGTAATAGATGCGCTGATCCTTGGGGGCTTCGCCGCCGAAGGTAAATCTCTTGCCTATGTTTTTGAACACCTTGCCGATGTTCTCACCCAGATCGCCGGAGAAAATGCTCGGCTCGGTGGACATGTCGTAGGTATATTCGCCGGGCTCTGCGCACACATCCACCACCTTGCCCTGCTCCACGATAAGCATACACTGACCGTCGGCAATGGCGATCACGCTGCCGTTGGAGATGATGTTGTCATCACCCTTGGTGTTGCTGGAACGGCCCGTGACCTTCTTTCGTCCCTTAACCGCCAGCACATCCGAGGGGATGGCTTCGCAATAAAAGTATTCCCGCCACTGGTCGGCCATAACGCCGCCGGCCGCGCCTAAGGCCGCTTTGATAAGTCCCATAGTTTCTGTCTCCTTTTTTTATTTGATATCTGATTCTTCCGTTGAAGCTTTGCCTATCGGTCCGGCAGGGAGCTCACGCGGTGCGAAAGCTTCTCCTGCCACAATGTCGCCGCGCACCTGCAAGGTCTTAGCGCAGGCAATGCACATATCCAGGTCCTCACAGATCAGAAAGCAACGGTCGCACACCAGCCTTCCGCAGACCGGGCAGCGGCTGAATATCTCAGAGGCTTCCGCTGCGGCTTTTTCCCGGGCAGCATCCCGTTCCCTCTCATAGAGCGTCCGGAAGATTGCACTCATCCCCTCGGTTTTCGGCTCTGCACCGGCCTTAGAAAAACGAACCGGGCTGCTGTGCCACGTTCTGCCGCATTCCCGGCAGCGGACAAGAAAGCGGAACTCCTCTACGGTAGAGCAGTCACCCATTGCCTCCTTCATGATCCGCTTCATATGTAATCCCTCCTCCCCGGCAGTTTTCCCCAATGTATGCGGCTGTTATGTCTCAATAATTACCCTCTTTTATGAAAAAAGATATAGGCCCAAGTCCTGTTTTTGGCGAAAAACCGCAAAACATGACTTAGGCCTATACGTAATGCACAAATATGGCAGGCATAAATTGTGCATTTCTGATAATGTGAAAATCATATTACTTCATACATAGCTTCGCTGCTTGCCGCTCTGCAGCAGCTCCTCCAGTCTACCGCAGCGCCGGAGCACATCCAAATAGGCTTTCAGAGCATCGTAGGAATCCACCCCCAGCTTGCTGTATATATGGCTGTTGTGACCCTTCACAGTGCCCATGCTGATAAACAGCAGTCCGGGAATGTCCTTAACGGTATAGCCCTCGGCATAGTAGCGCAGAATAATGCGCTCCGAGGAGGTAAGTCCCTTTGACCGGTCGATGAGCTCGGATACAAGGCTTTCCACCTGCCGGGGCAGGGCATCCTCGGGCCGGCTCTCACGCAGGCGGCTATGGAAATAGACCGTCAGCTCGTCAATCTCCCGAATGCCCGTAGGCTGCCAGTCATGTTCACAGCTTTTGGCTGCCTCGAGGCCTTGGGCGATAGGCATGGCAAAGCGGCGGGAAAGTGCAGCGGCCAGCACCAGCATCCCTATAAGGAATCCGAGGGAGCCCAGCGTCCAGCCAAGGCGGGCGGTCTGAACCTGATGGCGGTAGCCGCTTTCCGGCACCAGCGTCACCGCCGCCAGCGGATGACCGTCCGCCAAACGGCCCGGGACGATCTGGTACTTGCCGAGATAGGTCGTGTCGTTCCATGTAAAAGTATCGTAGTCCCGGCCGCTTTGTATCCTCATCTCGCCGGAGGCGGACAGATCCGTCCCCTCCGTGCTGCCCAGCATGGCCTTATCGAGAAGGAGAGTATCTCCGTTCATGGGAGCCAGCAGCATTATGAAGCTGCCGTAGGAGCCAGAGACTGTACTGTGGGACAGACTGAAATACAGGTCGCTCAGCTCCATACCGCAGACGCCCCTGACATTACCCGCTCCATCACGCACAGGTACGCACAGAAGCGTCACGCTCTCCCAGGTATCCAGCAGCGGTATCCGTTCTGTCCAGAGGCAGCCGCCGGAGAGTCTGTCTCCGTCCCACGCCATGACCTGCCGGTAGCCGGGGATCAGGGAAGTATTCAGCTCCGGATTCCAGCGATTGTGAAGCTGCAAGCCGTTTCTTCTGGCGGCATCCACCGTTCCCCGAAAACAGGTGACGGTACCGCCGGGGTGGGCGGATCGAAGACCGGAATATCGGAGATACACTCCCGCACGGGAGGTTTCGGATGTTGACAGCGATGTGTTTGCGGTAGCATCAAGGCAGAAATACGCGCCGCTGCAGGTGCTGCCCTCCATTGCGCTCTTCAAAGCAGGGATCAGCATATCTTCCAGCTCCGCGATGAGCTCCGGATTATCATTCAGCGCATCGAATGACAGGCCGCGGCCGGCAAGAAAGCTCTCGACCTCTCCGCTGACAGTGTTGGAAAGTTCAATGCCCTGCGCGGTGAGCACGTCCATCTGGGCGGTGAAAATGGCAGCGGTGTTTTTCTGCTGCAGGGCCGCCGTTTCTCCGAACTGACTCGCCGTGTGGGAGAGAACGCCCGTCGCGCTCAGCAGAAGCAGCGCGGCAGACAGCACCGCCAGCACCATGCATAGCCAGCAAAGCGCCAGACGGCTGCCGATGCTGTGGTCTCTTGCCGCTGCGTCGATTTTGCCCCACCGCCTGTTAAGGTACAGAAGCACGCAGCTCCCTCCTCTCTTTTCAGTGTTAATTGCCATAGCTTCTTTTGAACTCGTCCAGCGTTGTATGCAGCAGCTCGTCCGTTACGTCCGCGCCCTGCTCGGAATATTGCACCCGTCCCGCCGTAAGACGCAGGCGCGCCGTTTTTTCAAAGCGTGTCTCCAGCGACAGATAGTCCTCCCGCTGGGGCGGCACATAGAAGGTGTAGTCCTGCCGCGTCCTCAAAAAGGCCTCGTAGAGCGAAGCATACATGGGATCTGTCAGCGTTTCTATGGCGGCAGGCAGATAGTCAAAGCCCTCCTTAGTCACCGGCATATAACCGAGAGACGTGACGAAATCCACATTTCTCTCAGGCTCTGTCAGCCATTTGAGGAAGATCGTACAGGCTTTTTCCCGCTCCGGCGTGGACTTCACGGTACAGGCCCCCACGCCCCGCAGCATGACAAGCCTTTCCCCTCCCTCAAATATGGGGCATGGCAGCGAGATGATCTCTACCTTCTCGCTGCTGTTGTCCTTATAGGTCACCACGTCGGAATAGTACAGCACACTGGCGGACGAGGCGACGGATGCTATCACATCACCGGTGCGCAGCGGCTCGGTTGCGTAGCCGCTGCCAAGCCACAGTCCGCCGGTCAGTGCAGCTTCGGCATAAGGCTTCCATGCATAGGTAAACCCCGGGCCGAAGGCGAGACCGTCCTCGTCGAAAAAGCTCTCGCCCAGCGACTCAACACCCACCTGGAAATAGTTAAAGTGATAATCATGCGCAAAGAAGCTCTTACCGCCAGACCATTCGGCATATCGCTCCGCCACGGCATAAAGCCCCTCCCAGGTGGCCAGCTCATCCAGGCTTGCACCTGTATCGGCGGCAAAGCGGTCAAAGGCCGTCTTGTTTACAAATAAGATCTCCGTAGATTTTGCCAGCGGCAGAATGACCGGCCGGCCATCCACCGTCCCCTCCTCAACAAACTCCGGAATGTAGGCATTCAGCTCCCCGGCGGTGAAATAGTCACGGTAGTCCACCAGAATATCATCATCCGGCAGCGCCAGCACGGTTTTGGGGTAGGACACGAAGATATCCGGCAGCTCGGGCGCGCCGGGCTCCTTATAGGCGGCGGCCAGCACGCTTTCATGGATGACGCCGCTGTTGCTGACGCTGTCCACCCTAACGCGAACGCCCTGCTCACGCCCGACGGTATTGTTAAACTCGTCCACCAGAGCATTCATGGTCGAATTCACCTCGCCGCCGTAAACATGCCAGAGCGTAACGGTGACAGTATCATCCTTTGTCTCCCCGCAAGCGGCGAGGCACAGCGCAAAGCCGACGGCCAGTACCACAGCCGCCAGCACAGAGATTCTTTTTTTCATGTATATGCCTCCTCGCTCATGGGGTGAGAGGGCGCGGCGGCTATGCCGCCGCGCCTCATTCTGCTGATAAACTGCTGCGCTCGTGTTTACTTCATCGCGCGATAGAGGAATGTCACGATCTGCGCTCTCGTGCAGTTGTCGTTGGGGCTGAACGTGGTGGTGGTGGTGCCCTTGGTGACGTCCTCCTTGACGGCCCACAGCACCGCATCAGCATAGTAGGTGCCAGGCTTCACGTCGGTAAAGGGATTGACCGTGCCGGCTGCCGGGGATTTCTCGGAGCGCCACAGGAAAGTGACGATCTGAGCGCGGCTGCAATTCTGCTCCGGGCTGAATGTGGTGGCGGTGGTACCCTTGGTGATGCCGTTCTCCACGGCCCACAGCACTGCCGTCTCGTAGTAGCTGCCGGCTTTCACATCGGTAAAGGGCATGGCTGCGGACTTGGCTGCGGGGCTGCCGGCGGCGCGCCACAGGAAGGTCACAGCCTGCGCGCGGGTGCAGATGCCGTTGGGAGAGAAGTGGGTCGCATCGGTGCCCTTGGTGATGCCCTTGTCAACCGCCCACAGCACGGCCTCCTCATAGTAAACGCCGGAGGGCACATCGACGAAGGGGTTAACGGCCGGTGCCGGAGGCGGCGTTGCGTTCTTCTCGAAGATTGCTTTAATCTCGACGTTTCCGACAGGCATGGTGAACTTATTGTCCTTAATCGTCACGCCGCCCGTGACTACCTGCCACTGCTTGAAGTGATAGCCGCTCTTGGGAGTCGCGGTCAGGGTGACCACTGTTCCGGCGGCGGCAGAGGTCTTGTCTGCCATGGCCGTACCGTTGCCGTCGGTGGTCACGGTGACGCTGTACTCTGTCGGTGCGGGAGGCGGCGTTGCGTTCTTCTCGAAGATTGCTTTAATCTCGACGTTTCCGGCAGGCATGGTGAACTTATTGTCCTTGATGGTCACGCCGCCAGTGATGACCTGCCACTGCTTGAAGTGATAGCCTGCGTCGGCCTTTGCCGTCAGGGTTATCTCCGTTCCGGCGGCTGCCGTCGTGAGAGAGGCGGAGGCCGTACCGCTGCCGTCCCTGGTCACGGTAATGCTGTAATAAGTCGGTGCCGGAGGCGGCGTTGCGTTCTTTTCGAATATCGCCTTGACCTCGACGTTTCCGGCAGGCATGGTGAACTTGTTGTCCTTGATGGTCACACCGCCACTGATGACCTGCCACTCCTTGAAGTGGTAACCGGTTTTGGGTGTGGTGGTCAGGGTGATCGTCGTTCCGGCCGCAGCGGTGGAAGGAGTTGCTTCACCGGTGCCGTTTCCGTCATTGCTGACCGTGACAGTATACTCTGTCGTTGCAGAGCCCTTGACGAATTTCGTCTCGTCGCAGCCGACGCGCCGGCAGGTGTAGAGAATTCCTTCGCTCTTGCCCTGCGTTGCGGGTTTGCCGTCGTCCCAGTTATGGCCGAGCTTATCGATGACATGGCCGTAGCGGAAGATCTGTCCGCAGCCGGCTGTGCACTGGTAGTCGCCGCTGTAGCCAACGGCGGTGCAGGTAGGCTTCACCGCATTGATCACCTTGGAGTTGCCGTCAATTTCGTGGAGGGACTTGGTAGACGTGCCCTTCTGCGCGATCCTGTCACACGCTGTGCAATACTGATTGCCTGAATAGCCCTTCTCGGTACAGGTCGCCGTTCTTACATCCCGCAGCTCAAAGGGGCCGCTATGCCTGAAGTCGCCGGTCTCGCCCTTTACGGTGCCGCCGCAGGCCGTGCAGCGGTAGTCGCCCTCATAGGCACGGTGCCGGCAGTCGCCCGAATTGGCGTTATAGCGTTTGCCGCCATGGCTCGCGTCTGTGGTGGCCGAGCGGTTCGTGCCGTAGTAGTACAGCGGCTGCAGCGTGCCGGTATGGCCGGCGTTTGCGGGCGGGTAGATATCCGAACCGGCACTGATGACATGGCCGCAGTCTGCGCAGGCGGTGTCGCCGGTGTAGCCCTTGCGGTCGCAGACCTGCGCCTTCGCATTGAGCACCGTGGTGCCGCCGCTGTGGTCACAGCCTGCATAGACCGGCTCAAAGAAGAATTGGCCGCCGCCGGGCGCGCCCATGGCGCTGAACGCCGGGATCGTGCAGCCCCACTCGAGAGCCGAGCCGTTGGTCACCAGCTTGAACAGGGTCTTCGCCTCGTTGGCATTCCAATTTTTAGAAACAGGTAATCCCGTACCGCTGATGATGTCATACTCATTGTATTCGCGGAGATACTCCACCTTCCAGCCGACGGCCTTCTGACCTGCTTTATCATCGGGATAAAGCTTGATCTTGTTGCCGGGCTCGACAATCATACGGGTTGCCCGGCCGTTTTTCACCGTCACCAGCGCAGTGTCCTTTGTCCAATGATCGATCTCTTCGTTGTCATTGTCCTTGTCGATTTTCGTCTTTGTGTATTCACAGATGCCGCATTCAGCCTCCATGCCGCCGTTGCCGCCCGTGGTGTCAGGACACAAAACCACATTCCAGCGGCCCCAGCTATGGGGAACCATGATGAATTCCTCGCAGCCGGGAACCATGCACTTTTCGGGGTGGGCATAGCCGGACTCAAGGATGAGCTGCTCCACCGTCTTGGTCGAGCCGCCGATGTTGAAGGTATACTCATAGATACTGCCGAAGCCGGTGCAGTCCCAGTTCCAGCCGTAATCATGGACATGGCTCTTCACATAAAGGGGATAGTCGCAGGCGGTGCAGTAGAGCACATCGACCTTGCCGCCGCCCACTGCGTCATAGCTTCTGTCATACGCAAATTTATGCGGGATGATGCGCTCCTTGGAGCCGGTGGTCATATAATGCGTTTCGTAATAGCCTGCTTCGAACAGGCACGCGAGCTTGTGGCCCTCGCTTTTGCGAACGCCGCCCACGGCACCGTTATGGGTATTCCCATGCTTATCGACCCAAGTGACCTTGTATGTCGGCGTTTTTTCACCGTCGTCCGTGTAAACGATCTCGCCTCCCTGATTATAGCTGAAGGCATGGGAGGCAGTCAGCTTTGCCTCCGCCGTTTTCATGGTGTCCGAAGCGTCGCCCTTTCTGCCGATGACGCAGAAGTAGGAGTAGTCATCCATGCAGGACTCGGCGGAAACCGACAGCTTCAGCGTGGGGGTTTTCACGCCCACATAATAATACACATCATCCGGCAGCTTGTAGGGCGCCCTCGTGGGATTCGCATTATCCTTCTGATACCACTGATAGGTCAGCTCGTCGCCCTTCAGGCTCTTTGCCGAGACAGAGAAGGTGACCCAGTTATGTTCGCTGAACAGCAGGCCGTTTTCCGGCTCTTCCTTATAATCGCCGCTGCCGTAGATAGAGGTCTTGCACTTGACGCCCTTGGGCTGGCGGGTGATGACAATGGAGCTGCCGCTGATGTAGCCGCAGACCTTGCACACGCCCTTGGAGTCAAACTCATGGCCGGCAGGATTCATCTTTTCGTCGCAATAGCGGCAGGGGTGCCAGTGCTGCGTTCCGTCGGCTGACCAGGACGAGGAAGCGATGTGGGTATGCCCGGCACCGCTGTGCTCTGCTTTCAGATGATCCTCAAAATCAGAGTCGCTGAAGCACCAGTCGTCATGATCGCAGCCCATAGCGCTTACGGCATCTCGGCAGCAGTCCTTGCAGCGCTGATCGCAGCCGTCCTCGCAGGGATCGCTGTCGTGGAAGCACAGGCCGCAGTCCTCGCAGAAGTGATCCGCATAGTCCGTGTCCATTGCGCACATTCCCGTGGAGCAGTCGGAGTTGCCCTCGCAGCACTCCTTGCACAGCTCGCAGGTTTCGCAGAACTCGTCCTCGTCTTCCTTATCCGTGACCCAGCCGTCGCAGCCCTGGCAGATGTGCTCGTCCCACTCGGCGCTTTCCACGCAGGTCTCGCCGTCCGGGCAGCCGCCGCCCTCGGAGTTATCACGGCAGCACTCAAGGCACAGGCCGCAGTCCTCGCAGGACTCCTGGTTCAGCAGGCATTCCTCGCACTGCTCGCAGGCCGTGTGGCAATCGACGCAGTGGATGACGCCGGTATCATCGTCGTCCACGCACTCGTCCACCGCGCCGAAGCAGGCGTTGCACAGCGAGCAATGCATCGGGTCGCTGTCATCGTTTGCGCAGTCGTCGCAGAAGCCGCAGGAGTCGCAGATGGTTATGGAGCAGCAGGGGCCCTTATGGCATTCGCCGCACAGCTGGTCATCCTCGCCGATGTAGCACTTGCCGCAGGTCGAGCAGTGCTTTTCCTCCATGCAGTCGGCGCACTTGTAGCATTGATCGCACCAAAAGGGTGTATTGAACAGACACTCACCACAATCGTTGCAGTGGAACTCAGCGAAGCAGTCGGAGTTGCAGTCAACAGTGCAGAACCCGCAACCGTCGCAGCAATTCTCAGCCCAGTGGTAGTGGTCGCAGTATTCGCAATCTTGGCCGTTGTCGTAGTCTTCCCAAAAGGCGTGGACGGGAACCGCAGCGCCCGGCACGAGGGAGAACAGCATGACGAGGCAGAGCAGGATGCTCATAAGTCTTTTTCTCATGTTTTTTTCTTCCTCCTTCATCGAAAGAATTTGTTGTGTGCCGCGTTTGTGTTCCGGCCCGCGGCTTACCGGTCGGAAGGTGTCATGCAGTCCGGCCCCGCTGCCGCCGGAATCCGTAATGACGCGGTAGACGGCCGTTTTCCTCGCCTGCGTCATCCGCATCCACCCCTTCCCTTTCGTTTTTATGCCTTGTAAAAGCGCCTCGGTCTATGATATAATAGATAGTATTGCAGAGGCGCCGCTGCCGTATATAGCGGCACTGTATGCTTCCCTTATACCATATATCCGCCGTTCTGTCTGTCCCCTAAACTCTTCATTCAGGGGACAAAACTGGAAAAAATTTTTGAAATTCACGAAAAACCGCCCCCGAATCCACAAACACACGCTCTGTCCCGGAGGTCAAGCCATGAAAAAGCGTATACTGTCCCTGCTGCTGTCGGCAGCCCTTGTTTTCGCCCTGTGCGCCTGCGCAGACACACCCCTGACGGAGGATAAAACGCCCGTGACGATAAATTTCTGGCACGTCTACGGTGAGCAGTCCGGCTCGCCGATGGATCTTCTTGTGCAGGAGTTTAACCGCACCGTCGGTATGGAAAGCGGCGTCCGCGTGCAGGTCACAAACCTCAGCAGCGCGTCGAAGATAGGCGGCTTTCTGAAGGAGGCCCAGAACGGCGGCGACCTGCAGGAGATGCCCGACCTGTTTACCTGCCACATCGGCGACGCATCGGCGCTGGGCGAGGAAAACCTCGTGGACTGGCACGACTGGTTCACGGATGAGGAGCTGTCCGACTTCGTCCCCGGATTTCTGGACGACGGCACCGCGCAGGACGGCAGGCTGCTGCTGTTTCCCATCTCCAAGTCAACGCACCTTATCATGTGCAACGGCAGCGGCTTTGCCCGCTTCGCCGCCGATACGGGCGCGGAATACGGCGACCTCGGCACATGGGAGGGCTTTTACGATACCGCCGAAAAATACTATGACTGGTCGGGCGGCAAGCCCTTCTGCGCGCTGGATTATCCCATCCGCGCCGTGGAGCTTTGCGCCCTCGAGCGCGGCAGCGGCGAGCTGTACACCGAGGACGGCCGGTATAACACCGATAACCCGGTTTTCAAGGAGTGCTGGATGCAGTTTGCCCGCGCCCTTGCAAAGGGACATGTTGTGGTGTCCGACCTGTACTCAAATACACAGGTGATGACCGGCGAGGTGCTGGCCGGTCTGGGCTCCTCGGCGGCGATACTTTATTATAATGACACCGTCACCTATCGGGACGGCACACGCGAGCCGATGAACCTGCATGTTCTGCCAATGCCGATGACCGCCGGGCACGAGGCTATGATGACTCAGGCTGGCGTCGGGCTTTGCGCCTACAGGACCACCGAGCAGAAGGCGAAGGCCGCCGCTGTCTTCGTCCGCTGGCTGACGGAGACCGGGCGCAACCTGGACTTCGTGGCTCAGACCGGATATATGCCGGTGCGCAGCGGCGCATTTGACGATATCGAGGACTATGACAGCTTCCCGGAGCCTGTGGAAAGCTACCGGCAGCTCTACGCCGCGCTGAAAACCATGCGCGACAGCTATACCCCCGTGTCCGAGCCGAGATTCGAGGGCTACTACGGCAGGGTCAACGCCCTGTACGACGCTCTGCGGCAGCTGCAGCAGGAGCTGCCCGCCCGCGCCGCAGCCGGCGAGGATGTCGACGCTCTGGCTGAGGAGACATGGGCGCTGCTGTGCTCAATCTGCAGATGAAAACGTTCCCCGGAGGATATGGGGCATGACGAGATACACACTTTCGGAATTTTATAATATACGGCGCTCCATGAAAAAGCGCCTTACGGTCTATATGATCACGCTGGGCCTTATTCTGGCGGCGGCGCTTATCGCCGGGCTGTTCTTCTTTAATCAGCTCAAAAGCCCGCAGGAGGAGCTGTGCACCTCGCTGAGCTTCCGCATGGAGGCCTTTGAGTCGGACATGAAGTCGATGTGGCGCAATGTCTCCGTCATGGGCGTGCATCTGTCCGAGGACATGAGCGCCATCGTGCAGAGGCAGACCTCGAAACTTTCCGCTCTCGACGGCAGCGCGGACGCAATGGAGCGGCTGGAGGAGGCCATGCTCGAGCCGCTGTGTCAGTACGTCCGGCAGGCGGACTGCTCCGGCGCGTTCGTGGTGCTCAACACCTCCCTCGGCGGCGAGGAGTTCCGCGGCGGCCTGTACGTTCAGCGGAGCAATTCTGCGCGCATTGCCAGCGATCTGCTGCTATACCGCGGCATGGCGGACGTCGGGCGCAGTCACGGCGTGATGCCGCACCGGAAGTGGGCGCAGGAATTTGAGCTGTCCGAGTTTTCCGAGCTTGCCGGGCATCTGAATACGGCATCGGCGCCCATTGACCGCAGCTGCCGGACGACAAGTCTGCTGACCCTGCCCGGTACCTCGGAGCGTGCGATGCTGCTGACCGTGCCCATGCTGGGAGCCGACGGCACGGTGTACGGGCTGTGCGGCTTTGAGATAAACCAGACCTATTTCTCCGCCCACCACGTCCAGCCCTCCGGCATCGGCAGTCTCGCCTGTCTCCTGTCGGAGAGCACGGAGGGGCCGGATATTCCGAAGGCGCTCGTGACCTATCCCTCCGGCGGCTTTTGCTTCGTGCCGGAGGAGCTGCTGACGGAAACAGGCAGCCGGGACGGTCTTACGTTCTTCTCCGGGACGGAGCTGTCCTTTGTCGGACTTTCAAAGCCGTTCTCGGCGGCCGACGGGGATCCCGAGCAGCACACTCTGAGCGTGCTGCTTCCCAAGGGCGACTATAACCGGATCATGCTCAAGCGCTCGCTGGAGATCGGCGGCCTGCTGACGCTGCTGATATTTTTCGGCGCTGTATGCTGCCTGTACTATACCCGCCGCTACCTGCGTCCCGTCATGCGTGACATTGAGCTGCTCAATAAGGAAAACTGCGACGGCGCGCAGATGACCTTTGACGAGCTGCGCCCTGTCTCCGCGAAGCTGCGCTTCCATGAGCAGACGATCACCGATCTGGAAACTGAGAAGCAGGAGCTCCGGGGGCAGGTCGAGGATATGCAGAGTCAGGTCGAGGATACGCAGGGGCAGCTCGACGATTCTCTTGCACAGGTGCGCCGCCTGGCCTATCTCGGGAAAAAGGATCTTGATCCGAAGGATTATGAGAATTTTCTGATCGGCTATGCCCGGCTCAGCGCCAAGGAGCTTGAGATATGCTGCGCCCTGGCAAGAGGGCTCAGCACCCGTCAGTGCGCAGAGCAGCTCGGCTGCGCGGTCAGCACGATCGATACATACCGGAAACGTATTTACGATAAGACGAAGATACACAAGGTTCGGCAGCTTCAGCTCTGCTACGCGCTCATGCGCATGCAGCAGGCGGAGCAGGAAATATGACAAAATCAATCGGGCAAGCAGGCCCTCCTTCGGATACGCACAGCGTGCTCGGGCGAAGGAGGGCTTTTATAATAACGGATTTGGTTTTGAGGCTGCTCCGTGAGCTCAAAATGGATAAAAACAAAAAAGAAGCCGTTTTACTAAAAAAACAGCCTCTTTTCAATGGTGCCGGTGGTGGGACTCGAACCCACACGGAGTCGCCCCCGGCGGATTTTGAATCCGCTACGTCTACCATTCCATCACACCGGCTAACAGAAACAGTAGTATTATAACCTATAAAAGCGCATTATTCAAGAGCGGTATTCAGATAATCTGTGTAATTTTTTGTTCTCGGATTACAATTTTTTTGTCTTTGCCACTACCATAATTGAAAATTATATGTTACAATATTTCAATGTAAAATTATAAGAAAGAGGCCAAGCCATGAAAAAGATACTCGTACTTGAGGATGAACCGAATATCCGCAGTTTTGTGGTCATTAACCTCCGCCGTAGCGGATATGAGCCCCTCGAAGCCGAAAACGGCACGACCGCTCTGGCTCTGCTTGAGAAAAATCCTGACGTCTGCCTTGCTCTTCTGGACGTCATGCTTCCCGATATCGACGGCTTTGAAGTCTGCCGCCGCATACGCGCATCCGGCTCGAAGATCGGCATAATCATGCTGACCGCCAAAAGCCAGGAGATCGACAAGGTCACAGGACTTATGACCGGCGCCGACGACTATGTTACAAAGCCCTTCTCTCCTGCTGAGCTTACCGCGCGCGTTGACGCACTCGTGCGCCGCCTCGGCAATGATGCCGGCGATAAGCCCAGCTATGAAATATCAAGCGGTCCGTTCCTGCTCAACACGCGCAACCGCACCCTCGAAAAGGACTGCAAGCGCCTGAAGCTTACGCAGATAGAATATCTGCTGATGAAGCTGTTTATGGAAAACCCCGGCAAGGCAATGTCGCGCGAGGATATACTTAAAGCGGTTTGGGGCGACGATTTCTCCGGCGAGCTTAAGACCGTTGACGTCAATATTCGCCGTCTTCGCCTGAAGATTGAAGCCGATCCCACCGAGCCCGAATTTCTCACGACCGTTTGGGGCTTCGGCTATAAGTGGGGCTACTGATGCAGATTATTTCCCGGGAAGTGTCCAATGTTTTTTAAAAATCTTAAATGGCAGCTGCTTGCGTCGAGCATTGCGGCGGTCATTCTTATCGCATGCCTGATCGCCTTTGCCGCAAACAAGCTTATTGTTCCGGCGATCATAATCGCAATCATAATCGCGGCTTACATTATTCTCGTCAATATATGGTTCGACCACTACATATCAAAGCCCATTGAGGACCTGAGCGAATCTGCAAGGCACATTGCCGACGGCAGCTACGGCGCGCAGGTCCAGTCGGTCGGAGATAACGAGATCGGCAGGCTCACGGAAGATATAAACATCATGTCTGAAAAAATTGCGCGTTCGGACAAAGCCACGGCCGAGTTCATTTCGCAGATATCGCATGAGCTGCGCACGCCGCTGACGGCAATACTCGGCTGGAGCGAGACCTTGCAGTATGATCCGGCAATAAAAGACGAATCTCTGCGCGGTGTGAAGATAATCTCCAAGGAGGCCGAGAGGCTGACCGGCATGGTTGCCGATCTTCTGGAGTTTACGCGCATTCAGGACGGCAGATTTAATCTGCGCATGGAGCTTGTCGATATCGCCGCCGAGCTTGAGGATTCGCTGTTTACCTACGGTAAGCTCATGAGCGAGGCCGGGATCGAGGTCAATTATGAGCCGCCAGAGTATGACATCCCGCTAATATCCGGCGATCCCGAGCGCCTGAAACAGGTGTTTCTCAATCTGTTGGATAACGCCGCAAAGCACGGCGGCGACGGTGGAAAGGTTGACATAACGCTTACGCTTGAAAAGGATCACGTCATCATCCGCATTCGCGACTACGGCAGGGGAATTCCTGCCGGCGAGCTGCCGTATGTCAAGAACAGATTTTACAAAGGCAGCAGCAAAAACCGCGGCAGCGGCATAGGACTTGCGGTGTGCGACGAGATAATCAGCCGTCACGGCGGAAAGCTCGACATTGCAAATGCCGAGGGCGGCGGCTGCATTGCCGAAATAAGCTTACCCTTGTCAGAAAATTGAGGTATATAAATGTCAGATAAAAAAGATTCGTCTTCGGTAAAATTCAAGACCTCCATCGGCGGTCAGGCTCTTATCGAGGGCATTATGATGCTCGGCCCGGAAAAGCGCGCTATCGTGTGCCGCGGCTCGGGCGAAATGGTCGAAAAAGTCGAGAAAGTAACTCCGCTCAAGGCAAAAAGTCCCGTACTCGGGCTTCCTCTTATCCGCGGAGTTGCAGCTTTTATCTCGTCTATGGTAAACGGCGTTAAGGCGCTGTCGTTCTCTGCCGATCAGCTTCCCGAGGATATGCAGGAGGAGCCGGATAAGATTGACCTTTGGATAGAAAAGCACTTTTCAAACGAAACCGCGCAGAAACTTATAATAGGCGTTGCCGTTGTTCTCGGCATTGCGCTTTCGCTGTTTCTGTTTTTGTTCCTTCCGACGTTTATTGTCGGCCTGTTCCCGGCCGTTAAAGCCAATTTTTATTGGAGAACGCTGCTTGAAGGCATACTCAAGCTTGTCATTTTCTTTATATATCTGATACTATGCTCAAAGATGAAGGATATGAAGCGCCTTTTTGCCTATCACGGAGCCGAGCACAAGACGATCTTCTGTTATGAAAAGGGGCTTCCGCTGACGGTTGAAAATGTGCGCCCTCAGCCGAGGCTGCATCCGAGATGCGGAACAAGCTTCATATTTGTTGTTATTATAATAAGTATAATAGCAGGCTCGTTTATCCATGTTTCCGACACGCTGCTGCGCATGGGGCTTAAGTTCCTCATGCTTCCGCTCATCGTCGGACTGAGCTACGAACTTAACCGCTGGGTCGGCAGACACGATAACATCTGTTCTGCAATACTCTCATGGCCGGGCAAGCAATTTCAGCGCATAACGACAAATGAGCCCGACGATGAGATGATCGAATGCGCCATCCGTGCGCTTGAGCTCGTTATCCCCGAAGAAAAGGGCAGCGATGCCTGGTAAATAAGGATCTTGGAAAATGCCGAAAACATATAATGATATCTACTTCTCAGTCAGAAACAAGCTGAGAGAAAGCGGCGTTGAGGCCTTTAGCCTCGAGGCCCGTATACTTCTTGCCGCGGCTGCCGGAAAAACAACGGAGCAGCTCATGCGCGATATGTATCTCTACACATCGCCCGAGATTGAGGAGAAGGCGCACAGCATGATAGAGCGCCGGCTTCAGGGTGAGCCGCTTGCGTATATCTCCGGCTCATGGGAGTTTTACGGTTTGCCGATGACGGTAACACCTGATGTTCTCATTCCGCGCATGGATACCGAGATACTCGTCGATGCGGCAATAGACGCGATAAAGGGCTTTGGCATGAAGGGCAGAGTGCTCGATCTGTGCTGCGGGAGCGGCTGCATCGCCTGCGCCATTGCAAACGAACTTCCTGCCGCGCGCGTCGTGGCCGCCGACATAAGCCCTTCGGCGCTTGAGGTTTGCAGAAAGAATATCAAGGATAACAAGCTCACCTCACGGATAATCCCCATGAACGCCGACGCGACGACCTGGCCTCCGATGAGCATAGGCAGCTTTGACGTGATCGTCTCAAATCCGCCGTACATTCCCTCGTTTGAGCTTATAGAGCTTGACTGCTCGGTGCGCGATTACGAGCCTATGACGGCGCTCGACGGCGGCGAGGACGGCCTTGATTTCTACAGAGCCATCATTAAATACTGGACAATAACCATGCGGCCTAACGGACTTATGATGTTTGAGGTCGGCGAAGGTCAGGCTGACGAAGTCAAGATGATGCTGCTCAAAGCCGGCTTTGTCTCGGTAGAGGGCCGCAACGATACGCTCGGCTTTGAGCGCGTTGTGATCGGTAAATGGAAAAACGAATTCTGATATAAGTTGAGGTAAAAGAAATGGCTGAAAAGAAAAAAGCACCCATCTCCACTCACTCGCAGGCAAGCGATAAGAAAAAAGCGCTTGAGACCTGCATAGCGCAGATAGAGAAAAACTACGGCAAGGGCGCTATCATGCGCCTTGGCGACGATATTCCCGTTAACGTTGAGGCCCTGTCGACCGGCTCGCTCTCGCTCGACCTTGCTCTCGGGATAGGCGGCGTTCCCAAGGGCAGGATCATCGAGATCTACGGCCCCGAGGCTTCGGGTAAAACAACGCTTGCGCTGCACGTCGTCGCGGCGGCTCAGAAGGCCGGCGGCGAGGCGGCATACATCGACGTCGAGCACGCGCTCGAGCCTGCATATGCACGCGCACTGGGCGTCGATATCGACAGTCTGCTCATCTCGCAGCCCGATACCGGCGAGCAGGCGCTCGACATCACCGAAAGTCTCGTCCGCTCGAGCGCAGTTGACGTTGTAGTTGTTGACTCGGTCGCAGCTCTTATCCCCCGCATCGAGCTTGAGGGCGAAATGGGCGATTCGGTCGTCGGTGCGCTTGCAAGACTCATGTCGCAGGCGATGCGCCGTCTTGCAGGCTGCATCTCGAAAAACGGCTGCACCGTTATATTCATAAACCAGCTGCGTCAGAAGATCGGCGTTATGTACGGAAATCCGGAAACCACTCCCGGCGGTCTTGCGCTTAAATACTACGCCTCCGTTCGTATCGACGTGCGCAGGATTGAGACGCTCAAGGTGGGCGGAGAGATGATCGGCAACCGCACGCGCGCAAAGGTCATAAAGAACAAGTGCGCTCCCCCGTTCAAAGAGGCAGAGTTTGACATCATGTACGGCGAGGGTATTTCCAAGGTCGGCGAAATCGTTGACCTCGGCGTTAAGCTTGAGATAATCGACAAGGCCGGCGCATGGTTCACCGTCGGCGAGCAGCGCATTCAGGGCAGAGACGCCGTTAAGGAATACCTGCTTGCAAATCCCGAGATCTGCAATAACATTGAACAGCAAATACGCGATAATGCGTACAAGCTCATGAGTCCGCAGGCACGCAAGGCAGCCCAGGCAGCAGGACGCGCGGTGGATGTTTCCGCCGACGATTTTGAAGGCTGATACAAGTGACGCTGCGTGAGATCAAGCAGACCTCGCCCGAGCGCTTCACGCTCGTTTTCGACGACGGAACGGAGCTTAAAACCACACTCGGCATAATAACCGAGCGCTTTATCCACTCCGGAATGGACTTTGACGAGGATGCATACAACGAGCTTGTTTCGGCATGCACGCTCGCACTTGCTAAGGCAAGGGCGCTGAGGATCATAAACGCCCGTCCGATGTCGCGCGAGGAGCTGCGCAAGCGGCTCGTTGAAAAGGGCGAAACGCCCGAAAACGCCGAGGCGTGTGCCGAATGGCTGTGTCAAATGGGGCTCATTAACGACGCCGAATACGCCGGAAGCGTTGTTAGGCACTATGCCGCCAAGGGCTACGGCGCATCTCGCATAAAGCAGGAGCTGCGGCGGCACGGAGTTTCGCGCGAGCTTTGGGATGAGGCGATGGAGCAGATGCCCGAGCAGGACGAATATCTTGCGCGATTTCTCCGCTCAAGGCTCAGCGATCCCGGCGACCGGGCGCAGGTCAAGAAGGTCTCGGACGCGCTTTTTCGGCGCGGCTACTCGTGGGATCAGATAAAACACGCACTTAACGAATTTGATACTCAAGGTGATTACTGAATGGACAGGACAATTGCCCTAATTTCTTTGGGCTGTGCAAAAAACCTCGTCAACAGCGAGCAGATGCTGTATCTGCTAAGCGAAGCAGGCTATGCGCTCGCCCCGTCGCCGGACGGCGCGGACGCAGTTATAATAAACACCTGCGGCTTTATAGACGCCGCAAAAAGCGAAGCGATCGATACCATTCTTGAAATGGCAAAGCTCAAAGCCGAGGGCAGACTCGGCAAGATCATAGTGACCGGCTGCCTTACCGAACGCTACCGCGCCGCAGTTACCGATGAGCTTCCTGAGGTTGACGCCATCCTCGGCGTCGGCAGCTTCGGCGATATCGTTCCTGCTGTGAACGCAGTTTTTGAAGAAAAGCCGGTGAGCCTTTTTGCGGACAACAGCGCCCCCGTGGACGAGATACCGCGCGTTGTAAGCACCGGCCCGTCGTGGGCATATCTGCGCATCGCCGAGGGCTGTGATAACTTCTGCGCCTTCTGCGCGATACCGTACATACGCGGCAGATACCGCTCGAGAGAGATAGAAAACGTCGTTGAGGAAGCGCGCGACCTCGCCGCGCACGGCGTGAAGGAGATCATCGTCATCGCGCAGGATATAACGCGCTACGGCACGGATCTTTATGGAAAGCGCTGCCTTGCAAAGCTTTGCCGCCGGATAAGCGAAATTGACGGCGTTGAATGGATAAGGCTGCACTACACCTATCCCGATCAGTTCGACGATGAGCTTATCGACGAGATCGCATCCAATCCCAAGATAGTAAAATATCTGGACATACCCATCCAGCATATAAATAACAAGATCCTGAAAACCATGAACAGGCACGGCACGGGCGACGATATACGCGCACTGTTTAAAACTCTGCGCCGCCGCATCCCCGGACTTGTTCTGCGCACAAGCCTTATTGCCGGTCTGCCCGGCGAGGGCGAGGATGAGTTTGAGGAGCTGTGCAGCTTCCTGCTTGAAGCCAAGATCGAACGCGCAGGCGTTTTCCCCTTCTCCCCCGAGGAGGGCACCCCGGCAGCGAAAATGGAGCATGTTCCGTTTGAGGAGGCTCAGCGCCGCGCAGACCTCATCATGGATATTCAGGCACGCATAATGGATGATTTCGCAGCCTCGCTCGTCGGAAAGGTTCTGCCGGTCATCTGCACCGACCACGACGCCGACGGCAACTGGATCGGCCGCAGCTGCTATGACTCACCTGATATCGACGGCCTTGTTGTTTTCGAAGGCCGCGGCGGCGAGGGGCAGATAGTTCCCGTGCGCATAACCGCCGTTTCCGACGACGGCAACCTTATCGGACTGGAGGAATAATCATGAACACACCTAATAAGATCACCGTTGGCAGAATAATTCTTGTCCCTGTTTTTCTGGTGCTGCTGTACCTCGACCTTCCGTATTGGGCGCTCGCGGTTTACATAATTGCGTGCGTGAGCGATCTTGTTGACGGCAGGATCGCAAGAAAGTACAATCTCGTCACCGATTTCGGCAAGTTTATGGATCCTCTTGCGGATAAGATGCTCGTGCTGTCGGCAATGTGCTACTTTGTCGAAGTCGGACTTATGCCCGGCTGGGTAGTCGCGGTCGTTCTGCTGCGTGAGTTCGGCGTTTCGGGTCTGAGACTGCTTGCAGTCGAGCAGGGCATAGTCATTGCCGCCGCGTGGTCGGGAAAGATCAAAACCGGCGTTACGATGGTCGCGCTCGGCATTCTCATCATCGCGACACAGCCCTGGTTCCCCGCTCCGCAGGTCGTTGCGGTCATATGCTGGGTGCTGATCCTTGTCACGACGCTGTACTCCGGCATCGAATATTTCGTAAAAAACATCAATGTGTTCAAGCACTGTGCTTGACATGAATTGTCCGCAATGGTAATATTCTATTGGCGCTGAACGGAAGAAGTACTTCTCCCCTCGCCCGTACAGAGAGGCTTTGCATCAGCTGAGAGCATGGCCGCGGTGATGAGAAGGAAATGCGTCCGGGAGCCTCGGAGGAGGAAATGCCTCCGCGTATGCCGCGTTAAGGCCTTTAAGCTACAAAAGAGAGTGGAACCGCGTAAATCACGCCTCTCATGGTCACGGCCATGAGAGGCTTTATTTTTCATAAGGAGTTTAATTATGAAGCTTTATAATTCTGCAACAAGAAAGAAAGAGGACTTTGTTCCCAATCATCCGGATATAGTCAAGATGTACACCTGCGGCCCGACGGTGTATCACTTTGCGCACATCGGAAACCTCCGCTCGTACATCATGGAGGACGTTCTTGAAAAGTATCTGCGCTATGCCGGCTATAACGTCAAGCGCGTCATGAACATCACCGACGTCGGCCACCTCACGAGCGACGCCGACGAGGGCGAGGACAAGATGCTCAAGGGCGCAAAGCGCGAGCACAAGTCAGTCATGGAGATCGCAAAGTTCTACACCGACGCATTCTTCTCCGACTGCGCAAAGCTCAACATCAAGACCCCCGACGTTGTTGAGCCTGCAACAAACTGCATCGACGAGTATATCAAGATCATCTCCAAGCTCATGGACACGGGCTATGCATATTTTGCCGGCGGCAACGTTTATTTCGACACCTCGAAGCTTGAGCGCTACTATATTTTCAACGACTTTAACGCAGATGATCTCGACGTCGGCGTGCGCGAGGGCGTTGAGGAGGACGTAAACAAGCGCAACAAGAACGACTTCGTCCTGTGGTTTACAAAGTCCAAGTTCGAGGATCAGGCGCTCAAATGGGACTCTCCCTGGGGCGTCGGATATCCCGGCTGGCACATTGAGTGCTCCGGCATATCCATGAAGCACCTCGGCGAGGATCTTGACATTCACTGCGGCGGTATCGACAACGCTTTTCCGCATCACACCAACGAGATCGCTCAGTCCGAGTCCTACCTCGGCCACAAGTGGTGCAACTACTGGATGCATGTTCTGCATCTGAACACAAACTCCGGCAAAATGAGCAAGTCCAAGGGCGAATTTCTGACGGTTTCGCTGCTTGAGGAAAAGGGCTATGATCCCCTCGCCTATCGCCTGTTCTGCCTGCAGAGCCACTATCGCAAGTCGCTCGTGTTCAGCTGGGAAAACCTCGACAACGCACAGGGCACCTATAACAAGCTCGTAAACCGCGTGGCCGCGCTCAAGGCAAGCGGTGCGGCAATCGACGAGGACGCAATGGCGGCGCTCAAGTCCAAGTTCACCGCGGCGCTGGACAACGACCTGAACACCTCGCTTGCCGTCACAGCGCTTTATGACGTTCTTAAATACAAGACCAACGACGACACAAAGCTTGCCGCGATCGCCGACTTTGACAAGGTGCTCAGCCTCAGTCTTATCGAAAAGGCCGACGCACGGCGCGAAGAGCTTAAAAAGCAGGCCGTCTCCGGCGGCGCGGAGTTCACCGTTATCTCTGAGTCCGGCGAGCAGAACGCCGAGATCGAGGCGCTGCTCAAGGCGCGCGCCGAGGCAAAGAAGGCCAAAAACTTCGCCGAGGCCGACCGCATCCGCGATGAGCTGAAGGCTCAGGGCATCGAAGTCACCGATATCCCCAACGGCGCAAAGTGGAAAAAGATCTGAGAATTTTGCAATAACGTTCATGAAAAGCAGTCGCGTCAGCTTATACTGCCGCGGCTGTTTTTTATATGTTAATACGAATTTACTCAATGCCCTGCGAATAAGCGTTCTGTTAATTTGCGTTGCTTGCTGCAGCGGCTTTTTTGACTGTATAATCAGTCTATCAACTCAAGGAGGCATAGTTATGTTAGACGAAAATATAAAACAGCTCAGAAAAGCAAAAGGGCTTTCGCAGGAAGAGCTTGCGATAAAATTAAACGTTGTGAGGCAGACCGTATCTAAATGGGAAAACGGTTTATCCGTTCCGGACTCAAGCATGCTTATTTCATTGGCAGACGAATTCGGCGTTTCGGTCAGTGATTTGCTCGGAGAAGCCATAAGCGAGTCAGCTTCCGATGAATTGAGAGCCATTTCCGAAAAGCTCGAGGTGATAAATTTGCAGCTTTCAAACAGGCATTCGTCGAAAGTAAAAACCATTCGCTGGTTGCTTATCTCATTGTGTGCATTTATGGCGGTAATATTTATTGCTTTTGCCGCAATAAACGGCTCCTATATGGACTGGAATTACAACGATCCCGAACTTGCAGTCGCCGGAACGATCCTGCATGGATTTGAATTTGTTTTTGTAAGGCTTGCTCCTATAGTCTTTGCAGCGGCTATTGTCGGTATAGTTATGACATATAAGAAGAGCTGAAATTCAGCTCTCCGGGCAAACACTCGGGCGCACTATATTATTAAAGGCGTGACTTTGGCAGTCACGCCTTTTGCTATTATCCCCGGATGGTGGATAGCTCTGTAATTTTACGCATTCACTTTCTTATTCTTTCTCAGGCTGTCGAAAACGAACAGTATGACCGCTGCCCAGACGAATGCAAAGGTTATCGCATTTGTCTGCGTGAAGGCTTCGTTATAGATAAACACGCCGACAAGCAGCTGGAGCGTAGGATTAATATACATAAGTATGCCGGAGGTCACGATCGACGTTTCCTTTATGCCCTTTGCAAACAGCATGAGCGGAATTGACGTTATCGGGCCTGTTGCTATAAGAAGCAGCGCTTCTGCCGTTGTGAGCGATGAAAATGTTGTAAAGCCGGAAAACTGCGCATATGCTATAAACACAATCGCTATCGGCAGCACTGCCATCGTTTCCATGCATATGGAAGTTTCACTGTCGGCCTTTATGCCTTTTTTAAGCGCGCCGTAAAGCGCGAACGACAGGCCGATTATAATTGCAAGATACGGCACCTCGCCATAGCGGATGACGGAGAACATGACCCCGGCAAAGGCAAGTGCGACGCTCGCCCACTGCACTCGGCTGAGCCTTTCCTTGAAAAATATCGCTCCGATGAGCACGGAAAACAGCGGATTCATATAATACGCAAGGCTCGCTTCGAGTATTCTGCCCATCGCGACCGTGAGGATATACACTCCCCAGTTTATCGAGATAAGTATGCCGCACAGGAAAAACATGCGCCGTTCGGACTTGTTCTTTATGATCCTTCCAATCTCGCCGCCATGCTTTTTGATTAGTATAACGGCAAGGCAGAACACGCAGGAGAAAACTATTCTCTGCGCAAGAACATAGGCTGAGTTGACTCCGGCAAGCAGTTTCCAGAATATCGGCAGCAGCCCCCAGAGTATGTAGCAGCCCAAAACATTCAGCGATGATCTATTCATTTTTTCGGCACTTTACATCTCGATCTCGGGGTAGAGCGGAAAACGCTCGCACAGGGACAGTACCTGCTGCTTTACATCATCAATTGCTTCATCGCCGTCGTCGTTTATAATCCGCACTATCATTTTTCCTATATCGCGCATTTCGTCCTTGCCCATTCCGCGCGTAGTGACCGCCGGTGTTCCGAAGCGCATGCCGCTTGTGAGCTTGACGGACTGAGTATCAAAGGGAATGGAGTTTTTATTTGCGGTTATATGCGCCGCGTCAAGAAGCTCCTGAACCTCGTTGCCGGTGCGGCCGAGGCTCATGGTGTCGGCCAGCATAAGGTGGTTATCAGTGCCGCCGGACACGAGGCGTATGCCGCCCTCGGACAGGGTATCGGCCAGAACGGCGGCGTTTTTCACGACCTGACGCTGATACGCCTTAAACTCCTCGCTCATCGCTTCCTTGAAGCAGACGGCCTTGCCGGCGATTATGTGCATGAGCGGTCCGCCCTGAGTTCCGGGGAACACTGCGCTGTTTATCTTCTTTTTAAGCTCATCCTTGCACAGGATTATTGCGCCGCGCGGCCCTCTGAGGGTCTTGTGGGTCGTGCTTGTAACAACGTCGGCGTAAGGCACGGGGCTGGGGTGAACGCCGGCTGCGACAAGGCCGCCGATGTGCGCCATATCGACCATGAGGTATGCTCCTACCTCGTCGGCGATCTCACGCATTTTCTTAAAGTCGATTATGCGTGAATAGGCGCTCGCACCTGCGATTATGATCTTAGGCTTGCACTCGCCCGCTATCTGCATTGCCTTTTCATAATCTATCATCTCGGTCTCGGGATCGACGCCGTAGAAGCAGGCGTTAAAATACTTGCCGGAAATAGACGCCTTCGAGCCGTGCGTCAGATGTCCGCCGTGGCTGAGATCCATGCCGAGTATCGTATCGCCGGGCTTTAAAAGCGCAAGGTAGACCGCGACGTTTGCCTGCGAGCCGGAATGTGGCTGAACGTTCGCGTGCTCGGCCCCGAAAAGCTCCTTTGCTCTGTCGATGGCAAGCTGCTCGACGATATCGACATATTCGCAGCCGCCGTAATATCTTGCCCCGGGGTAGCCCTCGGCATATTTATTGGTAAGATGGCTTCCCATTGCCTCCATTACGGCGCGGCTGGTGAAGTTCTCCGACGCTATCAATTCTATGTGATCGCGCTGGCGCTCAAGCTCGCTTTTCATCGCGCCGTACAGCTCCGGGTCGCTCATTCTTATAGTATCATAACTCATTTTCCGGCCTCCCGCAAAAGTAATAATATCTTTGCAATTATACGCCATTATATGCTCCTTATCAAGCAAAATCGCGCAATTTTGTCGTTTTGCTCAGGCATCTGTCGAATTTGCTTGAATACGGGAATGGGCTGTGATAATATACACTCGTGAGGTGAGGACATGGCAAAAAAATTGCTTAAAACAGTTCTTGTAATTCTTGGCATAATTCTTTTGGCAGCCGCCGCATTGATCCTCTGGCTGTCGGTCACCGAATTCAAACCCGGAGACGTTATGGATGTTAAGGTCGAGGCAAACTCGGAGGTCAGCGGCCTTTCACCGTTCCTGGATGAGGAGTTTTCGGTCATAAGCTGGAACATAGGCTATGCCGGTCTCGGCAAGGGATCGGACTTTTTTATGGACGGCGGCACGAATGTCTCTTCCGCCGACCAGGACACGGTCGCCGCGTCGCTTTTAGGCATATACAAAACGCTTTATTCGTCATCGGATCCTGCAACGATCTTCATGCTGCAGGAGGTCGATAAAAACTCCTCTCGCACCTACGGGAAGGACGAGGCTTACGCGCTTGGCATAAACAACAGCACCTATGCGCTCAACTACTCGTGCAAATTCGTCCCCTACCCCGTGCCTCCTATCGGCCGGGTAAACAGCGGACTTCTGACGACAACGGTGTACGATATTGACTCGGCCGAGCGCATATCGCTGCCCTGCCCGTTTAACTGGCCGGTCAGCACCGCAAATCTCAAGCGCTGCCTGCTCGTGAGCTATCTGCCTATATCCGGAACGAACAGCAAGCTCGTTATCGTAAATCTCCACCTGGAGGCTTATGACGACGGCGAGGGCAAGATCGCGCAGACAAAGCAGCTGCGTGAGTTTATTCAGTCCGAGTACGAAAAGGGCAACTATGTCATCGCCGGCGGCGACTTCAATCAGATATTCCCGAACGGACTTGACAAATACCCCAACACGCACAAGGATCTGTGGGAGCCGGGCACGATAAGCGAGGATATCATGCCGGAGGGCTGGACGCTTGCATACGATCTTGAAACCCCGAGCTGCCGCCTTCTCAACCAGCCCTATGACCCGTCGGACACCGAGAACACTCAGCACTATGTCATAGACGGCTTCATTCTGTCGCCGAATGTTGAGCTTGTTGCAGTGAACACACTCGACGAAGGCTTCACTTATTCCGACCACAACCCCGTTAAGCTTCAGGTGAAGCTCAGCAGTGAAAAATAATTATAATTCATGGACGGCACGCTGATCGGTGTGTCGTCCATACATCCAAAAAGGAGATCTTTATATGACAAAAAAGCAGAAGGTTATTGCGCTCATTGCTTTTGTGCTGATCATTGTTCTGATCGCTCTTATATGTGTCAGCCTACAAAACAAAAGAGACAGCGGAACTGCCGATGACACCCGGACGAGCGCCGCTCCATCCGAGAGCCTTGAGCCGACACCGGAGCCTACGCCCACTCCCCTGCAGTTCACGACCGCGCCCGAGGGCTATTTTAACGACGCGCTGTTTATCGGTGACTCGCGCATGGTGGGCATTCAGATGATGGAAACGATCGACGGAGCAACGTTCTTCACGACCGTAGGTCTCAGCCTGACCGGTGCAATGAGCACAAGTGCAGATGTTTCCGGAGTCGGAACGACTACTCTTCCGGCGCTTCTGCAAAGCAGGCAGTTCGGCAAGGTATATGTCATGCTCGGCATAAACGATATCGGCGGCTCTGTCGAAGCGCTCAAGCAGACCTACAGCAATCTTATTGATAAGATACGCGATTTTCAGCCGGATGCGATAATCTACATCATGTCGAACCTTCACGTTTCTGCAACGCAGGATTCGCGCGGTACCGCGGTGAATAACGCAAATCTTAATAACCTCAATGATTATACTAAGACCCTCGCCGACGGCGAGACGATCTTCTATCTTGAGTGCAACGATCTGTTCGACGACGCAAACGGCACGCTTTCCTCGGACATTACCTCTGACGGTATCCATCCCGACGGCAGCGCCTATAGAAAGTGGGGCGAGTGGGTCAAGCAAAATGCAATAGTGAAGTAAGAGCAAGACACCCGACCGACGGTCGGGTGTCTCAGTTTGTCGAAAAACCAATCCCATTCATCAAGCTACAGCCGGATTTCGTTCAAGAAAGAGGAAAACGGCTCGGAAAAGCGGATAGATAAAACACTCCTTCCACTTCCGGGTTGCCAGCTTTTTCAGATTCATGGCAGCAAACTTAAGCTTCACCCAGTTCGTCACCTGGGCCAAGCCTCTGTATTGTGTATAACGCATAGCGTGTTTTTCTTTGGCGTCTGCAAAGACGCGTTCAATCGTCTCTTTACGCCGCCGGTAAAGGCTCTGGTACTTCGGTGTATAGCGGGCGTCATCTGCCAGCTCTTCGTAATGTTTCCAGATATGCCTCTGTACGGTTTTTACGCAATCCTTGGAATGAGTGCAAAGCTCTCTGGAGGGACAATTTGTGCAAATCTTGGGATCGCTTTTGTATTCCCTGTAGCCGTCCCGGTTTGTTGTCGCATATTTGAGGATCTGGTATTCCGGGCAGATCACACAGTCATAGAATTCGTCATAGACATACTTCCACCACTCGTGGCCACCCTTCATCGTCTGCGGCCGCTTGTACGCTGTGGATAAAACTCTTCCGTCATCAAATACTTTCTTGCATATATGGGGCGTCTTGTAGGCAGAATCGGCAACAATGGTCTCTGTTTCGGGAAATGTCTTCGTTACCTTGTCGTACACCTCGTCAAATGCTACGCTGTCGTGAATATTTCCGGGCGTTACCACTGTCTCAAGCACGAAACCATGGCTGTCACAGGCCGTATGAGCCTCATACGCAAACTGCCGCTCATGGCTGCCCTTTACAAAGAGACCACAGTCCGGGGCAGTTATGCTCTTTGTTACCGTGTGTGTTTTCTCTTTCTTCCTGCGGGCCAGCTTCTTCCTGGAGGTGTTGTATTTCCGCTTCTTAGGTGCTGTCGGCGGCTCATCGTCGTCATCAAAAGGCTTCTTCCCATGAGCTTCCCGGTCCGCATTTACCTCCTCCATCAGTTCCCTCGCGTAGTGCTTCGAGGCCACAGGCACCTGCTCTTTTATCTGCTTCTTTGTATTGGCATTTGCCTTAATATGGGTGCCGTCTATGAAGACTGCCTTCGGGGACAGATATCCCGCTTCCGCCACCTCTTCCAGTATCCACGCAAAGACCTGGTCCACGGTTTCTGCGGTAAAGCGGTGTCGGAAATTATAGCTCACTGTGGAGAAATGCGGTGTTTCCTCTTGCAGCGTATATCCCAAAAACCAACGGTAGCAGATATTTGCGCTGATCTCATCCGCCGTCCGCCGCA
>ENA-UOJC01000945-UOJC01000945.1-human-gut-metagenome-genome-assembly--contig:-C104-NODE-945-length-44181-cov-7.531591_pt1 | contig 44181 bp, 37 predicted proteins | sample MGYA00242339_ERZ723886 | MGnify/ENA metagenome assembly ERZ723886 | reverse complement strand
AGGCACCGGATTTTGATTCCGGCATGCGAGGGTTCGAGTCCTTCCTCCCCTGCCAGATTTTGTAGCTGGTCTGTTTGCAGGTCGGTTGCGCGTAGGGGAGTCGCCAAGTTGGTTAAGGCACCGGATTTTGATTCCGGCATGCGAGGGTTCGAGTCCTTCCTCCCCTGCCAGAATACAAAACCCAGTCAGTTCACTGACTGGGTTTTTTTATGCCTGTTGCACAAATAAATGCCTATGTGCTGCCGTGGTCAGGCGTGCTATCAGCGGCATTCTGGCTGGCCCTATGCAGAGCCAGGCCGTCTGCCTAAGCCAAGGCGACGATGCGTACGTGCAAGGTCTGACCGCTGGCAATGATTTCGAACAGACGGTCGATATTCGGGTGGCTGCCTGGGTGCTGGCGCGCAGCTTCTGTGTGCTCGGCAAACAGCACCAGCCCTTCTTGCGCAGCGGCAGCAGTGATGACACCACCATGCTTTGCAGCGAGCGCGTGGTAGACGCGCACGGAACCGGCCTTGCCGGGCTGGTTGGGGATGCGGGCCACAGTGTTGCCCTGTGCATCCAGCAGTTGCAGTTCGGCAATATGGTCTACGGCGGGAAGGGTTTGCAAGTTGTCGGCGAAGGGCATGAAACGCTTTTAAGTAGAAAAAAATGAGAAGGCAGCCGGGCAGCAGGCTGCCGTGAAAATGTGCGTCCTATGCATCAAGCATCAAATGGCTGGACAGGCCGCAGAGCATTTTCCATCAGCCACAGGCGTTGGCGTGCGCGGGTCATGGCAACGTACAGGCGGTTGCGCTCCAGAAAAGCTGTGGTTTTTTCTGCGGGTGCAGGAAAGCGACCGGGCTCCAGAAAGGGCAGGGCCACGTAGTCAAATTCCTGGCCCTTGGCCTGTTCAATGCTCAGCAGCTGAAAGGCAAAGCCGCTTCCTTGGCGCAGGGTTTTGCCGTGGCGCTGCGCCATGGTGGCTACGTGGGTCAGCACATCGGCTACTGGCATGCCTGCAATGGCTGCGATAAAGGCCTGCACACGGGCTCGCAGCTGGGCGCGGTCCTGCTCGGGCATGGGGGTTGCTGCAAACAGACCCCAGATGTCCGCTTGCTGCAGCAGCTGCGCTGCGTTGTCCTGCAGTGCCAGCGGCAGCTGCAGAAAGTTACCAAAGGCCGCTAAGTTGCGCTGGCCGCCTTGCAGGCTTTGCTCACCAATCAGAAAGCGCCAGATGGCCTGTGGGTAGGCCTGCATCTGCGCGGCCATGGTGGCCAGATCGCTGTCCTCCTCATTGCTGCGCTGGCGAATCTGGCCTTTGCCGAAGTAGAGCGCACCGTCGATAAAGGCGCTCAGAATGTCCGTGCCCAGCATGCAGCGGGTGCTCTTCCAGTCAGCCGCCTGCATGCTGTGGGCATAGAGCAGGCCCAGCAGCAGCGCAATATCGCGGTGCTGGTAGAACGGCTTCAGACCGTGCAGGCTGACGCTTTGGCCTGCGCGATGGATGGCCCATTCCAGTGCGATGGCATCATGCGCGTGGCGCAGGATGATGGTGAGCGGCCGCACAGGCTGTGCAGGGGCTGCTGGAATGCTGGCCTGTGCCTGCAGCAGCTGGGCGATGCATTGCGCATCGCTTTCGTAGCTGCAGCGCGTGACGGTGCTGCGCCGTGTGCTGGGTGCCTTCATGTCCACCGCAAACCACTGGTTGACGGCCTGTGCAATCTGCGGGCCAAAGCGGCGCGACTGGGTCAGCGGCAGGCTTTGCGTGGGCAGGGGTAGAAAGTCGGCCAGCTGGTGCAGCTTGTCCTGAAACACAGACCAGGCCTGGGCCTCAATGTGCTGGTTAAAGTCGCCTGCGCCCAGAAACCGTGCCTGCGTGGCCTGCAGCAGCTTGCGCAGCACGGTGAGTGCCGCCAGGTCCAGATCGTGCATTTCGTCAAACAGCACAAGCTCATACGAGGCGTGCAGCTGCGGTGCATCGTCCTGTGCCAGGGCGTAGGTGCAGTCGCCTTCGGCGTAGTAGCGGATATCGCCGCAGTGGTCGATGCGCAGGCGCTCATAGGCCGCAAACAGCCGCGCCTGCGTGTAGCTGAGCTGGTAGTTGTCGCAAAAGTCAGCCAGATCACCACCTTCTTCCTGCACACGCTGCAGCAGCAAAGACTTTTTGGCAGCGCGGTTGAAGGCGGCAAAGGCTTGCATATCCACTTCAGACGGCAATTCAATGCGTGGATCGGGGCGTTGCTGCAGCTGCTCTTCCAGCAGACGCAGGGCTTGCTGGGCCTGCTCGCGCAGCGCTACAGGGTCGGTCAGAAAGCGTGTGGCCGGGTCATGCTGGCGCAGCACGCGTGCGCACCAGCGCTCCAGCGTGGTGATGTGCAGATTCGCGGGCACGGCCTGCGTCAGCTGGCCCAGACGCTGGCGAAAGGCTTGCACCCCGGCGTGTGAACAGGCCAGCACAAGAATGCGCGTCTGTGGCCGCTCTCGCAGCACATGCACCGCGCGGCATGCCAGGGTGGTGGTCTTGCCAGTGCCTGCCAGCGCGGCAATGATGGCAGAGGGCGCGTCGCTGTAGACAATGGTTTGCTGCTCGTGGGAGAGCATCAGTGTCTGGCCGTGGTCGGTCAGAAAAGCATTGGGGCGTTGCATGGTTTCAAAGTGCATGACTGTGTGTCAAACAGTCCTTGGTCAATGTGCAGGCCAGGCCTGCTTTCAGCGGTGTGTTGTGCAGAGCGTTCTGAGCAGGCAAGTGCGGCAGATGCTCAGTCTTCATGACGGCGAGCACCCATGCCCATGCCAAGCCCGAGACCGCCCCCCATGCCGCCGCCACCGGCTCCACCACCGCCGCCACGGTTGCCTCCGCCTGCACCCCCTTCGGTGTTGCCCGCACGGCGCCCGCCAGGGCCTCCGGCGCTGTTGGGGCGCAAAGGGCCCTGGTTAGGGATGGCTACATCGCTGGGAATGGCTTCCAGATCCAGCGCATTGCGAATGTACTGGCGCAGTGAGCTCGCCAGCATGGCAGTTTGCACGGGGCGTCCCGCGACCAGGTCCTGGGCGGCCTGTGCAGCCATGCGCACCTGGTCTTCGGTACCCAGCAAGATGATGTCAGACAAGGCGGCCTCTACGGCATCGCGTGTGCGGCGCTGGCGTTCGGAGCTGCCGCCGGTAACGGGGCTGTCGTCATCTTCATCGGGTTCTAAAAAAGGTGTGGGTTCATCTTCCGGGCGCTCTCCGGCCTGCGTCATGGTGCGTGCATCCCGCAGATGCACGGGGCTGACGGTCAGATTGCCGGTGAAGGAGCTGCCCAGCGTTTTGTAGGCAGCAATCAGGGTGCGCAGTCGTTCATTGATCTGGCGGTTCTCGCGCTCGCGCTTTTTCTGAATGGTCTGCATGAACAGCAGACGCACGCCCATCATCAGCAGCGTCATCAGCAGCAGACTCATGATGGTGACGAGGATGGACGACCAGGAACTGAAATCAAACAGGGCACCGCGCATAGGTACTGCTTTCTGTGGGACGACGTAATTTTTTAGCGGAGGATGACGTTCATGATGTAGTCCCATTCCTCCGGGGTCACAGGCGTGATCGACAGGCGATTGCCGCGCTGCAGCACGCGCATGTTCTCCAGCGCCTGATGCTCCCGCAGTTCGGCAATGGAGACATAGCGGGTTTTCTTGACGGCCTGCACATCCACCATCAGCCAGCGGGGCTTGTCGGGGGATGACTTGGGGTCATAGTACGGATCGGCCGGATCGAACTGCGTAGGGTCTACGCGCAGATTGCCTGCAATGCGTGCGATGCCGTAGATGCCCGGCTCTGCGCAGCTGGAATGCCAGTACAGCACGCCATCGCCCACCTGCATCTGGTCGCGCATGAAGTTGCGTGCCTGGTAGTTGCGCACGCCCGTCCAGGGCATGAGTTGCCCGGGGGCCTGCAGGGCGTGGTCTATGGAGTATTCGTCGGGCTCGTTCTTCATGAGCCAGTATTGCGTACAGGTCATGGCGCTATTGTCAGGGCAGCGGCAATGCCTTGTGCGCGTACGTGCAACGGCATGGCGGTGTGTCTGTTTCACGCAGGGTGGCCGCGCTGCTGAACCTTTACCGCGCGGTGGGGCGCTTAATATGTATGGCATGAAGGAACAAGCTCGCCACATCACTACCGAACTGGTGCACCACAGCTACCAGCCCCCCCAGGCCTTTGCCGCCCCTCAGCCTGCGGTGCACAAGGCATCGACCGTCATTTTTGACAGCGTGCAGGACATGCGCACGCGCCGCTGGCTGGACAAAAGCGGCTACACCTACGGCCTGCACGGCACGCCGACCACCTATCAGCTGGAAGAGCGCCTGTGCAGCCTGGAAGGCGGTAAGCAGTGCCTGCTGGTGCCCAGCGGCCTGTGCGCCATCAGCACCGTGGCGCTGGGTTTGCTCTCGGCCGGTGATGAGGTGCTGATTCCCGACAACGCCTATGGCCCCAACAAAGACTTTGCGGAGCACGAGCTGGCGCGCTGGGGCATTCGCCATGCCTGGTACAACCCTATGGATGTGGCCGATCTGCAGGCCAGGATCAGCCCCGCGACCAAGCTGGTATGGCTGGAAGCGCCGGGCAGTGTGAGCATGGAGTTTCCAGACCTGATCGCGCTGGTGCAGGCCTGCCAGGCGCGCGGCGTGACCACGGTGCTGGACAACACCTGGGGTGCAGGCCTGGCTTTCCAGCCTTTTGATTTGCTGGCCGATGGCGGCAGCCTGGCGGTGGATGTCTCTGCCCACGCGCTGACCAAGTACCCCAGCGGCGGCGGTGATGTGCTCATGGGCAGTATCACCACCGTGAACCAGGCGCTGCACATGCGCATCAAGCTCACGCACATGCGTCTGGGCATTGGCATTGGCGCCAATGATGCAGAAGCCGTGCTGCGCGCGCTGCCCAGCATGGCGCTGCGCTACCACGCGCAGGACCAGTCTGCACGCCAGCTGGCAGCGGCCCTGCAGCGCCAGAGCGGCGTGGTGCAACTGCTGCACCCTGCGTTTGAAGGTGCGCCCGGGCATGCCTGCTGGCAGCAGCTGTGTGGCGCTGCCAACCAGGGGCAGGGCGCAGCGGCTGGCATCTTCAGCGTGGTGATAGATGCCAGGTTTGAGCAGGCTGCGATTGACCGTTTCTGTGACAGCCTGCAGCTGTTCAAGCTCGGCTACAGCTGGGGCGGCCCCATGAGTCTGGTTATGCCCTACGACATTGACAGCATGCGTGCCAACGGCCGTGGCTGTGTGCAGGCGGGCACCGTAGTGCGCTTTTGCATTGGTCTGGAAGACACGCAGGACTTGCTGCAGGATCTGGCCCAGGCCTGGGAGCAGGCCTTTGGGCAGGCATGGCAGCACTGAGTTGAATTGAGTTGTAAGCTACTTAAATAGGAGCTGCCTGCGCTTCAATTTAAAGAATTTCAGATATAAAACTATCTAAACCCCTTGTATTTCAAGCGCTGGCAGCTATTTTTTTGTTCGTCGGCTTCACAACTTTGTCTGACGTACAGACGCATGCTGTTGCCTCCATACTGGTTGGCATTTCTTGGCTAACCAATGCTTATTGCCTATGCAACCTGACACTCAAGCCCCCACCACCGCCGCGCGCAAGCCGCGCATGACTTTTGCCCCTGCCGTTGTCTTGCCTTCCTTGCTGGTGCTCGGTGCCCTGCTGATACTCTGCGGTTTTTATCCCCAGCGTGCAGACCAGCTGTTTGGCAGCGCCCAGGCCTGGGTGGTGACGAATTTCGACTGGTTCTACACCGTGGCCGTGACGGGTTTTCTGGTGTTTCTGGTGCTGATTGCCTGGAGCCGCTATGGCGATATTCGCCTGGGGCCAGATGATGCCAAGCCCGAGTTCAGCTTTGCCTCATGGACGGCCATGCTGTTTGCGGCTGGCATGGGCATCGGGCTGATGTATTTCGGCGTGGGTGAGCCGCTGCAGCACTACCTGAATCCACCCACGCAGGAGGCAGGCACACCGGCTGCTGCGCGTGAGGCGCTGACTTCTACCTTCTTTCACTGGGGTTTTCAGGCCTGGGCCATCTATGGCGTGATGGGGCTGGTGCTGGCGTATTTTGGCTTTCGCTACAACCTGCCGCTGACCATGCGCTCGGGCCTGTACCCGCTGCTGCAAAAGCGCATCAACGGGCCCATTGGTCACAGCGTGGATGCCTTCGCTTTGGTGGGCACGATTGCCGGTTTGGCCACCACACTGGGCTATGGCGCACTGCAGCTGGCGGCAGGCCTGAATCTGGTGACCGGCTGGGATACAGGAACCACGGCGTTTCGTATCGCCGTGATCGTCGTCGTCGTGGGGCTGGCGGGTCTGTCCGCAGCCTCCGGACTGGACAAGGGCGTCAAGCGCCTGTCAGAAGTCAATCTGCTGATTACGTTTGCCCTGCTGGGCTTTGTGCTGCTGTGTGGCCCCACGGTGTTTTTGCTGCAGGCCTTCAGCGAAAACATCGGCAACTACCTGTCCAGCCTGGTGGGCATGTCGCTGCGTACCTTCACCTATGAAGTCGCCAATGACGATGGCTGGTTTGGCGGCTGGACCATCCTCTACTGGGCGTGGTGGATCTCCTGGTCGCCCTTTGTGGGCATGTTCATCGCGCGTATTTCGCGTGGCCGCACGGTGCGTGAATTCATTGTGGGCGTGCTGTTCATTCCCACGGCGTTCAACCTGCTGTGGATGACCGTGTTTGGCAATGGTGCGATCTGGATCGACACCCATGTGGCGCAGGGCGCGCTGTCAGCGACGGCCAGCAATGTGGATGCGCTGCTGTTCCGCTTCTTTGAATATCTGCCGCTGGCCAAGGCTGTGTCGTGGATCGCCGTCTTGCTGATTGCCCTGTTTTTTGTGACATCGGCTGACTCGGGCGCCTATGTGGTGGATGCGATTGCTTCGCGTGGCCACCCACAGTCCCCTGTCTGGCAGCGCCTGTTCTGGGCGGCCGTGCTGGGTATGACTGCCGTGGTGCTGCTGCTCGCCGGTGGGCTCAAGGCCTTGCAGGCCATGACACTGGTGACAGCTTTGCCTGTAGCCGCCATCATGGTGCTGCTGTGCATAGGCCTGTGGCGCGGCATGAAGGCCGACCTGGCGCATGCCGGGCAGGATCTGGCGCCTGCTACCAGCTTCTGGACAGGCCAGCACTGGCGCAAGCGCCTGGAGCAGATCGTGCGCCAGCCTACAGAGGCAGATGTCAACCGCTTCCTTAAGGTATCGGTACTGCCTGCCATGCAGGAAGTAGTGGCTGAAATGCGCAAGCAGGGCGTAGATGCTCGGGTGCAGGATGACACGGCAGTGACAGAGGGTGCGGATGCAGGCTCTGTGCGCCTGATCGTGCCGATTACCGGGCTGCGTGACTTTGTCTATGGCGTGCGACCCGTCACACGCAGACTGCCGGGCTTCATGCTCACCGAGGTGACGGACGACGAAGCAAACGTGCGCCGCCACGTGGTGGAGCCCATCACCTTCTTTGAAGACGGCCGTGAAGGCTATGACGTGCAGTATCTGCGCCAGGAAGAGCTGATTGCTGACATCCTGCGCAACTACGAGCGCTACCTCTCGCTGATGGCCGACCAGCGCACCGTGCTGCTCAACCGCGCACCCGGGCATACGGAGTAACGCGCCTTTGCACTGAATACCCCCATGCCGCAAGTACACACGTGGCATGGGTGGTGTGACAGGTGCTGATGTCATGCTTGTGAATTCATGACATTTTTATGACGATGCAGGCTTTTACCCGGGTTACCTCGGGTAAAGACGTCATGACAATGCAATATTGGCTGCCTAGACTGCGCAGTCATGTCAACCATTGAATTAGAAGCAGTCGCCAAGTCGTGGGGAGACACCACGGCATTGCGCGCCATGAACCTGCATATTCCTGCAGGTTCTTTTTGTGTCCTGCTTGGCCCTTCGGGCTGCGGCAAGTCCACCACCTTGCGCATCATTGCGGGCCTGGAAACCGCTACATCCGGTCAGGTGCGTATCGGTGGCAAAGATGTCACACAGCTGCCACCGGCTGAGCGTGGCATTGCCATGGTCTTCCAGAACTACGCGCTGTTTCCGCACCTGAGCGTGCGCGAGAACATTGGCTTTGGCCTGTCTGTGCGCAAAGTGCCTAAGGCAGAAGCCGAAAAACGCCTGTCGGAAGCGGCTGAACTGCTGGGCCTGAGCCATTTGCTGGACCGCAAGCCCGGGCAGCTGTCCGGTGGCCAGCAGCAGCGTGTGGCCCTGGGCCGCGCACTCGTAGCCCAGGCCCATGTCTGCCTGATGGATGAGCCTCTGTCCAACCTTGATGCCCAGCTGCGCCAGGAAATGCGCGCAGAGCTGCGCGAGTTGCAGCAGCGCCTGGGGCTGACGGTGGTCTACGTGACGCACGACCAGGCCGAAGCCATGAGCATGGCCGACCAGGTCGTGCTGCTGCATCAGGGCAAGGTGGAGCAGTGTGCAGCGCCGCGTGAAATGTACGCACGCCCAGCCACCACCTTTGCGGCCCGCTTTATTGGCACGCCTGCCATGAACCTGCTGCAGCTGCAGCAAGGCTGCATTGCTGGCAGCGACATCCAGACCGGCATGGCCTCTGCCGCCACCATGGGCCTGCGCCCCGAAGCCGTTCAATGGGGGGCCGTCGCCAGTACCGAGGGTATGACCGTACAGGCGCGGGTTACGGGGCAGGAATATCTCGGCGCTGATGTGGTGATGCGCTGCCAGCTTGGCAGCGAGCAGATCACTGTGCGTGCGCCCGGCAATCTGATTCCTGAAAACGATAGCTTGGTACCCCTGCACTGGGCGCGGCAGGACATGCATTTCTTTGACGCAAACGGCCAGCGAGTGGCTGCCTGATTGCCTTCTTTCAACCAGCAAGGATCGAGACAACATGCAACGCAAGACTTTTCTGAAAGCCATGGCCGCAGCCAGTGTGCTGAGCGTGACCACCGCAGTGTGGGCGCAGAACCCTATTGAGGTGCAGTTTTACTACCCCGTCGCTGTGGGTGGCCCCATCACCAAAACCATTGACGGCTACGCGGCTGAGTTCAACAAGGCGTATCCGCAGTACAAGATCGTGCCGATTTATGCAGGTACGTACCAGGAGACCATCGTCAAGGCGCTGACAGCGCACAAGTCCGGCAAAGCGCCGGCCACTTCGGTGCTGCTGTCTACTGACATGTTCACGCTGATTGATGAAGATGCGATTGCACCGATTGACGACTTCATCAAGACCGAAGAAGACAAGGCATGGCTCAAGGGCTTTTACCCAGCCTTCATGGCCAACAGCCAGACGGGCGGCAAGACCTGGGGTGTGCCATTCCAGCGCTCCACCGTGGTGATGTACTACAACAAGGATGCGTTCAAGGAAGCAGGACTGGACCCCAACAAGGCTCCGCAGAACTGGGCAGAGCTGAAAGAAGCAGCACACAAGCTCACCAAGAAAGATGCCAACGGCAATGTGATGCAGTACGGCATCCAGATTCCATCCACCGGCTTTGCCTACTGGATGCTGCAGACTTTTACGACGCCCAATGATGTGCTGCTGGCGAATGAAGCGGGCACCCAGGTGACGTTGGACAACCCCAAGGTCATTGAAGCGCTGGAGTACTGGGTGAACCTGGCCAAGGAGGGCGTGCATCCCAAGGGCGTGGTGGAGTGGGGCACTACACCCAAGGACTTCATGGAAAAGAAGGCTGCCATCATTGTGACCACCACGGGCAACCTCACCAACATCAAGAACAATGCCAAGTTTGATTTCGGCGTGGCACAGATTGCGGGCAACATCCGCAAGGGCTCACCTACAGGCGGTGGCAACTTCTACATCTTCAAGAATGCGCCCAAGGAGCAGCAGGAGGCCGCCTTCAAGTTTGCGCAGTGGATCACCCAGCCTGAGCGTGCTGCGCATTGGAGCATGGACAGTGGCTATGTGGCTGTTTCTCCTGCAGCCTACAACACGCCAACGCTGAAGAAATACGGTGAAGACTTCCCTGCCGCTTTGGTGGCACGTGATCAGCTGCCCGTGTCAGTGGCTGAGTTCTCTACGCATGAGAACCAGCGTGTGACCAAGACACTGAATGACGCCATTCAGGCTGCACTCAACGGCACCAAGACCCCTGCGCAGGCCATGAAGGATGCGCAGCGTGAGGCTGACCGCATTCTGCATAGCTACCGCTGATGATGCGGCTGTGTCGGAGAGGCCTGCCTTCTCCGGCTCCTGTGACTGCTCGCCTTGCCTGGGCATAAGCCCAGCAAGGCGCTTGTTTTTGCTCTGAGAGATGGTTTGAACGCATGTCCGGTTCTGTTTCTTCCCCCATGGCAGGTGCCAGCCAGCGCAGCGTCCACGCATGGCTGCTGCTGTTGCCTGCACTGGTGCTGCTGGTCACATTTACGCACTGGCCCGCTGTGGCCACGCTGATTGACAGTTTTTTCTCTACCCCCAAGGGTGCACGCTCTGCGCAGTGGGTGGGGTTGGAAAACTATGAAGTCATGGTCGATGACCCGGTGTTCTGGCAGGCTGTGCGCAACAACCTGTGGTTTGCTCTGGCCACGATTCCGGCTTCGATTGGCCTGGCCTTGCTGATGGCGGTCTGGGTCAATGAACGCATGGCTGGGCGCACGTTCCTGCGCATGGCCTACTTCACGCCTACGGTGCTGCCCATGATTGCCGTTGCCAATATCTGGCTGTTTTTCTACACGCCGCAATACGGCCTGCTCGAGCAGTTCACCACGGCACTGGGCTTTCCCTCACACAACTGGCTGGGCAGCCCATCGACGGCTTTAGGCGCCGTCACGCTGGTGGCAGTGTGGAAGGAAGCAGGCTTTTTCATGATCTTCTACCTGGCTGCCCTGCAGACGCTGAACCCCAGCCTGAAGGAGGCCGCAGCCATTGAGGGCGCTTCACGCTGGTATTTCTTCTGGCGCGTGCAGTGGCCGCTGCTCATGCCCACCACCTTGTTTGTGCTGGTCAATGCGGTGATCAATGCATTCCGCCTGGTGGATCACATCTTCATTCTTACGCGCGGTGGGCCGGACAACGCCACCACGCTGCTGCTGTACCACCTCTATGAGGTGGGCTTCAAGTTCTGGGATACGGCCTATGCGGCAGCGATTACCGTGGTGCTGGTGGTCGTGCTGGCCAGCGTGGCGCTGTTTCAGTTTTTTGTGCTGGACAAGAAGGTGCACTACAAATGAATGCATCCCCTGTGATTTACCGACACACGCGGTTAGATACTTTGGCGGCCTGGGTACTGGCCATTTTGTGGATTTTGCCGCTGGCTTATGCGTTCTGGACGGCATTCCACCCCAGCGATTACGCCATTCGATTTGACCTGAGCGCGCCATGGACGCTGCAGAATTTTCGCAATGCCTGGGAAGCGGCACCTTTTGCGCGCTACTTTCTGAACACCACGCTGCTGGTGCTCATGATTTTGGCGGTGCAGCTGGTGCTGTCTACGCTGGCGGCCTTTGCGTTTGCACGCTATGAGTTTCGCGGCAAGAACGTGGCTTTTGCGCTGGTGCTGGTGCAGCTGATGATCATGCCGGACATCCTGCTCGTGGAGAACTACCAGACCATGGCACGCCTGGGGCTGGTAGATACGCTGTTTGCCATCGGCCTGCCGTACTTTGCTTCAGCGTTTGCCATCTTCTTGCTGCGTCAGACTTTCATGGGCATTCCCAAGGAGCTGGACGAAGCCGCACGCGTGGAAGGTGCCAGCACTTTGCAGGTGCTCTGGCGCGTTTATGTGCCGTTGGCCAAGCCCGTGTACACCGCGTTTGCGCTGGTATCGGTGAGTTTTCACTGGAACAACTTTCTGTGGCCGCTCATCATTACCAATAGCGTGGAGTCGCGCCCACTGACGGTGGGGCTGCAGGTGTTTTCCAGCGTAGAGCAGGGCGTGGACTGGAGCACCATCACCGCCGCCACATTGATGACTTCTGCGCCGCTGCTGATCGCTTTTATCCTGTTCCAGCGTCAGTTTGTGCAGAGCTTCATGCGGGCTGGTATCAAGTAAGCAGCGGGCGGCGGCTCAGCTATCAGCTGCTGCAGGCTTGCTGCCCAGCACTTGCTTGCAGGTGCTGATCCATTCCGCCATGGCCTTTTCAAAAAGGCTCTGTGGGTGTTGCACGATCTGTGGCCAGCGGCGTGTGCAGGTGTCAATACAGTTTTCAACCTGCCACAGGGCTTCGCGGTTGATCAGCACCAGCTCTGACATGCTGGATGGGGCTTCCTCGAGCATGGCCAGCCAGTCTGCCTGATGGCGGGGGTGTGAGCCTGCTTCGGCCAGCGCTTTCTCCAGTGCCACCAGACGTGCGTCGACGTAAACGCCAGCACGTCCACTGGGCATGGCCTGCCAACGTTCCGGAAACTGGCGCTTGCACAGCATCCATTGCTGAAAAATCGCTGCCAGCGTGGCAATCTCACGCCGGACTTCGGCCTGTGTGTGCTCCCGTGCCTGTACAGGCTGGGCTGTATCTGCACGGAGCATGGCGTGGATATGCTGCATCAGCTGCCTGTCAAAGCGGTTGTGGTTCATGCGCAGCACCAGGGACAGCCGCTGTGCGGGCATATCGCGGTATTTGTCGTAGAAGGCAGAGACCACTTCGGCCAGCATCAGGATGCGGCCCATGGACGAAATCGCATCGCCACTGATGCCGCGCGGGTAGCCGCTGCCATCCATGCGCTCATGGTGCTCCAGCACAGCCTCTTCAATCTCGCGTGAATAGGCCTTGCAGTTGCGCACCACCAGCATGCCTGTGACGCAGTGGGCGGCCAGATGCTTGCGCTCCTGGTCTGTCAGTTTGTGATTGCGGTTCAGCCAGCTGGGTGGCATGTAGAGCATGCCTACATCGTGCAGCATCGCAGCAGCAGCCAGCTGTCCACATTCACGCGTCTTCATGCCGGACTTGATGCCCAGGTACACGGCGCTCATCATCATGGTGATGCTGTGTGCGTACAGCACGGGCAGCTGTTCGCGCATAACGCTCATCTTGAAGCTGGCCTGGTAGGGCCATGGCATCTGGCGCACAGCTTCCAGCAGCATGTGGCTGTCAGCACCAAGATGAGCTTGCAGTGAACGACCCAGCGCTGATTCGGAGCACAGGCGCAGCACCTCTTCCTCGATCGCACGCACATCCACACCATTGCGTATGAGCAATTGCTCGTCAATGGGGGTGGCCAGCTTGTGCTGGATCAGTTGCTCGTACAGGCGACTGTCCAGCCGAACATCTTTTTCCAGCAGCTTGATGCCGGTCTCAGAGTAAATGGCCCCGCCCGTCACCACTTCTTTCTTGTCTGCCATGTCTGTGACAGCGCGTAGAAAGTGTGCGTCGTTATGCAGGCGCTCAGGGGCCAGCAAATCGTCGGGTTCCTCTACGCTCACTCCCTGCATGCAATCTCCATTCTCTGAATCAAGGCAGCCGATGGTAGTGGATTGCACACAGTGCCAGACAAGAAAAAGCCCGCATGGTGCGGGCATTGACGTTTGTCAGCAGTGTCAACGCTCAGCGAAGCAGCGTCACACCGGTCTTGCTCTGGATTTCGTCAAAGCTGACGTCAGGTGCCAGTTCCACCAGTTTGAGACCTTCGGGCGTGACGTCCATCACGCCCAGATCGGTAATGATGCGGTCCACAACACCTACACCTGTGAGCGGCAACGTGCACTGGGGCAGGATCTTCAGGTCGGTCGTGCCGTCCTTCTTGCGTGCCACATGCTCCATCAGCACGATGACGCGCTTGACGCCTGCGACCAGGTCCATGGCGCCGCCCATGCCCTTGACCATCTTGCCCGGAATCATCCAGTTGGCCAGATCGCCTTTTTCGCTGACCTGCATGGCTCCCAGAATTGACAGGTTGATCTTGCCGCCGCGAATCATGGCAAAAGACTGGTCTGAGCCAAAGATGGATGAGCCTGGGATGGTGGTCACGGTCTGCTTACCGGCATTGATCAGGTCAGCATCCACCTGGTCTTCGGTGGGGAAGGGGCCAATGCCCAGCATGCCGTTTTCGGACTGCAGCCACACTTCCTTGTCGCCTGTGTGGTTGGCTACCAGTGTGGGGATGCCAATACCCAGGTTCACGTAGAAGCCGTCTTCCAGTTCTTGCGCCGCACGTGCGGCCATTTGGTCTTGGGTCCAAGGCATGTCAGGCTCCTGCTTTGTCGTTCTTGGTTTCGGTAATCGTGCGTTTTTCAATGCGCTTTTCGGGGCTGGGGTTGTGCACGATGCGGTGCACGTAGATGCCGGGCAGGTGGATGTCGTCCGGTGCAATTTCGCCCAGTTCCACGATCTCCTCCACCTCCACAATGCAGATCTTGCCGGCTGTGGCCGCAGCAGGATTGAAGTTGCGTGCCGTCAGGCGAAACTGCAGGTTGCCGCTGGTGTCCGCACGGTAGGCCTTGACCAGCGATACATCGGTGACGATGGAGCGCTCCATCACATAGGTCTCGCCATCGAACTCGCGCAGTTCCTTGCCTTCGGCAACCATGGTGCCCACGCCGGTCTTGGTGAAGAACGCAGGAATACCGGCGCCACCAGCGCGCAGCTTCTCGGCCAGTGTGCCCTGCGGGGTAAATTCCAGCTCCAGCTCGCCTGCGAGATACTGGCGCTCGAATTCCTTGTTCTCGCCCACATAGGACGAGATCATCTTCTTGATCTGGCGCGTCTCCAGCAGCTTGCCCAGACCAAAGCCATCCACACCGGCGTTGTTCGACACCACGGTCAGATTTTTCACGCCGCTATCGCGCAGGGCGTCAATCAGTGCTTCAGGAATACCGCACAGGCCAAAACCGCCGACGGCGATCAGCTGTCCATCAGCGACCACGCCCTTCAATGCCTCATGGGCTGAGGGATAGAGTTTTTTCACGCTTGTCTCCTTGTTGGGAATCTATGCTTCGTAAGATACTACGTAGCTACATACGTAGTTTTTCCTAGAGAGTTGCACTATGGAGCTTGATCACCGACTCGCCTTTGACCTTGCCCCCGTGGGTTTGGTGATCTCGCGCAACCGCATCATGGTGGACTGCAACCAGCGCGTGTGCGAAATGTTTGCCATGTCGCGCGAAGTCATGGTCGGGCAGTCCTTTCAGCTGCTGTACCCGAGCATTGATGAGTATGAACGCCTGGGAGCACGCATGGCACCCATTCTGAATGCGCGGGGCACGTATTCAGACAACCGCATCATGCGGCGTGGTACGGGCGAGACCTTCTGGTGCCATGTGAGCGGGCGCGCACTGGACCGCAATGATCCGCATGCAGCAGGCATCTGGAGCTTTGAAGACATGAGCGAGCAGCGTCCGGTCAAGGCAGAGCTCACGGGCCGCGAACGTGAAGTGGCAGCACGTCTGCTCGAAGGCCTGACTTCCAAGGAGATCGGGCGTGTGCTCCATATCAGCCACCGCACGGTGGAAATTTACCGCGCACGTCTGATGCGCAAATACAGCGCCAGTACCACGGCCGATCTGGTGCACAAGCTGCTGACGGCATAAGTCGTAACGGTCCAAGCTGCTTGCTGGAGCAGCGTTTCTAATCTGCATCATGCATCTCGCATTGGTCTTGTAGTCCAAGTGCGCGATCGACTGCTGCTGTCTTGTTCTTTAAAAGTTTCCGCGACAGACTGAGGAATTTAAGTTACATGTGGCATCTCCCTTAATAGGAGTGCCATGGCAGTTACATGCTGCGCTTGCAGTTTTGCCTATGGGTGCACTTGGTATTTTCAATCGAAAACGCATACCGGATGTCACATGACTCCTGCATAATTCGATCCATAGATTGCTTATGTCTATCTAATTTCAAATCTGATATCAATTATTAATTGATGTCTTCGCCCCCCAGGACTTGCGTTGTTGCAAGTTCAATTCAACGGAGATCACACATGACAGCTGAATCGAAGTGCCCTTTCCACCAAGAAGGTCAGAACCTAGGCACTGCTGCCAAAGGCGGCACAACTAATCGCGACTGGTGGCCTAACCAGCTGCGTGTGGACTTGCTCAGCCAGCACTCGTCCAAGAGCAACCCCATGGGCGAAGACTTCAACTACGCTGAAGAATTCAAAAAGCTCGACTATGAAGCCCTCAAGCGCGACCTGCGTGCACTGATGACGGACTCCCAGGACTGGTGGCCTGCTGACTTTGGTCACTATGGCCCTCAGTTCGTGCGCATGGCGTGGCACTCTGCCGGTACCTACCGCATGCAGGACGGCCGCGGTGGCGCAGGCCGTGGTCAGCAGCGCTTTGCACCGCTGAACAGCTGGCCCGACAACGTCAATATCGACAAGTCTCGTCGCCTGCTGTGGCCCATCAAGCAAAAGTACGGCAACAAAATTTCCTGGGCTGACCTGCTGATCCTGACTGGTAACGTGGCGCTGGAAACCATGGGCTTCCGCACTTTCGGTTTTGCCGGTGGCCGTGTGGACACCTGGGAACCCGATCAGGATGTGTACTGGGGCTCCGAAAAGGAGTGGCTGGCACCTACCGCCAACCCCAATAGCCGTTACTCCGGTGAGCGCGATCTGGAAAACCCACTGGCTGCCGTGCAGATGGGCTTGATCTACGTGAACCCCGAAGGTCCAGATGGCAACCCCGATCCCCTGCTGTCCGCCCGTGACATTCGCGACACCTTCGCCCGCATGGCGATGAACGACGAAGAAACTGTGGCGCTGATCGCTGGTGGTCACACCTTTGGTAAGACCCACGGTGCAGGCCCTGCTTCGCATGTGGGTGCAGACCCTGAAGCTGCGGGCCTGGAAGCCCAGGGCTTGGGCTGGGCTTCGAGCTTCGGCAAGGGCAATGCTGGCGACACAATCACCTCCGGCCTGGAAGTGACCTGGACCCAGACGCCTACACAGTGGAGCAACTTCTTCTTTGAAAACCTGTTCAAGTACGAATGGACGCTGGAGAAGTCCCCCGCTGGTGCCTGGCAGTGGGTGGCCAAGGACGCGGACGATGTCATCCCTGACGCACACGGCGGCCCTCGCAAAAAGCCCACCATGCTGACCTCGGACATCGCCCTGCGCATGGACCCTGCTTACGAGAAGATTTCTCGCCGCTTCCTGGAAAACCCACAGGCATTTGCTGAAGCTTTTGCCCGTGCATGGTTCAAGCTGACCCACCGTGACATGGGCCCCCGCTCGCGTTACCTCGGCCCCGAAGTGCCAAAGGAAGAGCTGATCTGGCAAGACGTGATTCCTGCTCCTTTCTACGCTCCTGTGGGCGAAGCAGAAATTGCAGCCATCAAGGCCAAGGTCCTGGCTTCCGGCCTGAGTGTGCAAGAACTGGTGGGTACAGCCTGGGCTTCGGCATCCACCTTCCGTGGTTCCGACAAGCGCGGTGGTGCCAACGGTGCTCGCATCCGCCTGGCTCCTCAAAAGGACTGGGCTGCGAACAACCCTGCCCAGCTGGCCAAGGTGCTGGCAACACTGGAAAGCATCCAGGCTGAGTTCAAGATCTCGTTGGCTGACCTGATCGTGCTGGCCGGTGGTGTGGGTATCGAGAAGGCAGCAGCAGACGCAGGCGTGCAGATCACCGTGCCTTTCACGCCTGGTCGCAGCGATGCCTCTGCAGAGCAGACCGATGTGGAATCGTTCTCGGTGCTGGAGCCTCAGGCTGACGGCTTCCGTAACTTCCAGAAGGCCAAGTTTGCGGTGCCTGCTGAAGCCATGTTGATCGACAAGGCCCAGCTGCTGACGCTGACAGCCCCTGAAATGACCGTGCTGATCGGTGGTCTGCGTGCCATCAACATCAACACCGACGGCAGCAACACCGGCGTGTTGACCAAGACGCCTGGCAAGCTGACCAACGACTTCTTCGTGAACCTGCTGGACATGAGCACCCAGTGGAAGCCTCTGGACAACGGCAACTACGAAGGCGTGGATCGCAAGACTGGCGAAAAGCGCTGGACTGGCACCCGCGTGGACCTGGTGTTCGGCTCGAACTCCATCCTGCGTGCACTGGCTGAGGTCTATGCCGAAGTCGGTAACGAGCACAAGTTCTACCAGGACTTTGTGGCTGCCTGGGTCAAGGTCATGGAGCTGGACCGCTTCGACCTGAAGAAGTAATGCAGCGAGGGCTGGTGTTCACCACCAGCCTGTTGCTGAAACGACTGAAAACGGTCATTTCAAGCGCCCTTCGGGGCGCTTTTTTTATGCCATCTTGGGGATGGCTGCAAGACGTAAAAAAAGCGCTCTGGCGAGCGCTGTAGATCCTGGGTATGGCTTTAGCTGGGTAGCTGATCATTGGGTACAGCTACCTGCAGATGCAAGATGCTGAAGTACAGCGATACATCGCCTTGCTGGTCCACATAGGTGCCCAGTGCTCGCTGCAGCCGTGCAGCAATTGCCAGACACTCCGTGGCTTCTGGGCGGCCGCCCTGGATGCAGGGCGTGGTCAGCAGTGCCAGCTGATGTTCTCGGCCAAAGTCATAGACCACTTCGAGGGCCTGGGCGTGCTGAACAGGAATGGCTTCATTGCCCCAGCTCCATACGAACGTGCCGTCTTTGTTGCTGCTGGTACCAACCAGACACACTGTTGCCACAACCTCGTGCAAAGGGCCTTCGAAGGCCAGCAGTGCACGTTCCAGATCCCAGCGGCATTTCAGCGGGGCATGCAAACCAAACTGCTGTGGCCATTGTGCATTTTGGGCCAGCATGTTCTCTACGGCTTCACGGCTCCAGGCCGCCCAGTCGGTGCTTGCTTGTGTATCGCTCATTCCCTATCCATGGTGTTTGTCATTGCCTGCATTGTCCGTCACATGACGATCTTGGTGCAGGCATTTGACTATGCTTGGGAAAAACTGTGAGGAGACAAACCTTGAAAGCGCGTTATCCCTTCCCTGATCTGAACGTTTTGCCTGAAGACATCCGTGCCCGCATTCTGGAGGTGCAGGAAAAGGCAGGCTTTATTCCCAACGTGTTTCTGGCGCTGGCGCGCCGCCCGGCCGAGTGGCGCGCATTCTTTGCCTACCACGACGCACTGATGCTCAAGGAAGAGGGCAGCCTGACCAAGGGAGAGCGCGAAATGATCGTCACTGCCACCAGCGCAGCCAACCAGTGCCTGTATTGCGTGGTGGCCCACGGAGCCATCCTGCGCATTTACGAGAAAAAGCCGATGGTGGCGGACCAGGTTGCGGTGAACTATCGCAAGGCCGACATCACGCCGCGCCAGCGTGCCATGCTGGACTTTGCGATGAAGGTCAGCCAGCGCAGCCACGAAATTGAAGACCGTGACTTTGAGCTGCTGCACGCACATGGCTTTGATGATGAAGACATCTGGGACATTGCCGCCATCACTGCGTTCTTTGGCCTGTCCAATCGCATGGCCAGCTTCAGTGGCATGCAGCCTAACCCGGAGTTCTACCTGATGGGGCGCATCCCCAAAAGCCGCTGAAAAAACAAAACCTCCACAGACTTCGGCAGCCTGCGGAGGTTGTTCAATGTTCAGCCTTGCAGCTATGGGCTGATTACTTGGCCGCAGCCGTGCGCTCAGCGGCTTCCATGGTGTTGACCAGCAGCATGGTGATGGTCATGGGGCCCACGCCGCCGGGTACGGGGGTGATGTAGCCAGCCACGTCCTTGCAGCCGTTGTAGTCCACGTCACCGCACAGCTTGCCTTCGTCATCGCGGTTCATGCCCACGTCAATCACTACGGCACCGGGCTTGACCATGTCGGCGGTCAGCACATTGCGCTTGCCTACGGCAGCGACCACGATGTCAGCCTGGCGGGTCATGGCGGCCAGATCAGCAGTGCCGCTGTGGCAGATGGTCACAGTGGCGTTGGCAGCCAGCAGCATCATGGCCATGGGCTTGCCCACAATATTGGAGCGGCCGATGACTACGGCGTGCTTGCCGCGCAGATCTTTCATGCCAATGGATTCCAGCATCTTCATGCAGCCGTAGGGTGTGCAGGCCTTGAAGCCCACTTCACCGACCATCAGCGCACCGGCACTGGCAACGTGGAAGCCATCGACGTCCTTGGAAGGAGAAATGGTCTCGATGACCTTGTGGTCGTCAATGTGCTTGGGCAGGGGCAGCTGCACCAGAATGCCGTGGATGCTGGGGTCGTTGTTCAGCGCTTCCACGCGTGCCAGCAGCTCTGCTTCGGTCATCGACGCATCGTACTTTTCCAGCACGGAGTGGAAGCCCACGTCTTCGCAGGCCTTGACCTTGTTGCGCACGTACACCTGAGAGGCCTGGTTGTCGCCCACCAGAATCACAGCCAGACCAGGTTTGGTACCTTGGGCTGTCAAGGCTGCTGCACGCTGGGCGACTTCGGAACGCAGTTGGGCGGAAAGGGCTTTGCCGTCAATGATTTGGGCTGTCATGGTGATGCTGGAGGAGGAAAGACATCAAAAGAAAAAGCTGCCGGACCTGTACAGGCGCTGGCAGCCTTTGAGGGTAAGCCCCGAATTTTATGCCGGGACTTTGGATGCTGAAGATGAACCCAGTGCAATCTTGAGCAGATCAGCCACGGTGTTGGCTCCCAGCTTTTCCATGATGTTGGCGCGGTGTGCTTCCACAGTCTTGATACTGATGCCCAGATCGTCTGCGATTTGCTTGTTCAGGCGACCGGCGACGATGCGCTCGAGCACCTGCGATTCGCGGCCAGTGAGCTTGGACAGCAGCGCTTCACGGCTGGCTGCCTGCTGGTGGTCAGTAAATGCTTCCTGTGCGCGTTCGAGCATGCGCTCCACCACACTCAGCAAGTCATTTTCGTTAAAAGGCTTCTGGATAAAGTCCAGCGCGCCTTTTTTCATGGTGTTCACCGCCATGGGCACGTCGCCGTGACCGGTGATGAACACGACGGGCAGGGGGGATTTGCGTTCCAGCAGCTTGTCTTGCAGCTCCAGACCTGTCATTCCTCCCATGCGGATATCGGCAATCAGGCAGGCCACTTCGCGGGGGTCATAGCGCGAGAGGAATGACTCGGCGGAGTCAAAGCAGCGTACGCGATAGTCTTTGCCCTCCAGCAGCCATTGCAGCGAATCGCGTACGGCTTCATCGTCATCGACTACGTAGACTGTGCCTTTTTTGGGTGTCAAGCTCATGCAGGTTTCCTTGTATTTGGATTTATCGCCGAAGAAAGGTTGTCTCCTTTTCCTGAGAGCTGCTCACACAAGCCTTGGAGCCATCTTTAAGAAGCCTGGGCGTAAGACTTGTGTAAACCACTCTAAGTGCTGGCCAGAGGTATCCAGAAGGAGAACCGGCAGCCAACCACTTCGGAACCATTGTAGATGTTCTCAGCAGCCATGCGACCCTGATGTGACTCGACAATGGATCGGCACAGGTTCAGACCAATGCCCATGCCTTCGTTTTTAGTGGAAAAAAAGGCTTCGAACAAGCGTTCCTGCACTTCGGGCGGCAGGCCTTTGCCTGAATCCTGCACGGAGAACTCCACGCCCTTGAGCCCTGTGGACTCCTTGGGCTCTACGCGCAGCTCCACATGACGCTGTGAGGGTGGGCGCTGGGCCTGCTCAATGGCTTCGCCAGCGTTCTTGATCAGGTTGATCATGACCTGCTCAATCAAGATGGTGTCCGCCATGACCGGCGGAATGGCCGGAGCCACCCAGTGCGTCAGGCGCACATTGCGCCGGCGCATTTCAATATTGGCCAGCTCCAGTGCTTCTTCCACCATGGTTTCCACGTGCGCCAGGGTGCGGTTGGGCTCGCTGCGCTTCACAAAGGAGCGAATGCGCTGAATGATCTGGCCCGCGCGCTGGGCCTGGTGGGCGGTCTTTTCCAGCGCAAAACGCATTTGCGATTCGGACAGCGATCCACTATCGAGGCGCGTCAACATGCCGCTGCAGTAGTTGCTGATGGCGGTCAGTGGCTGGTTCAGCTCATGCGCAACGCTGGAGGCCATCTCGCCCATGGTGATCAGGCGGCTGGCGGTTTGCGCCTGCTCGGCCTGGCGGGCTGCCTGCTCTTCGGCATGGCGGCGGGCGGTGATGTCGGTGGCAATCACCATCTGCGCCAGGCGGCCGTCCACCCAGCTCAGGTAGCGGGAGCGCACTTCCAGCCACTTGCCCAGTTCCGCCACATAGATTTCGGCGTTATTGCTGCCAGCGCTGGTCAAGCTGTCGGTGGGCAGGCCCATGAGCCCGTCTTCATCGTCTACCGACTCATTGCGCTTGCTGGGCAGGCCGCCTTGCTGCACCAGCTGCAGGTGTCCTTCGGTCTGTGAGCCAAACCACTGGCGGTAGAGCTTGTTGGCAAACAGCAGTTCAGCACTACCCAGTGGTGCTACGGAAACTGAAGCATCCAGCGCTTCCAGCACAATGGTAAAACGCGCATGAGAGGCTGAAAGCTGATCGCGGATGCGCTTGGATTCCGTAATGTCCGTCATGGACGACATCCAGCCTGTCTGGTTGCCATGGGCATCGATGAGCGGCGAGATATACAGGCGCGCATCAAAGATAGAGCCGTTCTTGCGCTGCACCCGCACCTGAAAGCCGCCGGGCGAGCTCTTGCCGCTGAGCTCTTCGTTGAGCTTGCTCTGCAGAATTTCGTAGTCAGCCGCAGGCCAGTAGGAGTAGGGCGGCGTCTGGCCTACCAGCTCCTGCTCATCCCAGCCCGTCATCTGGCAGAACGCAGCGTTCACATAGGTGATACGGCCCTGCATGTCCAGCGCACGCATGCCGGTGAGCAGCGAGTTTTCCATAGCGCGGCGGAAATTGGTTTCCGCCACCAGCGCTTCCTGTGTGCGCAGGCGCTTGCGGGTATGGCGCCAGGTGGCTACCAGCAGCCAGGCAGTGAGCATGCTCAGCGTCGCCACCAGCCAGAACATGCCATTGCCAATCATGCTCATGGAGGTGCGGTATGCCTGCACCTTGAGATTGAGTGCCTCCCCCACGGGCGCAATCGGCATGCTGTATTCCGTGGACTTGGGGGTGTTGATGTCGTACCACTTCCTGTCGGCCTTGGACAGCGTCAGTGGCGTGCCAGCAATCACCGTGCCCTGACCATCGGTCAGCGTCATGGCGTAATGCGCCAACAGCTCGCTGGGGGTGGCATAGCGCATCAGGCTGTCGGGCGAAAACTCCGCCATGACGGTGCCGCCAAAGCTGCTGATGCCCAGCACGGGAGTCTGAAACTGCAGCATTGGCGGGTAGTCACCAGGCTTGGCCAGTGGCTGGGTGTACACCGGCAGGCGTGTGGTCTTGACCTGCTCAAAGCTGTGCGCTGCTGCGTCGTCCTGCAGTTTTTCCGAAGGCATGCGCAGGCGTTCGCTGGACACGGAAGGCGTGGCGTAGCTGGTAATGACGCGGCCATCGCGGTCCACCCAGGTCAGGCTCTGCAGCTCTGGGTACTGGGTGGTCAGCACTTCTGCGCGGTTGGTGAACTCGGAAGTGCCAATGTCTCCGGCAGCCAGGTCACGGGCCAGCAGCATGACCTGTTCCTGGCGTTCCAGCAGGCGCAGGCGCATGCGCTGCTGGGCGTATTCCACATCGCGCTGCAGGGCCTGGTTGTCGCGGTCGATTTCCTCCGAGCGCAAATACCAGAAAGCGGCCACGATTGCAGCCATGAAAAGGGCAACGGAAACCAGCGGTGCCAGTGCGGCCAGACGGTCCTGTCGGGTAGGGGAGAGGCTGCGCCACCAGGAACGCCACCACTGCGTGGGATCGGCGCTGGAAAAGCTGCTGGCTGTCTTTGTCTCTGTGTTCTTTTTTCTGAATAAAACCATGTACGCAGTGTAGGGGAATCCTAGTGATTTCACTGAGTTTGCATGTGGTTTTGCAGTGTTTCAGAGTATGTGCGCTTGCAGCAATTTTTCGCAATAAGAAATGATGGTGCATCATTTGAAATCTGTAGAAAATGTGCGAAACTGCAAGTTGAAATGGTCAACGTATTGCGCGTCTTTGTCTCTCTAACAAGTCGTGGTCCACTGAGTAAGCTCAGAGCATTGCGGTCTTAGGGAAGCAAAGTAGATGGCACGCATTACATCCCTGACCGCGTACCTGCAGCCTCTTGAACAGGAGACAGACAATGACAGCTCAGACCGACCCTCAGGCCGGCGCTAACGCAAAGCCCAGCCTTGACCCCCAGGAAACCCGCGAGTGGATGGACGCGCTGTCCGCCGTCATCGACCGCGAAGGTGCGCAGTACGCGCACCAGCTGATCGAAGAAGTGCTGGAGCATGCCCGCCAGAACAGCGTGGACATGCCTTTCTCTGCACAGACCGGTTATGTGAACACCATCGAGCCTTCGCAGGAAGCCAAGTGCCCCGGCAACCTGGAAATCGAAGGCCGCCTGCGCGCCTACATGCGCTGGAACGCCATGGCCATGGTGGTGAAGGCCAACCGCCACAACCCACCCGAAGGTGGTGATCTGGGCGGCCACATTGGCTCCTTTGCCTCGCTGGCCAACATGTTTGGCGCAGGCTTTAACCACTTCTGGCACGCCGAGAGCGAAAACCACGGCGGTGACTGCATCTACTTCCAGGGCCACGTATCGCCCGGCGTGTACGCACGCGCCTATCTGGAAGGCCGCCTGAGCGAGGAGCAGCTGCTGAACTTCCGCCAGGAAGTGGATGGCAAGGGCCTGTCCAGCTACCCCCACCCCAAGCTGATGCCCAACTTCTGGCAGTTCCCCACGGTGTCCATGGGCCTGGGCCCGCTGATGGCCATCTACCAGGCGCGCTTCCTGAAGTACCTGCACGCACGTGGCATTGCCAACACCGAAAACCGCAAGGTCTGGGTGTTCTGCGGCGACGGTGAAATGGACGAGCCCGAATCCCTGGGCGCGATCGGCCTGGCCGCACGTGAGAACCTGGACAACCTGATCTTCGTGATCAACTGCAACCTGCAGCGTCTGGACGGCCCCGTGCGCGGCAATGGCAAGATCATTCAGGAGCTGGAAGGCGAATTCCGCGGCTCTGGCTGGAACGTCATCAAGCTGTTGTGGGGCAAGGGCTGGGACGAGCTGCTGGCCAAGGACAAGGACGGCGTGCTCAAGAAGATCATGATGGAGTGCAACGACGGCGACTATCAGGCCTTCAAGGCCAACGATGGTGCCTACGTGCGCAAGCACTTCTTCGGCCGCGACCCCCGCGCGCTGAAGATGGTCGAGCACATGAGCGACGACGAAATCTGGAATCTGCGCCGTGGTGGTCACGATGCGCAGAAGGTCTACGCCGCTTTCCATGCTGCCAACAACCACAAGGGTCAGCCCACTGTGCTGCTGGTCAAGACCGTCAAGGGCTTTGGCATGGGCAAGGTCGGTGAAGGCAAGAACACCGTGCACCAGACCAAGAAGCTGAGCGATGAGGACGTCAAGGCCTTCCGCGACCGCTTCAACATCCCAATTCCTGACAGCCAGGTCGCCGATCTGCCTTTCTACAAGCCAGCGGACGACACCCCTGAGATGAAGTACCTGCACGAGCGCCGCAAGGCCCTCGGCGGCTACCTGCCTCACCGCCGCGAAAAGGCCGACGAAGCCTTCACCGCGCCTTCGCTGGATACCTTCAAGGCCATTCTGGAGCCCACACCCGAAGGCCGCGAAATCTCCACTACGCAAGCCTACGTGCGTTTCCTCACGCAGCTGCTGCGTGACAAGAACATTGGCCCCCGCGTGGTGCCCATCCTGGTGGACGAAGCCCGTACCTTTGGTATGGAAGGCCTGTTCCGCCAGATCGGTATCTACAACCCCCACGGCCAGAAGTACACCCCTGTCGACAAAGACCAGGTCATGTACTACCGCGAAGACAAGGCCGGCCAGATTCTGCAGGAAGGCATTAACGAAGCCGGTGGTATGGCATCGTGGATTGCAGCTGCGACGAGCTACAGCACGTCCAACCGCATCATGATTCCTTTCTACGTCTACTACTCCATGTTTGGTTTCCAGCGCATTGGCGACCTGGCATGGGCAGCGGGCGACATGCAGGCGCGCGGCTTCCTGCTGGGCGGCACATCGGGCCGTACCACACTGAACGGCGAAGGCCTGCAGCACGAAGACGGTCACAGCCACATCCTGGCCAACACCATTCCTAACTGCGTGAGCTACGACCCCACCTTCGCACACGAAGTGGCAGTCATCATGCAGGACGGCCTGCGCCGCATGGTGCAGAACCAGGAAAACGTCTTCTACTACATCACGCTGCTCAACGAAAACTACGCCATGCCCGGCCTGCAGCCTGGCACGGAGCAGCAGATCATCAAGGGCATGTACCAGTGCAAGCCTGGCCAGAAGGTGCCCCAGTCCGGCCTGCGCGTGCAGCTGCTGGGCTCCGGCACCATCCTGCGCGAGTCCCTGTTTGCACAGGAGCTGCTGGAAAAAGACTGGCAGATCGCTGCGGACGTGTGGAGCTGCCCATCGTTCAACGAACTGACCCGCGACGGCCAGAACTGCGAACGTCACAACATGCTGCATCCGCTGGAAACCGCCAAGGTGCCCTTCGTGACGCAGCAGCTGCAAGGCACACAAGGCCCCGTCATTGCGTCTACCGACTACATGAAGGCCTACGCCGAGCAAATCCGCCCCTACATCCCCAAGGGCCGCAACTACAAGGTGCTGGGCACAGACGGTTTTGGCCGCTCGGACTTCCGCCGCAAGCTGCGCGAGCACTTCGAGGTGGATCGCCACTTCATCGTGGTCGCTGCACTGAAGGCGCTGGCCGAAGAAGGCAAGCTGCCTGTGACCAAGGTGGCCGAAGCGATTGTCAAGTACGGCATCAAGGCCGACAAGATCAACCCCCTGTACGCCTGATAGAGCACCGGAGACATAGATATGGCATTGACAGAAATCAAGGTCCCGGACATCGGCGACTTCGACAGCGTCGGCGTGATTGAAGTGCTGGTCAACGTGGGCGACACCATCAAGGTTGAGCAATCCCTGATCACCGTGGAGTCCGATAAGGCCTCCATGGAGATTCCTTCCAGCCACGCAGGCGTGCTCAAGGAACTGCGCGTCAAGCTCGGCGACAAGGTCGCTGAAGGCGCAGTGATTGCCGTGATTGAAACGGCAGACGCAGCCCCTGCACCAGCACCCGCTGCAGCCCCTGCTGCAGAAGCTGTAGCTGCCAGCGCAGCTCCTGCGCCAGTTTCAGAGCAAAAAGCAGCTGAAGTGCCCGCTACACCAGCGCAAGCTGCTCCTGTAGCTGCAGCAAGCTCTATGAATATCGCCATTCCTGACATTGGTGACTTCAAGGACGTGGCCGTCATTGAAGTGCTGGTCAAGGTGGGCGACACTGTAGAGGCAGAGCAGTCGCTCTTCACCGTGGAGTCTGACAAGGCTTCCATGGAAATCCCATCGCCCGCCGCTGGCACCATCACCGCCTTGAGCCTCAAGCTCGGTGACAAGGTCAACGTGGGGGACGTGGTGGGCGCCATGACAGTGCAGGGCGCTGCAGCACCTGCTCCTGTGGCTGCTACTCCCTCGCCCGCTTCAGCGGGAGAGGGCAGGGGTGAGGGTGCGACGGCCTCTGTGCCAGCACCTGCACCTGCAGTTGCCAACAGCCAGCCCTCACCCCAACCCTCTCCCGCAAGCGGGAGAGGGGGCGAAGCTGCCCACAACCCCACCGTGGCACCTTCGGGCAAGCTGCCCCATGCATCGCCTTCCGTGCGCAAGTTTGCGCGTGAGCTGGGCGTGCCGCTGGAAGAAGTCAAGGGCTCCGGCCAAAAGGGTCGCATCACGCAGGAAGACGTGATGGCCTTCACCAAGTCCGTCATGGCGGGCGCGGTGCAGACACTGGCCCAGCAGGCTGCTGCCCCCAAGGCCGCACCTGCTGCCGGTGGTGGCGCAGGTCTGGACCTGCTGCCCTGGCCCAAGGTGGACTTTGCCAAGTTCGGCCCTGTGGAGCGCAAGGATCTGTCGCGCATCAAGAAGATCTCGGGCGCCAACCTGCACCGCAACTGGGTGATGATTCCCCACGTCACCAACAACGATGTGGCCGACATCACCGAGCTGGAAGCCTTCCGCGTGCAGACCAACGTCGAGCAGGCCAAGGCCAAGAGCGATGTCAAGGTCACCATGCTGGCCTTCGTCATCAAGGCCGTGGTCGCTGCGCTGAAGAAATTCCCAGAGTTCAACGCCTCGCTCGATGGCGACACCCTGGTCTACAAGCAGTACTACAACATCGGCTTTGCGGCAGATACGCCCAACGGTCTGGTGGTGCCTGTGCTCAAGGACGCTGACAAGAAGGGCATTCTGCAGATCAGCAAAGAGATGGGTGAGCTGGCCAAGAAGGCCCGTGACGGCAAGCTGGGCGCTGCAGACATGCAGGGCGGCTGCTTCTCCATCAGCTCGCTGGGCGGCATTGGCGGCACCAACTTCACGCCTATCGTGAATGCGCCTGAAGTGGCCATTCTGGGCCTGTCGCGCTCGTCCATGCAGCCTGTGTGGAACGAAGAGAAGGAAAAGTTTGTGCCGCGCCTGATGCTGCCTTTGAGCCTGTCGTACGACCACCGCGTCATCGACGGCGCAGCCGCTGCACGCTTTAACGCCTTCCTGGGCCAAGTGCTGGCGGACTACCGCCGCATCTTGCTGTAACGAAAGGGCTGCTACCTATGGCAATCATCGATATCAAAGTGCCCGACATTGGCGACTTCGCCGAAGTCGGCGTGATCGAACTGCTGGTGCAGCCCGGTGACACCGTCACCGTGGACCAGTCGCTCATCACCGTGGAGTCGGACAAGGCTTCCATGGAAATTCCTTCCAGCCACGCTGGTGTTGTGAAGGAATTGAAAGTGAAGCTGGGCGACAAGGTCGCTGAAGGCTCCGTCATCCTGACGCTGGAAGCCGCTGGCGAGGCTGCAGCTGCTGCACCTGCTGCTGCTCCTGAAGTGCAAGCAGCTAGTGCACAGCCTGCAAGCGTTTCCGCGCCAAATGCATCGCAAAGCCAGTCTGCGCCAGCGCCAGCAGCTCCTGCATCTGTAGCAAGCAGCTACGCAGGTCATGTGGACCTGGAAGCAGACGTCGTCGTCATCGGCGGCGGCCCTGGCGGCTACTCTGCCGCCTTCCGTGCTGCGGACTTGGGCCTGAAGGTTGTGCTGGTTGAGCGTTACAAGACGCTGGGCGGCGTGTGCCTGAACGTGGGCTGCATCCCCTCGAAGGCGCTGCTGCACGTGGCGGCGGTGATGGATGAGGTCAAGCACCTGGAAGTGGCCGGCGTCAAGTTCGGCGCGCCTGAGGTGTCGATTGACCAGCTGCGTGCGCACAAGGAAAAAGTCATTGGCAAGCTGACCGGCGGCCTGGGCCAGATGGCCAAGATGCGCAAAGTCACCATCGTGCGTGGCGTGGCGGCCTTCGTTGGCTCGCACCACATTGAAGTGCAGGAAACCACCGGCGAAGGCAAAGAACTGGCTGGCAGCAAGAAGGTGGTGCAGTTCAAGAACGCCATCATTGCCGCTGGCTCTGAGGCCGTACACCTGCCATTCCTGCCCAAGGACGAGCGCATTGTGGACTCCACCGGCGCGCTGGCGCTCAAGGAAGTGCCCAAGCGCATGCTGATTCTGGGCGGCGGCATCATCGGCCTGGAAATGGGCACGGTCTACTCGACCCTCGGCGCACGCCTGGACGTGGTGGAAATGATGGACGGCCTGATGCAAGGCGCTGACCGTGATTTGGTCAAGGTCTGGCAGAAGATGAATGCCCACCGCTTTGACAACATCATGGTCAACACCAAGACCGTGGCGGCCGAAGCAACGCCCGAAGGCATCAAGGTGAGCTTTGAGCCTGCCAAGAACGGCGTCACCGTGCCTGAGCCCCAGACTTACGATCTGGTCTTGCAAGCTGTGGGCCGCACGCCCAATGGCAAGAAGATTGGCGCAGAAGCCGCAGGCGTGAGCGTGACGGATCGCGGCTTTATCAACGTCGATATCCAGATGCGCACCAACGTGCCGCACATCTTTGCCATTGGCGACATCGTGGGCCAGCCCATGCTGGCGCACAAGGCGGTGCATGAGGCACACGTGGCCGCAGAAGTTATCGCCGGTGAATTGCAGGGCAACAAGGAGCTGGCATCTGCCGCGTTCAACGCCCGCGTGATTCCTAGCGTGGCTTACACCGACCCCGAAGTGGCATGGGTGGGCCTGACCGAAGACCAGGCCAAGGCACAAGGCATCAAGGTCAAAAAGGGTCTGTTCCCCTGGGCCGCCTCCGGCCGCGCCATTGCCAATGGCCGCGACGAAGGCTTTACCAAGCTGCTGTTTGATGAAGAAACCCACCGCATCCTGGGCGGCGGCATCGTCGGCACGCACGCAGGCGACATGATTGGCGAGATTGCGCTGGCCATTGAAATGGGCGCAGACAGCGTGGATATCGGCAAGACCATCCACCCCCACCCCACGCTGGGCGAAAGCATTGGCATGGCGGCAGAAGTGGCGCATGGCAGCTGCACGGATGTGCCACCGGCACGGCGTTAAGCGCACTTTCTGAGAAAGTGCTGCAAAGCAACAAAGGCAACCTTCGGGTTGCCTTTTTTATTACATATTTTTATAGCTGCTAGCGCATGCTGGATAAGCCTTAGAGGTTGATTGGGCTGATATTTTTTATCTGTGCTTTGCCGCTTGTGCTTGACTCCCTCTCCCGCTTGCGGGAGAGGGCAGGGGTGAGGGGGTATGCAATTCCTTCCCCCGCTGGGAGAAGGCAGGGATGGGGGCCCGTGTGTGCGTGGTTAAAGCGGCGTGCTTGGTTTGAGCGAGGGAGTCGGGTCTCGGTCCGACAGCCGAGTTACTTTGTTGTAGCGACAACAAAGTAACCTTCACGCTTGCGTGGGGCGGAACTCATATTGCGAAGCAATGTGAGTGGAGACCAAAAAGCGCCTCTGCCGAGGGCTGTCCGGCTGAACTCCCGTCACTCCTTCGTCGCTCTGGTCAAACAGGCAGCCGGAAATCAGATTTTTATGTCCAAGCACGCCAGTCTTTCAGCTGACGTGCGGGGTAGCACTTGCGCTTGGCCTTGAAGAGGCTAGGGCGTGTCATCAATTGAGCCATATGGCGATTGCTGCCAGATGGATGCCTCCCAAGAACGCATCTGCAGTTTTGTCGTAGCGTGTTGCAATACAGCGGTACTGCTTCAAGCGTGCAAAGAAGTTCTCGATCAGGTGAGGTGCTTTGTATAAGTGTTTGTCGTACGGGCGTTGTTCTTTGCAGCACCTGCGACGGGGAATAACCACTTGTTTGCCTTGTCGCAAGTGAGGTAAAAGTTAGTTGGGTTCCCTAAAGCTTTGTACAGCCCCTCACGTGTCAGGCCGGTGTCTTTGGCCAGTTGCATCATGCCGCGTGCGCGGGCAATGTCGCCAAGGGCTTTGGCAAATACGGCAGCATCGTCGGGTGTCTGCTCCAGGCAGGCTTGCAGGTAGGCGGCGCAGTCTTCGTCAGACTGCAGATGCTCCGCAGCATCAAAGGCTTTGATGCCCAGTTTCTCAGCGGCTGTGCGGTTCATAGCTGTTACGCCTTCAATAGTTGCACCATGGCTTGGGCCTTGGCAATGTCGCGCTGCTGGGTAGATTTGTCGCTCCCCTGAGGCGATGAGCACCATGTTTTTATCCCCCAGTGGCCGGGTACTGGTGGTCCGTACACCCACAGAAGAAAAGCCCCAACTGTTACCGTTCCATAGCTGCTGGTTAGCTGGGCAAGCGTGGCGACTTGGCAGGTTGTGGTGGGGGGGGCTTGGTAGCTGTTCTCTATGGCGGGGAAAGGGCATGCATGGCCCGCACTTGCCAGATACCGGCTTCGCCCTGATAGGCAGTCCTCGGCTGAGCGTCATGTAATACTGCACGCCTTGTGCATAGCGCCCACCCGTGACATGAGCTTTCGCTTGGACCCATTGATTCACCGTTCTACCCTTCACGGCATCCTGCAGGCCGGGGCAGGCCCCTTCATCACCTTTCGCAGTTATCAGCTGGCAGCAGGGCGGCGCATTATCTGGAAGGCGCGCGAGCATCGCAAAGGCTTGTTGCGTGCGGCGCGTGCCATGGAGCATCTGCCTGTGCCGTTGTGGAAGTCGCGCGGCTACAACCGGCTGATGGGGGGCACTTTTGCGGTGGGGTCAGCGCTGTTTATTCTGGGCAGCGTGCTGTCCATGCTGCCGCAGGCGAGCGCTGCCTTGCTGGCCTGGGCCAACGTGATCTTTTTCATGGGCTCGATACCCTTCACGCTGGCTGCCTATATGCAGCACTTTCAGGCAGCCAATACAAGCAGTTTTACGCCAGACCCAGAGGGGCAGGCGCGCCACACCCGCATTCAGCTGCTGGGGTGGCAGCCCAGAGATGCTGGCTGGCTGAGTACGCTGACGCAGTTTCTGGGGACGCTGGCCTTTAACGTGAGCACGCTCAGCGCGGTGAAGCTGGGCAGCCTCTGGTATCTGCAGGATCTGCTGGTCTGGGCGCCGGATATGCTGGGGTCGGTGCTGTTTCTGGTGTCTGCCTATCTGGCCTTTGTAGAGGCCAATCACAGCTTCTGGCGCTGGCGGCTGAAGGATCTGGACTGGCAGATCGTGTTTGTGAATCTGGTGGGCTGTATCGCCTTCATGATCGCGGCATGCACGGCCTTTGTGCCACAGCAGGGGCAGTCGAGTGCAGTGGCGCTGTTTTCCAATGCGCAGCTGATGCTGGGGGCCGTGTGCTTTTTGATTGGTGCCTTGCTGGCGGTGCGTGAAGCCAAGGCGGCGGATCGCGTCTAGATTTCAACAAGTTTCATTTTTCATAGCTTCCAGCGCTTGCTGCATAAGCGCTGGAAGCATTTTTAATGCTTATTTTGTGTGCGTTCATTGCGCGGGTTGCGCGGCCAGTTCCTGCTCCAGCTGGCGCTGTTCGTTGAGCAGGCGGTCGACCTCTGCATTGAGTACCGCGGTTTCTGCATGGCACTGGGTGGCAATGGCCTGCATTTCGGTGCTCAGTGACTGTTCCCAGGTGGCTCCAGCCAGATTGTTGCTGGCACTGGATTTTTTGCGGCCTACGGCATCCATGCGCTCCTTGCAGCGGCTGGCAGCGCTGCGTGCGCGAGCTTGTGCGTTGGGAATGTCGTGGGCGTTCAGATCACGCAGGCGGCGTTCCTTGGCATGGCGTTCTGACTGCGCGCGCAGTTGCTGTGCGGTGCCTGCTGTAGTGGTAGTGGCAGTGGCAGAGCCTGTGGCTCCCAGTGTGCTGGGCCGCACTTCAATCTGCTTGCCGCGCATGCCGGTAGCTTCGCAGGGACGTTCCTGAAACGTGGTGCGGCCTGTTGCCGGGTCCTGGCATTGGTAGATGGCCCAGGCGGCTGTGGGTGCGTGCAGCCGTGCTACCGCTGGCTGCTTGCGTGCCGCTATATTGCGCACACTACCAGCATCAGACAGGGGGCAGACTTGTATTTCACCGTGGGCGAAGTTGCCCAACGTACGCAGCTGACGGTGCGCACCTTGCACCATTACGACACGATTGGGCTGGTAAGACCCAGCGGGCGCAGCCCTGCTGGCTATCGGCTCTACCACGTACAGGACATTGAGCGCCTGCATGCGGTGCAGTCCCTCAAGCAGCTGGGGCTGAGTCTGGAAGCCATTGCCGAAGTGCTGCAAGGGCAGGGCGTACAGCCACTGGTACTGATTGAACAGCAGATGGCACAGGTCCAGCAGGCCCTGGAGCAGGCACAGCTGCTCAAGGACAAGCTGCTGCTGGTGCGTGACCAGCTGCGCAGCAGTCAGGCTGCAGCAGACAGCGCACAGGCCTTGCTGCAAGGCATGCAGCTGCTGTCCAGCTACCAGCAGTTTTTGCCCGTGGGCCAGGTCCGCCGCTTGCTGAGCAGCTGGCGCAGAGCCAGGGGGCAATGGCAGCCGCTGGCTTTGGCCTTGCAGCAGTGCCAGCAACAAGGCCTGCCTGCCGATGCCCCCGAGGTGCAACAACTGGCGCAGCAGTGGATGCATGTGGCCATGGCCGTGTTTGGTGGGCAGCTCAGCACCATTCGCCAATGGGCGGATATGCACAAACACGCCCCGCAGACGGCGGCGCACATGGGGCTGGATACGGCCTTGCTGGCTTATCTGGAGCAGGCTATTGGCATGCGTATGGCGGCATTGCTGCGGCATATGAGTGCGCAGGAGCTGGAAAAGCTCGATGGCAGCCTGGGGCCCCAATGGGTGCAGCTGGCTGCTGATGCGCAAGCGCTGGTAGCTGCAGGCGTGGCTGCTGATACGCCGCAGGCCCAGGCACTGGCGAGCCGCTATGCCGAATTGCTCCACCGCACGGTGCGCCATGATGCAGCGCTGGCCGAGAAGATGCGGCGTGCCTACCACCAAGAGCCGATCCTGAGCCACGGGCATTACCTGTCACCTGCATTGCGCAACTTTTTAGAAAAAGCGCTTGACCCTGACGTTACGTGAGCCCTGACAGTCGTGCTTTCTAAGACTCGCTCACACCACCCTTGATACGTCGTTGCGAAGCCTTGTCGTACGACTTGTACTGCCTGCGGCTTCGCGCCTGCGCGGCCCGGCCTCGTCTCAAACGCAAAACTGCGGTTTGCTGGGCGGTGTGCGCGACTCTCCATGGAAAACCACCAAGAAAGCACATTCATGACGACCCACTTCAATCCCGCTTCCTGCCCAAGCCCTTCTGCATTGCGTGTGGCCGCTTCGCGGGCGCTGCACCAGCTGCTGGACACACAGCGTGTATTCGATGATCCCTTTGCCATAGGCATTCTGGGCGCAGCCACTGCCGCCCAGCTCATGCTGGACCCTGATGCCCATAACGATGTGACGGCGCGTTCCATGCGCGCAGGCATGGTGGCGCGCTCGCGCTTTGCGGAAGATCGTGTGCTGCGCGCCATTGCCGCAGGCGTGCAGCAGTATGTGATCGTGGGCGCAGGGCTGGACACCTGGGCGCTGCGCCATGCCCAGACGCTGCCGAGCGTGGAGGTGTTTGAGCTGGACCAGCCTGCCATGCAGCAGTGGAAGCAGCAGATGCTCCTGGCCAATGGCTGGCACCTGCACCCGCGTCTGCACTGGGTACCTGTGGATTTGCGGGAGCAGGCCGCACTGCAAGACCCGCAGCGGCTGGGCTGGAGCCGCAGTAGCCCGAGCGTGATCAGCATGCTGGGCGTGCTGGTGTATCTGCACCAGCACGAGGTAGCGCACAGCTTGCAGCGCCTGCGTGCATTGCCCGCAGGTTCTGTGCTGGTGCTGGACTACCGGCTCGAAGACCAGTGCCTGCCGCCTCTGGAGCGCAGCATGATGCAGTTCACCGGCCAGATGATGGCGGCAGGCGGCGAGCCCTGGCTGTCTGCGCACACCCCGGATGGCATGCGCCAGTTGCTGGCAGAGGCGGGTTTTACCGTGGAAGAAGATCTTGGTCCGCAAGAGCTGAATACGTGCTACTTCGCACGCCGCCGTGACGGGCTGCAGATTGCAGGTGGGGGTTTTCGTTATCTGAGTGCCATCAAGCACTGATGGCTGCCCCCGTATGCGCTGTGGTGGCATGCGGGGGGGCTTTGCTGGCTTATGCCTATGCCTTGGGCTGAACCGCAGGGCGGGTGCGGTAGAACTGCATGGGGAACTCTTTCATTTCCTTGGCATGCTGGTTCAAGACCGACTGCTTCATCTTGCCGACCACGTGCATCTCGCAGGGCTTGCAGTCAAAGCGCAGGGTCAGCTTTTCTTTGCCGTTGATCAGCTGCAGTGGTTCGGCCTTGATGGTGCCCTTCACACCAATCACGCCCTTGGCCTGCTTGGGACAGAGGCTCATGGAAAAGCGCACGCAGTGCTTGGTAATCATCAGGCTGACTTCGCCCAGCTCTTCCTTGCTCTCATACGCTGCGTCGATGACCTTCACGCCGTGCTTCATGTAGAAGTCATGGGCCTTGTGGTTGTAGACGTTGGCCAGATACGTCAGCGTCTCTTCCGGGAAGGGCACGGGCGGCTCTACCGGCTTGGCACGTGGCAGGCGCACAAAGCCGTCTGCACGGGCCTGCTCCAGCGCAGCCACGGCATCGCGGCGCAGCTGGTTCAGGGCGGAGGCGGGCACAAACCAGGGCTGGCTGATGGACAGGCTGATGTCGTTGACTGCAAAAATCGTTGCGCCAAAGCGGCCCAGCTGTTCGCGCAGCGTGGCTTCGGCTTTGGAAGCATCCGTTGCAGCCTGGTGTTCCTGCGCAATGGCTGCACTGCCTACAAAACCGTCTTCATCGGTCAGCGTTAGCGCAAAGCCGTCGGCGGTTTCCTTGAACTCGGCCCACAGGCCAATGCGGCGGTCGCTCGACTTCTTGTCGAGCATGCGCACCCAGTTCATGTCACGGTTGCGGTTGATTTCCAGGCCTTTGCGTAAGTCCTTGAACTCGGCAATCTCGTTCTTGGGGAAGACACGCCAGATGCCTTTCTTGGCATTCACGCACTCGGCGCGGTTGATGTGCACACCTACCAGTTCCTTTTGCAGGTCGTAGTAGCACAGACCGTCGCCGTTGTTGAAGATGGCGGTCTTGTCGTTGCTTTCAAATTCAAACCACTTGTCACCCACCTGTGTGACCCAGCCCACGGCGCGGCCCGGGGTTTTGGGCGTGTCAAACGCACCAATGTCCTGTTTGCGGCCGTTGACAAAGTAGTCTGTGAATTCGCGGTTGAAGTTCTGGTCAGGGTCGGGATTGAAGGTGAAGGTGGTCGTGCCCGAGGACGAGCGTGCCAGCGGGTAGTCCGAAACTTCGCGTTCTTCAATGATTTCGTCGAGCAGCTTGCGGTAGTGGGCCGTGATGTTCTTCACGTAGGCCATGTCCTTGTAGCGGCCTTCAATCTTGAAGCTGCGCACACCGGCGTCGATCAGCGCACGCAGGTTGTCGGACTGGTTGTTGTCCTTCATCGACAGCACATGTTTTTCGTGCGCAATGATGCGGCCGTTGGCGTCCAGCACCTCGTAGGGCAGGCGACAGGCCTGGTTGCAGTCACCACGGTTGGCACTGCGGCCCGTGTGGGCGTGGCTGATAAAGCACTGGCCCGAATACGCCACGCACAGCGCGCCGTGGATGAAGTATTCAATGGTGGTGTTTGGATTGAGCACATCGTGCACGGCCTTGATCTGCTTCAAGTCCAGCTCGCGTGCCAGCACGATCTGGCTCAGGCCCACGTCCTGCAGGAACTTGGCTTTCTCGGGCGTGCGAATGTCGTTCTGGGTGGATGCGTGCAGCTGGATGGGGGGCAAATCCAGCTCCAGCAGGCCCATGTCCTGGATGATCAGCGCGTCCGCGCCGATGTTGTACATGTCCCAGGCCATCTTGCGCGCGCCTTCGAGCTCATCGTCGCGCAAGATGGTGTTGAGCGTGATGAAGATGCGGCTGCCAAAGCGGTGGGCGTGCTTGACCAGACGCTCCAGATCACGCGTCTCATTGCCTGCCGTGGCGCGTGCGCCAAAGCCGGGGCCGCCGATGTACACAGCGTCCGCACCGTGGTTGACCGCTTCAATACCAATGTCGGCGTTACGTGCGGGGGAGAGAAGTTCGAGTTGATGAGGCAATAGAGACATAGGGGGCGAATTATCCGTGCGCCACACGCCTGTGTGGGGAATGGGGGGTATTGTGAAACGATGCTGTGAGCAGTAGCGGTCAGCAGCCAAACAGCAGCTGGCGATCTTGTCCTATAGCCGTTGCACAGCTTTATGGGCAGGGTTGAGTTTCCCGCTTTAAGGTGCTTTCCTATTTCTTCCATGGCTCTTGAATTCAGTTCTTACTACACCCTGATCTGTGCGGCAGTGGTGCTCATCATTGGCAGCTTTCTGGTGCGCAAAGTGCCGCTGCTCAACAACTTCAATATTCCGGAGCCTGTGGCGGGTGGTCTGGTGGCTGCCCTGGTCTGTTTAGGGGTGTATCAGTTCACGGGCTATCGCGTAAGTTTTGATGCGGAGTTGCAAAACGCCTTCATGCTGGTGTTCTTCTCTTCCATCGGACTCAGCGCCAATTTCTCCAAGCTCAAGGCGGGCGGGCGGGCCTTGCTGGTGTTTCTGCTGGTGATTGTGGTGTTCATCGGTGTGCAGAACACAGTAGGCATCACCATGGCCAAGCTGCTGGGGCTGGACCCACTGATCGGTCTGGTGGCTGGCTCCATCACCTTGCTGGGTGGGCATGGTACGGCGGGTGCGTGGGGCGCGGTGCTGGAGCATGAGCATGGCGTCAAAGGTGCGATCACCCTGGGTATTGCCTGCGCCACTTTTGGTCTGGTGATTGGTGGCCTGGTCGGCGGCCCACTGGCCAAGTGGCTGATCCGTCGCAATGGCCTGCGTGGTCCGGTGGCAGATGGCAATAGCGACAGTGAGGAATCGGCCATGCCCAATTTCTCGTCGCCCCACAAGAACCGCCTGATTACGGCAGAAGCTGCGGTGGAAACCCTGGCCTTGTTCGCGGGCTGCCTGGCTTTTGCGCAGTTCATGACCGAGCTGACGGCAGGCTCCAGCTTCAAGCTGCCCACTTTTGTCTGGGCGCTGGGCGGCGGGGTGCTGATTCGCAATGCGCTGGACTATGTGTTTCGCTTTGAGGTGTTCGACCGTGAGATTGACGGGTTTGGCCAGGACTCGCTGGCGATCTATCTGGCCATTGCGCTGCTGGCGGTCAAGCTGTGGGAGCTGGCTGATCTGGCTGGGCCGCTGGTGATCATTCTGGCGGTGCAGACCCTGGTGCTGTTGCTGTACGTGGGTTTTGTGACCTTCCGAGTGATGGGCAAAGACTATGACGCTGCCGTGCTCTGCGCCGGCAACTGCGGCTTTGGCATGGGTGCTACGCCCACGGCGGTGGCCAACATGCAGGCCATTACCAACCAGTACGGCTCTTCATACAAGGCCTTTCTGATTGTGCCCATGGTGGGGGCTTTCTTTATCGACATTCTGAATGCGGTGTTCATTCAGCTCTTTCTCAAGTTCTTGAGCTGATGGAAACAAGAGGGCCATGACGGGCGGAGATAATTCCGGCCCATGACGATTGCCTTTTCTGACCACGAACACTGGATGCGCCACGCGCTGCAACTGGCGCAGCAAGCTGCGGCTGCGGGCGAAGTGCCCGTGGGGGCCGTGGTGGTCAAAGATGGGCAGATGGTAGGCGAGGGGCGCAATGCCCCTCTCTCGTGCAATGACCCGACGGCCCATGCCGAAGTGCAGGCACTGCGCGCTGCGGCGCAAAAGCTGGGCAACTACCGGCTCGATGGCTGCACCCTGTATGTGACGCTGGAGCCTTGCACCATGTGCAGCGGCGCCATGCTGCATGCGCGCGTCGATACCGTGGTCTATGGTGCGGCCGAGCCTAAGACGGGCGCTGCAGGCTCGGTGCTCAATGTGTTTGGCTACCCCGCCATCAACCACCAGACCCAGGTGGTGCGTGGTGTGCTGGCCGAAGAATGTGCGGCAGTGATGGCAGCATTCTTCCAGCAGCGCCGCGCCCAGCAGCGTGCGGTGGCGCTGGCCAATCACCCGCTCAAGGACACAGCGCTGCGCCACCCGGACAGCGCCTTTGCCGACCTGCCTGACTGGCCTTATGCGCCGCAGTGGCGCAGTGACCTGCCTGCACTGGGCGGTTTGCGCATGGCCGTGGTGGACGAAGGCCCCAGGAATGCCAGCATGACCTGGCTGTGCCTGCATGGCGCGGCCAGCTGGGGGTATGGCTTCCGGCATCTGGTGGCACAGTGGCTGGTGGCAGGCCATCGTGTGGTCGTGCCCGATCTGCCCGGCTTTGGCCGCAGCGACCAGCCCAAGCGTGACAAGGTGCATACGGCAGACGGGCATGTGCAGCTGCTGCAAGAACTCGTGCAGGCCATGGACTTGCATCAAGTGGTGCTAGTAGGCGAGGGCGATGGCGCACGGCTGGGACTGGCGGTGGCGCAGGCCATGCCCGAGCGTTTTACTGGCGGCTGGCTGATCGATAGCTGGCCCGATGCAGATGTGCCCAAGCCGTTGGCGCAGTGGCTGCAAGCCGCTGCCAACAAGCCGCAGTGGGATGTAGTGCAGGGCATGGTTCAAGCAGGTTTTTGGCCTCTAGGGCAGATGCAGCAAGCGCCACTAGCTATACCTTTTGCACAGGCCGGGCACCGCGCAGCGCTCAAGGCCTGGCCGCGGGTGCAGGCGCAGCTGCCTGCGGTGCCGCATGAGTTGCTGAGAGGCTGGATGGAGCAGGGCAAGTGCTGGATTACCCGCAGCGCCACCAACACCTTGATGCCACAGGCCGCGTGGGAAGCCGCCTGGCATGACACCCTGTCTGCACTGCGGCAATACCCACAGGCGCTGCAACAGACCCCCTTGTTCCCTATGGTTCCCGCGCAGGCAGCCATCAGCGCGGCGCAGGCTATGGAATACTTTGGGGCAACAGCCAGGGCGGTTGCGTCCTAGCCAGCCAACATTGATAGATCTTTATGGAGCATGCAGCCCAGCCGCTGCATGACACGCTGTGGCGACTTCCAAGAAAAAAACCTCTCCCGCACCTGAGCATGCACACGCGCATGATGAACATGGCTGCGGCGCACACGACTGCTGCCAGCATGATCACGAGCATGGACATACGCATGCCCACGGCGAGCACTGCGACCACCACCACGATCATGCGCACGATGGTGGCTGCTGGGGCCATGACCACAGCCACGGCCCCAGGCACATTTATGTGTATTCCCCTTCGGGGGCGGTGCGTGACAAGGCCGCGTTCAAGCGCGCCATCAAGCGCCTGCAAGCCATGGGGCATGAAGTGGAAGTCGATACCGACGCCTTGAGCAGCTACCAGCGCTTTGCCGGTGACGATACCACACGCCTTGCCGCCATTGAACGTGCTGCCGCCAGCGGTGCCGATGTGGCGCTGATTTCGCGCGGCGGCTATGGCCTCACACGCATCCTGCCCGGCATCAACTACCAGGCCGTGGCCAAGGCTGTAGAGCAGGGCACGCACTTTGTGGGACTGAGCGACTTCACCGCCTTCCAGAACGCCTTGCTGGCCCAGACGGGTGCGGTGAGCTGGGCGGGCCCTGCGCTGATTGCCGATTTTGGGCAGAAAGACGGCGTTGACGACATCATGCTCGACTGCTTTGAAGACCTGCTCTACGGCCACGGCGAAGGCGCGGGCTGGCGCATGCCCAAGCAGCCGGAAGGCGCAGTGCCCGATGATTTTTATGTCGAAGGCGGTGCGACGCTGTGGGGCAGCAATCTGGCGGTGCTGGTGTCGCTGCTGGGCACGCCGTACTTCCCGCAGGTGGAGGGCGGCATTCTGTTCCTCGAAGACGTGGGCGAGCACCCCTACAAAATCGAGCGCATGCTCACCCAGCTGCTGCATGCCGGTGTGCTGTCCCAGCAAAAAGCCATCGTGTTTGGCCAGTTCACGGAGTTCAAGCTCACCAGCCACGACAAGGGCTACAAGCTGCAAAGCGTGATTGACTGGCTGCGCACGCAGGTGAAGATTCCTGTGCTGCAGGGCCTGCCTTATGGCCATGTGGCCACCAAGGTGCTGTTGCCTGTGGGCGCGCCCGTGTCGCTGTCGGTGGAAGGGCGCGACGCGCTGATCTACTGGGGTCATACCCATTAATTAAAAACAAGAGCTGCTAGCGCTTGCTGGACGGGCGCTGGTGGCCAATCTGGCTTGTAACTTCTCAAGAGACATTCCATGGGCAAAGCCGCCTTGCAATGGACGGATGACATGCTGGCCCAGCTGGGCAAGGAAAAAGACGCCGTGCTGGCCGAGCGCTGGGGCACCACGGCCAAGACCGTGAACCTCAAACGCAATGCGCTGGGTATTCCCGCGTTTGGTCATCTGCAGTGGACGGGTGAGATGCTCGCGCTACTTGGCACGGACAGCGATGCAGAACTGGCCAAACGCTGGGGCATGAGCAAGGCCAGTGTGGTGGCCAAGCGCAAGGAGCTGGGGATTGCCTGCACTTCAGAGCAGCAAGGCGGTGCATTTGACTGGACCCCTGAAGCCGTGGCACTGCTGTGAGAGGGAGTGAGATAACTACACCTTGTGGGGCGTGATAAATACGAAATATAGGGAGAAATGGCGGGATATAGGAATGGCATCAGTGAAAGAGCATTACAGCAGGTGAAACGCTATAAGCTGGTAGTTTTTACCGCTGACTCGTTGAACGAGCCGCGCAACTTCTTCGCCTTGCATTGAAGTCTTGACCACCTGCACCAATCCAGATGGGCGTTCCACAAACTTGACGGAAGAGATACGGCCAATGGAATTGATCGTTGAAATTAGCTTAGAAGAGAGAAAGATCCATGAAGGCTGAAACTGGCAGCAACTCCGCAACAGCGATATCGAACCTGCGGCAACAGTATGCAGACATTGTTGTCCTCCGCGCATCTGTTCAGGCAATACCATATGTCGGTGGGCCACTCGATACGCTGCTAGCTGGTCGCGCCGGGCAAATCCACTTAGAGCGAGTCGAGAAATTCACACACGACCTTGCTGATCGTTTAGCGACTGTAGAAGCTGCCGCAGCTAACTTAAATGACGAAGCATTTGCAGACCTCATGCTTCGTGCGTTCGAGGCAGTAGCCCGCACACGCTCTGATCAAAAGCGGTCTCGATTCGCCGAAATCATTGCCAACCAAATCGCAAAATCGACGCCATGGGAAGAGCCTGAAAACGCGGTACGTTTGCTCTCGGACCTCGAAGATATTCACATCGAAATAATAGCTGCGGCGCTCAATGCCCCCATCTCAGAGGGATCATTTGCGAAATTACGTGTGATTTCAATTGCAGCCCGGCCCATCGAAAGCGAGAAACAAAATTCGCCGATATCTTTACTTGCTTCGTTTCCTAGCTATGGGACAGCCGCTCTTCGGATGGCATGTGCTGAACTTGTTGCGAAAGGTCTACTGCATGACGAGGGAATCGGACGCTTGGGCGTGGGTTCGATGACGTACTTTGTTCCAACGGAACTTGCGGAATGGTTTTCTGGCTGGATAAATAAGTCTTATAAAAAATGACTCTCCATCAAGCATTCCGAGAGTTTGCGTGACAAGAGTTAAAAGGCCCCAAATTCGGGGCCTTAGTCATTAAAGAGATCTCTATTCCGAGCATCAGCCGCAGCCTGCATGCGGGCACGAATGCGATTGATCAGGCGGCGCACGCTGCGCTCATGCATGTTGTAGCGCTTGGCCAGCTCCGCATAGTTATGGCCGTTGAACGCCTCATACAGCTCCTGGTCGCGCTTGCTGAGCTTCCAGTGATAGTCTTTGGGGAAGTTGATGTTCTGGCCGCCCCACACATTGGTCAGGTGGTCGGTCAGTGAGCTGGCCACCAAATCGGCCGCCGCATCCGGCATATGCTCCGCCAGATGTTTTTTGGCCACGTCCAGCAAGTCCGACAGGAACTCATTCCTGCGCACAGCCATGCTGGAATCGCGGTCAACAAAGGTGGTCATGGGTATCAATTGCTCCGTGGGGGAAATGGCCGTCCTACAGCGGCCCTCAAATTGTCCCAGACTAAATAGTGCCGATCAAATCCCACTTCGGGATTGAGCGCGTTGCCAAAGGCCACCTCGGCGCACAGCAGTTGCTCGGCGCTGAGCAGCCCCTGCTGGTGGCGTGCGCGCACCTCATCCTTCAAGCGGACGATATCGGCGGGCAGAAAGCGCATGGCCCACTTCTTGAGCGTCTCAATCACCAGCTCGGCGCGGTCTTGGTGGCGCTTGGCCGGGTTCGATGGCACCTTGCGTGTGCCGCGCATCCACTGCACATCATCCACACCCGCAATACGCTGCACATACGCCGTCAACGCCGCCTCTGAGGGGTCGCGCACCGCGCCCAGCTCATGCAAAAACAGCCACAGTGCCCGCACCTTCTTGGCATCCGGCCCCGTGGCTTGCTTGCGGTCGCCCGCTGCCTTGCGCAGCTTGAATCCCTGTGCCTTGAAATAGTCGATCACCTTGTTCATGCCGTCCAGCGACATGGCCGACAACGACTCATTGCCGCCCTGGGCGAACAAGATGGCCCGGTACGTAGGCTCATCCAGGCCCAGCTCGCGCTTGGCCACGTGCACCAGCTTGATGCGATCTAGGCGATAGGCTTTCTGTTTGGGTGTCATCCTTGGCACTCCTCTTATCTGTAATGAGAAAGCCCCCGGCAGATGGTTCCTGCGCGGGGGCCTGATGGAGGGATGGGCGGCGGTTAAAGCATCTGCTGGATTTCTTCGGCCATCTTGCGGCTGGCAGCAATCCAGGCGGAACGTGTCTCGGCCTTCAATTGCCCCCAAGGCAGCAGGCTCCTGTCTCCACCAGGCAAGCTGGCCCGAAACACCTGATAGGCTGCTTGGGCAATGGCTTCAAAGCTTTTCATACGGCCGCCAAATCCAAAGGAATCGCCT
>ENA-UOJC01000939-UOJC01000939.1-human-gut-metagenome-genome-assembly--contig:-C104-NODE-939-length-44426-cov-9.800410_pt1 | contig 44426 bp, 40 predicted proteins | sample MGYA00242339_ERZ723886 | MGnify/ENA metagenome assembly ERZ723886 | reverse complement strand
GCGCGGCGTTCTTGGAAGTGATGACAGGAACGCCGGTCTGCGTCTCAATGGCCTTCCGTGCGTCGCCAGCCACCTTGCCACCAGCACGGGCCACGTCGATGTTCTCCGAAAAGGTTGCCGGTGCCTTCTGCTTGGAAATTTCCGTGGTGGTGGCCTCCGCCAGCATATTCAGCACCAGCTCCAGCGTGGTCATGTTGTCGCGGAGGTTTTCCTTTTTCAAACCTTTCAGGTTTTTGTACTGGCGGGTGGACATTCCCGACCACGCGCGGGAGATCTCATCGGTGAGGATTGCGTATTCCACGCCTTTCTGCACGCCGCGTGCATCCCATTCATCTGTCAGTTCCTTACGGACTTGGATGGCCTGCAGCCGCTGGTTGATCCACTCACGGGTATAGCCCTTTTTGAGATAGGTTTCCAATGCCCGCTCGATGGTCAGCTCTGGGTCGATGGTCTCCTCAATGCGGTCCCGTCCCACCTGTGCCAGCCACAGCTTGAACGGCTCTGCCCTGGATGACGGGATGGACTGGATGATGCGGAGGAGCTGTTCGGTATCGGCCACATCGGTCAATCGTTTTTTCCCGTCTGGAGCAGTCATTTTCAAACCGTGACAATTCGTCACGGTTTCATTGCCTTCGGCCTTCAACCGTTGTTTGAGTTTGCGCCAATATGCTGTGGGATCAACGCTGTCCGTCAGTACGCCAACCACATCGACAATGGAGAAGTACCATTCTTCCTTTTCCTCGTCCCACGCCGTGCGGATGCGTTGGTTTTCAAAAAGCTGAATTTTAAGAGACATCCTATCACCTCAATTCCCAATCACCCAGAATCAAGTCAACGCGCCGTTATCCTCCACCTTTTCCACTTCAGACAGTTCTTCCCAGTCCTCACGATTTCCGCACCTGCGAAGGTAATCGTGGCCGCCGTCCACAGCGCAGGAGCCGCAGCCGCAAAACTTGAAATCATGGATGGTTTTACTCTCGATGACATCTCCGCATTTCTTGCATCTGATTGCATTCTTGATAATTCTCGGCATAGTCATTCCCTCTTTAGCGCATTTCTGATTTTCTTTTTCTCCGCTGCCATCTGTGTGCAGTCGCAGCAGAGGAATAGCACACTTATCCAGAATGGAGTTCTTTTTCGCGTCCCGTGCCGCCTGCTTGCTCCCGGATTTATGAGATCCGCCATCCGCTTTAATCGTTAGCACATACTTTGCCGATTAGGTCGCAAGTTAGTTCAAAGTTGGTCCCAAGTCAGTTCCAAGTTGGTTCCAAGATTCGTTAGTATTTTGGATTATTTGGACGCAAACCACCTTGCGGCACTTGTTGTTCCTTCGCAGAAAACCTTCCCGCTTTCACGCAATTCTCTCATCAAAACGCGAATTTGGTTTCGATCAAGCCCCGGCAAAACTTGCTGCAATTCTTTGAACGGAGTACCAACTTCGTTATTCTGCCGGATGTGCTTTAGAAGAATTGTTCGTGTACTTTCCCCGATAATGGATATGCAGTTTGCCGTGAACAGTATACTGAGGGATATGCGTTTCAAGGTTCCCATTGACCTTGATAGTCAAGGTCATACGAACCATCTCCATTTCTCGTGATCAATTCCTCGCTCCGCTTCCAACAAGCGAAAACTGAGCAGAAATGCCATTCTCCTTCGGCAACTCGCAGGTTACCTTCAAGGTCTCTGAACAACCTAAACAATAAATGCGTTATTTGTCGATTGTATCGGTAAGTAATGTCTCTACATCTTCCATATCAGCAAGCTGAAGATTTGATTTTATCTCAAGCTTCATGGTTGATATTTCTTTCGCTGTCAGGGTACTTCTATCCCAATAATATAACAGTATGCGTTCTGTTAGCTTTTGGTTGTTAACAATCATCGTACCTTTGTCGCTGTTCCATAGAGTATTGCGCCATATTATATTATCAATATACAAAAGTTCCTGAGGAAAATCCCCAAAAATCTCGCCAAAGTTCTTTTGCTGCTGAATCGAAACTTTAACCGCAGCCCTAACAAATGGCAGCAGTGCTACTGGACGAAAAAGAAGGTTTCCACCGGTTCTATTGCGGTATGGTTGTGCATTAGGTTCGGCAGTTGCATAGGCATATATGTCTTCAAAACAGTCAATCAAGGCATTCCAAAACGCACCACACAATTCTTCAAATTGATGAATAGTTACGTCATTGGGACGTTTACGAATAAACTCCTTGATTTTTCCTTTTCCTTTCGTCTTCGCACCTTCTGGATTCAGAACATCCATATCTTTAAGCAGTATCCACAAGATTTCCAAATTACACTCATAAAATGTAATAATAGTTGTAAATGCCTTGTCATTATTTTCCGGGATAGCTTTCGTCCTGGAATCCAAAAGTCTGTCTCTTGCAAACAACGGATGAGTATCAATCAAATCTCGCGATGCAATTGCCACAACATCGTCTTCATCGAGAGCTATAATATCACGCATAGATACGGGTTTAGCATATCTGTTAAGTGTACTAAAAAGTCTTCTTGAGCGTTGCATACCTGCATCATCCGTTTTGTGTCCAATAAAAATAACGGGAATCTGTTCATCATTATACCTGTCAGATTCATTTACAACTTTTTTAATACCTTCAACCCTATGCTGTCCATCAACAGGGAAAATTTTCTCATCACCGTTAAGCTCAAGGACACCCAAATTATAGAATTCAGCCCCATCGTCATACTCCAACCTTACTTCATGCCAGGTAGGAACACCGTCATAGACTGCAAGAACGAGGGCATTAAAAAAGCGTTCTTCTTGTGTTTCTATATAGTTGGCAATGCTTCTGTAGTTGTTTGTTATGCTTCTCTGAAGCATCTGCTTTAACAAATCCGACTTATGAAGTTCATTGTCTACTCTCTTTACGTATTCGGAAACATCTTTGAACCGCATGGTTGCAACATAATAAACCCAATCACCTATATGAGCTCGTATTGCTGGTATTTTCATTGTTACCTCCCAATATTAAAAAGCTGCCCTCATTGCCTGATTGTAAACTTCAGGATACCTATCATTAAATGGCGGCAATACCGTTTTTATCAATTCCTTTTCCAGTTCGTCAATACAGTCATTGCTCTCTAATGGCAGCGGAAGATACTGCACATATAAGTAGGGACTCCAATACCGTTTCATTTCTACTATTTTTAGACGCTCAGTTTCACTGGCATACTCGCTTACTCTCTTTCTTAAATTTTGATAAGGAGTTTTTCGGGCTCTGCCTATGTATGCTAAATACAGATGGATATCAGATATGACATTTGGCTTTATTAAAAAAATGTATACACCGCCGCAATTATTAGGCACATTTGCTATTGCGGGATTAATCTGATTAGTTCCATCCACAAAGTATTTAAATTCTGTCCATGGCTGCTCTACATAACATTTCAAATGCTCCGGGAATCGAGCCCATTCACCGGATGGGTTCAAAATAAACGGAACACGGTGTAGTTTCACAGCTTCACACATGTCTAATCTGTCCATAAGCACATCTCTTTCTTTGCTTTCTGGAAATGACTCAGTTTTTATCGTTTTTGGAGAAATTTTACTGCCAAAAATCCTTTAATTTCTTAGCTCTACTTGGGTGGCTAAGTTTTCGCAGTGCCTTCACCTCAATTTGTCGAATTCGTTCACGAGTAATGGAAAATTCATTACCGGTTTCTTCTAAAGTGCGAAGGCAATCATCATCGATACCAAAACGCAGCTTTAACACCTTTTCTTCCTTGGGGGTTAAAGTGGATAACGTCTCTAAAACGGATTCTTCTAAAATAGAAGCGATGACAGAATCGAACAACTCTTCCCCAGGTTGAATGAGTCCTTGTGGCAAAGCAGAAACCTCGCTGCAAAAATCATCTTCAAAAAAATCCGAGATACTTAAACGATTTTCTGATTGCTGAATCGCTGCTTTAAGAAAATCCTTGGTCTGTATGAAAGAAATACCAAGATATTCTGAAATCTCCGTTATTATGTCTTCGAAAGGCTTATCAGGCACGCGTTCCAAGACGGAAAGATAACATTCGTAAACGCAGAGCATTTTTTCTTTATAGTGAGCTGGGAAATAATATTCCATCCAGATAGGATTGCACTCCCTATTAATATTCTGCTGTATCCACAAAGACGCATACGATTGGAATGCCGAAAATCCATCTGGATCAAACCTGTCGACCGCAATGACTAACCCCACAAATCCCGCAGATACTGCATCGGCAATATCATATTGGTGTGATTTTGCCATTGAAAGTGCGATTTTTAAAGCAACTCGTAAGTGAATAAGTATTAGGCGTTCCCGGGCAAATGTGTTTCCTGCAGCCACCTGGGCTGTAAGTGTAGATATTTCGCCATACTGAGGTGGAGGTAACTTTCTGATAAGATCGACAATATACTCAAGTTCCGGCGATAATGAAATAATTTCACTGAAAATGGCATCATAGTCTATTCGGCTATAATCCTCAAAACAGTCGGTATCTTTTCCCGAAGGTGCCGTTTCATAAATAATTATTCCACGTATTTCAAGAGCCTCACTCAGTTGATCTACTTCAGATACCGACAAAGAGTAGGTGTCCGACAAGTCCATAATATCATCGAAAGTCAAAAAGCCTTTTTCCACCGACTTGGCAATTAGTTGCTTTTGACAGTCTACAACCTTGGACATCCCGGACACCTCCCACACTCAAAATCTATCTCTTATTCAGCATTAGCCCGACACATATCCAAGATATCTTTGCTGGTAGTACCATCATTAAATCGCTCGTTGAATTCCTCAACGAAGTCATACATGCGATTAATGTATTCAGCTGGATCGGTTGATCCTTCAACAAGTTTTTCGTGCAAAACCTCAACGCCGCCGAGAACATAAGCATCAAAGAGCTGTAAGTCGGCTTCATCTGCGCCAAATCGCCGGAAAGCTTTATCTAATCGTGCTTCCTCATTAGGCTCATGTTGAGTATCCAGAATAAGAATAAGACGAAAGATATATTTCAGCTGCTCAGAGTTGTTTATAAGCTGTTCCGGGAAAATGTTCTGATCCGCAATATCTCCATCGGAGTTTTTGACCCCTTTCCGCTTAAAAAGGAATCCAATTAAGGGCGCATTCATATAAACATCCAGATTGCGTTCAAAGAGTTTTGCCTTTGCCACATCATCAAAAACAGATGTCAATGCACTAACTTTTTCCGCATGGCTTCCTGTAAAACGATACTGTTTATCAAACATGATGACACCCCTTTATACCAGATGAGTATGGAACTCATCTATTTTTTCAAAGTAATGCCGAGTCATTACTTTTGTGCCAAGGTGTTCTTCTGCCAGCTCACCATCGGTATCTTTGATGAATATGATGACCTGCTCTGCCGTCTCAGGAATTGCAGAACAAATTGCTTTAATTCGGCGCTTATCGAAGGCAGACAGCGGAGCATCCATGACAAGAGGGTAAGGCTCTGAATATGCCTCGTCACCATTCTCAATTTGATTTTCTCTCGCCATTTTAATGATGGCAGAAATAAACGCAAAGATAACAGAGATGCTCTGCGCAGTAGATGTCTCGACTCCGCCATCAAAGTCAGTCACATAGACAGAAATGTTGTAATGTTCATCAATCGTAAGCGACAAGCCCCCATCATAAATAGACTTAAATATCTCGTTGATGTACATCTGCAACTTTGTTCTGATCAGAGCCTCTTTTTGCTTATACTCCGCATTTAACTCATCGTAAATTCTCTGAGTATATGCCTTGTACAACTCAATCATCTGATTGTTCTTGTCAAGGAGCGAAAGCTCAGAGCGGCTATTCTCTTTCTGGCGCTTCTCTTCTTCAAAAGCACCTTGCTTTCGAAGCAATTGCTGCTGTTCATCTCTACGTTTAGTAATCGTGTCTGTACAAGCTCGGATCTGAGCGTTCAGTTTCTTAACCTGCTCCCGAACATCATCCCCATCCAGTTTTTCACTGATAATAGTCAGTTGTTCTTCATAATCTGCGATGGATTCTTCTTGCTGGCTAATTAAACCAACCTGCTCTGCGATATCCTGATATAAAGAAATCTCTTTGCTATATTTAGAACGAGAGTCTTTGATAAATTGGCCTACAGTCACGCCAATAGACTGGGGAGGCAGATAATCCATCAACTCTGAAACCTTATTGTAAGGGATTGTGCCTGGATCGAGATGTGTTCCACAGATACATGTGCCTCGTTTTAGCAAAAATTCGATTGTTTTGGAGTGCATTTCTGGAATATCTTTCCCGCTGAAATCACTATGAGAAAGTACCTCCAGCGCTCTATGGGCAAGCGAAAGCGAGAAAAACACAGTCATTCCATCATTGAATTTCTTGCAGCTTTCCTTGATGAACTGTGCCTTCACTCTCTTGAGTTTTTGCAGTTCTGCAGTCAAACGATCCTTTTCATTTTGTAGCTTTTCACCATCGGCATATTGTTTGATATCTTGCTCGAACTTGGCTTTTGCAGATGACGCCGCATCGATCTCATCATCAATTTCAACCAGACGATTCGCAATTCGTTCAAGCTCGCTCTGAAGTTCATCAATCCGTTTCGAAAGCTGTTGGATTCTGCCGCTACTATCTCCGGTATAAGCCTCGTTGAACTTTCCCATGACGGAATTGGTTCTGGTAGGCGCAAGATGTCCTAATGCGGCCAATGTGGCCTTCAATCCGGTCAGCCCTACAACTGCATTTGAAAAACCACTACTCTTCCTTCCGCTGGCAACCTCCTTACTCATTTTCTCGATGCGTTCACCATCAAAGAAGAAGTAATTTGAAAGCTCCCTTGGGAGAATCTTTTTGATTTCAGCCTCACATTCAAGCTGTTTCAAATAGCGAGTATTGCCATCAGCAGACTTAACCGCAATATTTAATACTGTATTTGCGCTGGTAACTTTATTGCTGTAGGATTTCTTATATTCTTGTGTCCGAACGATTTCATAAGTTGCACTGCCGTGAGTGAGTTTGAGTACAACTTTCACCGTAATCTTTTGGTCCGGTGTCATCTGCTCAGCAAGGACTCTATTGAGCATAGTTTTATTGGTGAAATCAGTTTCACCATAAAGACACCAGAAAAATGCCTGCGCAAATGTGGTTTTGCCTGTGCCGTTTTCGCCAATAATGAGAGTAACATTTCGCTCAGGATCGGTGGAAAAATCTATCTTTTCGTTGATGAACTGCCGAAAGTTCTGCAGTTCTATTGATTGGAGCAGCATTGAACTTCCTCCTCTATCCACTTCTTGATATCGCGAATCATTTGAGCATCCGTTTTGTTTTTTGTTCGCAGATTTGTATTCTCGGCAATAACAATCTTCCGCTTCAGACGGTCGATTAACTTTTGGTCGAAGTCAAACTTCGCTGTCTCCATATGGATCCTCCTTTTCATCCTCGTTCAAGTCATAGGGTAGTCCATAACAGTCACAGATTTCCCAAATCAATTGAGAGGCTTCCATGGAGTTCATAGACAACCGTCCGAACTCCAATACTCTCATAAGCTCATTTCTTACCAGAGACAAATCTCTTCTCATTTGTTCTTGTGTTAAACCTGACACTTCGTCCAAAGGTCGGGGTAAAGTCACAAAATCAAAAATCTCTGCAAATTCCTTGCCCGTTTCGGGAGACTTTCTCAACACACGCCCTCGACGCTGAATGTACTCTTTAGGATTGGTAGTGCTTGCCAAAATAAAAGCGGTGCGAATGCCAGGAATATTTACGCCTTCATCCAAACACTTGATAGCAACGATTGCCTGTAGATCGTCACCGTCTTTGAAGTGCTGTTTTATGGCATTTCGTTCGTCGATATTCTCTTCGGCGGTAAATTTAGATACTTTCATGCCTAATTCATTACCGAGTATCCGGGTTACAGCTTCGATTTGCTTAATGTCGCCCTCGTCCACATCAGATCTGTCGGCATTAGGTGATAGCACATTCGTTGCGCCACAGTACACTAACAGGAAATGCTCGTCCTTATATGGAGCAATGACTTCTTTAAGGCAGATAAGCTTGAGTGCTGCGGCTGCAACTATACGGGAACGCTGGATTGCCAGCATTTCACCATAGCTATCCAATTTGGCCTTACCGCCTCGGCCTTTGATTACATGGCGGGATATCTCGTAGGATAGTTGCTCATATTTTTCAAGTTCCTCATCGTTCAGATAAACAAGGATAGGATAGTATTTGTAAGGTGTAAGTTTTTCTTCTTCAATTGCCCGTTCAAGGCTATACTCAATGCACTTCTTCCCGAAGAAGCTATACAGAGTAGCAGTGCCTTCCTCATCACGATGTCGTTCCAATGTAGCAGACAAGGCGAGCCGGTAAGTAAATCGTTCATCCAACAGCTTTGCATAGCTTCGTGCGCCAAAATTGTGCGCCTCGTCTACAACTATGAGAACCGGGCTTTTTATCTTCCCAATCTGTTCTTGGACAAAGCTGTTTGTAAAAGTAGCATTTGTGCAAATGAAGCAGAAAAAACGCTTCTCGCTTCTAAGCTTTTGATCCCGAACAGCCTTAGATAATCGCTTTTTCCAATCTTTTTGGGACGAACTGCTGTAGCCGATGATCGGCTGAATATTGAACTTTACGATATCGTCTACCCATTGCTCAACCAGGTGCTGATAGGGACAAACGATAATAACAGCAAGCTCGTCATCCAAGTCTTCCGATATTTTCGAAATAGCACCTAAACCTGTAAACGTCTTTCCTGTACCGGTTGCCATATCAAAAATGCCCCGATAGTTTTCACCCACCCATGCAGAGATAGCTTGTTTCTGATAATCATGCAGAGTGATGTTCTGTGGTATTCTCGCTCCAACTACACCATGAGATTTCGAAAGCGCAGGTAAACCTCGTTGGTCTCCTCTTCGCGGTGGAAATTGTTCTTGGTCGATGTTGAAGTTTGGTGCCTTCTTCCTGTATTTTTCAATCAAAGCATCCGTTATCTTGGGGAACTCCAAAACTCGAATACTTGGTTCGCAATCGCTCCAGATAGAATAAAAAGCATTTTCCTTTAATCGAACACGTTCCGCTTCTCCTTCGTCATACCAACTGCGAAATACATCGATGGTTTCATAATTCAGAGACATTGCGGTGGAGGATTCATTCATCGAGCCGGAAAAAGCTATCTTATTTCCGGCAGCATCTTCGATAATGCCCATCTTTTCGTGGTACATACCGATTCCTTTGGCATCCTCTGTGTAGGCAATTCGGATATCCAGAACTCCATTTGCAATAAGGTTTGCCAAAAGGTTAAGTCGCTCCATTGAGTAATAGTCAGTATGCTCATCCGACAACTGGCCTAAAAGAGCGGCCTCGATCACCTCATCGCGATCTGCATATCCCTTTTTGATTGCTTCAATGTCATCATCGGACAAATACGGCGAGGCTACAATCTGAATTCTGCCACCATGACTGGCTAAATCAGCAATACCTTTCGATATTTCAATTAGAGAAGACGAAGAGAAAAATCCCACGGCTCGCTTGTAGGATACAGCTTCTTTGAGCAGGGGAACATAGAATTTCTGCACCACATTGTCGATCAGAGAGCGATATTCAGTTTTTATGGTATGTTCCTGAAAACTCATATGTAACTCTCCTCACAGGTTTTCTTCGATGTAATCAAGAGCTTGTCGGAGTTCTTCGAAATCATCTTCTGAGGTAAAGTAGCCCACGCTAAAACGAATCGTTCCTGCCGGATGCGTACCAATAAATTGATGTGCAAGAGGTGCACACTGCAAACCGGTTCTGACAGCGATGCCGCAGCGGTCAAAAATCTCTCCAACGCTATCGCTGCTGATGCCTTCAACCAAGCAGGAAACTATTCCCACATAATTGCAACCGGGATAATTGCCGACAATCTTAATAAGCCAGTATTCCTGAAGCAACGCAATCAATTTGTTTCGGTGCTCTTGCTCTTTCTGCCAGATAGTTTCGATACCTTGGTCTAACCCCCATTTTAGGGCTGCGTTCAAGCCCGCAATGCCAGAGATATTCATCGTTCCCATTTCATATCGTTCAGGCAAGCTCTGAGGCATATTCTGTTTAGCAGACTCGAAACCCGTACCCCCGAACAGAACTGGGGGCAAATCGTTTGCAGGCTCCATAATAAATCCGGAAATACCCGTAGGGCCGTACAAAGTTTTGTGACCTGCGAACACCGCAAAATCAAACACATTAAGCCCGAGATTGCAGTCTACAAGCCCAGCAGTCTGTGCCATATCTATTACAGTAGTTGCACCAAACTTTTTGGCTAACGAACAGATTTCGGTTATAGGCGCAATTAATCCTAACACATTACTCGCATGGCTCATAATCACTAAGTCCGGGCACACTGATTCAAACTGGTATCTCATTCTATCCAAGTCATATTTAAAATCCTGAGAAACAGTAAGTTGATGGACAGAAATAGTACCAGCTTCCTCAAAATGATGCAAAGTCCGGGTTACCGCATTATGTTCAAACGGACTGATATAGATGGTCTTAGCACCTTTGCAAATCAGTCCCTGGATGATAATGTTTAGTGCTATCGTTGCGGTAGGCGTAAAAACAACTTGCTTTGCTGGGCAGTGCAGAAGTTCTTGTACCAATGCCCTTGTTTCACCAATCAGGGCATTGGCACTTTGCGCAAGGTTATAACGGCCTCTTCCTGCGTTGGCACCGTTCAATCTATAAAACTTATCCATGCTGGTATAGACGACTTCCGGCTTGGGATAGGTTGTCGCCGCATTGTCGAAGTAGGCCATTATTTCCCCTCCTAACACAATTCTTTCAGTATGTCCATAATGATTTGACGTTTTTCTTGCTCAGTGATAGACTGTCCCATCGATTCAAGGGCGTCAGTGACCATGTTAAAGAGCAACTTGCCTCGTTTACCATAGTCAATGTGAGAAAATCTCTTTGTAACTGATTGACCATCCTCGCTAACGAAAGTGACCTGATAAGCGTCTGCCACCACATTCTCTTGTGTAGTTTTCGCACTCCGATAAGCTTCTGCAGTTACTTTGTACTTCTTTACATTGGCAACAAAACGCTCGTACGTGCTACTATCCCAGTCTTCTAAGCGAAGGTCTGTGGCTGTTTTAGCAAGGCGGGCAATAAGTGTTTCCTCGTCGTTCGTTGCCGTTTTGAACAGGCCGAGACACTTTTCTGTGCCATCGGTAAACAACTGCTCGAAAGCTCTTTCGTCAAGGCTCTCGCACCAATCCTTGATTACAGATGTAAGCGAAGCAGCTTTAAGGCTACTGGAACTCTGCGATGCAGAAAAAATCTCTTTTACCGTTTGAATAAGATCTTTTTTAAGTTGCGCTATGCAATGATCATAGTATTTCTTTGCAGCAGCGATATTTTCCGCCAAACCAACGCTAAATTGGTTGGTATAATCGAACGCTGTTGGAAGCTTGTCAAACAGCAATTCATGCCCACCAGCGCTGTTCTTTAACAACCGCAGCATGGCTAAATAACGTTTATCAACCTTCTGTCCTTTTACGCTGCGCTTGAGCTCCTTTGCATATTTAGGCAATGCCATATACCAGCGTTTCATTGCAGACACTACATAATCATAGGCATTAACCAGTTTTTCGGCCTCAATTACATAATCAGAGAAGATATCTGCAAGTCGCTGGATAAACTCTGCCTTTTCAGGATCCCAATCCAAATATGCTAATGTGAATCCATCCGGGTTAGCATTTACTTGAAGCAATGTATCAGCAGTAATAGAAACTTGTCCGAATCTGTCTTGTAAAATCAGCTCTTGCTTAAACTCATGGAACACTGCCGCCAAGTAAATGGGGATAAGCCCCTTACGTAAACCGATATGATTTTCTGGTGCTGCCAAGCGACGATACAGCACGCCAAAAGACACACTACCAGCAACTTTGGTCTCCTGAATGAAGCCAACGATGGTCATCAACATGTTTCTAATCAGCTCATCATCCGGCTTCAACTCAATACGAACAAGAGAATTATCTGTTACGAGAACCCCTGTCCGCAAGAGCGTGCTTCTCATAATAGAAACTTCCTGGCCAGAACCTGACAGACCGAGGTTGTGTTCCAACTCATTTCTAAGTAATCCGGCAATTATTTTACTTCTGCTGTTGCTTGCGATAGAAGTAATGTCATTGCGATTAATCGCTTCGTTGTTGACAACTGGTGTAAGGGAATACACATCGTCGCAAATGTCTGACAGCAACCCTGTAAGCGCAGCTTTTCGAGTAATGGACATCTCTTCGCCCATGTAAATGTAAGTGGACTTAAAGTTTTCCGGGTGTGTGTAAGTGCTTATAAAGTCAGAAATCACTTCGCGAAGGTCCTCGTATACGACCTCATATTCGTCAAACAGGATTTTGTCTCCGGATGCCTGTTCTCTCAGCAATGACACAGCATTAAATTCTTGGATGATCTCAGTGATCTCTTTATACTTCTTAGGAAGGATGAAAAGGAAACGTTGATGACTGGCGCTGGATTGAAGCAGTTCATCATGGAGTCGACTGATAGATTCATCGCTCTTGGGAATAACGCCGTACACTACACCATCCGCATCTATTGCTTCACCCTTTATAGTCCAGTCAGTATCCGGGCGAACTTCATCCTCATCGATAAACTCAAAAGAAAAATAGCGGGTCATTTCTCTCTCGTCATTGTAACGAGAGGGATAAATATAGTTATCAAAATTTGAAGCATTCAAAGTTGCTTTTGTTGAAACTTTTCCGCTCACTGCTGCAAGGGTATCTCGAATCTTTTGACCGATATCAACACCCGATGTCTGCTTTAAACGCAAATAATCATTGCTTCTCTTTAAGTAAACAACATATTCTTTCTCGATAAGGTTGGCGATTGCTTCCTCAATTTCTTCAACAGTATAGTTTATAGAGAAGATACCGACGATTTCGTCTTTGGTCGGCTTCAGTTTTTCAAACTGCTCCAAAACATAAATGAGCGACAGCGTTTTTACGATTTTACTTTCCAGAGATTCCTGTTGAAGTTTTGGCAGAATGGCTGTGGTTAGTAAATATGTTTGATGGATCTCGCTGGTATAAACCTCTTTTCTAAACAGCGGCTCAAAGTAGTCGTAAATTTCATCCGGGGTAATTACATCAAAACATTGGTCATCATAACTTGCGAGGAATTCCGGCAATGTAGATGCACCCATTGCAGACAAGAAAGTAAACAAAGTCCTTTCGTTCTGAGCAACTCGTTCAGACAATCTCGGAAGAACATATGTCGAAACAGGATGCAGCGGATAACAGGAGTAGAGGATATGCTTTAAGTCCTTTCTTGTAGCATCTGCGAACATCGCATGATTTGCATAGCGATGTTTTACGCTATCAAACTCTCCTTTATGATGCTGACAAAACTCCGCCCAAAGAGCGGCATCTTTTTGAATCACAGACGCAATGATTTCATAGGTCTGGGTAAAGTTGTTATTCAGGTGGATATGTTTAAAACGCTCAGATACTCCCCTCCAACCATCGACCTTCTGCTTGGGCAAAGCATCAATATAATTGGCAATTTCTTTATGAGAAATCAGCATCAAATGAATTTGATGCTGACCGCTGCGATTACACTTTTCGGCAAAATCCTGCAGCATCTTTGTATCGCTGACAGAAGCCTCAGAGATATTCGCCTCTAAGAACTTACTGAACTCATCATAAACAACATAAATACCAGTATATCCTTTTGAACGCAATCCCCGAACAGCACTTTCATACAGTTCTACAACGTCAAAGCCAAGAAACGGACTGAATACGCTGCCAGCGGTCAGTGTGGGGTAAATGCGTTCAAATTTCTCATATGTGGTAGTACTATAATCTTCAAGATCTTCAATGAATTTCCCGATAGGTTCATCAATCGCCTTTTGCAGCTGCAAATAGGTATCTGGGAAATCAGTTTTCCACCGCTGAATCACTGCAACTGCTGCCTTGTAGTTGGTTTCCGGCATAATATCCAGCAGTTCATTTTCTGCCAATGTTCTCTGAAGTGCCAGTAGAAACGCCTGCGAAAGGCTGGTATTACTACCATTAATAATTACAGGAAGAAGTTTTTGGTCACTTTCATAATAATTCAGCACATACTGATGCAGTCGCTCGTTACTCTCCAATTTCGGCAGAAGCTTTTCAAACAGGGATATATCCTTTTTCACCAAAATGGAGAGGATCATCAGAATAATATGTGATTTTCCCTTTCCGTAGGCGCCAATTAAAACTCGAGCCCTTTCAGTAGAGGTAATTCGAGTGCTCAAAAGAATATCCTCGAGAAGAGTAAGTGCTGATTGAGTCGGTATGAAATTCTTGAGTTTGTCATCATTGTTCAGGTCATATCCAATATTCACAGAATACTGAAAACCCGAAGCAACAGAAATCATATTACTCATTTCCGTGTTCTCCTAATCTTACTCTTCAATACTTGCATAATACATTTCTACGCATTCTTGAAACGTTCGCTGATTGTTTAAGCGGACAATGTCCAAACCAGCTGTTCTGATAATTTTAATCTCGCCAGTTTTTTCTGCTCGATGGAGTACATCAAGCATTGTAATCGCATCCATGTTAAAAATGCGGCCAATGTTGCACGGAGCTGTTAGAAGCTCGTTTAATGCGATTTCCTCTCTGCCTGCTACTTGATCCACGATGACCGCCAGAATAATCCAAGGGCTAAAGCTCTTAGCCGCCGGGATTGATTTCTTGTAAGTGCGTTTTTCCTTACTCAAGATATCGATAAATCCCAGTTCTCCAAACGGGCAGTCTATGTTATTTTCAGGAGATATCCTTCCAGGGGCTGATTTATATCTTGGCAAATAGGTATTTACAATGCATGCAAAATCATCGTTGAGGGAACGAAGCGCAACAGAAATATCTTCGTCACTCATCAGCACATAACTCTGCAGAGCAGAAACAAAATCTTCTTTTGTGAACTCGGTCATCTTGAATTCATTGAAGAAAAAGTACCATGCTGTTGCCTCTTCTTTATTGGAGGCCAATTTATAATGCAAGAGATGGAGCGTCCCAAGCTCTTCAATGTATCGGTCATGCTCATAAATCTGGTTGCCAAGCTCCGTAAAGGTCTGAACGCGCCGTCCTGTCGCAGGCTCCTGTGTTACCCCAACAGCTTGCAGCCAGTAGCGCAGGGCCTTTACCATATTCGTACCAATGCCAAGTACATCCGTTGGATTTTCGTCCCGAGAGACAAAGACATCAGCTCTATTGTGGACATACTTCATGCCCTTGCTCAGCCAACCTTTTCTAATGAAAAATGTATCATGGGCACGAAATTTCATTGCCATCGATACATACCTCCCAATGTCCTACTTTGTTCTTAGATATTTATCCATCATGCAGCCACCGTCCAAATATTTGGCAGTAACACACATTTTGCATCGTACACACTTATCAGGGTTAATATAATAGCTATCACCAACGATAGAAATAGCTCCCGCCCGACAGAGTGATTCGCACTTTAAACATTTACGGCAGGCGTTGAACTTACGAATCTGATATCCAATCATGCGTTGCAAAGACTCGTGATCCGCCACATTCATAGTTCTTACTTTTATAGCATGTTTATATCCATCTTGGCCAAATGGCTGGATGGAAATGATAGGAACATTGGCTTTGATATCAAGAACCAAAACTTCGTTTAAGAGTTTTTGCCCCAATTCCGGGGCAACTCTCCCGAACGGAGTAAACATACCTATCAAATCATCGTCCAAGGGGCGCACTAAGCTGTAAATTTTTGCGTGATCTTCCGTAGTGCAATTTGTAAACCGAATTTTCACATCGCCAGCTGCGGCAAGGCCATTTCCGCCCTGGCGGGCCTTCCATTTTCCGGTGTCAACATATACTTCAGCATCCGGCTTTCCGATTTTTTCGGCAAACCTTATCAGAAAGTTTCTCCACTTTTTAGACTGTTCCGGCATATAGATTCTGGATAAGAACTGTGCACGCTGGTTGTTGTTTGGACAGCACCAGCAGCCTACACGATCGTACCCCAATCTATATGCATCGTTAAAGTCCACCTTTTCGGATAGAATATAGAGCCAAATATCAAAGTCTTTCCAAAAGAAAATCGGAGACGCAACTGTTTGTTGCTGGATTTTTACGGACTCTGAATTATCTTCAATACGGTTATTCTTGCTCCGGCTCACAGACTCCGATTTTCTTATTCCATAAAAGGTCAGAATCTGCTGATTGCGGTACAAACTGTTTATGACTCTGGTAATGGGACCAGTCTTAAACATGGAACAGCACCAACGCATCATTCTCGCTGGTGGACCGATGTCTTCACAAACATCGTAAAAAATCTGTTCTCTATTTTTTGCGACTTGGAAAATTGCAAGAGGGTGGCTTTCTCTATATCTTGCTGCGTATTCGATTGTTGATGGGAACTCTAATGTTGTATCGCCAAAAATATGAACCAAGCTCGGATTACCAAGAGTTTTAATGACGATATCTGCTGTTACTGTAGAATCCTTGCCGCCGGAAAACGACAGCACGATATGTTCCTCATCATATTTTTCTGCTGCTTTCTTGATAAATGTGTAAGCTTCATCTTTGAGATAATGTAATCTTAGTTTATTTGCTTTGATAAAACTGGCAATATGCTTATCAAAATACTCATAAGTATTCTGGCCTTTATTCTGCTCAAGCGCTTTAGATAAGGCATCTGTGTTGGCTTCCTGGAATGTTTTACTTGGGATCGAAACAGATTTTCCATTGATATAATACCGACTATTTGCTGCCCATACAGACTTTTCTACATAGGTAAATGGTTCCTCACCCAAAAGCAATTCGAGCAACAATCGTTCCTCCGGAAATACAGGTCGCAAATCCGCAGAGAGATACTTCATTTTTCTCTTGCACAAAGGGCAGAATCCCTTGTCAGCTTGTGTTGCTACTTGAATAACTGGAGTTTCACAATGAGCGCACCAATATACCTCGGTAGGAATATCTTCAATTGTCACAGAGCCGCAAACCGGGCAGAGTTCTTCGTTTGTTTCAATATTACAGGTTTTACACCACATTTTTGATTCTCCCACACATCAGTGTCATCAAGATGTGTATACGCTATTTCTATATTTTAATCTATAGTAGCATACTTTTGGTCCATTAAAACGGACAGTACTTAATGTGCACTTTAGATCTGATTGCCCTTTTTACGCGCATCTATGGGTTTCTCGGCGTCCTTTGGGATGGCCCATGATTTTCCGAATTTTGTCAAGCCCGGAATTCTGCCTTGAGCGCACAGAGCCTGGACCCGCCGACGGGTGATTCCCCATTTTTTAGCAGCTTCTGCAATTGAAATGTAATCCATATTCAAACTCCATCAAGACGAAATAGCCCTACTATATAGCTGGGTCACTCTTAAAATACAGCCAACGCCTATCATGAAAAGGGACAACCCTCGCATTTGTATCACCGTTCTCGGAAAAGCAGCCTGATACTCCGAGTTTGTTAGGGAAATTATATACCATTTGGCGAACAATTGCAATCGCGAGCTTTCATTATCCCCCTACATTTCGGCACCGCTTATAAGCTCATAACAACACATGAATTAGGAGACCGTATATTTTCTTGAGCCGTTAGCCGTTAAAAAAATGGTTGAACCTCCGGGCAGTCAGAGCTACAATGCCAACACCTCATAGCGAGGATAAACTGATTGGAGGTCAGATGATGAATTACGAATCAAACACATTTCAGGACTATGAATCCATCACCATTGATGAGTTGAAAGAGCAACCAAACAACCTACTGGATCGGGTAACAGAACAACAGCGACCGCTGCGCGTATGCATGAATAACGGCAAGGAGTTTCTGCTTTTCTCTCAGGACCTGCTCGCTCCGATTTGTGATTCTGATTTTCGCTTGGTCCTGCTGTCAGCAATGCGGTATGCGATGGGCAGAAATACATATATGCCCGCAGTAGTTTCCGGTTATATTAAGCGCCACATTCGGTTTCTGGACGATAAGTTTCTTGCGTTGGCTGCCGATGATATCCGCCGGCACCTTGAAGACTACGCAGAGCATGAACCGAATCTGAATCTTTGGCAGAACCTTTTATGTGTGCTTGAGGTTGAGCAGAGAGAATGTGCTACTCGTCAGGCAAAGAAGACTATGCCTGGCCCGACCTGTAGGTAGTCCTCGCTTTGAGTGCCAATCGAAAAATATTCATGATAAAATTATGATGAAAGTCAACAGCGTTTTCCTCGCAGGATGCAGATACTTTCCCTTACTTCTGGTGCGCTTCCCCTTAAAATACCACCCGAATTAAGGGAATGCAATGGCTGTTACTGGAGTTCCTTGTCTATGACATCTCACGCCTTGCGCTGCTACCTTCTCAGGAGTCTCTTGCACAATCTTGTTCTTGGAGTTACAATTTAGGCAACCCAAAACGATTCCCGCTGGGAGTATGCAAAGATTCACCGAAAGGAGCAACTGACATGGATAAAGAGCGTATGGCAGAGTTAGAGAAAATTGAAGCCCATGGTGCCGAGAACGGATGGGTTGCCCCGATGACAGCAGAAGACAGGGAGTTCTTTGCATATTTTCGCTCTGTGTTTAAGCGTTACAATATTTCGCCCTCAAAGGCAACTCGGCTGGAACATGATTTTGTGACGCGAGTTGCGGAGAGTGAGTTTTATCTCCAGAAGGCAAATGCGTGAAGGTATTCTTTGTCTATAGCGACGCAAATACTGCGCTGCCTACCCCTGCATAAATGGCTTGTATAACCTCCCTGTCAGAGGTACAATGCGGCAAACCGGAGCGACGAAGCATCCGCCTGTTGCGCTCCGATAGACTATGAAAAACCGCTTTCTGGCCCCTGTCACAAGGGTGTTCAGAAAGCGGTTTTTGACCACATGTTTGACTACAGACAGACGTGGAGTATGCGGAAACAGTGGAGGTAAGAGTTGCGAAGAGCGTCTGTAATAAAGCAAAAACGGCTATAAAGCGCCGGAAAAAGTAGAAAAAAATTTATTCAAAAGTTTGGGAACAAGATGTTGGGATTTTGAGTCTCCCCTCTCGGGCCAAAAATATCGATTAATGCGATAATTTTAAAAGACTAACTTCCTGTTTCGACTCTATATAATCAAGGCTGCCAAAGAAATGACTGTATGTATTGTGGCTTTCAATTTCTTGCCCTTCTTACTCCCCGCGTCCTGGATCCGTAATTCACCCTTCACCCTCAGCTCCGCCAGCTCGGCTTGCATCTCCGCAATCAGCGCCTTCAGCTTCTCCTTGCATTCTTCGCGGGTGTAGGCGTGACCATTGCGTGAAATCTTCTTGCCGTAGATCCACATGGGTGAGTACCGCCCTCTCATAGAGGCGGCCGTTGATCTGACCGATGCGCCCAGTCCGGCCCTGCGGCGGACCAGGTGAATGTTGCGGCCTGCCGCATCGTTGTTCACGGGGACCGGAACAGGCAGATCATCGGCTCTGTCCAGCCGTTCAACTGCTCCGAACAGGTCCGGCGGATTGTGGCAAACGCCATCCCCGCGGCCACGATGGAAATATGATTCTGTTCCGGCGAAAAAAACATGGTCACGTCTAAATTTCTCCAACGCGGCCTGGAACAGATATTCTGGCACAGCGGCGCAGCCCGGCGCATTTGCCGCCACCCGGAAAGTCAAGCAAAATTGGCCCGAATCACGGTGGAGAAACACCTCTTGCAGCAGAAAGAGGCACCCGGGGCGACTCGGACGCTGTGTACCGCGCCTGCGGCCTTTCTGTCATCGACCCTGCGGAACCCCTGCATGGGCCGGTGAGCCGGGCCGAGTGGGAGGCAGCCAGGAAGGACTGCCCCACCATGCGGAGCCTCGTCCAACAGAACATAGACGCGGCCCTCGCCGGGGCTTATACCTTGAGATCCCTCTGGCAGCGGTTGGAGCAAATGGGCTATACCGGCAAACATGGTGCCAATGTAAAGCCCATTGCCGTCAAGCCGCCCGGCGGCCCAGCTTTCCATGCAGTATGACGTCTTGCAGGCGGGGATCGATGCCCTGACGAACCGGCGGCGGGACCTATACAATGCGCGCCGGACCGGGAATGACGGGGAGACGGAGGAAGTCACCCGAATCACCACCCAGCTGCAGGCGCTGCGCCGCAGCCTGAAGCTGTGCGGCCATATCGAGAGCGACATCCCGAAAATGCAAGCGGTGGTGCAGGCGTCAAAAGCCCAGCGGAAAAGGGGCCCGTCCAGATGATCCGGACGGGCCCCTTCGCGATCCTGCGGCCACCGCCGTCTTTCCCGCGGGAAAGACGGCGGTGGACTGCTTTCAAAGCGTTTGCTCCAGCGTGTAAAAGCGCGTTTTCCAACCCCTCCGGGGCGGACGGCTCACCGTTCCTCCCGCAGGACAATATCGCCGGGGGCCTTGAAAATACTGTGGGGTGGGATGACGCCCCGGACGGAGGAGGTGGGATAGACGCTGGCGCCGCGGCCGATGACCGTGCCGGGGTTCAGGACGCTGTTGCAGCCCACCTCCACATGGTCGCCCAGGATGGCGCCGAACTTCTTGCGGCCCGTGGGGATCAGCTCGCCGCCGTTTTTCACCACCACCAGGGTCTTGTCAGACTTCACATTGGAGGTGATGGAGCCCGCGCCCATGTGGCTCTTATAGCCCAGGATGGAGTCGCCCACGTAGTTATAATGGGGGGTCTGGACGCCGTCGAAGAGGATGACATTTTTCAGCTCCACGGAGTTGCCCACCACGCAGCCCTCCCCCACCAGTGCCGCGCCGCGGATGAAGGCGCAGTGCCGCACCTCCGTCTTCGGGCCGATGATGCAGGGCGCACCCAGATAGGCCGTGGGCGCCACAGCGGCGGTCTTGTGGACCCAGACGCCCTGGGACGGCTGGTCGTATTCTGCCGGAGACAGCGTGGGGCCCAGGGCCAGGATCAGATCCTTGATGCCGTCCAGGGCTTGCCAGGGGTACTCAAATTGCGCCAGGTACTCCCCCGCCAGGGTGTGGGAGAGATCCAGCAGCTGGGAAACCGTCAAATCCATATGATATCGCTCCTGTTCTGAATATGCATGATACCGTATTATATACCGGATATGCGGGCGTTGCAAGATTCCGCATTGCTTTTTGCCCCTCTGCGGGGTACAATGGGGACACCTCACCAAAGGAGACATCCCATATGAAACTGCTGATCGCATCCGACCTCCACGGTTCCGCCCACTTCTGCCGTCTGCTGCTGGAGGCCTTCCGGCGGGAACAGGCCGACCGGATGGTGCTGCTGGGGGACCTGCTGTACCACGGCCCCCGGAACCCGCTGCCGGAGGACTATGACACCAAGGCCGTCACCGCACTGCTGAACGGCGTAGCCAGCCAGCTTCTCTGCGTTCGGGGCAACTGCGACTCCGAGGTGGACCAGATGGTGCTGGAATTCCCCATTCTGGCGGATTACGCTTTTTTGTCCGTGGACGGGCTGAACATCTGCGCCACCCACGGGCACCTCCACGGCCCCGACAATCCGCCGCCCCTGCGGCAGGGGGAGTTTCTGCTGTGCGGCCACACCCACCTGCCGGTGCGGCGGGCCCATGGGGGCTTCACCTATCTGAACCCCGGCTCCCTGGCCCTGCCCAAGGACGGCACGCCCCACAGCTATATGACGCTGGAGGACGGCAAATTCCTCTGGCACGACCTGGAGACCGGGGAGCCATTTGAGCCTCTGCCGTGACCCACCGCAATATCAAAACGGGATGCCCCGGGCGTTTGCCCGGGGCATCCCGTTTTTTCACAGGGCGCTGCCCTGCTCCACATCGTCCCGCAAAAAGGCGGTGTGGATGGCGTTCAGCACCCGCTTTTTATCCCCGCTCCACAGCGGGGCCAGCAGGTCCCGCTTGGCGCCGTCGCCGGTGAGGCGGTGGATCACCACCTCCCGGGGGATGGCGCGGACACAGGCCTCCAAAGCGGTGATATAGTCCTCCAAGGTCATGGCCTGGAATTTTCCCGCCTGCCAGTCCGCCGCCAGATCCGTGCCCCGCAGGACATGCAGCAGGTGAAATTTGACACCATTTGCGCCAGATTGACCAATATAGTGTGCGGTTTTGGCCATGTCGTCCAAGGTCTCCCCCGGCAGCCCCAGGATCTGATGGGTCACTACCGTAACGCCCAGCGCCCGTAGCTTATCCACTGCCGCGTCATAGACCGGCAGGTCATAGCCCCGGCGGATATAGGCGGCGGAGGCGGGGTGGATGGTCTGGAGGCCCAGCTCCACCCACACGGGCTTGATTCGGTTCAGGTCCCCCAGAAGCTCCAGGATCTCCGGCCCCAAACAGTCCGGCCGGGTGGCAATGGACAGGGCCGCGATCTCCGGCGGGGCCATGGCGGCGGTATACAGCGCCCGCAGGCGGTCGGTTGGGCCGTAGGTATTGGTAAAGGATTGGAAGTAGGCGATATACCGGGCGTCCGGCCCCGCTTTGGCGGCCACCCGGGCCCTGGCGTCGGCGATCTGGGTCGGGATGTCCCCCGCCGCGGCAAAGGCCCCGGCGCCGTCGCAGAAAATACAGCCCCGGCTCCCCAGGGTCCCGTCCCGGTTGGGGCAGGTGCAGCCGGAGGATAGGGCCAGCTTATAGACCTTGGCGCCATATTGGGCCCGCAGCCAGCCGTTCAGGCTGTTCCAGTACATCAGGTGGCCTTGGGCGCGGGATAGGGGATGCGGTAGGGCTCCGCCCCCCGCTCCGCCAGCTTCCCCACCAGCCACGCCCGCAGAGCTTCCACGCCCTCCTCCGTCCAGGGGAAGGTCTCCGTCTCCACGTCCTGGGCCAGCTCGAAGCTGACGTTTTCATACACCCAGACCTGGATGCTGCCATCGTTCATCCAGCCGGTGCGCTGGAAGCGGTAGCGGAAGGTCCCCAGGCTGCCGGGGTACACCGACGCCTTGGTAAAAAAGCTCAGGTTCAGAAAATCAAAGCTGCTCTCCATCGCAGTGCCCTCACTTTCGGAAATCAAATTTGTTCTGCCATTATTTTAGTCGAATCAGCTAAAATAATGGCATTTTTAATGGGAAGCGGCCCGTTTCAAAAGCCGCGCCGAGGTCTTTTCAACAGATACTATGTATGATAGCAAATCCGCCCCGCCCTGTCAAACCGATGGGATGCCGAAAGCCGGGTATACTAGCGGAAAAGGAGGCGTTTTTTATGGAATCCATTTGGACAAAAGCCGTGTCCCTGCCATCGTTTCCGGCGCTGGAGGGGGATGTGAGCGCGGACATTGCCATCGTCGGCGGCGGGCTGGCGGGGATCCTGACGGCGGACTTTCTGCGGCGGGAGGGGGCCAGTGTCGTTGTCATCGAGGCGGACCGCGTCGGCGGCGGGCAGACCGCCGGGACCACCGCCAAGCTGACGGCCCAGCATGGGCTGAAGTACAGCCAGCTCACCAAAACCATGGGCCTGGAGGCCGCCGGGCAATACGCCCGGGCCAACCTGGGGGCGGTGGCGCGGCTGCGGCAGCTGGTGCGGGAGCGGGGCATCGACTGCGGCTTTACCGACTGCACAGCGTTTTTATATACCGTCGGTGCCCCGGGCCTTTTGCAGGCGGAGTATGACGCCTGTCAGGCCATCGGCATGGACGTGTTTTTGACCCAGGACACGGAGCTGCCCTTTGCCGCCGCGGCGCTGGGGCTGCGGCAGCAGGCCCGGTTCCACCCCCTGAAGCTGCTGGCGGCGCTGGCGGAGGGGCTGACCATTTATGAGCACAGCCGGGTGCTGCGGGCGGAGGGGCATCAGCTCCAGACAGAGGGGGGCACGGTGGCGGCGGAGAAAATCATTTTCGCCTGCCACTTCCCCTTTGTCAACATGCCGGGGTACTATTTCGCCCGACAGCACCAGGAGCGCAGCTATGTGCTGGCCCTGGAGGGAGCGGCGGAGCTGCGGGACTGCTATCTGGGCGTGGACGAGGACGGCCTCTCCTTCCGCTCCTGGGGCAAGTACCTGCTGCTGGGCGGCGGCGGGCACCGCACCGGCGACAACCGCCAGGGCGGAAAATACGACCTGCTGCGCCAGTCGGCGCGGCGGTATTGGCCGTCTTGCCGCGTGGCCGCCGCCTGGTCTGCCCAGGACTGCATGCCCATGGACGGCGTGCCCTATATCGGCCGGTACGCCGACAGCCGCCCGGACTGGCTGGTGGCCACGGGATTCCAGAAGTGGGGCATGAGCTCCTCCGTGATCGCGGCGGAGATCCTGAGCGATCTGGCGCTGGGGCGGGAGCCGATGAAGGATGGCGCGGTGTTCTCCCCCCAGCGGTTTCAGGCGGAGGCTTCCGCCAGGCAGCTGGCGGGGGACGCCGCCTGCTCCATCCGGGGCCTGGGGCGGCGGGTGCTGGAGCCGGGGCGGGTCTCAGTTGAAGAGCTGCCTGCCGGACATGGCGGCGTGGTGGATGTGGACGGCGAAAAAATGGGCGTTTACCGGGACGGGGACGGCGAGCTGTTCGCCGTTTCGGTGAAGTGCCCCCACCTGGGCTGCCAGCTGGAGTGGAATCCCGATGAGAAGAGCTGGGACTGCCCCTGCCACGGGTCCCGGTTCGACTATCGGGGAAAGCTGCTGGAGGGGCCGGCCCAGACGGATCTGTAATCCCCCGCGGCGAAACAGGGCAGTCCCCTGCCGGGGGCTGCCCTGGCTCATTCACCTCTTGAGGATGCGCCGCAAAGTCCCCGCGTCCAGCAGGTTCACGGTCTCAAAGCGCCCCTGGTAAAACACGCCCCAGTTGTTGAACACACAGGGCAGCGATTTTGCCTTTTCCAGCGTATCCACAGGGATGAGAGACACGGGGACCCCGGTTTCCCCGCAGTGCCGCCGGACATTCTCCACCGCCTGGTGGACATAGGGGCACTGCCGGTCGTAATAGACCGTCAGCCCTTGGCTTTCGATCTCCCCTTTTTTGGCGGAGGGAGCAAAGGCCGGCACAGTGCCGTCAAAGGACAGCGCCAGCAGCTCATAGCCATAACCGGTGGTATCCACCGCCGCAAAGCCGTATTGCTTCGCAAAGGCCTGGTCGGAAAGCCATGCCTTCTGTTTTGCGGCCCCCAGCATACACTCAGTGGACAAAGGGGAATATGGTTTTTCGGGGCATCTTGAGCATCTGGCGGCGTTATCCTCGTTGCCGGGCGGCAGCCCGGCTGCCTCGTCTGCCTTGCCAGTTGCCCAATCTGCTCCCGAAAAACTCCGAAGGACCTGCCAGCGAGAAAAAATCAGGGCTGGCAAGGAAGAGGACGCAGGCGGGCTGACGCCCGCCAAGGACGATGACGCCGCCAGCGTTGATTTTGGCCGCTGGCAGGCGTGTTGCCCTTTGTCCACTGAGTGTACAGACGCCGGACTTCCCCCTGGCCCTGGCGTCGGCCAGGCAGTATTCCATCAGCGCCCGGCCATGGCCCTTTCCCTTCAGGCTGCCGCTGACCCACAGGCAGTAGATGTAGAGATAGTTTTCCCCTGTCACCGGCACCCAGGCCGTCTCCAGCGGGGCGTATTCGATGAAGGCGCAGCCCTTCACGTCCAATTTTCGGAAGACATGGGCCTCCCGCAGCCGGTCCGCCAGCCACTGCCGTTTGGCCTCCACCCCCGGATGGGGCTTTTTGCTGCGGATGATGCAGCACAGATGTTCACCGGCCAGGTTTTCCGGCGTCACATTGATAAAATCAGCGTCCAGGGACATTTTTCACCCATCCTCTCCGCGTCTGTTTGACGCCATTTTAGCATGCCGCAGGGTGTCTTTCAAAGCGCTTTATCGGCGGGAAGCCTTGCGAAACGGCGGAAAACGGCGTATACTGTCCTATTATGCCAACGGGAGGAACAACGCCATGAAGATCCTGGTCCTTTCCGATTCCCACGGGAATCTTGCCCATATGCTGCGGGCCGTGGAAAAAGAGGATCCCAACCTGATCCTCCACCTGGGGGACTGCTGGCGGGACGGGGAAAAGCTCCACGCCGCCTTTCCCGGCATCCCCTTCGAGCAGGTGCCCGGCAACTGCGACTTCCGGCCCATGGAGCCGGCGGAGCGGCTGCTGTTCCTGGAGGACAAGCGGGTGCTGATGTGCCACGGCCACACCTACGGCGTGAAGCAGTCCCTGCTCAACGCCGGCTATACCGCCGAGGAGCAGAACCTGGATCTCTTCCTCTTCGGCCACACCCACCGTCCCCTGGTGGACATGCGGGGCAAGACCCTCTTTTTGAATCCCGGCAGCATCGGGGACTATGCCCATCCCTTTTACGGCATCGTCACCCTGGAAAGCGGGCGGCTGGACGGCCGCACCGTGCCCCTGGAATAAAAAAACCGCCCCGGAAGCCTTGCTTCCGGGGCGGTTTTTCACGCGCTTCAATGCTCGTGGCCGCAGGTGTCGCAGTGGCCGTCACAGGCCAGCAGTTCGTCGCCGTAGGGGAGGCCGTTTTTATCGTAATAGTCCCTGATGGCGGCGCGGACCGCCTCCTCCGCCAGGACGGAGCAGTGGATCTTGTGGGTGGGCAGGCCGTCCAGGGCCTCCACCACCGCCTGGTTGGACAGCTTCAGCGCTTCGGAGATGGGCTTGCCCTTGATCAGCTCCGTGGCCATGGAGCTGGTGGCGATGGCGCTGCCGCAGCCGAAGGTGTTGAATTTCACATCGGTGATGACCTGGGTGGCGGGGTCTACCTTAATATACATCCGCATGATGTCGCCGCACTTGGCGTTGCCCACCTCGCCGACACCGTCGGCGTCCTCCATCTTGCCCACATTCCGGGGGTGTTCAAAATGGTCCATGACTTTATCGCTGTACAATGCCATTGTTCGTTTCTCCTTTCAGATCAGATGGGGACGCTGGCCACGCTCCAGCTCATCCCACACGGGGGACATATCCCGCAAATAGGACACTATATTAGGCAATTCTTCTAATATATAGTCAATTTCTTCCGGCGTGTTGTATTCGCTGAGGCTGAGACGCAGGGAGCCGTGGGCCACCTCGTGAGGCCGGCCCAGGGCCAGCAGCACATGGCTGGGGTCCAGGGACCCGGAGGTGCAGGCGCTGCCGGAGGAGGCCGCGATGCCCTTGGCGTCCAGGAGGAGCAGCAGGGATTCGCCCTCGATCCCCTCGAAGCAGACGTTCACATTGCCGGGCAGGCGGCGGGCCGCGTCGCCGTTCAGGACGGTGTGGGGGATGGCGGTGAGGCCCGCGATCAGCTTGTCCCGCAGGGGCGTCAGGAAGGCGGCGTTCTTCTCCATATTGGCGCAGGCCTCGTCAAAGGCGGCGGCCCCGCCGCAGATACCGGGGATGTTCTCCGTTCCGGCCCGCTTGCCCCGCTCCTGGGCGCCGCCGTAGATGACGTTCACCAGGGGGATGCCCCGGCGGGCGTACAGCACGCCCACGCCCTTGGGGCCGTGGAACTTGTGGGCGGAGAGGGACAGCAGGTCGATGTGCATGGCCCGCACGTCGATGGGCAGGTGGCCCGCCGCCTGGACGGCGTCGGTATGGAAGAGCACGCCCGCCTCGTGACAGACCTCGCCGATCTCAGCGATGGGCTGGATGGTGCCGATCTCGTTGTTGGCAAACATAACGGTCACCAGGCAGGTGTCCGGCCGGAGGGCGGCCTTCACCTGCTCCGCCGTCACCACGCCGTCGGGCGGGATATCCAGCAGGGTGATCTCGAACCCCTCCTTTGCCAGGGCGTCCAGGGTGTGGAGAATGGCGTGGTGCTCGAATTTGGTGGAGACGATATGCCGCTTCCCCTTCCGGGCCCCCAGCGCGGCGGCGCTGCGGAGGGCCTGGTTGTCGGCCTCGCTGCCGCCGGAGGTAAAGGTGATCTCCCGGGACTCGGCATTCAAATGACGGGCAAATATCCCACGGGCCGCCGCCAGCTTCTCCGCCGCCCGCTGGCCGGGGCTGTGGAGACTGGAGGGGTTGCCGTAAACTTCCTGAAAACAGGGCAGCATGGCTGCCAGAGCCGTTTTGCTGACGGCGGTGGTGGCCGCGTTGTCCGCGTAGACGTTCATTTTAATTCCTCCTTTTCCTATCTTTTTACTATGATATAGTGATAGCACAGTTTTTCCTAGTTGTCAAGTGGGAATTTCGAGAATTGGATGGGTGCGGGGCCGAAAACACCGCGCGGCAGACAAGCGGTCTGCCGCGCGGTGTCTTTCTTAAAATTCGTAGTCCACGGCCACCCGGTCCTCCCGGATGGACTTGCACAGGGCGGAGACCGCCTTGTGGCGGGGGTCGTTTTTATAGGCGTCCAGCGCCTCCAGGCTCTCGAATTCGCTGACCAGGACAGCGTCGTAGTTCCCCTCCCCCACATTGACGGCCACTTCGGACCGCAAAAGCTGGGGGATCACGCCCTGGAGGGCCTTCAGCCCCTCCAGAAACCGGGCCTGCTCCTCTTCGGTGCCGGGGCGGAATTTCCACATGACGATATGACGGATCATAGCTCAGCCCTTTCTGGCGTTATATGCCGCGATGCCCAGCCCCAGCAGCTCGATGGAGCGGGTCAGTTCCTCCGGATTGGTGACGTAGGCGATGCGGATTTCGCTGCGGCCCTTGCCGGGGGTGGCATAGAAGCCCTCGCCGGGGGCGTACATCACGGTCTCGCCGTGATCCTCGAATTCCTCCAGCAGGAAATACTGGAGCTTTTCCGTGTCGTCCACCGGCAGGGTCACCATCAGGTAGAAGGCCCCCTCCGGGGAGTTGAACTTCACCCCGGGGATCTTGGAAAGGCCCGTTACCACCGCGTCCCGGCGGCGCTGGTACTCCGCCCGCAAGTTTACATAATATTCCGGCGTCATGGTCCGGTACAGCGCGGCGGCGCCCACCTGGTCCAGCGTGGCGGCGCACAGGCGGCTCTGGCAGATCTTCATGGCCTGGGACATCAGCTCCCGGCTGCGGGAGATCACGACGCCCACCCGGGAACCTGTGGCGGAGAAGCGCTTGGACACGGAGTCCACCACCACCACATTTTCCGCCGCGTCTTCAAATTCCAGCATGGAGCTGAGCTTCTGGCCGCCGTAAACCAGCTCCCGGTACACCTCGTCGCTGACGAGGAACAGATCGTGCTCTCTGGCGATGTCCACCAGGGTGCGCATCTCCGTCTCCGTCAGGACCACGCCGGTGGGGTTGCCGGGATTGGTCACCAGGATGGCCCGGGTGTGCTCGTTGATCAGGGGCTCGATGCGCTCCCGGCTGGCGTAGCGGTAGCCCTCCTCCGGGCGGGTCTCAATGGGGCGGATGGAGGCGCCGGTGATGCGCACGAAGGTCTCATAGTTGGGATAGTAGGGCTCGGGAATCAGGATCTCGTCCCCCTCCTCCAGGATGCAGGGCAGGACGACCTGCAGCGCCTCGCTGCCGCCGTAGGTGGCCAGGATGTCGTCGCAGGTGATGGGGAAGCCCATGTCCGTGTAGTAGTCCCGGACAGCCTCCACATAGGGTCCCACGCCGGAAGAGGGCGCGTAGGCCAGGACGGATTCCCCGAAATTCTGGATGGCGTCAAAAAACGCCTTGGGTGTCTCGATGTCCGGCTGTCCGATATTCAGATGGTGAACCTTGCGGCCCTTGGCCTCCGCCGCCACCACATAGGGGTGGAACTTGCGGATGGGCGACAGGCCGCAGCGCTGGATCTTGCTGGAAAACTTCATGGTAAGTGCCTCCTTGGCATATATTTTGTCCACTGAGGGTAATATTGCCGCAAACCTGTGCGGCGGGCGAAAAAAACGCCCCTGACAAGCGTCAGGGGCGAAAAAATTCCACGGTACCACCCTGATCTGCCCTGAAGCAGGGCATCTCACGTCATCCGGTAACGGGGATGGACCGTTCCGCTCTTCACGGACTGCTCCAAAGTGGCTGCATTGCGGCGTTGGCCGAGGGCTTGCACCGATCCCCTCTCGCTATGGGCCTGTTTCACAAAGCTGGCTTTGTCATCGCGTTTCGGTTTTCTCATTATACATCTTCTGTTCAGTTTGTCAACCCCGGTATGCGAAAGTTTCATATCTCCCTTGTTCGGCGATAGGAGCATTTCATCGCCAGGGCAGGCGGTGAAGATAGCCGGAGCGCCCGGGGCGGCGGTCCCCCGAATGAGAGGGCGCTCAGGTCTCTTCCTCCGGGAAGGGCGGCGCTTCCTCGGCGCTGCCATCGGCGGCACCGCCCATCTGCATTTCCTGCCACTGGGCCCGGGTGATCAGCAGCTGGCGGGGCTTGGAGCCCTCGAAGGGGCCCACGACGCCCCGCTCCTCCATCTGATCCACCAGACGGGCGGCCCGGGAGTAGCCCAGCTTCAGCCGGCGCTGGAGCATGGAGACGGAGGCCTGCCCGGTCTCCAGCACCACTTCCACGGCGGCGGGCAGCAGCTCGTCGCCCTCGTCGGCGGCGGGCTCGGCGGGGACGCCGCTCTTGGCGTTCCCCTTGTCCTTTTCCTGCACGGACTCCTCGATCTTGGCAATGACCTCGTCGGAGTAGTGGGCCTCGCCGCTCTGCTTGACGAAGGCCACCACTTCCTCGATCTCCTCCGGAGAGATGAAGCAGCCCTGGACCCGGAGCTTGGATTCGCCCAGGGGGGCGTACAGCATATCGCCCCTGCCCACCAGCTTTTCCGCGCCGGTGGTGTCCAGGATGATGCGGGATTCCAGGGAGGACGCCACGGCGAAGGCAATGCGGCTGGGGATGTTGGCCTTCATCAAGCCGGTGATGACGTCCGCCGAGGGACGCTGGGTGGCGATGACCAGGTGCATACCGGCGGCACGGCCCATCTGGGCCACCCGGCAGATGGATTCCTCCACCTCCTTGGCGGCCACCAGCATCAGGTCCGCCAGCTCGTCGATGACCACCACAACGCTGGGCAGGGGCTCCAGGTCCTCGCTGGCCTTGGCAAGGCGGTTGTATTCCTCCAGCTTTTTCACGCCGTGTTCGGAGAACAGCTTATAGCGCTTCATCATCTCGAACACCGCCCACTGCAGGGCGCCGGCGGCCTTCTTCGGGTCCGTCACCACCGGGATCAGCAGGTGGGGGATGCCGTTGTAGGGCGCCAGCTCCACCATCTTGGGGTCCACCATGATGAAGCGGACCTCGTCCGGCGTGGACTTGTACAGCAGGCTGATGATGAGGGAGTTGGTGCACACGGATTTGCCGGAGCCGGTGGTGCCGGCGATCAGGACGTGGGGCAGCTTTTCAATGCTGCCCACGATATTCCGCCCGCCGATGTCCCGGCCCACGGCAAAGGCCGTGGTGGACTTGTGGGCGGTGAACTCCCGGGATTCGATGACATCCCGGATCAGCACCGGGGTCACCTGCTTGTTGGGCACCTCGATGCCCACCACGGAGATCTTGTCGGGAATGGGGGCGATGCGGACGCCGGTGGCCCCCAGGGCCAGGGCGATATCGTCCGCCAGATTGGTGATCTTGGAGAGCTTTACCCCCTGATCCAGCATGAATTCGTACCGGGTGACGGAGGGGCCGTGAACCACGTCGCCGGGAGTGGCGTCCACGCCGAAGCTGGCAAGGGTCTCCGCCAGGCGGCGGGAGTTGTTCCGCAGCTCCGCGCCTGCCTCGGCAAAGTTCTCGCTCCGGTTGGCCTTCAGCAGTGTGACAGGCGGGAATTGATAGGACTCCTCTTCCCCGGCCAGCTTTTCCTCGATCTCCGCCGTGACGGCGGCGGTCTGGGCCGCCACCTCCCTGGCGGTGTTGGCCTTCTCCCTGCGGGAGGAGGCGGGCGGCTCCGGCGCGGGGGACACAGGAGCGGAGGACTCCGGCTGGACGGGGACAGGCGCGGGAACAGGCGTGGGGACAGGCGCCGCGGCGGGTGCGGGAACGGCGGGTGCGGGCGCGGCAGGCGTCCTTTCCGGGGGCTTTTCCGAGAGCACCTGATCCGGTGTCTTCTGATGGTCGGATCTGTGGCGGAAGAAGCTGGTGAAGCGGCCTGTGTCTTTCCGGACGGGTTCCGGCTCCGGCGCGGGGGCGTCGTCCAGGGGGAAATCGATCTGGGGGCGGGGCTTGTCCTCCGTGCGGCGCCGGGGCGTCTCCACGGGGGTCACCCGGATGGCGGGGCGTTCCGGCTCCGGCTCCTCCTCGTACTGGGGACGCTCCCGGTGCTTTTCGATGAGGGCCCCCACCGTCAGCCGCAGGGCCGCCATCAGCAGCACCACGAACAGGACCGTAAAGAGGATCAGGGAGACCAGCGGAGAGATCACCGCCGCGGAGCCGATGGCCAGGGAGCCGGAGACCGCGCCGCCGGAGGCCAGCTGGTTGCCGGAGGCCCACAGCTTTGCCAGGATGCCCAGGGAGGACTCATAGGTCTCATCCCGGAGCATCATCCGCAGGATCTGGCCCAGGGAGCCGAACAGCACCGGCAGCAGCAGGGCGCAGGCCGTCCGCAGCTGGACAGGGCGGCCATGGTGGAACAGCAGGATCAGCGCGGCCAGCAGCAGGGCGGGGCCCGCCAGCCAGTAGCCGTAGCCGAAAAGCCCCCTCAGCAGCACCGCCAGCCAGTCAATGAGGATGGCGCTGACACGGAAGTAGCTGACAAAGACGCACAGCGCCAGCACCAGCAGCACCGCGCCGCCTACCTCCCGGCGGATGGGGCGCCTCTGGGGCTGGGCGGGCTTTTTGGAGCGGCCGGAGCCGCTTTTGGACGCGCCGCCTTTTTTTGCGGCCGTTGTCTTCTTTTGTGTTGAGGAAGCCACGGTATGTACCTCCGATTTATTTCTGGACCAGCGTCAAGATCAGCGTCAGAACGCCGACGGCCCAGCAGTAGTAGGCGAAAAAGCCGAACCTGCCTCCCCACAAAATCTTTGATTTTGCGGGGGCCCCTCTGATCGGACTCAAACGGCCAGGCAAAGCCCGCCCGTTTCAAGGTTTTGCCATCCGGCAAAACACTTGGCGCCGCTTTCGCGGCGGACGCGCCGTGCGCGTCTGGCAGGTTTGCTTATTTCTGGATAAATGTCAAGATCAGCGTCAGAACGCCGACGGCCCAGCAGTAGTAGGCGAAAAAGCCGAACCTGCCTTTTTCCGCGATCATTTTCAGCAGGCGGATGCAGGCGTAGCCCACCACGGCGGACACCAGCACGCCCACCAGATAGATGGGCACGTCGGCCCAGATGATCTCTCCCCCCAGGGCGTCCTTCAGGCTCAGGATGTTGGCCCCCAGGATGGCGGGAATGGACATCAGGAAGGAATAGCGCACGGCGAACTTCCGCTCAAAGCCCACAAAGCACCCGGCGGTGATGGTTGTGCCGGACCGGGAGATGCCGGGGCAGGTGGCGATGGCCTGGCCCACGCCCACCAGCAGGGCGTCCAGCAGCGTGGCCGACCTCTCGGTCTTGCGGCCCTTTTTCACCCGGTCGCTGGCAAACAGCAGGCAGCCCGTCACCAGCAGGGCGGCGGCCACGAAGTACATGTTGTCAGACAGGCCCTCCACCAGCTCCTTGATGGGCAGCACCGCGAACAGCGGCAGCGTGCCCACGATGATCAGCAGGATCATCCGCCGGGCCGGCGGCACCGGCGTGGGCGTGGAACGGCGGGCCAGATCAGCCGCGCCGCGGAAAAATTCCACGACCATATCCCGGATATCCCCCCAGTAGGCGGCGAACACAGCCACCAGCGTGCCCAGATGCAGCAGCACATCGAAAAAGTCCGGGATCTCCGACGCGCCGGACATGCCCAGCAGGTGCTCCGCGATGGCAAGATGGCCGGAGCTGGAAATGGGCAGAAATTCCGTGACGCCCTGGATTACGCCCAGCAGGATGGACGATAACAGCGACAAGTTGTTCACGCTCCTTATCCTTCAAATCTTCATATGGAGATAGTATATCACGGACAAGCCGTAAATTCCAGTCATATTTGCGGAATTATGTCGACTGACCGCAAAAGAGGGGCAGGCACTCCCCCCACGCGGGAGCGGCAGAAAAAGCGGGACCGCCCATGGCGGTCCCGGCTGGTGATCTCTCATGATTCTCCGCCCAGTTTCCGCAGGGCGGCTTTCGCGGCGGCCTGCTCGGCCTCCTTCTTGCTGTGGCCGTCGCCGGTGCCCAGCGGCACCCCGTTGAGCTGCACCTCCGCCTGGAAGATCTTGGCGTGGTCTGGGCCCTGCTCCCCGATCATCCGGTAGGTCAGCACCTGGTCCGCCTGCCGCTGGACCAGCTCCTGGAGGGCGGTCTTGTAGTCCCGGCGGCGCTCCTCCACCGCCTCCTCCTTCTCCGCTTCCAGCAGGACGCGGTGGATCAGCGCTGACGCGGCACCGATGCCGCCGTCCAGATACACTGCGGCGAAGACGGCCTCGGTAGCGTCCGCCAGGATAGAGGTGCGCTCCCGGCCGCCGCCGGCTTCCTCGCCCCGGCCCAGCTTCAGATACCGGCCCAGATCCAGCTTCCGCGCCACCTCGTACAGGCTCTGCTCGCACACCAGGGCCGCCCGGATGCGGGTCAGATCCCCCTCCGGCAGATCCGGGTGGTGGGCAAACAGGAATTCCGCCGTCACAAAGCCCAGCACGGAGTCCCCCAGGAACTCCAGCCGCTCGTTGCTGTTCAAATGGGCGGAGCGGTGCTCATTGGCATAGGAGCTGTGGCTCAGCGCCTCGCCGAGAAGGGCGGGGTCCCGGAAGGTGTAATTCAGTTTTTTCTCCAGTTCCTGCATAGCGGTCCTCTCCAAAAGGACGCCCCGCGCTGGCGCGGGGCGTTTCCTCACCTTACTTGTTCAGCTTGCCCGCGATGTAGTTCACCGCATCGCTGACGGTCTTCAGAGAGCCCAGCTCTTCTTCCTGGATCTCGCCGACCTCGAATTCCTCCTCCATGGCCATGACCAGCTCCACCAGATCCACGGAATCGGCGCCCAGATCCTCTTCAAAGGACGTGTCCATGGTCACTTCCGCAGGCTCCATGGCAAACTGCTCGGCGACCAGCTCTCTCATCGTCTGGAAAATTTCTTCAATCGACATTGATGTTTCACTCCTCAAGGAATTATGCGTTATATCGCTGAGGCAATCATACGGCAACTGGCGCGCCGCTGTCAAGGGGCAATCAAATTTTTTCCGCCGTCCGCTCCACTTTCATCAGCTCGATGTCCCGCTGGATATCGTCGATGAAGCCGCTCTCCGCGTATTCCTTCGCCCGCAGGACGGCGTTGCAGATGGCCCGGGCGTCGGAGGAGCCGTGGGCCTTGATGACGGGCTTGGAGATGCCCAAAAAGGCCGTGCCGCCGATCTCGCTGGGGTCCAGCAGCTTCTTCATGTCCGCCAGACCGCCCTTCACCAGTCCCGCCGCCAGCTTGGTCTTGGCGCTGGAGAGGAACATCTTCTTCAGCTCCTTCAGCAAAAACTTGCCCACGCCCTCCACGCTCTTGAGCATGATGTTGCCGGTGAAGCCGTCCGCCACGATGACGTCGGCCCCGCCCAGCATGGCGTCGTTGGCCTCGATGTTGCCGGTGAAGTGGATGCGGCCCGCCTCCCCCGCCTCTTTCAGCAGGGCATAGGCCTGATGGCGGAGGTCGTCGCCCTTCTCCTCCTCCGCGCCGATGTTCAGCAGGGCCACCCGGGGTGATTCCACGCCCATGACCCGCTTGGCGTAGTAGCTGCCCAGGTAGGCGAACTGGAGCAGGTACTCCGGCGTGCACTCGGCGTTGGCGCCGCAGTCGCACAAAATGGCCCTGCCCCCCGCCGTGGGGATGACGGGCCCCATGGCCGCCCGGCGGATGCCCCGGATGCGCTTGACCACCAGCGTGGCCCCCGCCAGCAGGGCGCCGGTGGAGCCGGCGGAGACGAAGGCGTCCCCCTCCCCCGCTTTCAGCAGATTCAGCCCCACGGTCAGGGAGGAGTCCTTTTTCATTTTAAAGGCGGTGGCGGGATCGTCAGAGATCTCCACCACCTCGCTGGCGTCCTTGATCTCCACGCCGGCGGGCAGATCCTTTTCGCCGCAGGCCTCCACGGCCCGCAGGACCTCCGCCATCCGGCCCACCAGGATGATATCCACCCCGTGGAGCCTGTGGGCGTCCAGGGCGCCCTGGACGATGGCCTGGGGGGCGTTGTCGCCGCCCATGGCGTCTACGATGATTTTCATTGCAGCACCTCCTGCTTCAATTCCTCAATGATGGCGAGAGACCGCGCTGACAGCTCCGCGTTTTTATTCCGCTTGCTCCCCATGAAGCCCGGCTTCATGGGGGCCCCGGATCTCAATTTGCTCCGGGCGGAATGAATCCGCCCTCCGCCAAGATTTTGCTTCGCAAAATGCTTGTACGCCGCGCCGCGGCGGCTCGCTCTGCTCGCGGCGGGCATCAGCGCATGACCTCCGGCTTTAATTCTTCGATGATGGCAAGGGAGCGCTGGGACAGCTCCGCGTTTTTATTCCGCTTGCCCTTCACCCGGTGGTCCAGGGGCGGGATGATGCCGAAATTGATGTTCATGGGCTGGAACACCGTGACGGACTGGTTGGAGATGTACAGCCCCAGAGCGCCGATGGCCGTCTCCCGGGGGAAGTCGATGGGGGCCATCCCCCGCAGCCGCCGGGCGGTCTCCACGCCCACCAGGAATCCGCTGGCGGCGGACTCCACATAGCCCTCCACTCCGGTCATCTGCCCGGCGAAGGAGATACGGGGATCCGCTTTCAGCCGGTAGTAGCGGTCCAGCAGGCGGGGGGAATTCAGAAAGGTATTGCGGTGCATGACGCCGTAGCGCAGGAACTCCGCGCCGTGGAGGGCGGGGATCATGGAGAACACCCGCCGCTGCTCCGGGAAGCGCAGATGGGTCTGGAAGCCCACCAGGTTATACACCGTGCCGTCGGCGTTGTCCCGCCGCAGCTGCACCACGGCGTAGGGCTCCCTCCCCGTCCGGGGGTCCTTCAGGCCCCGGGGCTTCAGGGGGCCGTAGCGCAGCGTGTCTTGGCCCCGGCGGGCCATGACCTCCACGGGCATGCAGCCCTCGAACACCATCTTGTCCTCGAAGCCGTGGACCTCCGCCTCCTGGGCGCAGGTCAAAGCCTGCCAAAAGGCTTCGTACTCCTCCGCGTCCATGGGGCAGTTGACATAATCCGCAGTGCCCTTGTCATAGCGGGAGCCGAACCAGGCCTTTTCCATATCCACGCTGTCGGCGGAGACCAGGGGGGCCGCCGCGTCGAAGAAGTGAAGGGCGGTGTCCTCCCCCAGCAGCGCCTGGAGCCTGTCCGCCAGGGCGTCGGAGGTCAGGGGGCCGGAGGCGATGACCACCTCGCCCTCGGGGATCTCGGTGACCTCGCCGGGGACCACGGTGATGCGGGGGTGGGACTTCACCCGCTCCGTCACCAGGGCGGCGAAGCCGTGGCGGTCCACCGCCAGAGCACCGCCGGCCTCCACCCGGGTGGCGTCGGCGCAGGAGAGGATCAGGGAGTCCAGGCGGCGCAGCTCCTCTTTCAGGAGGCCCACGGCGTTTTCCAGCTGGTCGGAGCGCAGGGAGTTGGAGCAGCACAGCTCCGCAAAGTTTTCTGTTGTGTGGGCGGGGGTCTTTTTCTCCGGCTTCATCTCCCGGAGGGTGACGTTGATGCCCCGCTGGGCCAGCTGCCAGGCGCATTCGCTGCCGGCCAGGCCCGCGCCGATGACGGTTACATTCATAGGCTTGTCCTTCTGTCTATAGGATGGTTTTGGGGATGTCCGCCCTGGCGGGCGGGGGCGGGAGGTACGCCGTGTCGCGGCGTGGGGGATGCACCCCCCATTCTCTTTTTGTCGCGACAAAAAGAGAACGGGCCGTGCACGGTCCAAGAGAAAAAACGCTCTGTCCAAACTTTCTCCATGCAAAGCATGGAGAAAGTTTGGGGATGCGGACTCAGAAAGAGACGTTGGGTGGCGGCTTGCAGGTTTCTGCGTTGGGCACGAGCATAGGTTAAGTGCTGATCGGTTCCTTTCTGCCGCGCGAATTGGGGCGGTGCAGATTTGGATCAAACTTGCATGGGTTTGCGCAACAAGCCCCGCTGCCGCTACGCGGGCTGTTAGTCTACGTCGACGTTATGGGGCGTGACGTTCCGGTGTGTCTGGCAAATCCCCGTAGGGCGGGGTGCCCCCGCCCCGCTCTTGCGTGGAATGTCATCCCACGTTGTCGGGGAGCATTGATCTGTCATCTTGTTTTACCGATGCGTTGGTCGTTGATCCCACGATTTTGGGAAATGCCGATCCGTAGGGCGGGACGACCTCGGCCCGCCGTTGCGTGGCTGTTATCCCACGTTGGGTATAAACAATGGGACGCTCCTCCTTGGAAAAAAGCCGATGAACACGGGGAAATAGCTTGTAGGGGCGGATATCATCCGCCCGATTTCTGCCGTTACCTACGTTCCAGGCGGATGATATCCGCCCCTACAAAGGGCAAATCAGTAAAGCGCGGCGGGGTGAGGGCACCCCGCCCTACGGAAATTCACCGACGTGCGTTTTCAAAACGGCGGGCCGAGTCGTCCCGCCCTACGGGGGCTTCCACTTCGTAGGGGCCGATGCCTACATCGGCCCTCAGCACCAGGGTCGGGCGGGAAGAAACAGGCCGATGTGGGCATCGGCCCCTACGGATGTTTAAAAGCCGGCGCAGCGGCAGCGGGGCAGTTGATTGAACCCTTGCGATGAGCTCCCGCAAGTTTGCACCCAGCGTCCCAGCTTGCGGCTTAAACGCCCTACCAAACGCCAGCGTACAGCGCAGCCGGATCAGGCCCGGCAAGTTTCTGCCAAGCCCGATTCGCACGGCCCCAGTACTTAGGCCAAATTTCCCCGGCCAGGGGAAATTTCTGGCCGCAAAGCGTTTTCTCTTTGGACCGTGCACGGCCCGTTTCTCTTTTCAAGAAAAAGAGAAATGGGGGGTGCAGCTCCCGCGTACCTGTCAGGTACGCCTGTCCGACCGCCCCAGCAGATAATCCGTGGTCACACCAAAATAATCCGCCAGCTTGATCAAATTCGGGACCTCCGGGTAGTGCGTTCCCGACTCATAATATTGATATGCCCGCAGCTTGATCCCAAGCAATTCCGCCATATTCGTCTGCGTCTGCTTCTTCTCTTGCCGAAGCTCTTTTACGCGCTGTGCAAACTTTTCCATATTAGCCTCTTGACATGCATTTTAATGACAGACCTCATGGAATTCCTGTATAGCTACACCCTGACTTCCCGTTTTCCGGGATACCTGAACACCGAGGACTATCGCGGCACGGATGCCCCCTGGCGCGGCATTTGGACACCCTCCGCCGGGAGCTGCCCGCCGATCTGCGGCAGGCCTTTGACAAATACCGCGCTGCCGCCGATGAGCGGCACGAGCTGGAGCTGACAGCCATGTTTCAGGCCGCCTTTGCCGTGGCCCGGGAGCTTGGTTAAGCCTCCGCCCCTTTGGCGGTCTTCTTCGCCGCAGGCTTCTTGGCGGCCGTGGTTTTCTTTGCCGCGGCAGTCTTCTTCTCTGCGGTGGTCTTTTTAGCGGCGGCGGCCTTCTTCGCCGCCGGCTTTTTGGCGGGCTTCTCCTCCGCCGCCGGGGCGGACTCATCCTTCTTCTCCGCCGAAGCGGCGGGCTTTTTGGGGTAGCCCCGCTTCTCCTCCGGCAGGAAGTTGGAGCAGTCCGGGTTGATGCAGAAGGGCTTTTTGAAGCCCTTGCCCGCCTTTTTGAACATGGTGCGGCCGCAGACCGGGCAATCGTCCTTCACCGGCACGTCCCAGGTCATGAAGTCGCACTTGGCGGACTCGTCCCGGCTGTTGGTATGCTCGCAGCAGTAGTAGGTGTACTGCTTGTTGGTCTTTTTGCTGGTGCCGGTGCGCTTCATGATGCGCCCGCCGCACTTGGGGCAGCGGCCGGGCATCTCCACCACCAGGGGCATGGTAAAGGTGCAGTCCGGGTAGCCGGGGCAGGCCAGGAAGCGGCCAAAGCGGCCGGACTTCACCACCAGGTTCCGTCCGCACTCCGGGCAGATCTCCTCGCTGACCTCGTCGGGCACCTTGATGCGGGTGCCGTCCAGGTCCTTTTCCGCCTGCTTGAGATTCTTTTCAAAATCGCCGTAGAAGTCCCGCAGGACGTCCTTCCAGGGGGTGGTCCCCTCCTCCACGGAGTCCAGCTTCTGCTCCATGTGGGCGGTGAACTGGAGATCGGCGATGTCGGTGAATTTGTCCTTCATCAGTGCCGTCACCACACGGCCCAGGTTGGTGATGCGCAGATACTTGCCCTCCTTGATGACGTACTCCCGGTCCAGGATGGTGGACACGGTGGGCGCGTAGGTGGAGGGGCGGCCGATGCCCTGCTCCTCCATGGCGCGGATAAGGGTGGCGTCGGTATAGTGGGCGGGGGGCTGGGTGAAGTGCTGGTCCTTGGAGAAGTCCTTCAATTCCAGGGCCTCCCCTTCCCGCAGGGCGGGCAGGGGGGATTCCTTTTCCTCCTTTTCCTCGTCCTTGCCCTCCTCATACACGGCGGTGTAGCCGGAGAACTTCAGGCTGGAGGAGCTGGCCCGGAAGCTGTGGCTCCCCGCCTCCAGCTCCACCGCCACGCTGTCGTAGACCGCGTTGGCCATCTGGCAGGCCACAAAGCGGCTCCAAACCAGGCGGTACAGGCGGTACTGCTCGCCGGTCAGGTCCTTTTTCACCATCTCCGGCGTCAGGTTCACGTTGCTGGGACGGATGGCCTCGTGGCCGTCCTGGGCGCCCGCCTTGGTCTTGTAGCGGTGGGCCTGGGCGGGATAGTAGTCCTGGCCATAGCGGCCCACGATGAATTCCTTGGCAGCGGCGATGGCCTCCTCGCTGAGCCGCAGGGAGTCGGTACGCATATAGGTGATGAGGCCCACGGAGCCCTCGCCCTCGATCTCCACGCCCTCATAGAGCTGCTGGGCGATGGCCATGGTGCGGCGGGGGGTCATGGAGAGCTTGCGGGAGGCCTCCTGCTGCATGGTGGAGGTGGTGAAGGGCGGGGAGGGGCTGCGCTGCTTGTCGGCGCGCTTCACGCTTTTGACGGTGAAAACGGCGTTCTCCGTCTCCCGGATCACGGCGTCCACCTCCGCCTCGCTTTTCAGCTCCGCTTTTTTGCCGTTCTTTCCATGATAGCGGGCGGCGAAGGGGAGCTTTTTCACGTCGTTGCCCAGGAGGTTGGCATCCAGGGTCCAGTACTCCTCGGGCTGGAAGGCCTCGATCTCCCGGTCCCGGTCGTCCACCATGCGGGTGGCCACGGACTGGACCCGGCCGGCGGAGAGCCCCCGGCGGATCTTCTTCCACAGCAGAGGGCTCAGCTCATAGCCCACCAGCCGGTCCAGGATGCGGCGGGCCTGCTGGGCGTCCACCAGGTTCTGGTCGATGTCCCGGGGGGCCTGGATGCTCTCCTGCACCACCTTCTTGGTGATCTCGTTGAAGGTGACCCGGCGGGACTTGTCGTCCGACAGGTTCAAAAGCTGCTTCAGGTGCCAGGAGATGGCCTCCCCCTCCCGGTCCGGGTCGGTGGCGAGATACACCATGTCCGCCGCCTTGGCGGACTTTTTCAGGTCGCTGATGATGTCCTCTTTCCCCTTGATGGGCTTGTAGACCGGCTCAAAATCCTTCTCCACGTCCACGCCCAGGGTGCTTTTGGGCAGGTCCCGCAGGTGGCCCATGCAGGCCTTGACCTCAAAGTCCTTGCCCAGGTATTTGCCGATGGTTTTGGCCTTCGCGGGAGACTCCACGATGACCAGGCTGTGCTTTGCCATAGTTACCTCCGTGTGTCCGGCGGGACACATTTCCTATCCTTCATTTATTCCGTCAGGGTCACAGCACGGGTATAGCGCTTTCCGCTGTGCTGCACCACCAAATTTTCAAGTTCAAGAAGCGTCATCGCGGACAGCACCCGCCGGGTGGGGATGCCGGTGGCGTCAATCAGATCGTCCACCAGGGCCGGTTCCTGATCGTCCAGCGCCCGCAGAAGGGCGATCTGGTCGTCGGTCAGGCCCAGGCCGGACAGGCTGACGGAGGGCGGCACGGGCCTGGGCTCCTCCGCTTTCTGCCGGGCCTGGTAGCCCAGAACCTGGGGAAGCTCCCGGGCGCGGTCACCCCGCAGCTTATCCGGAAAGCGCTCCGCGTAGCCCTCCAGAATGTCCCAGGCGTCCGTCACAAGGCCCGCGCCGTCCTGGATCAGACGGTTGCAGCCCGCGCTGGCGGGGGCGTCGATGGGGCCGGGGACGGCGAAGACCTCCCTGCCCTGCTCCATGGCCGTTCCGGCGGTGATGAGAGCGCCGCTGCGCTCCGGGGCCTCCACCACCAGTGTGGCAGCGGACAGGCCGGAGAGAATGCGGTTCCGGGCTGGAAAGTGGGCCTTTGCCGGCCGGGCGCCGGGCGGGTATTCGCTCAGCAGCGCGCCCGCGGCGGCCACATCCTCGTAAAGATAGCCGCTCTCGTAGGGATAGCGGATGTCCAGGCCGTTGCCCACCACGCCCACGGTGACGCCGCCCGCCCGGAGGGCGCCCCGGGTGGCCGCCGCGTCAATGCCCTTTGCAAGGCCGCTGACCACCACGGCGCCGCCGCAGGTCAATCCGTAGCCCAGCTTTTCCGCGCAGGCCACGCCGTAGGGCGTGCAGTCCCGGGTGCCCACCACGGCCACCGCCAGCTCCTCGTCGAAAACAGGCAGACGGCCCTTGACATACAGCAGGCAGGGCGGGTCGTAGATGTTTTTCAAACGGCCGGGATAGGCGGCATCCTGCATGGTCAAAAGGTCGATCCCCAGCCGCTGGCAGTCCGCCAGGATCTTGTCGGCGGCGCTCAAATCGCGGTTTTCCAGCAGGGCGGCCTGATCCCGGGCAATGCCCTCAGTCAGTAAAATTTCCCCGGCGTCGGCGTAAAACACGTCCTCCGGGGTGCCGAAATGGCGCAGCAGCGCCAGCCGCGTCTGGCTGCTCAGGCCCTTCAGTTCCGTCAGCCAGATCCAAAATTTCAATGCCGACATGGCGCCGCCTCCCTCTCTAGTTGTCTCTGGCCGCTTCCCACAGCAGCACGGCGGCGGCGATGGCCGCGTTCAGGGATTCGCAGTGGGCCCGCATGGGGATGCGGACGGTCCTGCCGCACAGGGCCAGCATTTCCCGGGAAAGGCCCCTTCCCTCGCTGCCGACGGCGATGGCGCAGCGGCTGTAGTCCACGGCCCGGGCGTCTTCGGTATCGGCGCGGAGGGCCGCGCCGTACAGCGGCAGGCCGCTGGCCTTCAGCAGGGCCGCCAGCTCCTCCGTGCCGCAGGCCCAGGCCGGGCAGCGGAACACCGCGCCCATGGTGGCCCGGACGGTCTTGGGGTTATACAGGTCGGCGCAGGCGTTCACCAAAAGCATCCCGTCGGCCCCGAAAGCGTCGGCGGTGCGGAGGATGGTGCCCACGTTGCCGGGGTCCTGGACGCCGTCCAGGACCATGTAGCGCCTGCCCTCCAGGCGCTTTGGCAGCGCGCGGTCCGGCATGGCGCAGACGGACAGGACGCCCTGGGGCGTCTGGGCCGGAGAGACGGACCTCATCACATCCGGCGGCACCCGGACCAGGCGGACGCCCGCCGGAATGGGCGGCAGGGCGGCGTTTTCCGTGCAGACCACGGTGCGCAGGTCCGCGCCGCGCAGGAGGGCCTCCTCCAGCAGCTTGGGGCTGTCGCAGAGGAATTCGCCGGCGGTCCGGCGATAGGAAACGGAGGCCGCCAGCTTGCGGAGATGGGTACACAGCGGGTTTGTCCGGCTGGTGATGGTCTCCATGGCTGGCGCCTCCTTTCGGTTTCGGTATTATTGTCCCGCGGGGCATCCCGTGCCGCAGGAGCGGAACAGCGCCGGGCCGAAACGGCAGGCCCGTGCGCCGCCTCAGTCCAGGGGCTTCATAGTGGGGAACAGGATGACCTCCCGGATGGTGTCGGCGCCGGTGAGAAGCATCACCGTGCGGTCGATGCCCATGCCCATGCCGCCGGTGGGGGGCATGCCGTATTCCAGGGCGTTCAGGAAATCCTCGTCCAGCATCTCCGTCTCGTCATCGCCCCGCTCCCGCTGCTCCACCTGCTTTTCAAAGCGCTGGCGCTGGTCGATGGGGTCGTTCAGCTCGGAGTAAGCGTTGGCCAGCTCGCTGTGGCAGACGAACAGCTCAAACCGCTCGGTGAGCCGGGGATCGGCGGGAGAGCGCTTGGTGAGGGGGCTGACCTCCACGGGGTACATGGTGATGAAGGTGGGCTGGATCAGCTTCTCCTCCACCTTCTGGTCAAAGCAGGCGTACAGGGCGTTGCCCCAGGTCTTTTCCGCGGCGTCCGCCAGCTCCACGCCGATGGCCTTGGCGGCGGCCACGGCCTCCGCGTCGTCGGTGATGGCGCCGAAGTCCACGCCGGCGTATTCCTTGACGGCGTCCACCATGGTCAGGCGGCGCCAGCCGGGGGTCAGGTCGATCCGCTCGCCCATCCACTCCACCTCATAGGTGCCCAGGATCTTCTGGGCCGCGCCGGAGATGATGCCCTCGGCAATGTCCATCATGCCGTGGAAATCGGTGTAGGCCTGATACAGCTCCACCGTGGTGAATTCGGGGTTGTGCTTGGGGTCCATGCCCTCGTTGCGGAAGATGCGGCCGA
>ENA-UOJC01000934-UOJC01000934.1-human-gut-metagenome-genome-assembly--contig:-C104-NODE-934-length-44527-cov-7.705927_pt1 | contig 44527 bp, 49 predicted proteins | sample MGYA00242339_ERZ723886 | MGnify/ENA metagenome assembly ERZ723886 | reverse complement strand
GTCCAGAAGAAAGAAAAAGCAGCGGTCCACAGCACCGATATATACCTTCGCCATACTGTGGCTCATCATGTGCACGGTCACGCCGGTATTCAAGCTCGGCTGGCTGATCGCGGCTGTGGTCATAGCAGGCGCGGGCGCGTATCTTGCAGGCCGCAGAGCAGGCAAGAAAGCGGCGAACGAGGCCGCGGTGGCGGAAGAGACGGAGAAGGACAAGGCCGAACAGGCCGCCCCCGCCAAGAAGAGCTACGGGCCGGAGATCGACCCCATAATCGAAGAGGGCAACCGCGCGCTCAGCGAAATGGGGCGGCTGTACATGTCCATAAAGGATCCGGAGATTAGGCAGAAGATAAACGAGATTATGCGCATCACGGACAAAATCACGCAGGACGCGATCGCCGATCCCTCGGATATCCCGCAGATCAAGAAGTTCCAGAGCTACTACATCCCGACGACGATCAAGCTCCTGAACGCGTACGACCGTATGAGCGCGCAGGGGATTCAGGGCGAGAATCTGGACAAAACAATGAAGAGCATAACCGAAATGCTCGACACGGCGATAGAGGCGTACAAGAACCTGCTCGACTCGCTGTTTGCAAATCAGGCGCTGGACATTGAGACAGATATAGACGTTATGAACAAGATGCTCGCCAGAGAAGGTCTCGCGGGCGGCAAGGATTTTGATATCTGATATACATCAGGAAAGGACAGAATAACATGAACGAAGAGAAAAGCTATATTCCCACTCTTACCCTTGAGCCTACCGCGGAAGCCGTGGCGGAGGCCGCCGCACCGGCCGAAGAGGAAGTGAAGAAGGATATCCCAATAGAACGTCCGGAGCTGGAGAAGCTCTCCCCCGCCGAGCAGGCCGCGGTCAAGGCCTTTGCGGAAAAGATCGACGTTCTGAACACCGAGCAGGTCATGAATTACGGCTCCAACGCGCAGAAGAACATTTCCGAATTCTCCGAGGCCGCGCTGAACAGCGTCCGCACGAAGGATCTGGGCGAGGTCGGCGGCATGCTGGGCGATCTGGTCGTTGAGCTGCAGGGGCTGAACTTTGACCCCGAGGAGAAGAAAGGCTTCCTCGGTCTGTTCAAAAAGGCCACACAGAATATCGCGTCGCTTAAGGCGCAGTATGACAAGGCAGAGGTCAACGTCGACAAGATAGTTGAGTCCCTTGAAAAGCATGAGGTCGTCCTGATGAAGGACATCAGCATGATGGACAAGATGTATGAGAGGAATCTCGAATACATGAAGGAACTGACCATGTATATCATTGCGGGCAAGCTGAAGATAGAGCAGCTCCGCAATGAAGAGCTGCCGAAGTATCAGCAGAAGGCGCAGGAATCCGGTCTTCCCGAGGATGCGCAGGCCGCAAACGACTTTGCCAACATGATAGGCCGCTTCGAGAAGAAGATACATGACCTTGAGCTTACCCGCACGATATCCATCCAGATGTCCCCGCAGATACGCATGATCCAGAATAACGACAGCCTGATGGCAGAGAAGATCCGCTCCTCCATCGTCAACACTATCCCCCTCTGGAAGAGCCAGATGGTGCTCGCGCTGTCGCTGTATCACTCCGATCAGGCCATGAAGGCGCAGCGCGAGGTGACGGACGTGACGAATCAGCTCCTCACTAAGAACGCACAGGCGCTGCATCAGGGCAGCGTCGCCATCGCCAAGGAGACCGAGCGCGGCATAGTCGATATTGAAACTCTGAAAAAGACCAATCAGGAGCTTATCTCCACGCTCGACGAGGTGCGCCAGATTCAGGACGACGGGCGCGCAAAGCGTATGCAGGCCGAGGAAGAGCTTGGCCGCATCGAGGGCGAGCTGAAGCAGAAGCTGCTTGACATGCGCGGCTGATCTATCGGGAGCGGACTATGAAGATTTTTAAAAACCGTGCTGTTGCGGTGCTGCTGTGTGTTCTCATCGTGATAGCGTCGACGCTGCTGTCCACGAATGTTAAGCTCGGCCGCGAGGCCGACGGTGTGAGCGACGGCTTCTATAAGGGCGTGACCTATGACGGGTACAAGCACCCCGCCATCTCGGATCAACTCAACAATATCTGCGGCGCAGCGGACGGTCTGGCCTCTGTCGTCGCCTCCTATGATGTTGACGTCGTCGCGCTCAGGCAGTATTCCGCCGACCTCAAGGATATGCTCAGCCAGCGCACGGACACGTATACGGCGGTCTATGCGAAGTACAGAGATCTGCTCGACTGCATAGAAGCCCTGAAGCTGGAGCTTGCGTCAGTTCAGCTTTCGGAGCGGGATACCTCCGGTGTGGAGCAGTATTTCTCAACGGTGAGCAGCGCTTCCGAGGTCATCGGCAGCGCAGGGTATAACGATTCCGTGCAGCAGTTCAAGCGCAGCTACCTTGACCGCTTCCCCGGCTCCATCCTTGCAAAGCTTGCCGGTGTGGACTCGCCTGAGCTGTTTGCCAGAGCCTGATTAATAAGGATTGATCGATGAAAAAATTTTTTGCATTTCTCACGGCGCTTGTCCTCATGCTTTCGCTTGGTGTCAGCGCCTACGCCGTGGTCGATAAAAGCGATAGCTTCTATGTCGCCGACTATGCAAACGTCCTCTCTGCGGATACCGAGCAGCGCATATGCGACTATAACGGCGCGCTCGAACAGCAGTGCAATGGTGCGCAGATAGTCGTCGTCACGGTGGATTATCTTGACGGCATGTACTGCGACGACTACGCCTACGAACTGTTCAACTCCTGGGGCGTCGGCTCGTCGGAGTACAATAACGGTATGCTCCTGCTGCTCGCGGTGCAGGAAAACAAGGCATGGCTTGCCTACGGGCTTGGGCTGAACTCCGTGCTTTCCAGCGACTCCGTGAACAGTATGCTCGACGAGTTCTTCTGGGAAGATTTTGACGACGGCAAGTATGACGACGCGGTCAATTCCCTGTTCAACGCCCTGCTGTCATGGTATGACAACAACTACGGCAGTAAGGTCGAGCAGGCCGGAAATAATTACAGCAGCGGCGGAAGCTACAACAATAATTACAACAACGGCTATAACAATGGTCAGTCGTACAGAAGAAGCTCAGGCAGCGGACTGCGGACGCTTATAATCCTGCTTGTGATATTCTGCCTGTTTAACCCCTTCGGGCGGCGCGGCGGTGGCGGCGGCTCATCATGGCTGCCGTGGCTGTGTCTGTTCAACAACATGTCCCGCGGACACGGCTGGGATGACGACGATCACTGGCCGCCGCGCGGCGGTGGTGGCTTCGGCGGCGGAAGCGGCCGTGGCGGCGGTGGTTTCGGAGGATTTGGCGGCGGAGGACGCGGTGGCGGCTTCGGCGGTGGATTCGGTGGAGGCAGCGGTCGCGGCGGAGGAGGATTCTCCGGCGGTGGCGGCGGCAGAAGATAAGCATTTAAAATATTTGGAGATTCAGAAATGTCAATAGAAAAAGGACGCGCGTACTTTCGCGCATTGGGCATGGAGGATCGCGTTCAGGAATTCACCGTGTCCTCGGCAACAGTTGAACTCGCCGCGCTCGCGCTCGGCGTTGACGGCGCAAGGATAGCCAAGACGCTGTCATTCAAAACGGAAAACGGCTGCATGCTCATTCTCGCAGCCGGTGATGCACGCATAGACAACCACAAATTCAAGGATAAATTCCACTTCAAGGCCAAGATGCTCTCGGCAGACGAGGTGCTGGAGCTGGTCGGCCATCCGGTCGGCGGCGTGTGCCCGTTCGGGATAAACGACGGTATTCCGGTTTATCTGGATGTGAGCCTCAAGCGCTTTGAGACGGTGTTCCCCGCCGTCGGCAGCGCAAACAGCGCGATAGAGCTGAATCTGGACGAGCTGTTCAAATATTCAAACGCACTTGAATGGATAGACGTCTGCAAGCTTCCGGAATAACAAAAATATATAAAAACAGCATGGAGCTTCGTTCTCCATGCTGTTTTCTTTACTTTTTAGCGACTATATTGTCTTTCGCTTTATATATGCTGTTCGCCGGTACGACGCCGCGGACGCAGGATACAGGATATATATTCGAGCAGCGGCCAACGACCGTTCCAGGATTGAGAACGCTGTTGCAGCCGACCTCAACGTTATCGCCGAGTATCGCGCCGAACTTCTTGCGTCCCGTTTCAATGGGCGCATCGGGGATGTGCACTGTCACGAGCGTCTTGTCGCTCTTCACGTTGCTGGTTATCGAGCCCGCGCCCATGTGCGCCTTATAGCCGAGGATGGAGTCGCCGACATAGTTATAATGCGGCACCTGCACGTTATCAAACAGCACGACGTTTTTCAGCTCTGTGGAGTTGCCGACGACGGCGTTTTTGCCGACTATGGCGCTGCCGCGGATAAACGCGCAATGACGAACCTCTGCGCCGTGGTCTATGATGCAGGGTGCGCCGATGTACGCCGAGGGGAATATCTTCGCGTCCTTCGCTATCCAGACGCCCTCCTCCGGATGGTCATATTCGTCCGCGCTCAAGGTCTCGCCAAGCTCCAGAATGAAGCTCTTTATGCCATCCAGCGCCTCCCACGGATAGGTTTTGCCTTCGAACAGCTTCGCAGCGATGGTCTTGTCAAGGTCAAGCAGTTCCTTTATCTCGTACATATCATTTCACCCGTATCAGCTTTCCACACTTACGCATCGCGTCGATTATATAATCGACCTTCTCCTCGCACAGATCGTCGCTCGTGGCCTCGACCATCACGCGCAGCAGCGGCTCGGTGCCGCTCTTGCGCAGGACGACGCGCCCGTTCTCGCCAAGCTCCGCCTCTACCTGCTTCACAGCAGCCTTGACCTCTTCGCAGTTGAGCGTCTCGTCCTTGTCGGTCACGACGACGTTCTTGAGCTTCTGCGGATACATCTTCATGCCGCTTGCGAGCACGGAAAGCGGCTGCTTCGTCTCGCACATGGCTTCCATGACCTTGATGGCGGTGAGTATGCCGTCGCCTGTGTTGGCAAGGCGGCCGAAAATTATATGGCCGGACTGCTCGCCGCCGATGAGGTGCCCGTTCTGGCGCATGTTCTCTGCGACGTACTTGTCGCCGACAGCGGTCTTTTCATAGCCGATGCCGAGCGCATCGAGCGCCTTGTAAAGCCCCATGTTGGACATAATGGTCGTCACGACCTTGGAGTTCCCGAATATTCCGCGCTCCTGCATGTACTTTGCGCATACATAGAGGATGTGATCCCCGTTGACGACATTGCCCTTCTCGTCAACCGCAAGGCAGCGATCCGCGTCGCCGTCAAAGGCAAAGCCGACGTCAAGGCCGTTGTCGAGAACGTATTTCTGCAGATGCTCGATATGTGTAGAGCCGCAGTCAACGTTGATGTTCAGCCCGTCGGGGTGATTATTTATAACAAAGGTGTCGGCGCCCAGAGCATCAAAAACGCTCTTCGCCATCATCCATGTGCTGCCGTTGGCGCAGTCAAGGCCGACCTTCTTGCCCTTGTAGGAGCGCGTCGCCAGAGAGATGAGATAGCCGATGTAGCGGTTGCGGCCTGCGGCGTAATCTACAGTGCGGCCGATGGCGTCCAGCGTCGCATACGGCAGCTCCTCGCCGCTGTCCAGATACGCCTCGATGCCGTCAAGCACGGTGTCGTCCATCTTCTCGCCCTCGCCGTTGAGGAGCTTGATGCCGTTGTCGTGATAGGGGTTATGGCTTGCAGATATCATAATACCGCAGTCAAAATCGTCCGCGCGCGCAACATAGGAGACGCTGGGTGTGGTCGTTACGTGCAGCAGGTACGCGTCCGCTCCGGATGCGGTGAGCCCCGCGCAGAGCGCCGATTCGAACATATAGCTCGAACGTCGGGTGTCCTTTCCGATGACGACCTTTGCCTTGTGATCCTTGCCGTAGAACCAGCCGAGATAGCGGCCTATCTTGAATGCGTGCTCAACGGTCAGGTCTTTATTCGCTTCCCCGCGGAAGCCGTCTGTTCCGAAATATTTGCCCATGTTTTTCCTCCATTGTTCAGAGCTTGGAGGCTGCGGCCGTGTCGAGATACACGGTGACCTCCAGCGGTATCTGTAAAAATGACGCCGGCAGATATGTCATCGTCTTGCCGTACACCATTTGATAAACGGCAGCGGATTTCTCCTCACCGTATGCAAGCAGAATTATGTTCCGAGCCTCGGTTATCGTCTTGAGCCCCATTGTTATGCCGTAGGCCGGCACGTTATCGATGCCGCCGAAGCGCTCGGCCTTGCTGCGCTTTGTGCGGTCGGTGAGCTTTTGTATATGAGTGAAGCTGTAAAACGGAGTGGCCGGTTCGTTGAAGCCGATATGTACGTTCTCGCCAATGCCGAGGACTGCAAGGTCAAGCCCGCCGCAGGCGGAAATTTCGCCGTCGTACTCCGCGTAATTATCTTTTGTAAGAAAATAGCAGTTTTCGGGCTTGATGTCAATACCGCTTATCAGGCTCTCCTCCAGCATATGCCGGCAGTTCTGCGGATGCTCAAGCGGAAGATCGGCGTATTCCGTCAGCGCAAATATACGCACACCGGCAAAGCTCAGTTCTCCCCTGCCGCACATCGCGCGCAGCTCCGCATACACGCCCTTGGGCGATTCCCCTGCCGCGAGCGCCAGAACGGCGTCCGGCTTTTCTCTGATAAGCGCGGCGATCTCCTCGGCTGCCTGCCTGTCGGCGGCGGCCTTTGCTTCGGTTATTATCTTCATTTAATCCCCTCCTGCCGCCGTTTTGAATCATCGCGGCAAAAACGGGCAAGCTATTGCACGAGGTGTAAACTTATGGCAATAGTTTTAGTCCGCACGTTGGTTATATATTTTGCTCTTCTCATAACTATGCGTCTGCTTGGGAAAAGGCAGCTCGGCGAAATGGAGCTGTCGGAATTCGTGCTGGCGGCGCTCATCGCCGATCTCGCCGCGCATCCTCTTCAGGATATCGGGATACCGCTGATAAACGGCCTCGTGCCGATACTGACGCTCTTCTGCTGCGAGGTGCTGATCGCAGGTGCGACGCTGAAAAGTGTACGCCTGCGCAGCCTGTTTTTCGGCAGGCCGAGCGTGCTCATCCTGCGCGGCAAGGTGATACAGCGCGAGCTGAACAAGAACCGCTTCTCGCTCGACGAGCTGATGCAGGAGCTGCGCAATCAGGGCGTTCTCGACATCAGCAAGATCGAATACGGCATACTCGAGACCGACGGCAGGCTGAACGTGATACTCTACGCGTCGGAGTCCCCCGTCACACCCGCCATGCTGAACATCGAGACGTCCCGCGACGCATACCCCGCGATAATCATCAACGACGGTCTCGTCATGGAGACGAACCTCCGCCACCTCGGGCGGGACATGAACTGGCTGACAAAGCAGCTGAATGAGCGCGGCGCGCACAGCCCGTCGGACGTGTTCCTGATGACGCTCAACAAGAGCGGCCAGATCTACTACGCCGCGAAGGAGTGTGGCAATGAAGCGTGAACTTGCGGCAGGGCTTCTCCTGCTGGCGCTCATCTGCGGCGCGATATACAATATCTTCTACGTCGGAGAACTCGTGCGCGATATCAGCGCCGAGCTGTACGCCTCGCAGGAGGCGCTGGCAGCCGGAAGCGGAGAGCGCGCCGAGGAGTACGCCGAGAAAGCTCTGCAAAAATGGCTCGGCGCGGAGCAATACACACACATCTTCGTGCGCCACTCCGAGATAGACGCGACAGCCGACGCGTTCTATGACCTCCTGCAATCGCTCTCGGGCGGCGAATCCGACGGCATCGAACAGGCGTACTCGAAGCTTTTATATCATCTCAGCAGCATCGCCACCATGGAGCAGATAAGCCTCGGCAGCATCATGTGATCACTTATCGGTGAGCAGCTTGCTCAGCTCCTCCATAAAGGTGTTGATGTCCTTGAAGCTGCGGTACACGGACGCAAAGCGGACATACGCGACCTCGTCAACGGTCTTGAGCCGTGCCATGACCATTTCGCCGATATCGACGGTGCTTATCTCGCGCTCAAGCGCGCTTTGAAGCTCCTGCTCGATATCGTCCGCTATGCTCTCAAGCTGCGACAGCGTCACAGGGCGCTTCTCGCAGGCGCGCACCATGCCGTTTATCAGCTTCACTTTATCGAAGGACTGACGGCTGCCGTCGCGCTTGACGACGACGAGCGGCAGACGCTCTATTATCTCGTAAGTGGTAAAGCGCTTCTGGCATGCTAGGCACTCGCGGCGGCGGCGTATGGTAGCGCCTTCCTCCGCGGGGCGGGAATCGATGACCTTGCTCTCTGTATAACCGCAAAACGGACACTTCATATGTTTTTCTCCCGGTTTCTATCTATTGATAGCCATTATATCACGGCATGTTCCGTATGGCTATATTTTTTTACATCAGATGAACACGATTTTGCTCACGCTCGGCCATTGTATACCAGCTTGCGCTAATATTGCTCGCTTATCCCGCTCTGACAGCTCGCCGAACTGCGTGACCGTCAGCGTTTTTCCCTTGTAATTCCATTTGCCGGCCACCGTTCCGCGCAGCAGTACCGCGGGACTGACCATGCCCGCAAGACTGAATATGCCGCGCAGGTGCTCCTGCGGCAGGTACAGGCTCTCGCGCTTTTCGTAGCCGAGTATCAGCTGGTCAAAGCCGCCGAGGAATATGCACTCCGGCATCTCACGCGGTTCTATGCTCCCGTCCTCTATGTAATAATAGCTCCTGCCGCCGTACTCGGCTGCTTTAATGTAGAGCAGCGGGAGGTACTGTTTTATTTTTGCCTGCGGCACGCCGAAGAAATAGGCCGCGTCCCGAAGCGTCGCTGGGCCGTAGTGTGTGAAATACCGGCGCGTAAGCTCAAGCCATGCGGAGCTTTCGTCCATCGGCGTAAATTCCGGACAGAGCTTATATGCTTTTTCGCGGCTGACCCGCCCGCATATCTTACCCGCCTCGCAGAGCGCGCGGATAGTGCCGCCCCACGAGTTGAATATGCTCTCGGCCTCCCGCTCCGTCATGCCAAGCTCGAAGCAGCGCGCTTTCAGCTCGTCGCGCGTGTCCGCTCCGCCGGATATAGATTGGAGTATGGCGTCGGCAAAATACTGCTTGCGCTCGGTGCTGATATTTCCGTCCGCGCCGAACATATCGCATTCGCGCAGATAGTGGGTGCGTCCGTCGTGCAGGAAAAGCGGAAGATCATCAAGTGCGAAGATGTGCATAGTTCCGCGGAGAGTCCAGCTCTTTGCGGAAAAGCCGTCCAGATACTCCGGCGCATCAATGCAGCGTATGCCGAGAGAATGCTCCGCATAGCTCATCATCTGCGCCTGTATGCCGCAGAGATCGTGCAGAACGGCGGCCGCATCGCTTTTATCCGTCAGATGCTGCCCAGCCAAGCGGCGCAGCTTTATCTCTTCAAGTGTCATGTCTCCCCCGCCTTTCCTGAATATTTTAGCGCAGTCCCGGCCAAATAGCAATACCGCCCGCCGGTCAGGATAATTCGCTCTTGATTTTATCTTAATAAGATATTATAATATATACAGATATCTGCTCAGGAGAGGAGGCGGCCGCCGGTGCAGCAGGTATACATTTGCATAGACCTCAAATCCTTCTTCGCCTCGGTCGAGTGCGTGGAACGCGGGCTTGACCCGATGACGGCGAAGCTCGTCGTCGCAGACCCGACGCGTACGGAGAAAACGATCTGTCTCGCGGTGAGTCCCGCGCTGAGGGCGCTCGGCGTCAGGAACCGCTGCCGCGTATTTGAGATACCGCCGCGGCTGGATTACATCATGGCGCAGCCGCGCATGGCGCTGTACATCCGGTACTCCGCCAGGATATACTCCATATATCTCCGCTATTTCTCCCCCGAAGACATACACGTCTATTCTATCGACGAGGTGTTCATCGACGTCAGCCGGTATCTCGCAGTGCAGCGCAAAACGCCGCGCGAGCTTGTGAAAACGCTGCTGCGGGATATAAAGGCCGAGACCGGTCTGGTCGCGACCTGCGGCATCGGCAGCAATCTGTATCTGGCGAAGATAGCGCTGGACATAATCTCAAAGCACGCTCCGGATTTCATCGGCGAGCTTGACGAGACGAGCTACCGCGAGAAGCTGTGGGATCACCGCCCGATAACGGATTTCTGGCGTGTAAGCCGCGGCACATCCGCAAGGCTCGCAAGCCTCGGCATACTGACCATGAGAGACGTCGCCAACGCCCGTGAAGACGTGCTGTACAAGACCTTCGGCGTTGACGCGGAGCTGCTCATAGATCACGCCTACGGGCGTGAGAGCGTCACCATAGCCGATATAAAAGCCTATAAGCCGAAATCCGAGAGCATTTCCAGCGGCCAGGTGCTCGCACGCGACTATGGGCTTGACGAGGGGCGCATCATCGTACGCGAGATGGCCGAGGCACTCGCCTTTGAGCTTTTCGCCCGCGGCGAGACAACCGACAGCATAAACATCATTCTGGGCTACTCCCAGTCGTCGGGCAGAAAATCCGTGCACGGCAGCCTGCGGCTCGACGCCGCGACCTGCTCGGTGAACGATCTGGTGCGCGGCGCACAGAGCGTATACGAGCGCATTATGGACCCCGCCGCGCCTATCAGGAAGCTGACCGTATGCTATGCCGATCTGCATCAGGAGCAGGGGCAGCAGTACGACATTTTCAGCAGCCACGAGGAGCAGGAGCGGGAACGCAGCCTTCAGAGTGCCATGCTCAGCATCAAGCGCAAATACGGCAGCGGAAGCCTGCTGCGCTGCATGGATCTTCAGGAGGGCGCGACGGCGCGCGAACGCAGCCGTCAGATCGGAGGGCACCGCGCGTGAGAAGCAAAATGAGCCGCGCCGACAGAGCAAAGCAGTTCATGCCATTCTCGGCGCTCAGCGGCTACGGCAAGGTCATTGACGAGCTGAACGCATTGCGCGAGCCGCGCATTACGCTCGGCGAGGATGCGGCGCTGGAGCTGGACGTCGGGCTGCGCGCGCTGTGTCCGGGCAGCCGCGCCGCGATACGCTATCATAACGGGCGCGTGTACGAGACGGTGATAGGCCGTGTGCAGGAGTTGGACATGATAAACCGCCTGATAATGATAGGTGAACTCCGTATAAGCCTCGACGATATAATTGCTGTTGATGCTGAATAGCGCGTGATTTCCGGGGAAAACTGACTCCGAGAACATAATTTAAGGAGATCAGCATGAAGAAAACCGGAAGCACAATAACGCTCTCCGCGCCGCCGGCGATATTCGCGTCGGCAAGCGTAGTCGGGGCGAAAGAGGGCGAAGGCCCTCTGAAGGCCGGATTTGACTATATATCCGACGACTCATATTTCGGAGAAAGCTCATGGGAAAAGGCCGAGAGCAGTATGTTCCGCCGCTGCTTCACCACCGTGTGTGACAAGGCAAAGATCGCCCCGTCGGAGCTGGACTTCGTGTGCGCCGGTGATCTTCTGAACCAGTGCATCGGCTCCGCGTTCGCGCTCAAGGACAGCAAAGTCCCGTATTTCGGACTCTACGGCGCGTGCTCCACGATGGCAGAATCGCTGTCACTCGCATCGCTGCTGCTCGACGGCGGCTTTGCCGATCACGTCTGCGCGATGACCGGCTCGCATTTCTGCTCTGCGGAGCGCCAGTTTCGCCTGCCGCTGGAATACGGCGGCCAGCGCACACCGACCTCGCAGTGGACGGTCACAGGCTCCGGCGCGCTGATCCTCGGCAGCAACGCCGCGGGGCCGCAGGTAACGCATGTCACGATCGGCTCCATAACTGACGCGGGCATAACCGACGCCAACAACATGGGCGCCGCGATGGCTCCGGCGGCGTACAGTACGCTCAAGCAGCATTTTCAGGACACCGGCCGCGACCCGTTTTACTACGACGCGATATTCACCGGTGACCTCGGCGCGATGGGACATGATATCCTTCAGGCACTGTTCCGCGAGGACGGCGTGGAGCTGGGCGTGATGTACCTCGACTGCGGGATGCTGATATACGACGTCAAGGCGCAGGACGTACATGCGGGCGGCTCCGGCTGCGGATGCAGTGCTTCGGTACTCGCTGCGCACATTCTGCCGTCAATGCGCAAGGGCATATGGAACCGCGTGCTGTTTGCCGCAACGGGTGCGCTAATGTCCGCCACCAGCGCCCAGCAGGGCGACAGCATCCCCGGCATATGCCATGCCGTCGCCATAGAAAATCCCGTTTGAAGGAGGCTCCGTATGGATATCGTACTGACGTATATAAAGGCTTTTGCTGTGGGCGGGCTGTTCTGCGTGATAGGCCAAGTACTCATTGACCGCACAAAGCTGACTCCGGCAAGAATTCTGACATGCTATGTCGTCGCCGGTGTCATTCTCGGCGCGCTTGGCCTGTATCAGCCGCTCGCCGACTGGGCAGGCGCGGGGGCAACCGTACCGTTGACCGGCTTCGGCAATGCGCTGGCACAGGGCGTCAAAAAGGCTGTGGCCGAAAAGGGCTTTCTCGGCGTGTTCACCGGCGGCTTCACCGCGGCGGCCGCCGGTATCTGCGCCGCAGTGTTTTTCGGGTTTCTGGTGGCCGTTATATTCAAATCCCGCGATAAAAGTAAATAATTCTTAAAAAATAATAATATGCTTGAAGCTCCTCCCGATGCATGGTATAATGTTACAAATTAGTGACATACCTGCTGGGAGGGCATTTTTATGGATACTATAAATTCTATCGGCAACGCAAAGCAGATTCTCCGTGAGGTCAGCCGCGTGATCGTCGGCAAGGACGAAGTCATGATAAAGGTTCTGCTCGGCATTGTCGCGGGCGGGCATATTCTGATGGAGGATATCCCCGGCGTCGGCAAAACGACAATGGCGCTCGCCTTCTCCAAGGCGCTCGGCCTTGAATACAACCGCGTGCAGTTCACTCCCGACGTGCTGCCCTCGGACGTTACCGGCTACTCGATATACGATAAAAACACCGGCACAATGCGCTATCAGCGCGGCGCGGTGCTCTGCAATCTGTTCCTGGCGGACGAGCTGAACCGCGCAACAAGCCGCACTCAGTCCGCGCTGCTGCAGGCCATGGAGGAAGGTGCGGTCACAGTGGACAACAACACCTACCCCGTGCCGCAGCCGTTCATCGTCATTGCAACGCAGAACCCGACCGGCGCCAAGGGCACGCAGATGCTGCCGGATTCGCAGATGGACAGATTCATGCTGCGCCTCTCTATCGGCTACCCCAGCCCCGAGGACGAGGCCGAGATGATCCGCCGCAAGCAGAAGAGCATCAGTCTCGACTCCGTGCAGCAGGTCGTGAGCAAGAGCGAGCTTATGCAGATACGGCAGGAGGTCTCCGCAGTATTTGTCAATGACGAGGTCGTGGACTATATCGTCCAGCTCTGCGGGGCGACCAGAAACGACCCGCGCATACTTCAGGGCGCAAGCCCGCGCGCATCACTCGCGCTCACCTCGCTTGCCAAGGCCACGGCGTGGATACAGGGACGCGACTATGTGCTTCCGCGCGACGTCCGCTTCATCTTCCGAGACTGCATTGAGCACCGGCTGCTGTGGAGCGACGCCTCCGACCCGCGCGCCCATGCCGACATTATGCGCAGCATCGCGGGCAGCATCAAAGCACCGAATATCTGACCATGCCTACAGTATATTTTATCTTTTACGTTCTGGCAGTCGCCGGAGCGTACATATTCCGGCTCGGATATCTGGGCTGGTTCGGAGCTTTTTTCTTCTACTCAGTTGCAATCATGCCCGTCTTCATCCTGCTGCTGTCACTGCCCGGAATGCTGCGCTCGAAAATGAGCCTCAGCATACCCTACACCGCGGTATGCGGCAGCGACGTTCAGCTCTGCATCAGCACTCGGACGGGGCTGCTGCCGCTCGGCAGGCTGACCGCATCTTTGCAGATCAGGAACGTATATACCGGCGAGACAACCCGTCAGCGCCTGCGCTGGAATAACCTCTCCGGCGGTACGCTGTATATCCCCGTCTCCGGCAGCGACTGCGGCAAGTTCGTCTGTGAGATATCAAATTTCCGCTGCTGCGATCTGCTCCGCCTCGTCTCAATACGCCGCAAGGCACCGGCTCCGGTATCCTGCGTCATTATGCCGGCTGCCGCCGCGCCCGACGGACTGCGCGACATTTCGGCCGAGCTTGAAGCTCGCACGGTGCTCAAGCCCAAGCACGGCGGCGGATACGCCGAGGAGCATGAGCTGCGCGAGTACCGCCCCGGCGACATGGTGAACAGTATCCACTGGAAGCTCAGCTCGAAAACGGACAAGGTCATCGTCCGCGAGCCGCTCACAAGTCAGGACACCAGGATATACATAGTCGTCGCCGGTCAGAGCAAAAAGGCGCTCGGCAATGCGCGATACATCTCCGAAAATCTCTGTGAGCTGGAGCAGGAGCACGAGCTGCTCTGCCCGTCCGTCGAGGTTACAGTCGGCAACTCGCAGGAATCAGCCGCGGCGTTCATGGAGCTTCTGTCCAAGCCGCGCTCATCTGCCGCGGTGTCTGCCAAGGCGGACGCGCGCTGCTGCTTTATCGTTTCGGATGAAGGGGTGATCGTCAAATGAAAACCGCCTTTAATCGAATCACATTTCTGCTTCTGCTCATGCTGGGCAGCATAATTCTGACATCGTTCATAAGCGCCAGCTTTGATCTTGCGTTCAGCCACGGCGTGCTTTACACCGCGCTGCTGTGCGTTTTCATCTGGGTGTGCTTCAACGTGCGGCACATGCGCCTGCCGGGCGTCGCGGTCTGCGCGGCTGTTTTATTCTTCGTGTGCCGCAGCAGGCGTGATGCTTTCGTCGCGCAGCTCAAGGATCTGTTCGACAAGGTCAGCGGGCAGTACCTCAACCACTTTTACTATTCTTCCGAGAAGTATGTTTTCTCAAACCTGACCGACGATCACACACTGGTAATGCTCGTGATCTCGGCCTTTATCGTGATATTAATGGCCATCGCGTTGAGCGCGGAGAGCGGAAGAATTTTTTCCTGCCTCATCGTGTCGGGCGTCTTTTTTGCCGCGTGCATCTGCGTGAACGGCTTCCCGCCGGTATATGTCTCGGTGGGCATGGTGCTGTTCTGGACGTTGGTGTTCGTATCCGGCGGCTCATATTCCGCAGATTCCGGCGGCGGGCGCGCCGCGCTGATACTGAGCCTGCCGGTGCTGCTGATGCTGTGCGTCATTCTCTCGCGCACCCCGCCGGACGAATACGACCTGAGCGACGCCGACGTCGAGATGGCGCAGAAGCTGGATGCTCTCGGCCAGAGCATCACGAAAATTTTCAAGGGCGGGCGCTTCACTTCTGATGTGTCTCTGCCCGAAACTTCCCTCCCCGTCGATGGTCTTTTTGACGATCTATCGCTTGATCTGGGCTGGAACATGGGCGACGGCGCTCTCGACCTCTCGAAGGGATACCGTGATTTTGACCCGACGCAGCTGATGCTGCGTGTCCGCGCGGATAAAAGCGGATATATGTATCTGCGCTGCTTCTCCTACGGCCAGTACCTCGGGACCAGCTGGAGCGCCGGCAACAAATATCTCAGCAGCACCCCGCCGCAGTTCCTGCCGCTAGCGCTGCAGAGCGCAGGCGGAGCGGAGACGCTTCACGCGGACATTGAGCTTATCGCCGTAGGAGGCTCCGTGCTCCCCGTGCCGTACTACTCCACCGAGGCCAGTGAGAACGACGTATATGTCCCATCCGGCGGCAGCATGGAATACACCGCGGAATATATAAGCTACTCCGGCGACGTGTCGTCGCTGCGCGTTCCGGACGAATACGCCGCCGCAGAGGAGGACTACCGCGCGTATGTCTATGAGTATTACACCGCGCTGCCGGATTCTACGCGGGAAGCGATGCTGCGCTTGGCGGCGGACGCCGGTATTTCCGCCGGTGACGACGCCGTGAACCGCGTGGCAAGCTATATCATGAATTCCGCTGAGTACGACCTGAACGTGTCCGGCTTCGACACAGACGATTATGCCGTGTACTTCCTGACCGAGGCTAAACGCGGCTACTGCACGCATTTTGCGACCGCGGCGGCCGTGATGTACCGCGCGCTCGGCATTCCGGCGCGGGTAGTGGACGGCTTCGCGTTCACTACCGTGGCCGGAAGCTATGTCGATGTACGCCGCAGTGACGAGCATGCATGGGTCGAGGTGTATATCGACGGTCTTGGCTGGCTGCCAGTGGAGGTGACCGGCAGCTCCGCGTCGAGCGAAGCGCCCGTCAACACTCCGGAGCCGCAGCCGGAAACCGCCGAGAGCACCGAGGCGACGCCTACTCCGTCCGTTGTCGAGAGTCCTGAGCTGCGGCAGGACACAATGCCTGTCGGCATCATCTCGTCCGACGTGAGCCAGAACACCGTCCCCGCCTCCGGCGGCGCGGCGAAGGCCGTGCGTGTTATTGTCATAGTGCTCGCCGCGGCCGGTGTCATCGTCCTATGGCAGTTTGCTCTGCTGCGCGAGCGGAAGCGCCGCTTCACTCAGAGAGACGGCAGCCGCGCCGTTTTGTACATCTATCGCTGCGCAAAAGCACTGTCGCGCTTCAATGAGCCGATACCGCGGGATATCGTCACGCTCGCCGAAAAGGCGCGCTTCAGCCAGCACGGAATCGGCCGCGAGGAGCGCATGGCCGCGTACGCGCTGTTCATCGGTATGCGCGACAAGCTGTGCGGCAGCGGGAATTTGCTCAGGAAATTTGTTATTAAATACGTTCTGGGCTTCAGATAATATTTACATATCATGCGGTACGGTATATACTGTCCGCATGATATTTTTTGAAAGGAATCTCTATGAAAAAACATATATTTCTCACCGGCCCCTCCGGCTGCGGTAAAACCACGCTCATCCGCCGCGCGCTTGGCGATAAAATCGCCTACGCAGGAGGCTTCATAACCGAACGCAGGCTCGCCGCAAATGATTCTCTGCTGGGCTTCGACCTGCTTCCTGCTGCCGCCGCGCTCTCGCCGGACGAATACGAGGGCAAGCGCTTTCTTGATTACTCAGTGACTCCCCCGACGCATGACAACGAGGTTTTCCGCAACGACGGCGTGCGGCTTCTCAGCGAAGCGGAGCTTTACCCGTTCTCGGTCATCGACGAGTTCGGCGGATATGAGATACTGATACCGCAGTTCCGCGAAGCGCTGTCCGAATTCCTGTCAAGCGAGCAGCCGTGCATCGGCGTGCTGAAGGCCAGCAAGAGTGTGCAGGAGCTGAAGTCACGGTTCGGACTTGGTGATAGGTTCACGGCCTACACTGCACGCCTTCTTGAGGCGCTGTCGAACGATCCGGACACGCTGATTTTAAAGGTCTCCGGCAGAGGCGACAAGGTAGCGCAGAACATCGTCGCAAAATGGGTCGAGGAGTACACAAATGTGTGATTTTTTTGCATTATACGACTGCTTATGCGATAATATTCGCTCCGACGAGCGAATATTATCGACCGTCTCAGGTGATATATGGGCGCTGGCAGAAACCGAACAGCACAGCGGCATGGCGATGCATGTGCACGGGACGAGCCGCCCTGCAATGCTGCCTGACGGCCTGTACAGAATGCCGCTGCGCAGAGCCGCCGAAGCGCTCAAGAGCTGGAACAGCACCGAGGCAAGCCTTGCCATGGCCGCAGTCAACGCATTTTATAACACCGAGGAGCGGCTGTCTGAGCTTCACTGCTCCGAGCCTTTTGAAAATTACTGCACCCGCGGGATAGATTTTCGCGGCAAAACCGTCGGCATTGTGGGTCATATGCATGGCACGGACGAGATGCGGCGCGACGCGGAAAAGATTTTCATTCTTGAGCGAGAACCGCGCGGCGGGGATTACCCCGATCCCGCCTGCGACTATCTGCTCCCGCAGTGCGATATTGTTCTGATAACCGGAAGCGCTATCACCAACAAGACGCTGCCCCACCTCCTTGACCTATGCCGCAGCGCGTACACGATCCTCGTCGGCCCGTCAGTTCCGATGTGCCCGGAATTATTCGGGTTCGGCATTGATCGCCTCTCTGGACTCGTGATAACCGATCGGTACGGTATACGTGAGCGAGTCCAATCCGGTGCCGGCGGCTCGCCGTATAGCCATGGAAAGAGCTTTTTGCTGGTAAAATAAACTACACGCAGGTAATTCCTGCGTGTAATTTATTCATACGATATTGCGTTCGCTTATCCGTGGCTGCGCTTCTTGCCGAAGATGAACGCCGCGGCGGCTGCCGAACCGGAGACGAGTGCAAGTACGCTCCAGAGCATCATAGAGTCGCCGGTCTTGGGCTTCTGAGTCGCGGCATAGACATTGGTGACGGTGATGGTCTTGCCGTCGCTGCTGCGGTTGACATAGAAGTAGTACCCGCTGGGAACGTTGGTCTCCTTGACCGTCCATGTAAGCTCGGTGTCAAGGCCGTCAAAGCTGCACTTCCAGCCGTTCTTTTCATTGAGAACTGCAGTCACCTTCTTGCCGTCAAGCTCATAAGGAACGAGAGTATCCGTATCCTTGCCGTTTGCATCCTTCTGGTAGTAGAAGAGCTGCACGGTGACGGATTCGGAGCGCTTATCCTCGCTGCCCTTATCGTTCCACTTCTTCACGACACTGACCTTCATCTCGGTGGATTTATACTCGTTGACAAAAAGCGCCTTGTCGGCCTGCTCATCGCCGCGTATTATAGCCGCAGGCATGGGTATCGCCTCGGCAGCCTCGGCGCCGCTCTGCGCGGCAGCGGACGCCATAGCGAAGGTATACACGCTGCCGTCAAAGGTCCACTTGGTCTCCTTCTCGGAGCCGACCTCGGTCAGCTTGCCTTCAAGATTCTTCATCTGGCTGGCGGGGCCGGTGATAGTGAGCACGCCGGATGCGGTGGTCTCCCCTGCCTTGACCGTCAGGGCGAAGCCATCAGTAACGGGCGCGCCGTTGAAGCTGGCTTCTATCTTATCCAGCTTACCTGTCTTGGCGGACAGCTCAAGCGCGAAATCAAAGGTCTTGTCGGCAACCGGCATGTGCTTTCCTGTCTGCTTGACCTGCTTCTCAACGGGGATGCTGATGCTGTATATCGGTTCGGGCTTGTAGGTGTTGACGACCTTGACTGCCGATGCCTCTTCAGCTGTGACAACAGCCTTGATATCCTCAACGGCGCCCATAATATAACCGTCGACGCTAAGGCCGTCGGTACGCTCCTTCAGAATGTACTCGCCCGCTTCAAGCTCAACGCTCTTTGTCCAGCCGTCCGCCGCGGTCAGGGTTATGTCCTGTCCCTCAAGGTGCTGCTTATCCTGCCAAAGCTCAAAGGTGACGGACGCGGGTATCAGCTCCTTGGGCAGTCCCTCAAAGGATTTCGTGACGGTGAGAGTTCCGGTGGTGACGGAGTATTTATTGGTGAACACTGCGGCGTCGACATTTTCATCGTCAAGCGTGATGTACGCGGGCAGCTTCTCGCCGCTCGGCTCCTCTTCAAGAACGCTCAGCGGAGAGGCCATGTTTACGCCGAAGCGGTATTCGCTGCTGTCATAGAGCCAGTTCCCGGTCTCCGCAGGTGCCTTTTCACTGAGTGTACCGTGCAGACCGTACATCTGACTGACAGGGCCGCTGACAGTCAGCACACCGGCCGCGGAGGTCTCTCCCGCCTTCACAGTCATGGTGAAGCTGTCGGTGACAGGCTTGCCATCAAAATACAGCTTGAGCATATCGGTTTTGCCCGCGTCATTGGCAAGCGTGAATGCGAAATTGAAATCCGTATCCGTAAGCGGTGCGGATTTGCCGAGAAGTTCAACCTTTTTCTCTACCGGTATGTCAAAGCTCATCACCGGCTGAACCTCGTAGGTCTCGGTGATGTCAAGCTTTGTGTCCTCTCCGGCCTTGACCGTCGCCCAGATTATCGAATAATAAAAGTGATAATACCCGCCGACATCGGCGCTGTCAACATCCGCGTGCAGCTCATACTCGCCAGGGTCGAGCGTAAGGCTCTTTGTCCACTTTTCCGCTGCCGTGATGACGACGTCCTGAACGTGCGCGCCGTCCTTTTTAAGCCCCCATTTGACGGATTCCGGTATCTTATCCTCCGGCAGCCCATTAAAGGCGACGTTGATGGTCAACGTCCCCTGCTCAAACGCCGGCGTCGGCTCCGGAACGTCGGCTGCCAGCGCCGAGACCGGCAGGATGCTCACCACCAGCAAAGCGGCAAGCAGCAGCGCCCAAAATTTCTTCATGTAAATTTCCTCCTTTTCAATAATTTTTACATATTGTTATTGTTTGTCTGTTCACTCTGCATCTATACTATATCGTTAAATCCATGCAAAAGCAAGGGATGCAATACTTAGGAATTCTTAATTTTCAAGGCTTTCAACTCGCTTATTGCAAAAACGACAAACAAGTCTTATAATATGACAAAAGCATTTCAATATGGAGAACCGAAGATGACCGAATATGTATACAATGACGCAAACGGAACTCTCGCTTCCGTGAAGCACGGCGAGGGGCGCACGCTTTTTAAGCTCATCACGGCGGATGAATTCCGCGCCATGAAGGAGAGCTTCCCGCATCACAAGGAGATGCTCCGCAGCCTCGGCTCCGTCCGTTACTGCAAGGCGGAACCCTATCGCGACCACATCTGGGGTACGCTGCGCATCCCGAACAAGAACGAGGCGCGGCTGCCGCAGGTCTGCCTGCTTTTCTACATGACGGCGCAGGAGCTGATCTTCATCGAGGATTCCGGCGAGCTGAAGCCCTGGGTAAAATCGCAGCTGCCGAAGCTGAACAACGCCTCCACTCCGGAGCTGCTGCTTCTCCAATTTATGCAGCTGGCAGTGGAAAATGATATCCTGTACCTGTCCCACATTGAAAAGGAGCTTGACGTAATGGAGGACAGTCTGCTAACCGACATTCCGGACGACTTCTTCGGTGTGCTCACACGGCACCGCCGCAAGCTCTCGGAGCTGAATGCGTACTATGAGCAGCTCACCGCGATGAGCGACATGATCGCGTCTCTCGACGCGCCCGCGCCCATCGCCGCGGCGGAGCAGTGGAGCCGATTCTCGATGCAGACGGAGCGGCTTGAGAGCCATGTGCATCTGCTTCAGGAGAACGTGATACAGCTGCGTGAATTATATCAGGCACAGCTGGACGCAAAGCAGAACAAGGTCATGTGTATCCTGACCGTTGTTACCACGCTGTTCCTGCCGCTCAGTCTGCTGACCGGCTGGTACGGCATGAACTTTGCGAACATGCCGGAGCTGCACTGGCGCTACGCGTATCCCTGCGTCATAGCGATCACTGTCGCTATAATCGTGTTTGAGATAATATATTTTAAGAAGAAAAAGATATTATAAGAAAAACCCATGCATTGATAATGCATGGGTTTTTAGTTTACTTCTCGACTATGTCTTCGGGACCGAAGGGGTCTCCGCACTGGGGGCAGAAGCGGGGCGGATGCATCGGATCCTCGGGCTGCCAGCCGCACTTATCGCAGATATAGAGCGGTTCGTTTGCGGGCTTCGGCGCGCCGCAGTTTTGGCAGAAGCGGCCGAGATTGACCTCACCGCAGTTCTCGCAGGTCCAGCCGCGCTTTGCCGCACCGGCCGCCTTGCGCTGGCCACTGGGGCGCTTCACGGGGACGGGCTTGCTGTCGCGCTTGGAGAGGATGAGCAGCACAGCCGCCGCGATCAGGCCGAGTCCCGCGATGACCAGCAGCAGGACTACAAGGCCGTTGCCCCTGCCGGAATTGTTCTGCGTGTCGTCGGGCTTGATCTCGATATCAGCGTTGCCGCCGGTGCTGGGGCTGGGCGAAGGATCATCCACGCCGGGAGTCGGCGAGGTTGGAGCCACAGTCACAGTCGGCGCAGGGGTAGCGGCGGCAGCAGTATATGTGACGGCTACGGCTCCGGTGTTGACGCGGTCGCTGTTCTGGCCGCCCTTGGTGCTCCACACGGAAGCAAAGTAGTACACAGTGCCCTCGGTCTGGGGCGGGGTGTAGCTCGCGGAGGTCGCGCCGCTGATGAGCGTGCCGCCGTTATTGCTGGCGGAGGTGTTGCTGTACCACTGATATTTGAGCGTGCCGCCGTTGTTGGTGTCGCTCGCAGAAACGGTGAGCGTAGTCCCCTCGCCGACGGTCTTTGTGACGCCGCTGGGCTGAGTGTTGATGGTCGGGCGCTTAAGGGCGACCTCGGCCTTCTTGACGGTTATTATTGCGCCGTTGGTGCAGAGATAGGTCTTGCCGTCCGCGGCGATGAATTTGCATTCCGCTTTCCAGCCGTTCATGGAGGCCGGAATATTCTCAAGCACAAGGCGGTCGCTGTCGGTTCCGGAGACCTTCAGTCCCTTGAAGTAGTCCGGAGCGTCCTTGGCAGGATAAGTATTTGTCGTGTCGGGGCTGACTATGCGCCACACGAACGACGCGGCGTTTTCCGCACGCGCGATAAACACAGCTCTGCCGCCCTCCTCGACGGTCTCACCGGTGGGCTGCTTTGTTATCTTGATCTCACCGGCCGGAGAAGGAGACGGCGACGGCGTGACGGTGGTGTAGGACGGATTCGTGACGGCTACCACGTTTGACGTCGCGGTACCGGCGCTGTTCTTCACCGTGAGGTAGTAATAATAGGTCTGGACGCTGCTCTCCATACCCTTGGTGCCGACAGTTACGTTCTGGCTGTCGGATTCAAAGGTCCAGGTGGTTCCTGCCGCGCCGCCGGAAGTGCTGTTGCTGGTGTTGGTATAGAGCGTGACCTCATAGGGCGCGCCGCCGGTAAGGCTGAGCTTCAGCTGGAAGTTGTCGTCCTTCTTGGGCGCGGTCGTGCTGGCCGAAGCCTGCACGGTCGGCTGTACCGCGGCCACATTGACGGTCGCGTCGGTGGAGCCGGGCTGCCCGTCCCGCATCTCGAAAGCAACAGTCAGCTTATATGTTCCGGGTTTGGTCGGTGTGCCGGAGAGCAGAATCTGCGTTGCGTCCGCGCTGAGCTTCAGGCTCATTCCCGGACAACTGCCGCTGCTTATAGACGCCTTGTCGACAATATTGTTGTCATCCTTGCCGCTGAACTGAGCCAGCACAAGCTCCGAATACGTGCCGCACTTGCAGTCATACGCCGCGAAGGCCTGCGCCATCGGCAGCGACGCCAACAGAAGTACTATAAGGAAAACGCTGAGTATGCGCGACAGGTTCTTTTTCATTTTATATCCTCCCATTATGTTATACCCGTTGGGGAGGCGTATTTCGACCTGCATCCCCTTTTTCGCAGTTATTTTAACATAATATATTCATTCGTGCAAGCCGCATCCCCATTAAAATATCTTAAATCTTAAGAGGAATGCGTTATCAGCCGTATGTACTGTTTTTTCAGTTTCTGAAGAAGAAATGGAACTTGTCGTTACCGTCCGACGTTCCGCCGGATTCGCATTCGACATGGACGCCGGTCACGCTGCCGCCTATAGTATCGCAGGTCACATTCGCTCCTGCGGTGACATTGCCCTCGATATTGTCGCAGGTCACGGAGCCGCCCGCCTTGACGTCGCCCTCGACGCTATCGCAGGTGACCGTGCCGCCGGCACTTACATTGCCGCTTACATCGTCACAGGTGACATTGCCGCCGGTCCTGACATCGCCGCCCACGGCGTCGCAGGTGACGGTGCCTCCCGACTCTATACTGCCCTCGACGTCGCCGTCAACGCGCACATCGAACTCGCTGTGAATGTTCATCGCGGGGCCTTCATAGCAGAATTCTATCCTGCGGTTCTCGGCAGTGTCGCCGCAGCCGACAAGCGTATGCCCGTGATAGAGCACCGCGTACAGGCAGTCATCATCAGGCCACGGCAGCTCGTCGTTCTTCGGCTCCGCGGCGGGAGCCTCGCGCTGTGCCGCTTCCCTTCCGAAAAGCTCATCTATTGTTACGCCGAACACATCCGCCAGCATCGGAAAGCTGGACACATCGGGGCTTGACAGCCCGTTCTCCCACTTGCTAACCGCCTGAAAAGATATCCCCATAAGGTTTGCGAGCTGATCCTGTGTCATGTTCTTCTCTTTTCTGAGTCTTGCGATATTTGCGCCTATAACGTCGTTCATTGCGACGCCTCCTTTCGAATTTCTGATGCCGATGGTATAGAAAAAATCCTGAAATTCCAATAACTTATCCGTTGAATCGCGAATTCAACCGCTGGTTGAGTGGTTTAATTATATACCCCGCCGCCGCGCCGTCAATGGGCGGCTTGCTCTTTATCCGCTTTTTGGGTATAATATCTACAAAAATCAACGATTGTTGACATTGAGTTGAAATTCATTTCAGAATAAATATTTATATTCTATACATACGGGGGTGGAACTATGTTCAAGATACTTATAGCCGAGGATGACCACGAGCTGCGCCAGCTTTTCCAGCACGTTCTCACCAAGAACGGTTATGCCGCAGTCGGCGTATCGAACGGCGAGGAGGCGCTCGCCGCTATGGACACAAGCTATTACGATTTGATAATTTCAGACATTATGATGCCGAAGCTCGACGGGTACGAGCTGGTGCGCTCGCTGCGCGAGGCGGGCAACAGCATTCCCGTGCTGATGATAACCGCGAAGGATGCGTTTGATGATATGCGTCTCGGCTTCGTCTCCGGCAGCGACGATTATATGGTCAAGCCCGTCAACGTAAACGAGATGGTGCTGCGCGTCAGCGCACTGCTGCGTAGGGCGCAGATGGCGAACGAGCGCCGTCAGGTGATCGGCGGGACGGTGCTGGAATGCGATTCGCTCTCGGTACACACCGGCGGCGAGAACATGGTGCTGCCGCAGAAGGAATTCATGCTGCTATACAAGATGGTCTCCTTCCCCGGCCGGATATTCACGCGTCAGCAGCTGATGGACGACATCTGGGGCTACGAGACCGAGACTGACACGCACACTGTCGACGTTCACATCGGGCGGCTGCGCGAGCGCTTCCGCGATAATCCCGATTTCAAGATAGTCACGATGCGCGGAGTCGGCTACAAGGTGGTGAAGCTGTGAAAAAGAAGTTCTCATCCATGCCGACGCTGCGCGTCTGGTTCACGCTGATATGCATGGTCGAGTACATCGTCGTCGCGCTCCTCGCGGAGCTGACGGCGTGGCTTATAAAAAAGTGGCTCGGCATAACCGTGGCGGCGCCGCTCTTCGTATGGGCGGTTCTGTTCAGCGTCATTTTCGGCTTCGTCATCACAAATTTCACACTGAAGGTATTCTTTGACCCCGTCGCCAAGCTTGAAAAGGCCATGCGCACCGTGGCGGGCGGGAACTTTAATGTGACCGCCGAGACGGACAGCCGCATCAACGAAGTGCGCAGCCTGTACAGCAGCTTCAACATGATGGTCAAGGAGCTGAGCGCGACCGAGACCCTGCAGACGGACTTCATCTCAAGCGTGTCGCACGAGTTCAAAACCCCGATAAACGCTATCGAGGGCTACGCTTCCCTCCTGCAGGATCATCAGCAGTCGCAGGAGGAGCAGGATGCCTATATCGAGAAGATACTCTTCAATACCCGCCGCCTCTCCACGCTCATCGGGAATATCCTGCTGCTGTCCAAGATAAGCGCGCAGAGCATCCGCCCGCAGCTCGTCAGCTACCGGCTTGACGAGCAGGTGCGGCAGGCCATCGTGGCGCTGGAGCAGAAATGGACGGAGAAGGACATCGACTTTGACATTGAGCTGGACGAGATCGAGTATTCGGGCTACGGCTCGCTGCTGATACATGTATGGACGAATCTGATCGACAACGCCATAAAGTTCGACCCCCACGGCGGGATGATCTTGATGCGCATGCGCGCTGAAAATGACACCGTGACATTCACTATCGAGGACGACGGCCCCGGGATCCCTGCGGGCGACGAAGAACGGATATTCCACAAGTTCTACCAGAGCGACAATTCGCGCGAGATGTACGGCAACGGTCTCGGCCTTGCGCTTGCTCAACAGATAGTTGAGCTGAGCGGCGGAACGATCAGCGTGGAGAACCTGCCGACTGCGGGCTGCCGCTTTACGGTCAGGCTGCCGATAGTCGCCAAGCAGTGACAGAATGTTACTCAATCAACTAATTTTCAACTGGCGTTGACTTTGACTTGAACTTATGTTGTAAAATCTAATGTATAAATACCTTAACGTGGGCTGACAGGCTCATGTGCATGTCAGGGAGGCACAAAGGATGAACAAGAGGACCGGCGAGGATCGGATATGGACGATACCCAATATTTTGTCGATTTTCCGCATGGTGTTGATCCCCGTTTTTGTCTGGACATACTGCGGGCTAAAAAATGATCTCGCTACCGCGCTCGTGCTGCTGCTCTCCGGTATCAGCGATACAGCGGACGGCATCATTGCGCGCCGCTTCAACATGATCACGACGCTCGGCAAGGCGATAGACCCCGTTGCCGACAAGCTGACGCAGATAGCGATGCTCCTCTGCCTGCTCACCCGATTCCCTTCACTCATCATCCTGCTCGCGCTCCTTCTCATAAAGGAGATAACCGGCGGCGTGATGAGCCTGCTGATACTGAAGCGCCGCAAGCTTGTGCTGCCTGCCGACTGGCACGGCAAGCTCACAACTTTCCTGCTCTACGCCACCATGCTTCTGCACCTCCTCTGGGGTTCGATACCGGAATCGGTCTCGAACGCGAGCATCGCGGTGTGCTCAGCGGTGACGCTGATGTCGTTTGTGCTTTATTTTATACGGAATTTCCGCGCGCTGTCCCGTTCGGAGGGCAAGTCCGGCGCGGTTTGAGGTAAACTAATGGGATTTTGGAAATGCGTTATATACATGGCCGCGCTCGGCGTGCTGTCCTTCGTCATAGGCCGCCTGCTGCCGAAAAGCTGGTTTCATGCTGATAGGTTCCCGTACAAGACCGCAGCCTGTGAGCCGAAGATATATCAGGCGCTGCGCGTGAAGAGCTGGCAGAGCAAGGTTCCGGATATGAGCCGCATATTCAAAAAAATCATGCCGGAGAAGAAAATGACCGCCGAGACGATAGCCGACGTGCCGCGTATGCTGGAAGAGACCTGCGTTGCAGAGCTTACGCATTTTCTCCTGAGCCTCCTCGGCCTCGCCATGCTCTGGATCTGGCCGGGCGCGGGCGGGATAATCGTCACGGTGATATACATTCTTCTCGGCAACCTGCCCTTCATAATCATTCAGAGATACAACCGCCCAAGGCTGCAGCGGCTCTACGCCATGCAGCAGCGCAAGCGAGAAAGGAGCTCTATCTGAATGCGTACCCTAATACTAAGCTGCAATACCGGCGCGGGGCATAATTCCTGCGCGAAAGCGCTTCAGGAGACCTTCACCGCCCACGGCGAGGTGTGCGACATCATCGACGCATTACAGTTCATATCCGAGCGCGCGTCCCAGTTCATTTCAAACTGGCACACGCGCATATATCTCTACGCACCGAAGCTTTTCAAGGCCGGATATCAGGGCGCGGAGAACCATGATTCTCTCTTCCGCGAGGGAACCGGAATATATAAGTTCTTGACAAGCGGTGCCGACAGAATATATGATTACATCGTCGAGGGCGAGTACGACAATATAATCTGCACTCACGTTTTCCCAGCGCTCGCCATAAGCGAAATGCAGGAGCGTCACCATTCCATGCGGATAACGACAAGCTTCATTTCGACCGACTACACCTGCTCCCCCAGCGTCTCCGATTCCAACCTTGAATGGTATTTCATCCCCGCCGAGTCACTGAAGGACGAGTTTGTCCGCTGCGGTGTGCCGAGTGAAAAGCTCGTCGCCAGCGGTCTGCCCGCGAAGCGCGCATTTTACGCGCGCCCCGACAAGAAGGCAGCCAAGGCGGCGCTCGGGTTTGACGAAGACCAGCGTCACCTGCTGGTGATGTGCGGCAGCATGGGCTGCGGCCCGATACGCGACATCACCGAGCTTCTCTGCGAAAATATCAGCGAGGATCAGACGGTCACGGTCGTCTGCGGCTCAAACGAGGAGCTATACGAGAAGCTTAACAAGCGCTTCGGCTCCGTGCCGCGCGTCCATATACGCGCAGTGGTATCCGATATGCCGCCGCTCATGCAGTCTGCCGACCTCTTCCTCACGAAGCCCGGCGGACTGAGCAGTACCGAGGCCGCCGCTGCCGGTGTACCGATGGTGCTCATCGACGCCGTGGCGGGATGCGAGGAGCACAATCTGGACTTCTTCCTCAAGCTCGGCGGCGCTGTCACCGCTGAAACGCCCGAGGAGCTTGCAGAGCTTGCGCTCTCCCTGCTGTCGGACGAGGCACGGCTCAAAGAAATGTTCGCCGCGCTCGCGCCGTCGGACGTCATTCCCGCCGAAAAAATCTATGCGCACCTGCTCCGCTGCGCGAATAAACCGGAGCTTTAAGGAAAATGCTTGAAACAGATTTTCGCCGATTTCGCTTCAGCAAGCTGAATACGGATGAGTTCCGTCACCTGAAGCTGCTGATTTTCTGGCCCATATTCGGGCTGTTTTTCACCTTTGTGGAGCGTTTTTATAACGTCGGGCACTATTATTCGATGCACTGCCCGCTTGACGACATGATCCCGTTCTGCGAATGGTTCCTGATACCGTATCTGCTCTGGTTCGTATACCTTATCGGGACAATCGTGTACACCTTTTTCTTCGATGTAGCGGCATTTAAGCGGATGATGTATTTCATCATCATTACATATTCGATCACGATGCTGATATATCTTGTTTTTCCGACCTGCCAGGATCTGCGCCCGACGCAGTTCGCGCGGGACAACGTCCTGACGCGGTTCGTCGCATGGTTTTATAATTTTGACACTAACACGAACGTCTGCCCGTCGATACACGTCCTCGGCTCCGTCGCCGCAATGCTCGGTCTGTGCGACTGCAGGCGGCTGCAAAACCCGAAGCTGAAGCTTCTCTTCATCCTGCTCTGTGTGCTGATATGCATCTCGACAGTGTTTATGAAGCAGCATTCGGTGCTGGATGTTCTGGCGGCGCTGCCGCTGTGCGTGATTGCCTACCCCATATGCTACAAAGCGGGACGGCATGAAAAAGTCAGCGCGGTTCAACTATAAGTTGAGCTGCGCTGACTTTTCAGCATTTGTGCGTTATGAAATATTCCCGCGCGGTTTCCGCGTCGTGCTTGATCTGAGCCGACAGCTCCTCGAAATCGTCGAACCTGCGCTCCGGTCTGATGAACGAATAGAAATCGACGCGCGCCTGACGGCCATAGAGATTGCCGCTGTAGTCCAGCAGGAAGCTCTCGACGCTCACGCGGCCGCTGCTGCTGACCGTCGGCCTGACGCCGACGTTCGTCACCGCAACGTAGTTCACGCCGCCCTCGAGATAGACCCGCGTCGCGTACACACCATGTTTCGGGACAAGCACGTCCTCCGGAAAGAACATGTTTATAGTCGGCGTGCCCATCTTGGTGCCAAGGTGGTAACCGGAATGCACGGTGTCTGCCAAAGAGTGCGGATGCCCGAGCAGGCGGTTCGCCTGTTCGATCTCGCCTTCCGCGATAAGCTCGCGGATATGCGTTGAGCTGACGACGCGGCCGTCCACCGTCACGGCAGGGATTATATCGCAGCCGATGCCGCGCGCCTCGCAGTACGCCTTCAGCCGCTCCGCGGTGCCTTCGCCCTTGTAGCCGAAGCAGAAATCGTGACCCACGACTATCCAGCTGATGTTCAGCTCACGGATAAGCGAATCGATGAATTCGTCCCAAGGCATGCGCATGACGTGCTGATTGAAATGGATAAACACGACGTTGTCGATGCCGAAGCAGCGCCGGATTATCTCCTCGCGCCCCAGCGCGCTGTTGATAAGCGGCACGTCCTTTCCGAAAACGAGCATATCCGGATGCACGTCAAAGCTCAGAACCGACGGAACGGCGTCTATCTCTTCCGCGCGCTGTTTCGTCTTTTTCAGCAGCGCCGCGTGTCCCAGATGCACCCCGTCGAAAAAGCCGAGGGCTATCGCTCTTTTTATCTCTGGCATGGAATTACACCTCAAAGAAGCTTTTTATAGTTTTCATGCGGCCGTTGGCAGCCCGGCACAGCGCAAGGAATTCGCCCGCCTGTGAATAGACGCGGTATTCACCGTCCGACACTGCGCATGAAAAATCGTTGCCGCAGCGGAGCTTTCTCTCGCTGCCGCCGCTGACGGTATATTCCTCCGCGCGGCTGAACAGCGAATCGACCGGTATCAGCAGCGACTCGACGTCGCCCGCTTCTTTCGCGCGCTGGACGTCCTCGATGCTGTGCGCATCGTCAACGCTGAACTCCCCCGCGCGGATACGGCGCAGCGAGCTCATGCAGCCGCCGACATTCAGACTCTCGCCTATGTCATTGCACAGAGTTCTGATATACGTGCCCTTTGAGCATTCGACGTCAAGCGTCCAATCCGCCTTTTCTCCGCCGAGTATCTCTATGCCGTGTATCGTAACGGGGCGGGGCTTGCGCTCCACCTCGCCGCCGCGGCGGGCAATGTCACACAGCTTCTGGCCGTTTACCTTTATGGCGGAGTACATCGGGGGAATCTGCATGATATCGCCGATAAACGGCTTTATCGCGTCGGCCAGAGCCTCCCTTGTGACGCTGGCTTCGCAGCTCCGCAGTATATTGCCCGTGGTGTCCTGCGTGTCGGTGCTCACGCCGAGGCGGAGCCCCGCGATATATCGCTTGCTCTGCGCTTCGGCAAGTTCCACCGCGCGCGTCGCCCTGCCGACAAACATGACGAGAAGTCCGGTCGCCATCGGGTCAAGCGTTCCGGAATGACCTATGCGCCGCTCACGCAGCATGCCTTTCAGCTTTGCCGCGATGTCATGGCTCGTCCAGCCCTCCGGCTTGTCTATTAGAAGAATGCCGTTCATTTCCAGACCTCGTCGATCACGGCGAGGAGCATGTCACGCGCCTTCTCGGGCGGGCAGTCGATCGTGCATCCGGCCGCCATCGCGTGGCCGCCGCCGCCGAACACGGCGCAGATATCGCTGCTGCTGACGCCGCGTCCGGTGCGGACGGAGACCTTGCTGCTGCCGTTATCGCGCTCACGGATCGTTATATTCACCGATGCGCCCTCGGCGCGTCCGGCAAGTCCCGCCAGATCGTCGCAGTCCTCTTCGCCCGCGCCGGCCTGACGCAGCATTTCCTTCGTGATTATGGCGACGGATATCTTCCCGTCGCGGTAAAAGCCCATAGTGGAGTAGATCATTCCCTCAAGCTTCAGCCGCGCGCGGGAGGCCTTGCGGAAGAACTTCACGTTCACCATGCCGATATCCGCGCCGTACTCAAGCAGCTCCGCCGCCGCCCTGAATGTGGCGGCATTTGTGTTGAGATACTGGAAGCAGCCTGTATCCGTCGTCACGGCAATATACAGCAGGTCTGCCTCCTCCTGCGTGATGCCGCCGCACATCTCTTTTATTACCGCAAGCACGATCTCGCCGCAGGCCGCCTTATCCGGGCAGACCAGCTCTTTCTTCGCATAGTGCGAATTGGTTGGGTGGTGGTCGATGCAGAGATCGATTGCGCCGTCAAAGCCCTCGGCAAACATTTTATCTGTCGCGACGTCTACCGACACGATGTACTTAGACTTGAAGCTTTTCGGGGCAAAGTATTTCTCAACGTGCGGCATATACTTCGTCGTGACTGCGGGGTTTCTGAAAAGATTCGCCCGTTTCCCTGCACGGCGCAGGGCGCTGCAAAGCGCGGCGGCACTGCAGAGTGTGTCCCCGTCGGGGTTTGTGTGAGTGATTATGAGAATGTTATTCTTGCTCAGAAGCAGCTGAGAACATTCCTGTGCGGTCATTCGTCCTCATCCTCGTCTTTCTTTATATCGAGACTGTTTATGACCTCGCTGATATGCGCGCCGTACTCGATACTGTGGTCTACCTCGAACACCAGCTCAGGAGTGTAGCGCAGGTTCATCGAAGTTCCAAGCTCATGGCGCAGCCAGCCGGACGCGGATTTCAGCCCCTTTTTGAACTCTTTTTCGTCCTTCATACCCATCACGGACAGCCATATCTTCGAATAGCGCAGATCACCCGTAGTCTCGACGCGGGTGACGCTTATCATCCCCTGCTGAACTCTCGGATCCTTTATCTCGCGCAGCAGCTTTGACATGACAAACTGTATGTCATCATTGGTTCTTGCAAGCTTGTTAGATGCCATAAAATCCTCCATATGATTTTTCGGAAAGCTCATTGCAGATACAGGGCGCTTGAAAATCAAAGCACCCTGTCCGCACATATTATCTGTTTATCTGCTCCATCACGAAGCACTCAATAACGTCGCCGATCTTGATGTCGTTGAACTTCTCGACCTGCATACCGCACTCGTAGCCTGAGGCGACTTCCTTCACGTCGTCCTTGAAACGGCGCAGGGACGCCAGCTCGCCCTCGTGGATAACGATATTGTCGCGCAGGACGCGAACCTCGCAGCCGCGCTGTATCTTGCCGTCGGTGCAGTAGCAGCCGCAGACGGTACCGACCTTGGAGACCTTGTAGGTCTCTCTGACCTCGGCGTGGCCGATGATGACTTCCTTGAACTGCGGAGCGAGCATGCCCTTCATGGCAGCTTCGATCTCGTTGATGCAGTCGTAAATGACGCGGTACATGCGCATATCGACATTGGAACGGGCTGCGCTGTCGCGCGCGGCGTTGTCCGGACGGACGTTGAAGCCGACGATAATAGCGCCGGAGGTCGCGGCAAGCATGACGTCACTCTCGTTTATCGCGCCGACCGCGCTGTGGATGACTTTAACTCTGACCTCGTCGTTGGAAATTTTCTCAAGCGAGGACTTGACGGCCTCGGCAGAGCCCTGAACATCCGCCTTGACGATGATATTGAGGGTCTTCATCTCGCCGGACTTGATCTGGCTGAAGATATCCTCAAGGCTCACCTTCTTCGTGCCGCCCATGGAGTTATTCATCTGCTGGACTCGGCGCTCCTCGGCAAGCTCTCTCGCCATGCGCTCGTCGGCAACGGCATTGAACACGTCGCCCGCGCTCGGGACTTCGGACAAGCCGGATATCTCGACAGGCGTGGAGGGACCGGCCTCGGTCACGCGCTGTCCCTTATCGTTTATCATGGTACGGACGCGGCCGACGGCGGTACCGGCGATGATGATATCGCCCGCCTTGAGCGTGCCGTTCTGCACCAGAACGGTCATTATCGGGCCGCGGCCCTTGTCGAGACGCGCCTCGATGACAGTTCCCTTTGCGGCACGGTTGGGGTTGGCCTTCAGCTCCTGAACCTCGGCGAGAACGACGAGGTTTTCAAGCAGATTGTCGATACCCATGCCGGTCTTTGCGGATATAGGGCACACAATCGTATCTCCGCCCCACTCTTCAGGCACGAGGTCGTACTCGGTGAGCTGCTGCTTGATGCGGTCGGGATTTGCGCCGACGGTGTCCATCTTGTTTATCGCGACGACCACGGGGATGTTCGCGGCCTTCGCGTGGTTGATGCTTTCTATGGTCTGTGGCATGATGCCGTCATCCGCCGCGACAACGAGGATCGCGATATCGGTGACCATTGCGCCGCGGGCGCGCATGGAGGTGAACGCCTCATGACCCGGGGTGTCGAGGAAGGTGATGGGGCTGCCGTTTATCTCAACGGTGTAAGCGCCGATATGCTGCGTGATGCCGCCCGCCTCGCCGGAGACGACGTTCGCGTGGCGGATATAGTCAAGCAGAGAGGTCTTGCCGTGGTCAACGTGACCCATGACGACGACGACCGGTGCTCTGGGCAGCAGGTCTTCCGGCTTATCCTCATGATCGTCGATCAGGCGCTCCTCGACGGTGACGATGACTTCCTTCTCGACCTTGCAGCCGAGCTCCATGGCGACGAGCGCCGCGGTGTCATAGTCGATAACATCGGAAACGGAGGCGAACACGCCGAGCTTGAAGAGCTGCTTTATGACCTCGGACGCAGTCTTCTTCATACGGGAGGCCAGTTCGCCGACGGAAATTTCGTCGGGTATCTCGACCTTGAGCTGCTGCTTCTTCGCTATTTCGAGCTGAAGCTTCTGCATACGGTTGCGCTCTTCCTGACGGCGCTTGGACGAGGCGGACTGCTGGTTCTGGCGCTGCTTTGACTTGCTGACAATCTTTTCCTTGGTGCCAAGGCGCATATTGCCGGAACCGGTCTTGTTGCCGGCCATATCCTCAAACTTTTCGTTATATTTCTCAATATTCACAGCCGCGCTGCCGCGGGTGTCGATAACGCGCTTCTCCGCGACCTGACGCGGAGTGTGCGGCTTATTGGGCTTCTCGGCCTTTTTGGGTTGCTGCGGAGCCGGCTGCTGCGGCTGCGCGGGCGCCGTGCTCTGCTGCGCGGGCTTTTTCTCGGGTGCGGCCGCGGTCTTTTCGGGCGCGGCCTCCTTCTTCGCAGTAGCAGCGGGCTTCTCCGGCACCTTGAAGATATCCTCAAGGGACGCGGCCTGGTTATGCTGGGTCATATACTCGAAGATAACGTCAAGCTCATGATTCTCCAACACCTGCATATGGTTCTTCGGCGGCGCAATATAATCAGTCAGGATCTGGCTGATCACCTTGGACGTCACATTAAAATCCTTTGCAACTTCATGCACTCTATACTTAATCATGCTCATACGTTATTCCTCCTCTTTCCGATCCTCTTGTTCTTCTCATGCGCCGCGGCCTCTTTCTTGCGCCGGTCGGCTTTCTCAAATCGCCGCTGGATCTCAGCCGTGCTCTCGTCATAGCCCTCCGGTACAGCCGCCGCAAGAGATTTCATAAAGGCGTTTGCAAACCCGATATCCGTTATCGCCGCCATTGCACAGCCGGACACGCCGACATGCGCGGCGATCTCATCCTTGGTAAACGGCAGAGTGACCGTGACGATGTCGCGCCCGTGCGTAAAACCCCTTGCGCGGCTCCGGGCATTGTCAGACGCGTCCGCCGCGAGAAGCAGCAGCTTTGCTTTGCCTGCTCTCACCGCGCCGCCGGTATTCGTCTCGCCCACGGCGATTGCGTTCGCCTTTCGCATGAGGCCTAGAAGATTGAGCGTTTTTTCTCTCATTTTTCGGCCTCCATCTCTTCATTCAGTTTTTCGTACACCGCTTCGGGTATCTGCGTTGAAAACGCGCGCTCAAGCGCTTTGGCCTTTATCGCCTGCTTCAGGCAAGCCGGAGCCGGGCAGATATACGCCCCGCGTCCCGGAGCCTTGCCCTTGAAGTCCAGCGATATCTCGCCTTCCGGCGAGCGGACAACGCGGATAAGCTCCCGCTTCGGTTTCATCTCGCGGCAGCCAAGACATTGCCGCATTGGTATTTTCTTCTGCATCCTGACGCCGCCTTTCTTTTAAGATTAAGCCTCGGATTCGGGCTTGATGTCTATCTTGTAGCCGGTGAGCTTTGCAGCGAGACGGGCATTCTGGCCTTCCTTGCCGATGGCGAGGGAAAGCTGATTGTCCGGCACGATGACGCGGCAGCTCTTGCCGTCGTCAAGCATGGTGACGCTGATGACCTCGGACGGGGACAGCGCCGCGGCAATGTACTCCTCCGGATCCTCGCTGTACTTGACTATGTCTATCTTCTCGCCGCCGAGCTCGTTGACAATACTCGCGACTCTGCCGCCCTTCGGGCCGACGCAGGAGCCGATGGGATCGACGTTCGGGTCTGCAGACCAGACGGCCATCTTGGTGCGGCTGCCGGCTTCGCGGGCGATGGACTTTATCTCGACGGTGCCGTCGTAGATTTCAGGCACCTCAAGCTCGAAAAGGCGCTTGACAAGGCCGGGGTGGGTGCGACTGATGAGCACCTGCGGGCCTCTGGTGGAATTTCTTACCTCAACGACGTAGACCTTGATGCGGTCACCCTCTTTGAGCTCTTCGGTCTTGATGCGCTCATTCGCGGCAAGCATGGCTTCCGTAAATTCGCTGTTGGAGGCGATGCGGATGGAGACGCTTCCGTTGCGCGGCTCGATATGGGAGACGACGCCGGTCAGGATCTCATGTTCCTTGGAGGTGAACTCCTCAAAGACGAGGCCGCGCTCGGCTTCGCGTATGCCCTGGATGATGACCTGCTTTGCAGCCTGAGCCGCGATGCGGCCGAACTTCTTGGTCTCCACCGGCACGCCGACGACATCGCCGATCTTCGCACGCTTGCTGATCTTCTTTGCCGCCTCAAGATTTATCTCAAGATTGGCATCCTCAACTTCCTCAACGACAGTCTTTTTCACGACCATGTCTATGCGCTTCTTGTCCTCGTCAAGAATGACTTCAACATTGTCCGCGCAGTCAGGATTGTCACGGCGGAAGGCCGCGAGCATTGCCTGATTAATTTTGTCGTACATGTAGCTTCTGGGAATGCCCTTTTCCTTCTCGATATCTTCTATGGCTTCAAAAAATTCTGCGTTCATTTCTATAACCCCTTTTATATCGTTGCGTGCAGTCTTACCTGCGCCACCTGTGATTTGTCAAATTCAAGAGTTTCCTTGCCTGATGTGATCGTCACTCTGCCGTTATCGTAGGCCGCAAGCACGCCGACAAAAGCCTTGCGCCCGTCTTTCGGCTGATACAGCTTTACCTCGACCTGGCTTCCCATGAACTGTTCAAAGTCGGACGGCCTTTTCAGCTCCCGCTCCGCTCCCGCAGAACCTACCTCGAAAACATAGCTGTCGGGTATTGGATCAGCCTCGTCCAGCAGCGGGTCAAGCGCGCGGCTTATGCGCTCGCAGTCGTCTATCGACACTCCGCCCTCTTTATCAATGTACACTCTGAGATACCAGCTCCCCGCCTCGCGGACATATTCAACGTCCCACAGCGAACAGCCCTCGTTTTCCACAACCGGTTTTGCAAGGGCAAAAACCCTGTCAGTGATTTTGCTCATACGTCACTCACTTCCACATTTTAGTATGGCCATGCCGTTCGTAAAAAAGAGTGAGCCGAAGCTCACTCTGACATTACCATAATCCTTACTATGTAATAATACCACTGTATCTTGTATATTGCAAGAACTTTTTTCCCGCCGTGCAATATATTTCGCACGCTGACTCTTACAGCGTGTAATCCGGATTATAATGGGCGTAGAATTCCTCAAAGCAGATGCCGTTTTCCATGATGAACCGAGCCGCTTCCTTCCCGACGTAGCGGTAATGCCAAGGCTCGTCCCATCCGGTGAGCAGCACCTTGCGCGTCGGGTAGCGCTTTATAAAGCCGTACTCCGCGCAGTGCTCGTCAAGCCAATCATAGAAATCGTGGTTCATGTTTTCATAGACAAGCTTCTGATAGTGCCGGTCATAGATATCGACCGCGAGGCCGAGCTGATGCTCGCTGCTGCCGGGGAACATGGTGATCTTCTTCGCTTCCTCGACAGCGAGCTGATACTCCGGCTTGTTATAGTCCGTGGAGATGCCCATTTCCATCGCTATCTGCGTGGTTTTGCCGTTGAATAGCTGGTTCTGATAGGTGTACGTTCTGTACGCCGCGCCGATAACGACGTTGAAGCCCGCGTCCTTGAGCGCCTGGATCATGTCGTTCAGGTCGCCGACAGCGCGCGCGTCAAAGCTCATGCGGTAGCCGTCTATCTCCGTCAACTCCTCAGGCTCGAAGGCCGAGGACAGGAGGTTGTCGCTGTTGACGAGCTTATAGCGCCAGTCGTCGAGAAACTCGTCCTGATCTATCTGCGGCCAGATATCCGCCGTAGGCTCAGGGGTATTGACCGAGGCGGGGTCAAGAAACGAGACGCTGTCGCTCTTTATGTATGCGCCGTCAACGCCGCCGAATATGACATCCGTCATATTCTCGGTGCGGGAATCTATAATGGTGTAAAGCACAAGGCACAGTATTGCCATGGTTATGAGCCATAAAACTTTCTTTCCTTTCACTGCCCTGCACCTGCCTTTCACAAATAAAATATAAGTTATTATATCACCATTTCCGCATCAATTCAAGTCCCGCGGCCGCACTCCTCCCCCACCGCGGATTTTACGGGCATCCGGCGGCGCGGCGGGCGGTAATAGTGCGGCGATATCCTGAATATATATTTCTGTGCTGAAAGGAATATGGAGGTGGAATTATGGCGAAAACACCGCTTTTTCGGGGTTCCTGCACCGCGATAATCACGCCGTTTACGAAAACCGGCGTCGATTACGAGCAGCTTGAGCGGAACATAGAGTTTCAATATGAAAACGGCACCGCCGCGGTTGTTGCCTGCGGCACGACCGGCGAAAACGCGACGCTCACCGGCGGTGAGCACAGCGAGGTCATCCGTCGGGTGATACACACGGCCAAGGGGCGCATGAAGGTCATCGCCGGTGTCGGCGGGAACAACACGGAGCGCGTTCTGAGGCGAGCCGAGGACGCGAAGTTCATGGGGGCAGACGGCATACTTATGATCTGCCCATATTACAACAAGACGACGCAGAAAGGGCTTATCGAGCACTTCACATACGTCGCCGACCGCGTCGACCTGCCGATGATATTGTATAACGTCCCCAGCCGTACCGGCATGAGCATTGCTCCGGAGACGTACAAAGCCCTGTCGGAACACCCGAACATAAACGGCGTGAAGGAGGCGTCCGGCGATATCGCGCTTGTCGGCACGATACGCAGCCTGTGCGGCGACGCGCTGAATATCTGGAGCGGTAACGACAGCGACACCGTGCCGATGATGGCGCTCGGTGCGCACGGTGTCATATCCGTTGCAAGCAATATCGTCCCCGCCGCCGTCACGAAGCTGTGCGCCCTGTGCCTTGACGGAAACTATCCTGAGGCGACGGCGCTGTACGCAAAGTACGCGGCCTTCTTCTCCGCACTGTTCATCGAGACGAACCCCATCCCTGTCAAGACCGCAATGCGGCTTGCGGGCATGGACAGCGGGATAATGCGTCTGCCGCTGACGGAGATGTACGAAAGCAATCTCGAAAAGCTGAAAGCCGCGATGCACGGCATCGGCATTGAGACATGATCTGACAGACTATGTGAAACGGCCCTGGAGCGCTCCCTCAATGGATGCGCCCCAAGGCCGTTATTCTTTCTCTGCGGTTGATCATATTTTTGCTTCAAGAATGGAGTTCAGTCCAGCACGATGTCTTTTTTCTTTCCGTTTTTCTTTCTCGGGTACTGGCGAATACGGGTGACGAAATCCAGATTGATGATCTCAAGCTCACCGGAATTCTTCTCTATGACCATGCCGCCGTCATCGATTTCCTTTATCACACCCTGCACACTGCCGTCGTTTGATGTGATCGTATAAATGATGCACTCTTCTCCGATAAACCGTTTTGCCAGTTCTTTCATAATGCTGTTCTCCTTATTCTGCATTTTTCGGTTCAAGATATGTCTGACTGCCGCCAGCCGTCTTCTTCGCGCTATCCATGGTATAATTACAAGGACGACCAAGACGAACAAGATTAGGTAAGTATTTCCGCTCATTTACGTTTTTCCTTATGGCGCATGACAAAAGCAATGGCCAATTCAACTGCTCCGACAATCAGCCATACAACGCCGATGGCGGTATTTTTCACCCACAAGAACCAAAGCAGCGACACCAAAAGCCAAGTGACCGCTAGAACAAAACAACCGGTACTGCTGAGCTTCATTAAAACTTCCTCCTTGAAAGAAATCACGGGATTTTAATCCCTGCTTTTGAGCAGTGCATCGCTTCCCTGCAATATACCGACAGATTGACAAGCCAGATAAGGCACACTACCAGCGACGGCAGGAAGCCGATCCCGAATACCAGCGCACAGACTGCAAGCACGATAGCCAGAACCGCGCAGACGGTGCTCGTTGCGGTGTATGCTTTATAGGCGCATTTGCCAATCATGATCTTCTCCGCCTCGTCGCAGCTGTCCACCCACTTTTTCTGGAACTTCATATCATAGACGGATACATCCTTCACAGGATTTGTATGCTTGGCGGCGTCAACGCACTTCTGCTGTATAACGATCGTCTCGACCATAATGGCCAGGAATCCAACTATGCTGGCAAAAACCGCATATGTGCCCGGCCTGCTGTCAAACGCGGCAAAGCCCGCAGAGTACGACGCAGCAATGAGAAAATAGGAGATGACCAGCGCGGCGCTGGATATCCACATCGCAGTTGATATCTTCCCGTCGATGATGTCGGCCAGCTCCTCATCTTCGCCGTCCCACATGCCGATCAGCTTCTTCGCGCTGCGGTAAATGGGGACACAGACAGCAGGCACTATGACTGCCAGCGCCAGCATGAGCCACGGCGCGATACGCGTACCGAAGAACGCGCCCGCGGCTTTTATGCTTCCGGTCAGTTCGTTCAGCGCGTATTTTCCGGAGAAATAGCCTATCACTCCGCCTATAAGCGCGCACACGACAAAAAGAAGGATGAATTTCGGCAGAGCCTTTCGATTTGTCCGCTTGATCTCATTGTTATCCATTGTCTTCTTCCTCCTGTAAATAGAAAACTTCTTCCACTGTAACGCCGCACACCTTTGCGATCGTCAGGGCAAGGGCGACGGACGGCGAATAGTCGCCCCGCTCGATCAGGCTTATCGTCTGGCGGGACACGCCGCACAGGCGCCCCATCTCCTGCTGATTGACGTTCAGTGCGGCTCTGCGTTCCTTCAAACGATTCCGCAGTATCATACAGCACCTCCAGTTGACAACATTATACGTCTTAATGACAAATATCCTTGTCATTTTGCATTGTACTCTTGTCAGCTATATTTGTCAATAACTATTTAAAAATTAAGGGAGAGGTCTTATCTGCAAAGCCTCTCCCCGTGTGTTTAAGTCGTTATAGAAATTTTATCTCAAGCTCCGCGCTCGGCTCATCCGGTATATACACCGAGCAGAAATATTCGCCGCGCTCCAACGTGCGCATGGTTCCGGGCAGACCGCCGATTGTGCAGAATGAGCCAAGCGGTATCCCCGCGCCGAGGGCTTTTATATAGCTCTCCTTCATAGTCCAGACGCGTGTAAATGCCGCTCCCCTGTCCGCAGAGTTCAGCACAAACTCCCGCTCGCACGGCGTAAACCTCCGCTCAAGGATACGCACATCCGCCGCGGCGCGCTTCTGGATATCAACGCCTATCGCCCGATCATACACCGCGCAGGCGCAGCGATCCCCAGAGTGCGACAGGCTGAAGCGCAGCGGCACATCCGCAAGCTCCGGCTTGCCGGATTTGTCGGTTACTATCTCCACCGGAAATTCTATCTCCGGCATGGTATCGCGCAGGGCATATATCAGCAGCCGCTCCGCGCATATCCCCTCGGCACGCCGCGCAGCGCTCTTCGCCGCGTGCAGCTTATCAAGCCGGTACCGCGAGAATACTGCCTCGTCCACCGTCGCCGACGGGTCGATTTCGGATATATATAGCCGCGGCGTCATGCGCGCATAGCGTCGATGGTTTTGCCGATAAGCTCCGACAGCTCCATGTCAAGCATCTCCGCGCCGCGGCGTATCACGTCGCGCGAGCATCCGGCGGCAAACTTCTTGTCCTTGAATTTCTTCATCACGGACTTGACCTCCATGCCCTCAAGTCCGGTCGGGCGCATGAGCGCAACCGCGCCGATCAGTCCGGTCAGCTCGTCAGTCGCAAACAGCACCTTCTCCATGTACTTAACCGGCTCGACATCTATGCAGATGCCGTAGCCATGGCTGATAACAGCATGGATGACGTCCTCGTCTATATCGTTCTCGTGCAGCAGCTCTATCGCCTTGACGCAGTGCTGCTCCGGATACAGCTCAAAATCGATGTCATGCAGCATTCCGACGGTGCGCCAGAAATCGACGTTCTCCGGATCGTATTCTTTTGCAAATTCGCCCATGACCTTTGAGACCGTCTCGCCGTGCTGAATGTGAAACGGCTCCTTATTATATTTCTTCAGCAGTTCTTCCGCTTGTTCAGGTGCAGGTATGTAGCTCATTTTATCTGTCTCCCGTGTATAAAAATTGCCCGACGCCGGTGGAATATCCGCCTGACGTCGGGTACATGATAACGCTGTTTTCTCCGGAAATCAAGAAAAAATCACGGATTCGCGCTGACGGACGGGGTCGCGCCGACATTCGCCGTGCCGCCGCCCATATTTGCCGTGGAGTTCGGCTCGTCAGCGTTGCCGATGATGCCGTCGGTATCGTTTACCATGCCGTCGCTGACATCGGGTGATACAATGGGGCTCATGCTCGGACTCGCGGTCGGCTCGGTCATGGAGCCGTTGGTTTTATTATCGCCGCAGGCCGTGAGAGACAGCAGCATCACAACGGCAAGCAGCAGAAATATGAATCTTTTCATGCTTTTCCTCCTGTTATAATTTCAAAGCTATTATCTGACTCTGCGCCGCATTTATTCAAAAAATTTAATGCCGCGATTGCTATATGGTGAAAAACATGATAATATGAAAATATGGAAAGTTTAAAGAAAAATCAGATATACTGCGTCAATATCGACGCTTATTCATCGGACGGTGGCGGAGTCTGCCGTGTCGGCGGCAGAGCCGTGTTCGTTCCGGGCGCGATCCCCGGCGAGGAGTGGGAAATAAAGCTCGTCAAGGTCACGGCGACAGCCGTATACGCGCGCGGCGAGCGGCTCATCGCCCCATCGGCGCAGCGCATCGAGCCTGACTGCCCGTACTATTCCCGCTGCGGCGGCTGTGACTGCCGTCATATAAATTACGAAGAAGAGCTTCGCTTCAAGCTCGGCCGCGTCAACGGCGCGCTGCACCATATCGGCAAGCAGCAGCTTGAATGCACCGAAATTCTCGGCAGCGCCGCGATGGATAATTACCGCAACAAGGGCATTTTCGCTGTCGCCGACTGTGACGGGGCGGCGCGCTTCGGCTTCTATCAGCCGCGCAGTCACCGGCTCGTTGCCATCGACGGCTGCCGCGCCCAGAATGAGCTGAGCAACCGCGCGGCAAAATCGGTTGTCGATTTTATAAACGAGCGCGGCATACCGGCCTACGACGAGGAGACCGGACGCGGCGCGGTGCGCCATGTGTTCTGCCGCCGCGCGGTGAACGGCTCGGACGCCGTGGTCTGCATAGTCTCGGCCAAGGGTTTCGGTGCGGACACTCAGGCGCTTGTGGACAGGCTCCGCCGCGACTGCCCAGAGCTGACGGGGATCGTGCTGAATATCAATAAGACTCGCGGAAACACCGTGCTGTCCGGTGATTTTTACACGTTGTACGGCAGAGCCGATATGCGCGATACGCTGTGCGGCCGCGGCTTCGACATCGCACCGCAGGCGTTTTTCCAGATCAATCCCCCGCAGGCCGAGCGGCTCTATCAGCGCGCCTGCGAATACTGCTTCGAGCAGCCCGCAAAGCTGGTGTTCGACCTCTACTGCGGCGCGGGTACGATAAGCCTGTGTCTTGCTCGGCAGGCGGAACGGGTGATCGGCGCGGAGATTGTACCGGAGGCAATAGAAAACGCGCGGCACAACGCGGAAATGAACGGAGTCAGGAACGCCGAGTTTATCTGCGGCGACGCGGGCGATGCGGCGGCGGAGCTTGCCGCGCGCGGCCTGCGGCCAGACGCCGTTGTGGTCGACCCTCCGCGCAAGGGCATGAGCGCGGAGGCCGTCGCGGCTGTCGCGTCGATGTATCCTGAGTGCGTGGTCTACGTCTCCTGCGACCCCGCCACACTCGCGCGCGATATCCTGCGCTTCACCGAGTATGGCTACGAGCTGAAGAAGATCACGGCAGTGGACATGTTCCCGAGAACATGCCATGTTGAGACGGTGGCCCTCTTGTCACGGGAAACAAATCCACTGACGGTTGAGGTCAGAATGGAAGTGGAAACCGGCGAGGTTAAGGAGCATCCGACCTATAAACGCATTCAGGAGTATGTGCAGGAAAAGTACGGCTTCAAAGTCCATACGGCATATATTGCAGAGGTCAAGCGTATGGTCGGACTGGATAAGCACAAAGCACCGAACGCAGTGGAGCAGAGAAAACATGAGTATCATCCCTGCCCGCCTGAAAAGGTTGAGGCAATCAAGGATGCGCTGCGGCACTTTGGCTTAATTGCTGAGTGAATTGACTATGAGGCAGTAAAAACGCCGTGCTAAAATCGAGCGTAGTGAAAACAGCAAATATCTTTATTCTTGCGCAAAAAAGTATATTAGAAAGCAAAGCACGATAGAGTATACACGGTACGCTTCTGCGCGTGAAATTTTGCGAAACAGTACATTTCCGCGCCAAACAGCAAAATGCGAAAGTGCTATCTGCAAGCAGCGCATTGCTTTATCTGCTGAAAATCGCTGTAATCAGGAAAAGCCCAGCACCACGCCATTAAAGTGGTGCTGGGCTTCTTTTTTGTCATGCTTCGGGGCTTTTTTTGAGGATAAAACCGCCTGTGTACCGTTTGCTTTTCTTTGCCATATTGACACGCTGCCCTCGGTTCATCACGACAACTGTACGTTTTCGGGATAGAAATGGACACTTTTCTTCGTATAGGGAGAAAGCCAGAGAGCGAATTGTCAAACTAAGTGCAACAGGAAGAGAGTTCAAAGACCCACAAATCCTGAGCAGAACGGAAATTAAGAACCTTACGAGGCCTGGCGTTAACAAGCGCCAGGTTTCGTTTTAGCATGGCTGGAGCAACACGGGAGAGGTTTCTGCCCTTCGGGTAAAACTCTCGAAGGTGAAAGTCTGGAAAGACAGTTCATCTTGATCAAAGCACAGTATGACGCCTGTGATCGTGAGAAGTTCACGATCTATGAAAACTACCGCGAAG